>Ga0209699_100341_pt1 | contig 31782 bp, 26 predicted proteins | sample SynthPrep_1_END__FD_187204 | JGI IMG/M metagenome (GOLD analysis project Ga0209699, IMG submission 187204) | Synthetic microbial communities from Ohio, USA - SynthPrep_1_END_DS7_MetaG (SPAdes) (version 2) | ecosystem: Engineered > Bioreactor > Aerobic > Activated sludge | place: USA: Ohio...
ACGCGGTGCTGGGCCAGGCGATCGAGGAATACGCCCGCCGCACCCACCCGATCCGCTTCGGCTCGCTGGCCGCCGCCGGCTACCGCGAACGCGCCCGCCAGGAACACTGGGCCATGATCCATGCGCTGCGGGATGGCGACCGGGAGGGGTTGATGTCGGTATGCCGCGAACATCTGCTGCCGTCACGGGATGCTTATCTGGCGGCGGAGCAGGCGCGGTTGGGGGCATGAGTCCGTGCCCAGCGCCAATCGCCAGGCGATCACGCCGCGCCTAAAATAGGGTTTCCCAGCCGCCTGATGCGGCTGCGTTCAACCTGAAGACCGCCGCGCGCGGCCGCTTTGGAGTCGAACACCATGAACGCTTCCCCTGGTGATCGCGTCTTCTCCGGATCCATCCCGCAGTACTACCAGCGGTACATGGTCCCCCTCGTCTTCCAACCCTATGCCGCGGACATCGCCGCGCGAACGGCGGCGCTGCGTCCTGCGGACGTCCTGGAAATCGCCGCAGGCACCGGCGTGGTGACGCGCCAGCTCGCGGACCAATTGCCCGAAAGCACGGCCATCGTGGCGACCGACCTGAATCCGGCCATGCTGGAGCAGGCCCAGGCCCTGGGCACGAGCCGCGCCGTCGCCTGGCGCCAGGCCGACGCCCTGCGGCTGCCTTTCGAGGACCAGGCCTTCGATGCCGTGGTGTGCCAGTTCGGCTACATGTTCCTGCCGGACAAGGCGGCGGCCTTTGCCGAGGCGCGCCGGGTTCTGCGGCCCGGCGGAACCTTCCTGTTCAACGTCTGGGACCGCATCGAGGACAATGTGTTTGCCGACACGGTGGAACAGGCCCTGGCGCGGCTGTTCCCCGGCGATCCGCCCAAGTTCATGAGCCGGATTCCCCATGGCTACTACGATGCCGCCATCATCGGCGCCGACCTGGCGCGCGCCGGATTCAGCGGGCGGCAGGCGCTGGAAACCATCGCCTTCGAAAGCCGCGCCGACACGCCGCAGACGGCCGCCATCGCCTATTGCCAGGGCACGCCGCTGCGCAACGAGATCGAGGCGCGCGGCGCGGACATGCTGGAGCAGGCCGTCCATGTCGCGACCGATGCGCTGCACGCGCGCTACGGCGCGGGGCCCATCGCAGGGAAGATCCAGGCGCATGTGATCACGGCGCCGCGCAGCGCATAGCTGCGCGACGGCCGCGCAACGAACCGGCGGCGGTGGGCAGCCATTTGTCCCCGCCGCGCCGTCCGGGTTAAGCTTGCAGCCCTCTCCCACACCCATCGGAGCACTCAGAGTGAACCAGTAAATGCCGGGATGCCCATGCGCATCTTGCCTCCCCTCGCTGCCTGGCGCGCGAGCCGCATTGCTAGTTCCATTCTGATCTCTTGCAGGACCCGGCCGCCATCGGCGCGCCGCGGATCGCCCGCGTGAGGCTCAGGTTCGCGGATCCCGTGTCCATCGGCAGTTTTCCCCTTAGATAGAAGGAAAACGCAATGCCTGCGACTGACACCATCGACATTTACCGCCACAACCGCGCCGCCTGGGACCGCCAGGCCGCTCAGCAATGCGCCTGGTCGCAACCGGTAGGCCCCGAAACGATCCAGGCCGCGCGCCGCGGCGACTGGCAGGTGCACATCACGCCGCGTCCCCTGCCCCCGGATTGGCTGCCGGCCATGGCCCCGGCCCCGCGCATCCTGTGCCTGGCCTCGGCCGGCGGGCAGCAGGCGCCCGTGCTGGCCGCCGCCGGTGCGGACGTGACCGTGTTCGACGCTTCGCCGCAGCAGCTGGCCCAGGACGACATGGTCGCGCGCCGCGACGGCCTCGCGCTCGAAGCCGTGCAGGGAGACATGCGCGATCTTTCGGCGTTCGCCGACGCGTCCTTCGACTGCATCGTGCATCCGATCTCCAACCTGTACGTGCCTGACGTGCGGCCTGTGTGGCGGGAGTGCTTCAGAGTGCTGAAGCATGGCGGCAGGCTGCTCAGCAGCTTCTACAATCCGGTCGTGTTCGTCGGCGACCGCGCGCCGGAGCTGGCGGAACAAGGGCTGATACGGCCGCGCTTCACGCTGCCCTACTCGGACGTGCGCGACCTCACGCCGATGGAGTTGTCGGATAAGCGGGCCCGGGGCGATGCCCTGGTGTTCGGGCACAGCCTGGGCGAGCAGATCGGCGGCCAGCTGGAAGCCGGATTCCTGCTGAAGGGCTTTTATGAGGATGAACAGCCTCAGCCGCGCTTCCTGATCGACCGCTACCTGCCGACCTTCCTGGCCACGTACGCGGTCAAGCCCTGAAGGCAAAAATAGCCCCCACGCTGCGCCTTCGGCTTGCTGCCCCCCGAGGGGGCTGTTTTGCCTTGGGGCGGCCCGGCGGCAAAAATAGCCCCCACGCTGCGCCTTCGGCTTGCTGCCCCCGAGGGGGCTTTTTTGCCTTGGGGCGGCCCGGCGGCAAAAAAAGGGGCGCCGCCTGGCGCCCCTGCCGCATCACTTGAACGGATTGGCGTCCGTGCCGTAGGCGCTGGCGCCGTAGCCGCTGCCCCCGACCTCCAGCGAGACCGAACTCGGATCGACGACCGCCTCGGTTCCCTTGTAGTGCATCACCATCCCCGGGAACGCCATCACCGCGGCCACCATCAGCAGCTGGATCACGATGAACGGCACCGAGCCCCAATAGATCTGCCCGGTGGTGACCGGCTCGATCATCTTGCCCGTCACTCTATCCTTGTAGCGGTCCCGTGGCGCCACCGACCGCAGGTAGAACAGCGCAAAGCCGAACGGCGGGTGCATGAACGAGGTCTGCATATTGACGGCCAGGATCACGCCGAACCAGATCAGGTCTATGCCCAGCTTGTCGGCCACCGGCCCCAGCAGGGGCACGATGATGAACGCCAGTTCGAAGAAGTCCAGGAAGAAGGCCAGCACGAAGGTCAGGACACTGACGACGATCAGGAAGCCCCACTGCCCGCCCGGCAGGCCGGTCAGCAGATGCTCGACCCACAGGTCGCCGTTGACGGCGCGGAAGGTCAGGCCGAACACCGTGGAGCCCACCAGGATGAACACCACGAAGCATGAGAGCTTGGTGGTCGTGTCCATGGCCTGCTTGAGCAGGTCCAGCGACAGGCGGCGGCGCGCCACCGCCATCAGGATGGCGCCGACCGCGCCCATGGCCCCGCCCTCGGTCGGCGTGGCCACGCCGATGAAGATGGTGCCCAGCACCAGGAAGATCAGCGCCAGCGGCGGAATCATCACGAAGGTCACCCGTTCGGCCAAAGCCGACAGCAGGCCCAGGCCCAACGCCTTGTTGACCAGCGCGATGACAAAGGCGGTCGCGCCCCAGAACAGCAGCGCCACCACGATGCGCTCGTCCATCGGCGCCGTGTTGTTCTCGACCCAAAGGCCCAGGAAGTAAGCCGACACGGCGGAAATCGTCATCAGCACCAGCAGCGAACGTCCGCCGCGGCCGCCGTTCGGCTCCTGGAAGCGGCGCGCCTCTTCGGGCAGCGCGGGCGCGGAGTCCGGCTTCAGCAGGCTCATGATGACGATATAGACGATATACAGGCCGGCCAGGATGAAGCCCGGCACCATGGCCGCGCGGTAGATGTCGCCGATGGAACGCCCAAGCTGGTCCGCCAGGATGATGAGCACCAGCGAAGGCGGAATGATCTGCGACAGCGTGCCCGACGCGGCGATCACGCCGCTGGCCAGCTTGCGGTCATAGCCGTTGCGCAGCATGATGGGCAGCGAGATCAGGCCCATGGAAATGACCGAGGCCGACACCACGCCCGTGGTCGCCGCCAGCATTGCGCCCACGAAGACCACCGCGATGGCCAGGCCGCCGCGGACCGAGCCGAACAACTGCCCGATGGTCTCCAGCAGATCCTCGGCCATGCCGGAGCGTTCCAGCACCAGGCCCATCAGCGTGAAGAATGGCACCGCCAGCAGCGTGTCGTTGGAGATGATGCCGAACACCCGCTGCGGCAGCGCCTGGAACAGCGAGGAATTCAGCAGGCCCAGTTCCATGCCGACCAGGCCGAACAGGATGCCGTTGGCGGCGAGTGCGAACGCCACCGGGAAACCCAGCAGCAGGAAAATAATCAGCGTCGCGAACATGATCGGCGCCAGATTGGCAATGAGAAACTCCATGATCAGCGACCCTTATTATCCAGTTCGTTCTGCGCGGCCGATTCGCGCGCCTGCGCTTCGCGGGCGATTTCCTCGGCGAGCTCTTCTTCCGCGCTCTTGGCGCCTTCGCGCTCGCGCGGATCGCGGCAGCGCCCCATCAGGAAGCCCACGCACTTGATCAAATGCGACACGCCGGCCAGCACCAACAGCGCGAAGCCCACCGGAATCAGCAGCTTGACCGGCCAGCGGATCAGTCCGCCCGAATTGGAGGAATGCTCGTTGCTGAGGTAGGAATCCATGAACACAGGCCAGGACAGGTACATGATCAGCACGCAGGCGGGCAGCAGGAAGAACAGCACGCCGAAGATCTCGATCCCGATCTGCGCCCGGCGCGACAGCCGCGACGAAATGATGTCCACCCTGACGTGGTCGTTCTTCAGCAGGGTGTAGCCCGCCGTCAGCAGGAACATGGCGCCGAACATGTACCACTGCAGTTCCAGCCAGGCGTTGGAGCTGTCGTGGAAGATCTTGCGCATGATGGCGTTGCCGGCGCTGACCAGGACCACCAGCAGCGTGACCCAGGACACGGCCCGGCCCATGCGCAGATTGATCGCGTCTATGCCACGCGACAAGGCGAGTAGTGCTTGCATCTGTTTTCCCCAGAATTGTTTCTAATTACGCACCTGCCCTACACGCAGCCCGTGGTGCACCGGGCTTGAACCGATTCAGTTGTCTTCGCGGTGGTGCCGCAGCCAAGGCGTCAACCGCTGCTCCAGCCACACCAGCAAGGCGAACAGCAGCATGCCCATCAAGGCCAGCACGAAAATCGCGGCGAATACCCGCACCGTGTCGAAGGTGCCTTGGGCGCTCATGATCACGTAACCCAAGCCCCGTTGCGACGAGACGAACTCGCCGACGATGGCGCCGACCAGCGCCAGCGAGATCGAGACCTTCATGCCCGCCAGGATCGAAGGCAGCGCGCTGGGCAGCCGCACCTTGAAGAAGAAATCGCGGCGCGTACCCTTCAGCACGCGGCCCAGGTCCAGCACGTCCTGCGGCACCGAGCGCAGGCCGTGGACGGTGTCCACGATCATCGCGAACACGGCGATCAGAAAGGCGATGGCGATCTTCGGTTCGGCGCCCGTGCCCATCCAGATCACGAACAGCGGCGCGATGGCGACCTTGGGCACGCTGTTCAGCGCCACGATCAGGGGATAGATGAAGCGCTCGAACCAGCGCGACCCCACCAGCATGACGGCGATCGCCACGCCGGCCACCACCGCCAGCGCAAAGCCCGCGAGCGTGGTCATCAGCGTGTAGGCGGCATGGCCGGCGTACCAGCTCCATTCCGCGGCAAGCTCCAGCGCCACCTGGCCCGGCAGCGGCAGCATGATGGCGCGCACGTGGAAAATCCGGGCGGCGGCTTCCCACAGCAACAGGAACACCAGCACCGAGACCAGCCCGGCCATGCGCCGGCCCGCCCCTCTCAGTAGCGCGATCATCGGACGGCCTCCAGGCCGGACGCGGCGCGGGCGCCCTCGTCTAGCAGGCCCATGTTCTGGAACATGCCGCGGATGTGCCGCACGTACTCGCCGAACTGCGGCGTCTCGCGCAGCGCCAGCGGCCGGGGCCGCGGCAGGTCGATCTCTATGGTTTCCAGAATGCGGCCCGGGCGCGGCGAGAACACCATCACCACGTCGCCCAGGAACACCGCCTCGGCAATGCCGTGCGTCACGAACAGCACCGTGTTGCGGGTTTCCATCCAGATCCGCTGCAGCTCGACGTTCATCTGGTCGCGCGTCAGCGCGTCCAGCGCGCCGAAGGGTTCGTCCATCAGCAGCAGCTTGGGATCGTCCACCAGCGCCCGGCAGATCGCGGCGCGCTGGCGCATGCCGCCGGACAACTCGCGCGGATAGCTTTCGGCGAACTTTTCCAGCCCGGTCAAGGCCAGCAAGGCGCACACCTTGTCCGCATAGGCCGCCACCGGCTTGTGCGCGAACTCGACTGGCAGCAGGATATTACGGCGCACGCTGCGCCATTCCAGCAACGCGTCGCGCTGGAACACCATGCCCATGCCGTCCGGCGGGCCCTGCACCGGCACGCCCTCCACGCGCAAATCACCGCTGGAAATGGTCTCCAGCCCGGCCACGCAGCGCAGGAACGTGCTCTTGCCGCAGCCGCTGGGCCCCAGGATGCTGACGAAGCGGCCGCGCGGCACTTCGACCGACACCGATGCCAGCGCCTCCACGCCCGCCGCGCCGGGATAGCGCTTGCGCACGTCTGTTGCGGCCACGGCCCACTGCGTCATGGCTGCACCAGGCTGTCGTAGCGTTCCGGATGCACCAGGTCGGGCGCATAGAACGAGGCGGGCTGCGCGCCGGCGCCGATCAGCCCCACGGTCGACAAGGTGGCGACGGCCTGCGTCCAGTCCTGCGGCACGATGGCGCCGAGCCGCTGCCCCGCCGCCGGCTGGCCGAAGTACGGCTGCAAGGCGTCGATCTGCCCGCGCAGCACTTTCTTGTCCAGCCGCGCCTGCGGCCGCTGCGCCAGGATGGCGGCGACCGCCTCGTCCTGGTGGCCCGCGTAGATGTACTCCCAGGCCCGCGCGCTGACGCTGGCGAAGCGCGCAATGGCGTCGCGCCGCTGCGCCAGCTTGGATTCATTGGCGAACAGGCCGAAGCTGGGCATGTTCAAACCGAAGTCGGCGAAGCGCACCGCGCTCGAGGGCCGGTTCTGCGACACCACCGGCAGGAAGAACGGGATGGTCGAGAACGCCGCGTCCGCCCGCCCCACGGCATAGGTCGACGCCTTGCTGGCGGCGTCCACGTTGATCAGTTCCAGATCGCTTTTCTTGAGCTTGCCGGCGGCCAGGAAGGCATCGATGAACGGCGCTTCCAGCGAACCGGCGGTATAGGCCACCTTCTTGCCCTTGAGCTGCGCGGGACCGCTGATGCCGGCGTCGGCCGGAACCAGCAGGCCGATGTCGCTCTGCCTGGCGAACACCGCCACCGCCTTGACCGGCATGCCTTTTTCGCGGGCAATCATGGCCGAGGCCAAGGCGGCATGGCCCAGGTCGAAGCTGTCGCCGGCGCCGACGATCTGCACCGTCGTCACCGAACCATTGCCGTCCTCCAGCGTCACATCCAGGCCGGCCTGCTTGTACCAGCCCTTCTGCTGCGCCAGATGGAATGCGCCGTGCACGCCCCAGGGCGTCCAGTCCAGCCGGACCTTCAACGGCTCCAGGGCCTGGGACCAGGCGGGCGCGCTCAGCGCGACAGCAGCCAGGCCCAACAATGCGTTGCGCCAATTCCTTGCGAATACCGCGAGCATGATTTTCCCCGTTATGTGCCGACACTGTGCGGCCGCGCCCGCGGCCGCCGGTACCACGCCGTGTTCAGCCGCCGCGGCCGAACCACCGTTTGATGCGCGCCCACAGCACGCTGAAGAACATGGCCGTGGGATTGAAGCTGGCCTGGGCCGGCGCCTCGCCCGCAGCGGCGGGCCGGCGCAGCCTGGCCGTGACGTTGTTGCCGAAATCCGCGATCATCCGGCGCACGAAATCCTGCACCAGGCCAGAACGCGAAAATTGCGCCAGCGGCCCTTGCAGCGAATACAGCAGGTTCACGTGCACCTGTGTTTCCGTGGCCGACAGCGCCTCCACGCGATACGTAATGTCGCCGTTGGCGCGTGACTGGCTGAGCGAGTCCTGCCCTGCCCCGCGGAACACCGCCTGCATGGCCGCGTCGTCGCGTTCCAGGCGGGCCGCGCCATTGAAGGCGGCGGACATGGGGCCGAACTTGATCGCGATCTTGCCCTTGACCCGCTCGCCCTCGTGCTCCTCGATGGAGGCGCCCGGCAGGCAGCTGGCCAGGGCCGGCAGATCCACCATGAAGGCCCAGACCTCGGCAGCCGGGAAAGGCACTTTGAAGCCGCCGTCGATCTGGCTGCCGCGGCCTTCCTTCTTGCCGGCCGGGGCGGCAGGCGCCGGAGCCGGCGCCGCGGCCGTGCCTGCCGCCGGCTGGCTGGCCACGGCTGGCGTGAACCCCGCGAACGCCACCGGCTTTTCCGCCGCCGGCGCCGCGCCGCGCCCCTGCGCCTGCGCAACGCGCAGCGCCTGCACGGCGGGGTCGGGCTGTTCCCTGAGTTCGGCCAGCACCGACATGACGGCGGCGACGATGCCCATGTAGCCGGTGCAGCGGCACAGATTGCCGGACAGCTCCACCCGCACCCGCCCCTCGTCCGCATCCGGCAAGCGCAGCACGATATCGCGCGAGGTCGCCAGCATGCCCGGGGTGCAATAGCCGCATTGCAAGGCGTGGTGCTTGGTGAAGGCGGCGCGCAACCGCTGCATCACCGGATCGGCGTCATAGCCTTCGATGGTGGTCACCTGCCGGCCTTCGCAGGCCACCGCGAAGGAGATACAGGAGCGCACCGGCGCGCCGTCCACCAGCACCGTGCAGGCGCCGCAGACGCCGTGCTCGCAGCCGAGATGGGTGCCGGTCAGGCGCGCCTGGTCCCGCAGGAAATCCCCCAGATGCATGCGCGCGGGCGCCTCGTGCGATACGCGCTTGCCGTTTACTTCCAATGTCACCTGAACCATGCTCATTCCTGTCAACCCAAGGCCTGCGCCAGGCAACGCGTCACCGCGGTCCCGTGCAGCTTGCGATGGTGTTCATCCTTGTCCTGCATGACGCCGGCCAGCTCGCTGGCCAGCAACGCTTCATCCAGGCCCGCCAGGCCCTGCTGCGCGATGCGCGCGGCCAGTTGGGGCAGCAATCTGGGCGCGCCGTCCAGGGCCCCCACCGCGATGCGCGCCGTCTTCGAAGACGGGTCGAACCACGCGGCGCAGCTGGCCTCGGCGAACTCGCCGGTCTTGCGGCAGAACTTGTAATAGCCCCAGCGCGCCTGCGGCCCGGCTTGCGGGATGTGCACGGCGGCGATCAGCTCGTCCTCGCGCAACCCGGTGGTGTAGGCGCCCTGCATGTAGTCTTCCGCCGGCAGCATGCGCACGCCTTCAGGCCCCGCGATTTCCAGCGTCGCGCCCAGCCCGACCACGGTCAGGACCCAGTCGGCCGCGGGATCCGCGTGCGCCAGGCTGCCGCCCAAGGTGCCGCGGTTGCGGATCGCGCGGTAGGCGATACCCGGCGCCACCTGCTGCAGGGGCGTGCCGCGCAGCAGGTCGTGCACGCCGTCCTCGATCTCGGCATGGGTCACCGCCGCGCCCACGCGCAGCTTGCCGTCCTGCCGCGAGACCGTACGCAGCTCGGGCAGGCCGGAAATGTCGATTACGACCGGCGGGCGCGCCAGGCGCAGGTTCAGCATGGGGCCCAGCGATTGCCCGCCGGCCATGAGCTTGGCGCGGCCTTCGTGCGCGCGCAGCGAGCGCAAGGCGTCCTGCAGCGAGTCCGGACGCGTGTATTCGAATGCGGCGGCCTTCATGCCGTCACCTCCGTGGCGACGGGCGCCGTCTTGCGGCTGCCCTGCGCGATGGCGGCCAGCACCCGGGTCGGCGACAGCGGCGTGCGCAGCAGCTCGGCCGCGCCCAGCGGCCGCAGCGCGTCGTTGACCGCGTTGAACAACACGGCTGGCGGCGCGATGGCGCCACCCTCGCCCATGCCCTTGGCGCCGAACTCGGTATGCGGCGACGGCGTCTCGAAATGGTGCAGGCGCATGTTCGGAACCTCGGTGGCGCCCGGCAGCATGTAGTCCGCCAGGGTCGAGGCCAGCGGCTGCCCGTTATCGTCGTAGGGCGTTTCCTCATAAAAGGCGGTGCCTATGCCTTGGGCCACGCCGCCTATGGTCTGGCCTTCGACCACCATGGGGTTGATCATGGTCCCGCAGTCCTCCACCACCACGTAATCCAGGATCTCCACGCCGCCCGTGCCCGGATCCACCGCCACCACCGCCGCATGCGTGGCATAGGTGAAACAGCCGGTGTCGACCTTGGGCTTGTAGCCCACGGTGACTTCCAGGCCGGCGGGGTCCACATCGGGCGGCAGCAATTGCGGCCGCAGGTACCAGGCGTCGGCCACGTCCTTGACCGACACCGACTTGCCGCCGGCTTCGAGCCGGTCGCCGTTCCAGGCCACGCTGGCGGGGTCGGCCTGCAGCAGGTGCGCGCCGATATGCGTGAGGCGCGGCAGCAGGCGCTTGCAGGCCTGCGACACCGCGCCGCCGGACATCACCAGCGAACGCGAGGCGTAGGTGCCAGTGGAGAACGGCGTCTGGCCGGTGTCGCCATGCAGCAGCTTGATGCTGGCCACGTCCACGCCCAGGATCTCGTTGGCGATCTGGGCAAAGGTAGTCTCCATGCCCTGCCCGTGCGAGTGCACGCCGACCCGCAGTTCCAACCCGCCGTCCGGCGTGACCCGCGCGGTGGCTTGGTCAAAGCCCGGAATCACCGGCGTGCCCCAGGCCGCGAACACCGAGGTGCCGTGCGCGGCCTGCTCGGTGTATGTCGCCAGGCCCACGCCGATGAGGCGGCCGTCGGCTTCGCCCTGGCGCTGGCGCTCGCGGATGGCGTCCACGCCTATCATGTCCATGGCCTGTTGCAGGCTGGCGGGATAGTCGCCGCTGTCCAGGTGCTTGCCGGTGACGTTGACGTACGGCATCTGGTCGCCTTGCACCAGGTTTTCCTGGCGGATTTCCCAGGGCTCGCGTCCGACCTCGCGGGCGATCGCGTCCATTGTCAGTTCCATGGCGAAGCACACGCCGGTGCGCGCCACGCCGCGGTAAGGCACGAAGCCCGGCTTGTTGGTGGCCACCGCCCGCGTCACGCAGCGATAGCCCTTGAATGCATAAGGTCCCGGCAGGTTGCCGATGGCCTGGCCCGGTTCCAGGCCGATGGTGAATGGCCAGACCGAATAGGCTCCGCCGTCGATGGTGATCTTGGCGTCCAGCGCCAGCAGCTTGCCGCGGCGGTCGGCGTAGGCCACCATTTCATAATGGTGCTCGCGCGAATTGGCGCCCGCGGTCAGGTGTTCGCGGCGGTCCTCGATGAAGCGGAACGGCTTTTTAAAGGTCTTGGCCAGCCAGGCCACGCACAGCTCTTCCTGCTGCAGCACGCACTTGTAGCCGAAGGCGCCGCCCACGTCCGGCGACACCACCCGCACCCGGCCCTGTTCCAGATCCAGGCATTGGGCCAGCACGCTGCGGATCATGTGCGGCACCTGGGTCGCGCTGACCACCACCAACTGGTCGGCCTGGTGGTCCCAGTAGGCCAGCACCGCCTTGCCTTCCATCGGCACCATGCACTGGCGCGACAGGTCGATCTTGCGGCGCACGACCACGTCCGCCTGCGCCGCCAGCTCGTCGAACTGCTTGTCGACGTTGAGCGTGACGAAGACGTTGTCGCGCCACTGCTCGTGCACGAAATCACCCTGGGCGGCCTGGGCGCTGACCACGTCCGCATACACGGGCAGGTCGTCATAGTCGACCTCGATCAGCTCGGCGTAGTCCTCGGCCTCGGCGCGGGTCGGCGCAAACACCATGGCCACGGGCTCGCCCACGAAACGGACCTTGCCCGAGGCCAGCGGCGGCTGGGCCGAGACCTGGTAGCTGGGCAGCGTGGAATCCGCCACGATATCGCGCGCGTCGCCCATGGCCTGACGCACAAACGCCTTGTCCGCAATCTGCTCGGCCACGCGCACCGAAGCGATGCGCGCATGCGCCAGCGGACTGCGCAGGAAGGCCACCTCGCAGAGGCCGGGCATGGCCATGTCGGCCACGAAGTTGCCCTTGCCATGCAGATGGCGCGCATCTTCCTTGCGCGGCACGCGCGCGCCCACCCCCTGCGGCTTGCCTGGCCGGCCGTGCGTATCGGCGTTTGCTGTCGTCATGACTACTCTCTGTCTCCTGTTTGTTACTTGGCCTGCGCCTTCGCCACCGCGGCGAAGGTGTAGTTGTCCAGCGGGCTTTCCGCCACACGGAACCAGCCCGCCTCCTCGGCCTGGAACTTCTTCCAGTCCGGGAAGATCGCGGCGAAGTCCGGATTCTTGGCCGAAAGTTCGGCCCACAACTCCTGCGAGGCGTTGTAGGCCGCGTCCATCACTTCCTTGGGGAAGAAACTGACCTTGGCGCCGCCGGCGATCAGCTTGCGCAGCGCCAGCGGATTGCGCGCATCGTAATGGGCCAGCATGCGCATGGTCTGCTCGCCCGCGGCCGCCTCGAACGCGGCCTGATAGGCGGGCGGCAAAGCTTCCCAGGCCTTGTCGTGCACCATGCTGGTGATCGAGGCGCTGCCTTCGAACCAGCCCGGCGAGTAGTAGTACGGCGCCACCTTGTTGAAGCCCAGCTTCTCGTCGTCGTAGGGGCCGATCCACTCGGCCGCGTCGATGGTGCCCTTTTCCAGCGCCGGATAGATATCGCCCGGAGGAATCTGCTGCGGTACCGCGCCCAGCTTGGACAGCACCATGCCGCCGATGCCGCCGATGCGCATGTTCAGGCCCTTCAGGTCGGCGACCGACTTGATCTCCTTGCGGTACCAGCCGCCCATCTGCACGCCCACGTTGCCACAGACGTGGTTGACGATGTTGTACTTCTTATAGAGCGCGCGCAGCATCGCCATGCCGCCGCCGTAGTGGATCCAGGCGTTGTGCTGGCGGGCGCTCAGGCCGAAGGACAGGCCGGTGTCGAAGGTCAGCGCCGTGTTCTTGCCGATGTAGGCCGTGCTCAGCACGTGGTTGCATTCCACCGTGCCATTGCTGACCGCGTCCATGTTCTGCGCGGCCGGCACCAGTTCGCCGCCCGGAAACGCGCGGATCTCGAACTTGCCTTCAGTCAGCTGCGCCACGCGCTTGCAAAGGTCTTCGGCCGAGCCGTAGATGGTGTCCAGGCTTTTGGGCCAGCTGGTGGACATGCGCCAGCGCACTGACGGCGCGGATTGCGCGACGGCAGGCATGCCGACGGCGGCGAGGCCCGCGCCGGCTGCGCCGGCGGCTTGTGCGAGGAAACGGCGTCGTTGCATTCATTGCTCCCGATCTGGTTCGATTGAGTCCCCTTGGACCCGCCTCAACTCATGCCAACGCCACTCGCGTACATCCGAAAAAAACGTTAGCACACTGAATTGTTGATCAGCATACTGACAGTAATTTTGAGTGTCAACAAGGTAAATCCCCACTGCTGGCACCCGCGAAACGCCTGGGTTTCCACTCATTCCGGTGGAATTTTTCCGCTAGTCCGGATGCAATTTGCGGGTACTCCTTTCATATAGCGGACGGCCGCGGTTACGGGCTGCAAGCGCCGTGCATAATAGGCCCGCGCTGCCGCCCTCCAACCCGCCGCCTGTCGGGGAAATCCCTAGCTCCTGACTTGTTTTTTTAAGCAGTACACTGACGACAATTACTCAGCATACTGACGAGCGAGTTGATATGAACTGGATCCGCATTGCCTCTACCGACCAACTGACCGAAGACGACGAGGTGATCCCCGTCGCAGCCGGCGAAAAACAGCTGGCGCTGTACCGCAGCGAAGGCGAGTTCTACGCCTCCGACAATGTCTGTACCCACGCCTACGCGCTGCTGTCCGACGGCTATCTGGAAGACGGCTGCATCGAATGCCCGCTGCACCAGGCCAGGTTCGACATCCGCACGGGCCAGGCCATGTGCGCGCCCGCCACCAGCGGCATCCGTGTCTATCCGGTCAAGGTCGAAGGCCAGGACATTTACACCAACCTGCAAGGCTGACCATGGCTGACGCAGACCCGATCCTCATCATCGGCGCCGGCCAGACCGGCGCGGTGGCCGCGGCCACCTTGCGCGACCTGGGGCACGACGGCCCCATCACGCTGATCGGCCAGGAAGCGCATGCGCCCTACGAACGCCCGCCCCTGTCCAAGGACGTGTTGCAGACGGCCGGCGCGCACGGCCAGACGGCAGTGCACCCCGAGGACTTCTACGAACGGCAGCGCGTCACGCTGCTGACCGGCACCGAGGCTGTGCGGATCGACGCCGCCCGCCGTATGGTCCAGTTGGCCGATGGCCGTGAATTCCCGTACAGCCGTTGCCTGCTCGCCACCGGCGGGCGTGCGCGCGAATTGCCCAGCCTGCCGCGCGGCACGCCGGGCGTGCACTACATCAGAACGCTGGACGACGCCGCCGCGCTACGCGCCGGCCTCACGCCGCAGGCGCGCGTCACCGTCATCGGCGGCGGTTTCCTGGGTCTGGAAGTGGCCTCCACCGCGCGCGCGCTGGGCGCCGAAGTCACCGTGCTGGAAAGCGCGCCGCGCCTGCTGGAACGCGTGCTGCCCCCTGCCCTGTCGGATTGGCTGGCCGAACGCGCTCGCCACGCGGGCGTCGATCTGCACCTGGGCGCGCGCATCGCCCGCAGCGACTGGCAGCCCCATGCGGACGCCGCGGTCCGGCATCAGGCGCGCTTCACGATAGCGCTGCAGGACGCCTCCACGGTGGAGGCCGACGTCGTAGTGGTGGCCATCGGCCTGGTGCCCGAAGTATCGCTGGCCGCGCAGGTTGGCCTGGCGTTGGACCCCGCCAACGGCGGCATCGCGGTGGACGCCGCCTGCCGCGGCAGCGATCCCTATATATATGCGGCCGGCGATTGCGCCAGCCAGCACCGGCGCCACCTGAACATGGCGCTGCGGCTGGAATCCTGGCAGAACGCCAATGAACAGGCGCGCGCCGCCGCGGCCGGCATGCTGGGCAAGCCGGCTCCCGCCGAACCCTATCCCTGGTTCTGGACGGACCAATACGGCTGCAACGTGCAGATGCTGGGCCTGCCCCAGCCTGACCTGGTCTACGCCTGCCGCGGCGTGCCGCAAGCGCAGGCCGACGCGCCGAAATTCATCTGGCTCGGCCACCGCGATGGCGTGCCGGTGCATGCCATCGCCATCAACGCCGGCGGCGACCTGCGCCAGCTGCGCGTGCTGTTCGAACAAGGTATCGCCATCGACCCCGCGCGCTACGCCGACGAGACCGTGGCTCTCAAGCCGCTGGTGAAAGCGTGCCAGCAGAACGCCGCCGCGTCCTGAATCCCACCATTACCGCCCCCGCATAGACAGGAGCTTTTCATGTATCAATCGCAAACCGTCATCGGCCTTACGATGGCGTCCAAGGACGCCGCCCTGGCCGACTGTGTCTGGCCGGAAGACGCGCTGCACTACATCCCCGACTGGGTCTATACCAGCCGCGCCGTCTACGACCAGGAAGTGGAGAAGATCTTCCACGGCAAGACCTGGAACTACGTGGCCCTGGAAGCCGAACTGCCGAATGCGGGCGACTACAAGCGCTCCTACGTCGGCCCCACCCCGGTGGTGGTGTCGCGCGCCGAGGACGGCTCGGTCAATGTCTTCGAAAACCGCTGCGCCCACCGCGGCGCCGAGTTCTGCCGCCACAGCCAGGGCAACGCCAAGGAATTCGTCTGCCCCTATCACCAGTGGTCCTACGACCTGAAAGGCAATCTGCAGGGCATCCCCTTCAAGCGCGGCGTGAACCGCGAGGGCGGCATGCCCAAGGATTTCAAGAACGAAGACCACGGCCTGTGCAAGCTGCGCGTCACCACGCGCAATGGCGTCATCTTCGCCTCCTACAGCGATGAGGTCGAACCGATCGACGAGTACCTGACGCCCGAGATCCTGGCCGATTTCGACACCGTCTTCCCGGGCAAGAAGCTCAAGATCCACGGCTACTACCGCAACGAGCTGCCGTGCAACTGGAAGATGTACCACGAGAACCTGAAGGATCCGTACCACGCGACCCTGCTGCACTCCTTCCTGGTGGTGTTCGGCCTGCTGGTGGCGGGCAACAAATCCGCCATGCTGGTCGACCCGGTGCACGGCCGCCATGGCACCATGGCCTCGGCCAAGAGCGAGGACAAGTACGCCAGCGTCAGCGAAGAGAACAAGAAGGAGATGCGCTCCTTCCATGACGGCTTGCACCTGCAGGACGACCGTTTCCTGGAGTTCATCAAGGAGTTCGATTCGCCCTGGTCGGTCACCATGCAGACGGTGTGGCCCAACCTGATCGTGCAGCGCGAAATGAACACGCTGGGCGTGCGCCAGATCGTGCCCAACGGGCCCGACAGCATGATCATGCAATGGACCATGTTCGGCTACGAGGACGACACGCCCGAAATGGAGCGCCACCGCCTGCGCCAGGGCAACCTGATGGGTCCGGCGGGCTTTCTCGGCCTGGAAGACAACGAAGCCATGAAGTTCGTGCAGGAAGGCGTGCGCCGCGCCAGCACCGACGTCAACGTGCTGAAGCTGGAATCCGGCAAGCAAGGCACCTCCAACACGCTGATCTCGGAAGCCGCGATCCGCTCCATGTACAGCTATTACCGCGGCGTGATGGGCTTCTGAGGCAGGAACCGAGACACATGAGAACCCGATTCGAATTTTCCCCCCGCAAGATCGATCCCACGCGCGCCATCGCGCTGCGCCTGGAGATCGAGGAATTCCACGCCGACTATTGCGCCGCCCTGGACGCGGGCCAGGTCGAAGCCTGGCCGGACTTCTTCACCGAGGACGGCCTGTACCGCGTCACCGCGCGCGAGAACGCCGAACTGGGCCTGCCCGTCGGCCTGGTGTACTCCGAGGGCCGCGCCATGATGCACGACCGCGCCGTGGCCATCTCGCGCACCCAGATGTTCGCCCCGCGCTACATGCTGCACCTGGTCAGCAATACGCGCGTCATCAGCGAATCCGCCGACGGCGAGATCGAGTCCCAGGCCGCGTTCATGCTGATGCAGACGCTGGTGGAAGGCCCCACCACGCTGCACCTGGCCGGCACCTACTACGACCGCCACACGCGGCAGGACGGCGTGCTCAAGCTGAAGGAACGGCAGGTGGTGTATGACACCACCATCCTGGCCAACGACCTGGTCTATCCCGTGTAACTACGGAAGCCGCCAAGGAAAAAGGGTTGCACCGCAAGGCGCAACCCTTTTTTTGTGCCGGCATGCCGCGCCGGTTCAGGCCTGCGTGGCGCGCACGGCTTCGTCCCGCGTCAGCACGGTGGCGTACTTCTGCTGCATGTCGAACAGGTTGGCGTCATGCGGGCCGATGGCGCGGTCGCCCACGCAATCCGACACCACCAGCGGACGGAAGCCGTACTGCATGGCGTCCACCACACTGGCCCGCACGCAGCCGCTGGTGACCGCGCCCGCCACCAACAGCGTCTGCACCCCGCGCTGCGACAGCCAGGCCGCCAGGCTGGTGCCGAAGAACGCGGAGGGCACCGTCTTGCGCACCACCAGCTCGCCAGCCGCGGGCGCAAGCTGCGGCACGATGGCGCTGTTGTGGTCCGCTTCCTTCAGGGTCAGCATCCCCGGCACCTTCAAGGTGAAGATGTTGTGGTCCGCGTCGTCGTCGGCGAACACGATGCGGCTATGCGCCACCGGCCAGCCCTGCTTGCGCGCATGCGCCAGCAGGCCCACCGTCTGCTCGATGGCCTGGGGAATGTTGCCGCCTCCGAATACCGCCGGATCGGCGAAGCCGTTGACCAGGTCCACGATCAACAGGCCGTAGGGCGCCTTGGGCGCCATCGCAGCGCCGAAGCCCTGGCGCGCGTAGGCCGAGATATCGTCATTCATGCTTGGAACTCCTTGAGCGATGATTGTGCGCCTAGGCCTCGCGGCCCGCGCCGTCCAGCACTTTGCCCTGGCGCACCACGTCCTCTCCATCCAGCCGCACGGTGCAGGCGCGCAGCGGAATGTCGATGTGGCAGGTCGTGGTGCGATTGCCGCCGGCCTCGTTGTTGGGACCCAGCGAGAACAGGAAATTTCCCTCGTAGGCCCGCGCGTCCATGCCTATGGTGGCTTCGCGGTCGTACAGGCCCAGCGTGGTCCAATGCGCGCGCGGCTGCAGGCCCCAGCCTATGTGCGAAATCGCGTAGGCTTCGGGATCCTTGAACGAGGCCACGTACTCGCGCAGCAATTCCGCGTCCACGCCGCCGTCGATGCGCGTGGCGTAGCCGTTTTCGACCGTCAGTTCGATCGCCGAACGCACGTAGAGCTTCTGCGGCAGCAGGATGTCGCCCACGTCGATCACGATCTTGCCGTTGGCGCCGCCCTCGTTCGGCCAGGTCAGCACGAAGCCACTGGGCCAATGATCCCAGCGCCCCGGCTCGTCGACGAAGCCGTACTCGCTGATGGCCGGGAACTCGCCCAACGGGCAGCGCAGGTCCGTGCCCGCGTCGGACACCACGCTCATCTCGCGCGCCGCGCCGATGCGTTCTGCAGCCGCCTTGACCCGCGCGCGGTCGGCTTCGGTCGGCACCAGCCGCGCCAGCACTTCCGGCGGCTCCACCGCCAGCAGGATCTTGGTGCCCGCGGCCAGGATCTCGTGCTGTTCCGGCGAGAACAGCAGCGTCATCAGATCCAGCACCAGATCACTTTCCTTCAAGGCCGCGATCGCGGCCTTGTTGCCGGTCAGCGGCGTGGTGCCCAGGTAGGCCAGCGAGTCCCGGCTCAGCGCCCGCTCGCCGTTGATGGGCGGCAGGTCCAGGCGGTTCACGATGGCGCCCATGGCTTGCGTCGCGATCAGCGCCGTGGACAGGGTTTGCGGATGGGTCGCCGCGCTGGTCAGCACCGTGACGGTCTGCCCCGCTTGCAGCTTGGACAGGGTCAGCACCTGCTGCCAGGCCTTCACCATTTCATAGTCGCTTATGGGCATGATGCCCTCCTTGCCAGCTAGTGCCGCACATTACGGGCGCGCCAGCGGCGCGCCCAGGAAGTCGCCGAAGGCCGCATAGAAGCCTTCCTCGTTATCCCACGGAATCATGTGGCCGGCAGCGGGGACGCGGTGATGCAGCGTGCCGGGCGCCAGCCGCTGGATCTCGCTCACGTCGGCATCCAGCACCACATCGCCCCGTTCCGCCGTGATCAGCAGGACCGGCACGCCCAAGCGCGGCAGGTCGGCGTGGATATCGTCGCTCTGGAAGGCTTCGAAGCTCTGGATGATGGCGCGCTCGTCGCAGGTGTGCAGCCATTCGGCGCGCAGCTGGCGCTGCTCCTCGGTCCAGGTCGGGCAGAACGCGCGCATGGCCTCGGCGTCCATGCCATGGCGCGCCTGCGCCATGGAGTCGACGTACCAGGGCAGCTTGGCGGGATACGGCCGGCGGCCGGGGCCCGACACCGGCGGATCGACCAGGACCAGGCGGCTCAAACCGGCAGGCTTGCCGCGCCCGGCGCGCACGCCGATGCGCCCGCCCATCGAATGGCCGACCACGCTGTAGCGCGCCAGGCCCAGCGCTTCCGCGAAGGCCAGCACGTCGGCGGCCTGCGCGTCCAGGCTGTAGTCCAGCGCCGCGCCGGCTTCGGACAGGCCGCGGCCGCGCACATCCAGCACGTAGGTATCGAAAGCGGCGCCGAAGCGCTCGCCGACGAAACCCCAGGTGACTGCGGGGCTGGTGATGCCCGGCACGATGATGACCGGATCGCGCCCCGCGCCGCGTTCGCCGCCATAGCGCAGGTAATGCTGGCGGATGCCATTGGCATGGACGTTGCCGCCGTACAGGAAGTTGCTCATGTCAGTCTCCCAGACCGGGCTCAGAGTTTGAACAGGCGCCGCGCGTTGCCGCTGCAGATCAGTTCGCGGGTCGCGTCGTCCATCGGCGTCTGCTCGATGAATTCCACGGCCAGCGCGGTCGATTCGTAGGGATAGTCCACCGAGAACATCACCGCCTCGCGGCCCATTTCGGCGATGGCCGCCATCAGCGTGGGAGGCGAACAGACGCCCGAAGTGGTGATGAGGATGTTGCTGCCCAGGTATTCGGAAGGCGCGCGCGCCAGCTTGATGCCGTGCGAATAGACCGCGAAGCGGCTGTCGAAGCGCCAGCGCAGGAACGGCAGGCCCTCGCCCATGTGGCCGAGGATCAGCTTGACGCCGGGGTAGCGGTCGAACACGCCGCCGAACAGCAGGCGCAGCGCATGGGTGGCGGTTTCGACGCCCCAGCCCCAGCATGCGCCCACCAGCTCGGGGTGGCCCGAATAGGCCTGCGGAATGACGTAGGGGTCCGACGGGTGCAGGTAGACGGGCACGTCCAGTTCCTGCACCTTTTCCCAAAACGGGTCGTAGGCGCGGCCGTCGTAGTACACGCCATTGGTGTGACCGTTGATCAGGGCGCCCTTGAAGCCCAGTTGCTTGACGCAGCGCTCCAGTTCGGCGGCGGCAACCAGCGGATCATGCATGGGCACGGTGGCGAAGGCGCCGTAGCGCGTCGGGTGGCGCGCCACCTGCTCGACCAGGAAATCGTTGTTCTCCTTGGCGCGGCGCAGCGCCACCGCGGCGTCGGCTTCGGCCTGCACGCCCGGTCCGGTCTGCGACAGGATGACGTAGTCGATGCCGCCGCGGTCCATTTCGCCCAGACGGACTTCGTCGAAATCCACCAGGCGCGCGGCCAGGTCGGCCAGCACGGCGGGATCGATGTGCTGCGCGAAGCTCTTCGAATAGTCCTTGAATCCGACCGCGGTGTAGTGCTCCTCAAACGCGATCTTGCGTACTTTGCTCATTCCCCTACTCCCAGTTTGATGGCCCGGACCCTGTCCTGCCACGGCGCGTCAGCATTGTTTATCAGTACACTGACTATTACATCGGAACTATCGGAATCGCGCGCAGCCGCTTTCCCATTGGGAACAGCCCTGCGGAGGCCTCCGAATTTACGTCAGTATACTGACTTTATAGTCAGCGTACTGACAAATTAGGGAAATCCCGGAGCGCAAGAAAAAGGTCGCCGCGGCGGCCTTGCCAGCTGGTGGCGTTCAGCCGGCGTCGTCCAGGTCGGCGGGCGTGTCGACATCGCGCAACACGCCAGGATCATCCGTCGGGACCAGATGCAGGCCGGGCTGCCTGAGCAGCCGCCGCGCGCCTTCGTCCCCGCTCAAGACCGCAAGTTGCGGCAACAGTTCGGCGCGAAATCCCACGGGGTGGCCGCGCTGCCCCTGGTACGAGGGCGCGGCCATCGGTGCGTGAAGTAGCGCGTCCAGCACGCCGTCCAGGCTGGCGCGGTGGATCCAGGGCATGTCGGCCAACGCCACCAGCACGGCTTCCGGCGTGGCGGGCAAGCCCAGCAGATACTGCGCCGCGGCGGCCAGGCTGGCGCCCATGCCCTCGCCCGCCCGGTCCGTCTCCAGCACCCGGCAATCTTCTGTCCGCAGCAATCCGGCCAGGGCGGCGCTGCCGGGACGCACCACGGCGACGACCATGTCCACCGCCGCGCGCAGCATCCGGGCGCTGGCCGCCGCCACGCACACGCCCTGCGGCAAGGGCGCCAGCAGCTTGTCGGCGCCCGGCCGCTGCGCGGCGTAGCGCGAGCCCTGCCCCGCCGCCAGCAGAATGCCGACACGCGCGGGGCCCGGGTAGGGATAGACACTAGAGACATTCGACATGATGATCAGTATAGTGAATATAGGCCGTGGCAGCGTCGCGGCCTTTCACTGTGAGAAGCCGATGAACGCTCTGGATCTGGACGTATTGCAACATGCGCGGGACTGGGTGGCCGCGGGCAGCCGCGTGCACCTGGTGACCGTGGTGCAGACCTGGGGCTCGGCCCCGCGCCAGGCCGGCGCCATGCTGGCCCTGCGCGAGGATGGCCGCATGGTCGGTTCGGTTTCCGGCGGCTGCATCGAGGACGACCTGATATGCCGTGCCCGCGAAGGCGCGCTCGAGGATGCGCCCGCGCGCCTGACCTATGGCGTCACCCGCGACGAAGCCGCGCGCTTCGGCCTGCCTTGCGGCGGCACCTTGCGCCTGATCAGCGAACCGCTGCGCGACACGCAATGGCTGGACCTGGTTCTGGAAGCCATCCGCGGCCATCGCCTGATCCAGCGCACGGTGGACCTGCAGGACGGCAGCAGCTCGGTGTCCCCCGCCGGTCCGGCCGACGGCCCGGACTTCGACGGCCGCATCTTCCGCAGCGTGTACGGGCCGCGCTGGCGGCTGCTCATCGTCGGCGCCAACCAGACCGCGCAGGTGCTGGCCAACATCGCCGCCACGCTGGATTTCCACGTCACGGTCTGCGACCCGCGCGAGGAGTTCCACGGCGACTGGAGTTTGTCCCGGACCACGCTGATTACCAGCATGCCTGACGACGCGGTGCTGGAGATCGGCACCGACGAACGCACCGCCATCGTGGCGGTCACCCACGATCCCAAGCTCGACGACATGGCCTTGCTGGAAGCGCTGAAATCGCGGGCCTTCTACGTGGGCGCGCTGGGTTCGCGCGCCAACCAGCAAAAACGCCGCGAACGGCTGCGGCTGTTCGACCTGGACGAGAGCCAGATCGCGCGCCTGCACGGCCCGGTGGGCCTGCGCATCGCCAGCAAGACGCCAGCCGAAATCGCGGTCGCGATCGCCGCCGAACTGATCTGGGTCCGCAACACGCTGGGGGACTTCGAAGCCGCCCGCAGCGCGCCGCAAGCCAGCGCGCTGCAAGGCTGAGACTGGCCGCCGGCCCCAGCCTTACATAGGCTTGAGCGTGGTGCGGCTGTACTGGTTATTGGCTTCCACCAGGGTGGAAAGCAGCTTCATGAAGATTTCCTGATTGCGCGTGGACAACGGCTCCAGCAGGCGCTGCTGGGCGCGGGCCATGCCTTCCTGCAGAATGCCCATGATGCGCAAGCCTTCCTGGGTGATCACGGCCTGGCGCGAACGCTTGTCGTTGGGATTGACGCGCCGTTCCACCAGGCCGCGTTCCTGCAGCCGCTTGACCACGTCCGCGGTGGTGGTGCGGTCCAGTCCCAGTTCCATGCCGATGGCGGTCTGGTCCAGCCAGGGGCTGAGCGACAGCGCGGTCAGCACGCCATACTGCACCGGCGTCACGTTCTGCGTCTTGCACTCCTCGTAGAACATGGCGTAGTGGATCTGGTTCAGGCGCCGCACCAGATATCCGGGACGCGACCAAAGCACCTGCTTGGCCGGATCGAAAATCATGCTGTCTGTCTTATGAGTTGCGACGCGCTTCTGGGACGTCGTCTTTTTCTGTACATCCGGCACGTTGAGGCAGCTCCAATTTAGTTAGTGCACTGAGGATAATACCACCGGCCACCCCATGTCGAGCGGCGCCCTGCGGGTAGTTGCGTGAAATCAAAACCGCCGTGCTCGAAACCGGGCGAAGGACCGCGCAAGCTAGCGCGCCTGCTCCGCCAAATACTCCTTCAAAGTCTGCACCAGCGCCGCCGCGGCCGGCGACAGGCTGCGGTTGCGCGCGGTCACCAGCCCGATGGAGCGCTCGGCCACGGGGCCGATCAGCGGCCGCTGCACAATGCCGTTTTGCGCCACCGCGCCGGCGGCGATCTCGGGCAGCGCGGCCACGCCGAATCCGCATTCGACCATGGCGACGATGGTGGTCAGGTGCACCGCTTCAAACACGGGCGTGAAGCGGATCCGGTTCTGCAGGAAGGCCCATTCCGTGTACTGCCGCACGCTGCTGGGCTGCACCATGGACACGTGCGCCGCATCCGCCGTGTCGGCCCAGCGCAGCGGCCCCCGGGCGCGCGCCAGCGGATGGGCTTGCGGGATCAGCAGCAGGAAGCTGTCGGACATCAGCGGCACATAGTGCAGGTCGGCATGCTGCGGGTCGGCGGCGGTCAGGGCGAAATCGACCTCGCCCGCGCGCACCAGGTCGAAGGCCGGCCCCGACAAAGTATCGCGCACCTTCAGGGCGACCAGCGGATGGGCCTGGCGATAGGCCATGAGCACGCGCGGCAGCAGGCGGGCGGCAATCGAGGGCAAGGCCGCCACCGATACCTGGCCCTGCTCCGCGTTGACGATGCCGCTGACGGCGGCGATGGCGTCGCGAAAAGCCACTTGCAAGGCGGCGGCCTGCTGCATGAAGACCTCGCCGGCGGCCGTGAGGCGCACGGTGCGCGTGGTGCGGTCGAACAGGCGCACGCCCAGCGCGTCTTCGATGCGCTGGATCTGCGTGGACAGGGCCGATTGCGACAGGTGCAGCTGCGCGGCCGCCTGGCGGAAGTTGAGCGTGCGGCCCAGCACCAGCGTGGTATCGATATCGCGCATCGAAAGATTGATCTGCATGCCGGGAGCGGCCTCTCTATTGATCTATATATCCGATCATTCTATCCAAAAAATCTGATTCATCAATCAAAGCGGGTTCTCTACACTCGCCTCCAGCGTAGTTTCAGACGAAGGAGCAAACCATGCAGACGGACGCGATAGCGCTGCCCAATCCGGGCGCGGCGCATGCGGTGGTGGTGGGCGGCGGCACCATGGGAGCCGACGTGGCCGTGGTGTTGACCCGCGCGGCCTGCCGGACGACGGTGATCGAATCGAACGCCGAACGCGCGGCGGGCCTGCCCGCCCGGGTCGCGGAAAACCTCAAGACCATAGACCGGGAGGCGAACGCCGCCCTGCTGTCCACGGCCCCCAGCCTGGATGGCGTCGACTGGTCCAGCGTCGACCTGGTCATCGAGTGCATCCCCGAACGCCTGGACATCAAGCAGGCGCTGTTCGCGGACCTGGCGCGGCGCGCCCGGCCCGACGCCATCCTGGCCAGCAACAGTTCCAGCTTCCCGATCAGCGCCATCAGCCAGGGCCTGGATACGCGCGGCCGCATGCTGGGCCTGCACTTCTTCATGCCCGCGCATCTGGTGCCGCTGGTGGAGGTGGTGCTGGGCGCAGCCAGCGACAACGCCTGCGCCGACACGCTGATCGAATTCATGCGGCGTTGCGGCAGCGTGCCAGTGAAGGTGCTTCAGGACCTGCCGGGCTTTCTGGCCAACCGCCTGCAGCACGCGCTGTCGCGCGAGGCCTTCGACCTGATCGACCGCGGCATCGCCTCGCCGGAAGACGTGGACGCCGCAGTGCGCTTCGGCTTCGGCTTCCGCTTCCTGGCGGCCGGCCCCGTGATGCAGCGCGACCATGCCGGCATCGACGTGCATGCCGCTGCCGGCGCCACCATGTACCCGACGTTCTGCAACGCCAGCGAGCCGGCGCGCTGCCTGACCGAGCGCGCCCAGGACGGCCGCCACGGCATGAAGACGGGCGTAGGCTTTTATGCCTGGACGCCCGAGACCATCGCCGCCGAGCGCGCACGCTACGACCGCCTGCTGCGAGCGGGGCTGGACCTGATTGCGCCCGAACTGCCGGAGATCAAACCGTGAGCAACGCGCCCCTGCCCCACGCCGCCCTGGCCGACTCGCCCGTCATCATCACCGTGGCGCCCAATGGCGCCTACAAAAAGGCCGCCGACCATCCGGCCGTGCCGCTCACCGCCGAGGCCCTGGCGCGCGAAGCGCGCGCCTGCCTGGACGCCGGCGCCGCCATGATGCACATGCATGTGCGCAAGCCCGACGGCAGCCACCTGCTGGACGCCCAGGCCTACCGCGACGCCCTGGCCGCGGTGCGCGGCGCCGTGGGCGACGAACTGCTGGTGCAGGTGACCAGCGAAGCCGCCGGCGTCTACAAGGCGGCCGAGCAGATCGCCCTGGTGCGTGAATTGCAGCCCGAGGCCGTGTCCATCGGGCTGCGGGAAATCGCCGTGCCGGACATCCCGGAATCCGAGCTGGCGGCATTCCTGGCCTGGATCGCCGAGCGCCGCATCATGACGCAGATCATCCTGTACGACGAAGGCGACGTGCGCCGCTGGCTGGCGCTGCGTGCGCGCGGTCTGGTGCCGCCGGGAGCCTGGTCGGTGCTGTTCGTGCTGGGCCGCTACAGCGCGGGCCAAACGTCGTCGGCCTACGACCTGTTGCCCTTCCTGGCCGCCTACGACCAGTCCCTGCCCTGGGCGGTCTGCGCGTTCGGCCCCGAGGAAAACGCCTGCGTCACCACGGCAGCGGCGTTCGGCGGCCACATGCGCGTTGGCTTCGAGAACAACCTGAAGCTGCGCGACGGCAGCACCGCGCCGGGCAATTCGGCGCTGGTGCTGCAAGCCGCGCAAGGCGCGCAGGCGCTAGGCCGCCCGCTGGCCACGGCCGCCGACGCGCGCCGCATCTACGGAGCAGTCGGCTAGCGCGGCCATGCCAGCGCTACTGCGCCTCTCCCAGGATGGCTTGCGCCACGCTGATCGCCTGCTCTTCCGAGTTCATCGTCAGGTTCAGGATGCCCTCGTCCATGAGGCCGGCGATGCGCGGCACGCCCACCAGCTTGCCGTCTATGGTGAAGACCAGCCATTTGCCTGAATACTGGCGGCCGATCCGCGCCAGCTTCTGCGCGCCGGGAGGCGTGAAGCGCAGACTCACGAAAGGCTGTCCTTCCCTGGTCTTCATCGGCGTGGCGGCGTTCAGATCGGCCCTGGTAAGCGCGGGCGCCAGCAAGAAGTAGTAGGTCTTGTCAGGCATGCGCAGCTCGCGCAGATCGGCGCCCGGCTTATCCTGCGCCAGACGGAACTCGACCGCCGGCGCCGCGGTTCGCGCCTGCGCGGCGGTCTCTTGCGCCGCCTGCGCGGACTGGGCCGCGCGGGGCGCGGCAGTGGCGCCCTTCTGGGCCGCCATGGGCTGGCAGGCGGCCAGCATGGCGCTCGATGCGATCAAGGCAGGAAGAATGATGCGACGTGTCATGGCTGTATACCTCTCATGAATCATTGAGGATGCGGCGGCTGGCCGCAAGCCTGCGTTCGTGCTGCATGAATTCACCACTGATACCCCACTCCCACGCTCGCGCCGTAGTCGCCACGCGAGGTGCTGCTGGCCAGGCCTTTCACCACCCACCTGCCGTTGTCGGACACCGTGGACAGCCCCATCGCAAAGCCGCTTTCACCGCGCCACGCGCCGCCGCCCATGCTGAACATGCTCCTGCCGGGCAGATAGGCCTGAGGCAGCGCGGACATGGCCATGGCGGAGGCGACGCCCGCGCTCAAGCGGTTGTCCAGCCCTTGCACCTCCTTGCGCAAGCCCGCCACCTGGTTGTTCATGCCGCTTTCGATTTCCCGCAACTGGCCGACGTTGACCGCGTCGGTGCCCGCAGTGCCGCGCGCCACATTCGCGATCTGGCGCTCCGATCCCGCAGCGCCAACCGACACCGTGTTGTCGCGGTCGGCGACGGAACCCGCGCCCAGGGCCACGGCATTGCTGCCCGATGCCTTGCTGCCATTGCCCAGCGCCGTCGCCCCCGCTCCCGACGCCTGCGCGCCGTTGCCGATCGCGGTGCTGTTCTTGCCCGAAGCCACCGCGCCCGCGCCGCCCGCCGCCGAGTTGGCGCCGCTGGCCTTGGGGGACTTGGCCGCCTTTTCCTCCTGGCTGGTCTGGAACATGCCGGCGGCGCCATTGCTGATGTTCGTCACATCGCCTTCGACGCCGGTCACACGCTCATCCAGCGCGGTGAGCTGGTCACCGACCTGGAACACATTGCCTGCCACCTCCTGCAGGCGCTTGTCGGTGTAGTCGTTGGCCTGCTTGAGCGCGCCATCCAGCTGCCGAAGGTTCACGGCGTCCGTGGCATCGCGGCCGTCGGCCAGGTTGCTGAGCGTGCGTTCCGCGCCCGACGAACCCACCGACACCGTGCCCGCCGACCTGTTTTGCGCATCCGAGTACTTGCCGGCGTAGCGCTCCGCGCCCCTGTCCGCCACCGCGCCTGCACCCAGCGCCACATCGCCGTCCTTGCCCGCCGCCGCGCCGTTGCCCAAGGCCACCGAGTTGCCGCCATTGGCTGTCGCGCCCGGTCCCATCGCAATACTGCCAAAGCCGTTGGCCTGGGAATCCGGCAGCATCGCCGACGCCCCGCCGTTGGCATGGAAGTATTTGATCCCGCCGCCGCCCTTGGTGAAGTTATCGACCGTATCGCCTATCGACTTGACGTATTGATTGGTCTCGAACAGCTGCGAGCCGTTGACGGCGTCCGTGCTGTCCGCCGACAGACCGCCCCGCGCCACGTTCCTCAGCACCGTCGCGGAACCGCCGGGGTTCAAGGTCACCATGCCGTAGTTGATGGCGCCGTCCGGATTGAGGTCGTACTTCACGCCACCTGCGTCGAGTCCGCTCACGTTCGAGGCCAGCGCCTTCAACTGGCTGACGTTCACGGCGTCGGAATCCACCGTGCCCGCGGCTACCCCGGTGATTTGCCGAAAGTTGCCGGCATCGACATCGCCCACCGACAGCGCCGCCAGCTTGCTGCGCGTGGCGTTCACGGCCGCCCCATCGGCGCCCTGCGGCAAGTACCCCGCCGCCCCGCCCACCACCTTGGCGATCGACCCCGCGCCCAGCGCCACGCCGCCGCCCGCGATGACCTTGCTGCCCGCGCCCAGGGCCACTCCCTGGATCGCGTCGGCCAACGCTTGCGTCCCCATCGCGATGCTGTCCGCCGACGTCGAGCGCGCCTGCTGTCCCAGGGCGATGCCGCCGGGCGCGCTCTGATCCACCACGGCCCGCTCGCCTATCCCCAGGCCGCGGTCGCCGTTGACCACTGTCTGCGGTCCAATGGCGATTGCCTCCACGCCTGTCGCCAGCGAATCAGGCGCCGCCGAATTGGCATGGAAGTACTGAGTGCCCGTGGTCGTCAACGATCCGATCGCGCCGGTCAGCTGGCGCAAGGTCACGGCATCGTGCTGGTCGGTACCGTCCGCCACGTTGGTGATCTGGCGATATGCACCGTCGTGGCCCACTGACACCTCGCCCAGCAAGGTGAGATCTGCAGTATTGAAAGGCACCAGCGCGCCGCCGCTGCCTATCGCAAGACTGCCCGTGGTCGGCGCCAACGCGCGGGTGGACACGGAGCCGGAACCCAGCGCCACGCTCCCCGCCTGGCTCGCCACGGCATCGCGGCCCAGCGCCAGCGCGTTGTCGGCCGTGGCCCGCGCGTTGTAGCCAAGGGCCGTGCTACCCACGCCCTGCGCATACGCATCGTCTTCCGCCAGCCCAGACTCGTTGGTCCGCGCATAGCGGATGCCCAGGCCATTGTCGACCTTGCTGATCTTGTTGGCGTCTCCGGTCAGGTTCGTGAACTTATCACCCATGGTCGTCAAGGTGTCCCCCAAGTTCGTCATCGTATCGCCCATCCGCAACACGTCCTGATTGGTGTCGTGGAGCTGCGACCCATTCACCGCATCGGTGCTGGTGGCCGACACCACCCCGCGCGCCAGGTTGCTCAGCTTGGTGCCGCCTGTCGCGCCGCCGTCCGTCGATGTGGGGCCGGCCAGGGTGATCAGGGTCTTGGGGTCGCCGGCCTTGCCGTCATAGGCCACCGCCCGGTCGCCCAGGCTGCCCACGTCGTCAACCACGGACTTGAGCTGGCTTACGTTTACCGCGTCCGTGTCGGTCGCGCCCGCCGCTACATGGGTGATGCGCCGCTCGGCGCCGCCCGAGCCGATGCTCACTTCACCCACCGGCGATGCGCCGGCCACCGCCGCCGCGCCCGACCGGTATGCCGCCGTGGCCAGCGTTGCGCCGTTGGCGACCGCATTGGCCCCCAGCGCCACGCTACCCCCATGGCTGGCCTGGGCATCGCGGCCCAGCGCCAGCGCGTTGTCGGCCGTGGAACGCGCGTTGTAGCCCAGCGCCGTGCTGCCCACGCCCTGCGCGTAGGCGTCAAGGGGCGCCAGTCCCCGCTCGTTGGTCCGCGCATAGCGGATGCCCAGGCCGTTGGCGTCCGTGTTCGTCTGGCTGGTGTCTCCAGTAAGGTTCGTCAGTGAGCCGCCAAGGTTCGTGAGCGTGTCACCCATGTTTGTCACGGTGTCGCCCAGACTCGTCAAGGTGCCGCCCATATTCGTCACCGTATCGCCCATGCGCAGCACGTCCTGATTGGTGTCGTGGAGCTGCGACCCATTCACCGCATCGGTGCTGCTGGCCGACACCGCTCCGCGCGCCAAGTTGCTCAGCTTGGTGCCGCCTGTCACCCCGCCATCCGTGGACGCGGGTCCGGCCAAGGTGATCAGAGTCTTGGGGTCGCCGGCCTTGCCGTCATAGGCCACCGCCCGGTCGCCCAAGCTACCCACGTTGTCGGCCACGGACTTGAGTTGACTTACGTTCACCGCGTCCGTGCCGGTCGCGCCCGCCGCCACGTTGGTGATGCGCCGCTCGGCGCCGGCCGAGCCGATGCTCACTTCGCCCACCGGCGATGCGCCGGCCACCGCCGCCGCGCCCGACCGGTATGCCGCCGCAGCCAGCGTTGCGCCGTTGGCGACCGCGTTGGCGCCCAGCGCCACGCTGCCCGCATGGCTGGCCTGGGCATCGCGGCCCAGCGCCAGCGCGTTGTCGGCCGTGGAACGCGCGTTGTAGCCAAGGGCCGTGCTGCCCACGCCCTGCGCGTAGGCATCAAGGAGCGCCAGTCCCCGCTCGTTGGTTCGCGCATAGCGGATGCCCAGGCCATTGGCGTCCGTGTTCGTCTGACTGGTGTCTCCGGTCAGGTTCGTCAGCGTACCGCCAAGATTCGTGAGCGTGTCGCCCAGGTTCGTCACGGTGTCGCCCAAACTCGTCAGGGTGCCGCCCAGGTTCGTCACCGTATCGCCCATAGTCGTCACTCTATCGCCCATGCGCAGCACATCCTGATTGGTATCGTAGAGCTGCGAACCATTCACCGCATCGGTGCTGCTGGCCGACACCGCGCCGCGCGCCAGGTTGGTGAGCTTGGTGCCGCCCGTCGCGCCGCCATCCGTGGACGCAGGTCCACCCAAGGTAATCAAGGTCTTGGGGTCGCCTGCCTTGCCGTCATAGACCACCGCCCGGTCGCCCAAGCTACCCACGTTGTCGGCCACGGACTTGAGTTGACTTACGTTCACCGCGTCCGTGTCGGTCGCGCCCGCCGCCACGTTGGTGATGCGCCGCTCGGCGCCAGCCGAGCCGATGCTCACCTCGCCCACCGGCGATGCGCCGGCCACCGCCGCCGCGCCCGACCGGTATGCCGCCGTGGCCAGCGTTGCGCCATTGGCAACCGCGTTGGCGCCCAGCGCCACGCTGCCCGCATGGCTGGCCTGGGCATCGCGGCCCAGCGCCAGCGCATTGTCGGCCGTGGAGCGCGCGTTGTAGCCCAGCGCCGTGCTGCCCACGCCCTGCGCGTAGGCGTCAAGGGGCGCCAGTCCCCGCTCGTTGGTCCGCGCATAGCGAATGCCCAGGCCGTTGGCGTCCGTGTTCGTCTGGCTGGTGTCTCCGGTCAGGTTCGTCAGTGAGCCGCCGAGGCTCGTGAGCGTGTCGCCCAGAGTCGTGACCGTGCCTCCCATGCTTGTCACCGTATCGCCCAGATTCGTCACGGTGTCGCCCAGGCTTGTCATCGTGCCGCCCATCGTCGTCACCCTATCGCCCATGCGCAGCAGGTCCTGGTTCGTTTCGTGGAGCTGCGAACCGTTCACCGCATCGGTGCTGCTGGCCGACACCGCCCCGCGCGCCAGGTTGGTGAGCTTGGTGCCACCGGTCACACCACCGTCCGTGGACGCGGGTCCGGCCAGGGTGATCAGTGTCTTGGGGTCGCCGGCCTTGCCGTCATAGACCACCGCCCGGTCGCCCAAGCTACCCACGTTGTCAGCCACGGACTTGAGTTGACTTACGTTCACGGCGTCCGTGTCGGTCGCGCCTGCTGCCACGTTGGTGATGCGCCGCTCGGCGCCAGCCGAACCTATGCTCACTTCGCCCACCGGCGATGCGCCGGCCACCGCCGCCGCGCCCGACCGGTATGCCGCCGTGGCCAGCGTTGCGCCGTTGGCGACCGCGTTGACGCCCAGCGCCACGCTGCCCGCATGGCTGGCCTGGGCATCGCGGCCCAGCGCCAGCGCATTGTCGGCCGTGGAGCGCGCGTTGTAGCCCAGCGCCGTGCTGCCCACGCCCTGCGCGTAGGC
>Ga0209699_100343_pt1 | contig 31505 bp, 30 predicted proteins | sample SynthPrep_1_END__FD_187204 | JGI IMG/M metagenome (GOLD analysis project Ga0209699, IMG submission 187204) | Synthetic microbial communities from Ohio, USA - SynthPrep_1_END_DS7_MetaG (SPAdes) (version 2) | ecosystem: Engineered > Bioreactor > Aerobic > Activated sludge | place: USA: Ohio...
GATGTGAGTTATGCCCAGCGTTATGGAAACTGACAGTTACAAGGAGGCCATCATGATCGGAAACAAGCTTAAGGTTGCCCGATCGGCATCGGGATTCTCGTTGCGCGCTCTTGCGGATGCCATGGAGCGGATCGTTTCGGCGCAAGCCATTGGAAAATATGAACGAAACGAGGACATGCCAAGTTCTGGAATTCTGATGGCGTTGGCCAAGGCCCTCGCCGTCTCGGAAGAATACCTTCTCAGTGACGATGAGCTTTCGCTGGAGGGTGTAGATTTCCGAAAAAAAGTAGGAACGTCCTCCAAGGAAGTAGCAACGCTGGAGGCGCGTGCCATCCACATGCTAGAGCGCTATCTTGCCGTTGAAGACCTGCTTCATTTGCGGAGCGTAGAGTGGGAGCAGCCACGGAGCGCGCCGCATCCAGTCACCGATGTTCGCGATGCCGAGGATGCGGCCCGATCCGTCCGCGACGATTGGGGTCTCGGCAACGATCCGATTCCACAGCTTGCAGAGTTGCTTGAAGAACGAGGAATAAAGGTTTTATCACTCGATCTCGACAGTGTGGATGGGCTCGCCGCCAAGGTTCGACGTAAGGAGCGCGAAGCTGCGCGAGTGATTGTCGTCAAGCGCAGCACCTGGTCCGAGCGCAAAAGATTTAACCTTGCACATGAATTGGGGCACATGGTCATTGCGCCGTGCGACGGGGTTGACGAGGAAAAAGCCGCACATCGCTTCGCTGGCGCTTTCCTGATGCCGGCCGATGTTTTGCGTGCAGAGGTTGGCGCGCATCGATCGTCGATCAGCATTGGAGAGCTGGTTGCTTTGAAGAAACGTTTCGGTGTGAGCGTCCAGGCGCTTGCATACCGTTGTCAGGATCTCGGCATCATCAGTCAGGCTGCTTGCACACGACTCTTCAAGATCTTTTCAGAAAGAGGATGGCGCGATGCGCCCTATGAGGAGCCGGAAAGCTTGGCTCCTGAAGTAGAAGAGCCCAGGCGCTTCGAGCGCCTGTGCTTCCGCGCCCTAGCTGAGGGCGTTATCGGCGAAACGCGGGCTGCTGAACTGCTTGGTATTTCCGTTCGCGAACTCGACCGGAGGCTGGACCAGGTGGCGGCTTGAACGGTGTCCGTTTTGGTTTCCGATGCGTTAGTTCTGTTCGACCTGAAACGACCCAGTGTTCTGGAAGGAATGTTTCTGCTGCCGTTTGAATTTGCTGTACAGCTTGGGCTTAAGGTCGAGACATTGACGTCCGGCGAACTCCGTCGGGCGAGCCTCGTTAGCCGGAAAGCGCAACTGTCGAGGATGTGTCCGAACGGTAATTCTCCAGCCCCAAGGCGGTCGGCGCAACACCCGCGAATCTCAGTGGAACACGACCGGATTGCTTTGGGCCGGTTCCACCACCAAACCTGACTTCCCCATCTTGAGCGTTTCGATTATGACTGCTACAAACTTGTATTGAAGTGCAAGTTTTGTCGCTGTATTCTCAGCATGTTCGATGACATTTCTTTCTTGCAGCAAGGCGACGAGCGTCGGCTATGCACTGATCTCTGCGAGTTCTTCCAGTAAAATAGCAAGGCGGGTTTCCCACTGACAAGCCACCGATCGCTTCTGACGAAGGAATGGTACAGGGTGCCAGTCAGCATTGATTGCCCGCATTGCGGTGTGGAGACGCGGACCGCGGGAATCGTGGCCGGTCCATCCAGCCTGGTAAGCATCGCAGGGCTATCGGCTGAGAGTGATGTCAAGCAAGCCTGGACGCGGTTTGGTGCGTTCGCATTCGTCGAGTCGCTCGGCGGTCGCACCGACAATATCGAGCGCTTCCTTCTCGGTCGTTTCCACAACACGTTTTCTTTCAGGAACGATCAGTTGGTGCAGGTCTGCGAGCACTGCGAGGAAAGTCTCGCGCCAAAAGTTATTCGTTCGGGCGTCATGAACGGCTTTGTGCGCCTCGGACAACGGCGGCTTCTGGTCAACGAACGTTTGCTACTGTTCTCATCTGCGGTGTCGCTCACGGAGTTTAGTGGTGGAACCTCGATCGAGGAATGCGACCTTCGTCTTCCAGACTACGCGATGATGCTCATCTGCGACACCGAAACCCAGAGCGGCGAAACCGGCACGCTTGAACTTTGGCACAGTGTTGCGCGAAACGACTATGCGTTTGTGGTCAAAGGCCAAGAGGGCCACGAATTGCTTCGCGATGGCCTCAATGATGATCTCATGGAGGTGACAGCCACCATTGGAACGCTCGGGTTGGTGTTAACCCAACTGCACCTGGCGCAGCCTTCGTCGCCCTATTGTGGTCTTGCCCGGGACCTCTTTCTCGAAGCCCTCGAACATGCCGGATATCAGCAGCAGATTTAGGAGCTACGCCGTGCGAATCATCAAAACGCTGTTTTGGCCGTTGGCCATAACAATTCCATTGGCCGCATGCGGGCAGCACGCCCAGTCTTCACGCCCGCTGCCGCCAGCACCGTATGCCTATCTTAGTTTGACCGCTTGCCGGCACTATCCCAGCAATATCGTCGAGTGCCAACTTGACTACGGTACACAGTTCGGGCGCCATCGTCTCGGCCCGGTACAGCAGGTCTCACGTGACCTCGCGACGAACCTCGATGGTTCTCGCTATCAGATCACTGCCTGCTGGCCGGTTTCGAGAGTTCAACGGGAACTACCCAATTTCACATGCCGAATCTCTCACGGGCAGTCAGGTGCCGATGCCGGTTCGGTGCTGGTCAAGGGTGGAACCGCTGTTCGTTTGGCGCGCATCCTGGGCGATCGAGACCAGATCGAGTATCGATGGAAGCCGGATCGTTGGTCGCGCTTACACGATTGATTTTGTGGAATATTTTTCAAGACGATATCGACCTTCGGGATAAAACTTGTACTCCAGTTATATTTTTCAGTTGATTTCCGGCGCGGATTGCAGTCCATAACTTGTATTGAAGTACAAGTTATGGACTGGTTCGGAATGGATGACAGCCCGCTTTCTTCTGTGATGAGACCGCGACCCAGAGTGTTACAAATAGCAGTCTGGCCTGCGGTAACGTCTGTGCTCCTGGCGACATGTCTTGCCGCAACGTCCGCCGAGAGCGACCCGTTCAAGATCGGCGAGAACCATGACCATGCCGATTGGTCCTTCCGGTTCGCGGGCGGAATCTCAAGTGAGCCCGGTGCGCTGTCAGCACTCGCCGTTGACGCTGACCCACAACCACCGCCAAGCATCGACCTCACCAGTTTCAATGAGCGTTTTTGGGGAGAGGCCAATACCAACGCAGTTCCCGCAAATCTGTCATTTGTTGCAGATCCAGCGACTGAACTTGACGACAGTACGCCAAAGCTACCGGGAGAAGCGGCCGGCAGCATGAGAGCACGGCGCGACCGCGCCGTGCTCTCTCCCATCAGTGTCTTCTCGTCTGACGCAAACGCCGTTCATCCGTCTGCCAATCCGGCCATCGAACCCCAAACGCCTTCCGATCGCACAAGGACGCAAGCCCGTCCCGACCTGCTTTCCGGCGTACCTGAAGATTACGCGGCCCTTGCGGTGGAAATTGCGGTTGAGGAGGAGGTCGATCCGAACTGGGTACTCTCGATCATGCGCGCGGAAAACGCGCAGTTCAATCCCGCATTTGTCAGTCCGGCCGGCGCCATCGGTCTGATGCAGGTCATGCCTGACATCGGCGAGGCCTTTGGCGTCCATGACCTCACCGATCCCGGACCGAACATTCGTGCAGGCACGCGTTTCCTGCGGGTGCTCATCGACAAGTATAGCAACCCTGTGCTGATCGCCTCCGCATACAATGCCGGAGAACCCCGCGTTGATGCGCATCAATCCCTGCCGCTGATCCGCGAAACCGCGGACTATGTGACGCGTGTTGTCGGCTACTACACCGGCAAGCCGGCAAGCTCCCAGCCCCCTACACGTGCTCCGACACCTGACTCTCAATCCAATAAGCACCGCCGATCAGGCCCGGCCGACCGGGCAAGGTCCCCGATGCTTGTTTTCTCAGCTGCAAGCCCGCTCGCGTCCGACAGCCGCCTCCCACAGCCGTTGAACGCGGCGCAACTCGGCGGTCCGGTCAAAATAGTCAAGGAAGAGGTACTTCAATGAACATAGTGGTCATGGCAATTCTTGTTGGCAGCGTCACCTGCCGCTCCCTGGTCAAGCGCAAGTGGGCCGGCCATGCCGCGATGGTGCTGCTTGCCGCCTCGGTGCTGTTCGTCAGTCAATACGAGCCGGCGGCAGCGCAGAGCCTCGATGCCCTGGAGAATGCTGCCGACAGACTGGTACAGTTCTTCACTGGCGCATTCGGCCGCTCCGTCGGGGCGATCGCGTTCATCGGAATGTTCCTTGCAGCGGCATTTGGCTTCTGGTCCTGGGGCGCGCTTCTGCGGGTTGGTGGAAGCCTCGCCGGCATGTTCGCTGCCGCTGAGCTTGTAGATTTCTTAGCTGGGGCGGGATCGTAATCATGTCGAACTCCGGCAACAAGAATTCAGGCGGGGACGACTATATCGAATCCTATCCCGTCATCCTTGCCCTCACGCGACCGCCGACCGTGATGGGGATCCCATACACCTACTTCCTGGCGGAATGCTTCGTCTCGCTGATGGTATTCATGGTGCTCGGCTCCATCCTGTGGTTTCCCGTTTCCTTCGTCATCCTGCACGGCATTCTTTATGTGCTGACGGTCAAACTCGATCTCTGGTTCTTCGACATCCTCGGCCGCCTCAGCATGTGCGGCGTCAATCCCCTCGGCCGCAAACTCGGCGGGGGTATCCGGACCTACGGAGCCTGACCGATGATCACGATGGCTAGATCGCTGAAGGGAAGTTTATCGAAGGGCTGGGAGATCTTCGCCGATCGCGGTATCTCGACCCACGTTCCCTTCTACGTTCCGATCGAAAACGGCATTATCCGGCTGAAGAGCGATTGCCTGGTGTCGACCCTGCGCCTCACAGGATTCTCGTTTGAAACGGCCGACATCGAGACGATCAACATGCTGCAGCGGCAGCGAAATTCGGCTTTCCGCGCCATTTCCTCGATCGGCAATTTTGCGCTCTATACCCATGTTGTCAGGCGCAAGGTAGCACCGTCCTTGCCGGCAACATTCACCGACCCCTTCATCCAGCGTCTCGATGATGTCTATCAGGCAAGCATCTCGAGGAATGAGATGTTCGTGAACGACACCTACATCTCGCTCGTCGTGCGACCACTGTTCAAACAAGGATCCGCGCTTTCCCGCATCATGGGCATTGGCGGCGATATCGTTCGCAAGGAGCAGTTTCGCTCGATGCGAGACAAACTGGTCGAGGCGACGAAAGCGCTCGAAAAATCGCTCGCCGCCTATGGTCCCAAAGTTCTGCGCGACATGCAGCGTGTCCAGGTGGACCTGGGCAACGGCAAGACGATCCATCGCGACTTTTCCGAAAGCATGGAGGTCGAGGAGGGGGCCCAAAAAATCTGGTTTTCGGAACAATGCGAGTTCTTCTACACGCTGCTGAATGGCGGGCGTGTCCGACCGATCCGCCTCGGCAACCTTCCCATAGACGCGATGCTGCCTGCGCGTCGCACATCGATCGGCAACCGGACCATTCATCTTCAGGGAGATACGCCTGGCGATGACCGCTATGCCGCGATGGTTTCCTTGAAGGAATATCCGCCCGAGACCGGCGCCGGGATGCTCGACTATATCCTTAAACTCCCATTTGAGATGGTGCTCACCCAATCCATGTCTTTCATTGACGACATGGCCGCGAGAAGCAGGATCGAACGCCTCGACAGGCAGCTGTCGAAGGCAGACGAGGGTGGTTCCAGCGTTCAAGCCAGTCTCGATATTGCGCGCGATGAACTGGCGAGGAAACGCGTTGCCTTCGCCGAGCATCATCTCACCGTCATGCCGGTGGCGAGATCGGCGGCCCAACTCGACGATGGCGTCGCCCTGATTGGCAACGAACTTGGTGCGTTGGGTGCCTCCTATGTCCGCGAGGATCTGAACGCTGAGCCGGCCTATTGGGCGCAACTTCCTGGCAATCAGGCCTATATTGCCCGTCGCGCCGTGATCTCGACGCTCAATTGCGCGGGCCTGAGCAGCTTCCACGCCTATCCCTATGGCAAGCCGGACGGCAATCATTGGGGTCCGGCGATCACCATATTCGAGACGACGTCAGGGACGCCGTTCTTCTTCAACTTTCACCAGGGCGATGTCGGGCACACGACGGTGTTCGGACCGACCGGCTCAGGCAAGACCGTCATCATGGCCTTCCTGATCCTTCAGGCCTACCGTGTCAGCCCACGGCTGAAAACGATCGTCTTCGACAAGGACCGCGGTCTCGACATCATGGTGCGGGCGGCCGGCGGAACCTATATGACGCTCGAACCCGGCGAGCCTTCCGGTTGGAACCCACTGCTCCTCGACGATACCGAGGAGAACCGCGTTTTCCTCTATCGTCTCTTAAGCTTCATGCTGAAGCCGGCGAAGGAAGGCGAAAGCCTGACTCCACAGGAAGAGACCATCATCCGCAGCGCGATCAAGTCGGTCCTCAAGACGAAGGACCGCTCCTATCGCCGCCTGTCATCACTCCGCGCCCTTCTGGCGGGCAGTGAGCGGACCGAGGGAAGCCTGATCGCGCGGCTCGACAAGTGGGTCGATCACGGCCCCTATGCCTGGCTCTTTGACAATGCCGACGACAATCTCGATATCTCCCGGCCGATGATCGGCTTCGACATGACGTCGATCCTCGACGATCCCCCCGTGCGTACGGCAGCACTCCTCTACATGTTCCATCGGCTTGATGAGGTCTATGACGGCAAGGCGCCGATCATCAACCTCATGGACGAAGCCTGGAAGCTGCTCGACGACGACGAATTCAAGCGCACCATGAAGGATTACTTCAAGACCATCCGGAAACGGAACGGTCTCGTTATCTTCGGCACCCAGTCGGCCGACGACGTGGTGCAGTCGAGCGTCAGCCGGACGATCATCGAGCAGACGTCGACCAATATCTTCTTCGCCAATCCGAAGGCTGACGAGAATTCCTACATGGAGCATTTCGGCCTTTCCAGGGCTGAATTCGATTGGGTCAAGAATGGCGACCCGGCCTCCCGCTTCATGCTGATCAAACAGGCGAAGAGCAGCGTGATCGCGCGTGTCGATATGTCCCATATGCCGGAGTTCATCAAGGTGCTGTCCGGCCGCGAGGAGACCGTGCGCGAGGTCGAGATGCTGCTCGACGAATATGGCAACGATCCGAAGAACTGGCTGTCGAAATTCTGCGACTGGGAGGGGGATGCGTCCGATGACCAACGCAAGATTTCCTGAACTGGCGACCGTCGGTGCCGTGGTACTGGCCAGCATGTTTACACCGGTAGCTAGCTTCGCGCAGGTCCCGGTAATCGACAATGCTCGTCGCAATATCCAGCAGGCGACGGAGAACTGGTACAAGACCTATCAGGCGGATACCCGAGCCTTGAAGGGCGCGTCGGGCGGAACGACCGACAGCGTTGCGCCCGGGCAGGGATCCGGTGCGCCGGCGGATTGCTCGGCCGAGGGCATGGCCGGTGAGACCATGCCTGCCAGCCCGTCGAAGCGCACGCATAGCCAGCAGGAAGTCGCCCGTATGGTCGTCGACGAGGCGATCCGCCAAGGGGTCGATCCCAATTTTGCGCTGGCGATCGCCGAGCAGGAATCACGCTTCCGCCAATCGGCGCGCTCGCCGGTTGGCGCGACCGGCGTCATGCAACTCATGCCGGGGACTGCGGCGGGTCTCGGCGTCAACCCTTATGATCTGCGGGACAACATCCGCGGTGGCGTCAAATACATCAAGCAACTGCAGGGCATGTTCGGCAATCGCTACGACCTAATCGCCGCCGGGTACAATGCAGGGCCTTATCGCCAGTCGCTGCAGAACGGCCGCATCCCCAATATTCCCGAAACCCAGGATTACGTCAAAAAGGTCTCAGCCTATTACAGCCGGAACAAGGCCGAGAACGGTGACCGGACCCCGTCGGGCGACGATGTCGAAACGGAAACCGTCAGTGATGCGCGCGGATGCGGGGAGCAGCTGAAAAAGGCGGTCGACCGCAATACTGAGGCGCAGGTCGAACGCGGTTCAGTCTGGAACGAGCTGCTCGGAAAATCGCTAGCGGCAAACCAGCAATATTTGCAGCGTCTGCAGGCTGGGCTTCAGTCTTCGTCTGCGGCCTTGCGCGGCTCGGGAGGCGGCAACGCCAGGGACCACGATGGTTCCCCCGTCATGGCTGAAGTCCAGTGCCCCTCGACAATCATCGATACCGGCAGCACCCGATGCTTTGCGGTGCCAACGACCGCCACCACAGATCAGATTCAGCGTTGGCTCGAGGACCTTCAGGAGCAGGCACGCGCCAGTGGCGATGTCGCGACCTTCTCGGTGTTGGAGGATCCCGCACTTGGGCTCGTGACGGTCGTTGACGCCACGCCAACGGCAAATTGAACAGAAAGAGAGAGAGGACAGGCAGATGAGAAAAATCATTATCGCCGCGGCGCTCAGCATCACCACTTTGTCGCACGCCTTTGCGCAGGTCCCGGTCAAGGACGCGGCCAATATCGCGATAAGCGAGAGCATCAAAGAGCTTTCGAAGCAGATCCAGGGCGACACGTCCATCGTCAAGGACAACACAATCAAGACGCTTCAGGCGATCACCGGCGACCGGTCACAGGATGCGAGCCAATTTGCCAAGCTTGCGACCGGCAATGGGTTCAGTATGGGCCAGGCGCCTGATTTCAACAGCATCCTGTCGGGCAATGAAGCGTTGTTCGGCGGCATCAGCGGTGAATTCCAGAACACGGCCGCCAAGCTCATCAATGGGCTCAATCTGGTGAAAATGGTCGTCGATACCGTCAAGGGCGGCGAGCTGTCGGGCGCCAATAAGGCCTATTCGCAAGGGATCAACGCGCTGACGACGCTGACTGCCCTTACCGATGCAATGAACAGCGCCACCAAGGACCGGCAGAACGCCTTCATGCAGGCGACGGAGCAGATCGGCACGGCGCAGGATCTGAAGGGCGCGTTGGAACAGAACACGCAGATGGTGCTCCAGGGTAACCAGACCGCCAACGAGGCCGTCGGCTCGCTGAATAACCAGGTGATGCTGCTGAACCAGCAGTATAAGGCGGCACTCGCGACCTCATCGCAGAACCTCAAGACCTTCGCAACGCTTCCCGACAGCGTGATGCGCGACGGCGGAGGCGGCGCAGACGCAGCTTCGGTTCGCGACCAGTTGCGGGCATTCGAGGAACAGAACCAGTGAGATTTCTCCCTGTGCCGATCCTCGCTCTTATTATCTTGTCCGGATGCGCAGGCAAGTACGAACAGCTGGCCAAATGCGCCGCCAACGAGAACCCAGTGCCGGCGCTTGGCTACGAGGCACAGCAGAAACCGACGGCGCCGCAACAGGCGCTCGCGGAAATCGTCAGCAGTGATTGCGGTCCGATGCGACCCGTCAATTCCTTCCAGGGGGGATGATGGATCCGGTCAGCTACGCCGTCAATTTTTATGGCGATGCACTCGCATACTTCGACAAGATCAACGAGGCGTCGCTGGAGAAAGCATGGGGGCTGTTCGCCGAGAACAGCAATCTGGTCTCATCGATCCTGGCACTGTTCCTCATTCTCTATTTCCTTTGGGGGGCACTCGGTCTTTCGAGCGTATCTCTTCAGGACATGGCGATCACAGCCTCGAAGCTTGCGTTTGCCTATGCCCTGATCATGTCCTGGGCGACTTTCTACGACAACATCGGCCAGTTCATTCTGACCTCCCCCCAGGATCTAGGTGCTGCCATTTCCTCGGCGATGGGCGGGGAAACCGCCGGCTCCGATCTTGCGAGCCAGGTCGCCAGCATGTCCCGCAAGGTCTACGACTTTGCCATGCAGCTCTTCAATTCCTACGAGTCCGGATGGCTGCCGAACGTCACCGGTGCGGTGGTGGTGTTCATCGTTCTCGTTTTCGGCCTCCTGCCGATGTTGCTGATCCTGACCGGCGTGACACTGTTCGCCAAGATGATCACCGCCGTCATGCTGGCCATCGGCCCGATCGCCATCCTTTCCTATTTCTTCGGCATGACGCGCTTCGTTTTCGATGCGTGGGTGAGGGGCATCGCCTACGGGATGTTCATGCTGCTCTTCACCTATGTCATGGCAGGACTGTCGTTCGGCTTCCTGATCGGCATGATGGACACGATCAGTGGTGACATGGCGACCAAGGAAAACGCACTGGCGATCGTGCTGGCGATGGTGCTCTATCTGGCGCTGATCTCCTATTTCATTTTCCAGGTTCCTGATTTTGCACGAACATTTGCCTACGGCACGATGACGTCGGGTACGCCCGGCGGAGGCGGCGCCAGTACGTTATATGGCGCTGCGCGCGCGCGACTCGGTTCGAGCACGTCCAGAGGCGGGCAGGCTGCCGCAGTGGCCCTTGGCATGCTGGCGGGGCCAAAAGGCGCATTGACGGCCGCAGCGCTTGCCGGCCGCGGCGGAATGGCTGGCGCTGGTGCGCTCGGCCGAATGCTGACCATGCGCCGGCGGAACGGCGAATGAGGCGAAATATGCGCTGGTCAAGCCTGGGTTTTGCATACGGAAACCGGATTTGCCGACAACACAATTGGCAAACATCCATGACGATCATGATTTTGGGGATAGAACGTGGCATTGTTCAGAAGGCAATTGCGAGCCGCACCAACCGACCAGGTTGCCGGGCCGCAGGACATCTACGACCAGCACCTTTCCTGGGGTGAGAAGAACCGTTCGCTTCGCACCCTGATCGGCATCATCCTGCTGGGGTTTGCCCTGGCCGGCTGGGCTGTTGCAGGCGTGTTGTCGTTTTCGGTGGCGCAGCTCTTTCCGCTCGTTCGCACCGAGGTCGTTCCGCTGATCGTCGACCGGAACACAGGTTACATGGAGACGGTGACCACGCTCAATAAAGACCGTGCGACGGTTTCGGAAAACCAGGCCGTGCGCGCCGCCTTCGCCGGCAACTACGTCATCCGCCGCGAAACCTACGATCCCCGCTATCTGTCGGATAATTTCGACATGATTGCGCTGTGGTCAGAACCCGGCTCGCAGGCTTTCAAGGACTACGAGGCCTGGATGAACCCCTCCAATCCGAGGGGGCCGGTCAAGACGCTCGGTGCAACCGGCGAAATTCGTCCGGAAATCCTCTCGGTCAATCCTCTCAATCCCTCGACCATGGCCGTTCGCTTCGAGACACGCGAACGTCGCCGTGGCGGCGAGGTCGTCACGCGCTGGTCGGCGACCATACGCTACCGGCAGATCAACCTGCCCGCCAGCAACCGGGTCCGTCTCTATAATCCTCTCGGTTTTGTCGTGACCGAATATGCGAGGGTTCCCGAAACCATGCCGTCGGGGATCACGCCATGATGAGGCGGATGGCAGCAATTTCCCTTCTGGTAGTGCTCGGGCCGCTGGCTGCACATGCTGAACTGGTTGCCAGGCCGGGTCGCCTCGACCCCAGAATCCGCTCACTTCCCTATTCGGCCGAGCAGGTCTTCCTCGTAACGGGCACCTACGGGCTGGTGACAACGATCCTCTTCGGAGCCGACGAGGACATAACCCAGGTTGTCGCCGGCGATACCGTCTCCTGGCAGATCCTCACCTCGGCCGACCGGCGCTCACTCACCCTGAAACCGATGGAGAAGGACGCGGCCACCAATCTGTCGGTGGTCACAACGAAGCGAACCTACTCCTTCGACCTGCGTGTCAACGACACCAAGGCGATGCAGAACCAGACCTTCAAGTTGCGCTTCACCTATCCGGAAGACGCGGGTCTCAAAGGCACGGCAGAACTCTGGAAACAGGCGCAGGATGCGCAGCGCAATCCCAACATCAAGAACATTCGCCGCGACAAGGTCAATTACGACTACGGGTTCAAGGGCAGCGACGGAGCCAAACCGCTCTGGGTCTTCGACGATGGATTGAAGACCTTCATGAAATTCACCGGCGACATCCCGGCAATCTTCATTGTTGACGCCAAACGTCGTGAAAGCCTCGTGAACTACCGCCGCGAGGCCGATTACATCGTGATCGACAAGGTGTCGCGGCAGTGGACGCTTCGGTTTGGCACCGAGAGCGAGACCTGCCTCTTCAATCTCCGGACCGCCCCTGCCGATGTGCCCGCACCGATCGAGGGTGCGGTCGCGCCGAAGCGAATTGGCAGCGGAACATCCAACCAGCAATCGCAGTCAAGATAGGAGGCACGCCATGTCCGATCCCAATTACCATTCGATCGACACCGATACCTCCATCGGTGGAGAGGTGAGGCGCGGTGGCATAGGTCTCATGCGCCCGTTTGCCGTCGTCGCGGGCATTGCGGGCGTTGGCGCTGTCCTTTATTTCCTTCTGGCTGGCGGGGAGGCGGAGCCGCCGATCGATACGACGCCTCGCGAGGAATTCCGGCCGGTCCAGACACCGCGAAACGAGGGGTTCCGGGCGCCGTCACCGCCGCCGCTGCCCACGGTCGAAATTCCGGAAGCACCACCCCCACCTCCGCCGCCACCGGCGCCGCGTGTGCCGGCCGCGGCCCCTGTCGCACCGCCCGCCGAGATCGATTGCTCCCGGGGCAAAAATCCCGACGACCCGAAATGTATCGAGCTGGAGCGGAAGGCCAAATTGCTTGAACGCGTCCGCTCATCCGCGATGGTCTTCGATCAATCCGACCAGACCAGGGGCGCGTCGGCGACGTCGTCCGATACATCGGGATCGGGTCTGTTCGGGGCAAACGGCACGCCGGGTGCATCCACGGCCGTGAATGGAGAAGCCGGCGCTGCTGTCGATGGTGATCGTGCCTTCTTGAAGGCGATGGGCGGACAGGGTGTGGAGGTGTCGGTCGCAACCGAGAACCGTCGCATCGATGCCTGGATACCGCAGGGCACGATGATCCGCGGAACGCTCGAAACAGCCATCAACTCCGATCTCGCCGGCATGGTGAAAGGGATTGTGCGCGAGGATGTCTATTCCTTCGACGGTCGGCGTATTCTCATTCCGGCCGGATCCTCGCTGATCGGCGAGTACAAGTCCGGCGTCCAAAGGGGGCAGGAGCGCATCCTGATTGTCTGGACGCGGATGATCCGCGGCGACGGCGTTTCCGTGCAGCTTGGCTCCTATGGCACCGATCGCCTCGGCCGCTCGGGCATGACAGGCATCGTCGACCGCAAGAACTGGGAGAGGTTCGGACCGCCGGCGCTGATGACGCTGATCGGCGGCGCGACACAATACATCGCGCAGCTTGGACAGAGGCAAGATCGCTACATCACCATCGTCAACGACAACGGCAGCGTCACCCGCATTCCGCAGGACAATGGCGAGACGCCTCAAGATCGCGCCCGCGCGATTGCCGCCGAGACCATCGCATCGGGCATCCAGCAAATGGCAGCAACGGCATTTGAGGATTCCCGCAACATCCGTCCGACCATCCATATTCCGCAAGGGTCCGATATCAACGTCTTCGTGACGCGTGATCTCGATTTTGCCGGCCTCTATCCCGACCCGGTCCGCCAAGAGTTCGAGCGACTGCGCAAGGTGAGATACGGCAAATGAACGCACGCCCCCAGATTTCAGCTGAACAGCACTTTCTGACCGAGGCGCTGGAACCGATCCGGTCATTCCTCGACGATCCCGCTGTCGTCGAAATCTCTTGCCAGCGCAGCAACGAGGTCTGGCTGGAGAAGATCGGGCAGCTCCGGATGGTGCGCCATGAGATCGAGGGACTGGACCAGGATGTCATCCGCCACATGGCGGCTCGTGCCGCCTCATTCACAAAGCAGACGATCAATGCGGAGAATCCGCTTCTGTCGGCGACACTGACGGGCGGCGAGCGCGTCCAGTTTGTCTTGAGCCCGACCTCGGCAACCGGTCACGCCTTCTCGATCCGCAAGCAGTTTATCCGACGGTTCGACCTCAACGACTATGAGGAGGCGGGCGCCTTTCGCTTCACCAAGGTCACCGGTGACGATTATCTCGATGATGTCGATATCGAGCTCTCGCGATTGTTGCGGATCGGGAAGGCGCGGGCATTCCTGGAACTGGCCGCCGCCAACCATCGGAGCATCCTGATCTCGGGCGGAACATCCACCGGGAAGACGACCTTTCTCAACACGATGCTCACCGCCATCCCGAACCACGAGCGCTTCATCCTGATGCAGGACACGGCCGAGCTCGAGCCGTTGCAGGAGAATGTTGTTTCGTTGCTCGTGTCGAAGGGCGGACAAGGGGAGGCGAGGGTGACGATGGGCGACCTCCTTGCCACGGCGCTTCGCCTCCGGCCCGACCGCATCTTCATGGGCGAGCTGCGCGGCGACGAGGCCTTCGATTTTCTGAACGCCATCAACACCGGTCACCCTGGCTCGATGTCAACCATCCACGCCAACTCGCCGCACCATGCCTTCAACCGCCTCTCGACGCTGGTGCTCAACAGCAATGTCCGCATGGAGCGCGACGATATCATCCGCTACATCCGCTCGATCATCCCGATCGTAGTCCAGTTGAAGAAGAGCGATGCCGCCGGCGGGCGCGGTGTCAGCGAGATCTATTTTGCCGACGAGGTTGATGAACATGGCCAGCGTATTCACAGACGGAGAGATTGATCGCCCGAAATGGACGGGCCTCCAGAAACTGTCTTTTCTCACCCTGCCTGTCGCGCTGGTTGGCGTGGTCTGCATATGGCTTGCCTTCTTCACCTTGATCTACGACGCCTATGTCGTTTCTTTCGGTTCACTGTCGTATTTCGACTATGTGGGCCACGCGCGGTTCGCTGATGCCGCCCGCTACACCTGGTCGATCATCCATACGCGCAACACGGTTGGTTTGTCGCTTCTGGCATTCGCGCTTGCATCACCCTTCCTGTTCTTTCTGATGTGCATCTGGATGCTCAAGGGCGGAAGGGCGCTGTCGCGCAAGATCCTTTATCTCCTGCATGTCCGTTCGATGTTCAGCCTGATTGCGATGACCGCGCTGATATTTGCCGCGGCCTGGGCTGGTGCTTTCATCTACGGCTTCGCCTTTTATCTCGTCGCCTCGAAGGCTGGCGAACATGCCGATATCGCCAGCTATTATGGTAGCCATCTCGCCGCCATGTATCAGGCGCCGTTCGGGACGACCGATGCAGCCGGTGGCTACCAGCGGCCATCCCGGCAGACGGTCCAGGCTACACTCGTGGGGCTTGCCGCCGCCTGCGCGCTGGTGGGGTTTCCGATCGGTGCGGCAATCCAGAAGCGTCAGCAGATGATCATGGGCAAGGCCCGCCTTGCCACCCTCAAGGATGCGGCTGACTTTCGCCTGCGCGACAAGCACGGGATCGTGCTCGGGCTCAAGCAAGGGCTTCTTCTGCGCAATGACGGCGACCAGCATGTGATGCTGATCGGCTCGCCGGGGCAGGGGAAATCACGCGGCTTTGTCATTCCCTCGATGATGAGTTTTGAGGGATCGCAGGTTGTGCTCGACATGAGCGGTGAGCTGTTCGAGCAAACCTCCGGTTTTCTGAGGGACAAGGGCTTTGAGACCTTCCTGCTGGCGCCGGGATCGAAATTCACCGACGGTTACAATCCGCTCGACCTGATCAGCACCGATCCGCACCAGCGGATCACCGATCTCCAGAAGCTGACACAGATGCTGCTGCCGGAACGATTGCGCTCGGATTCCTCCGACTTCTGGGAGGAAAGCGCCCGGATCCTGCTCACCGCCATGCTTGGCTTTGTTCTCGAATGCCCGGACACCCGCAAATCGCTCAGCGAACTGTATCGTATCCTCAACTCGATGTCCGACGAGCGCACAGCGATTGTCCAGCTGCTGGAGAACTACGAGAAAGTCCTGTCCGACCAGACCCGCATGCAGCTTACCAAGTTTGCCGGACGCCATGAGAAGCTGGGCGAGGGGATCGCAGCGGAGATCGTCGCGAAGCTGAACTTCCTCCAAAATCCCCTGGTCGAGGCACTGACGTCGATCACCACCATCCCGATCGACCGTATTCGTCGGCGCAAGATGGTGATCTACATCCAGGCCGACTGGAACGCCATTCAGATCTACGAGCGCCTGATCTCGATGTTCATCCAGCAAATGGCCGACAAGCTGGTCCAGATGGGTCCGCTGCCCAATGGCGAGCACGAAGTCATGATGATGCTTGACGAGTTCGGCAATGGCGGCCGCATCGACACGGTGCTGACGCTCGCGCCACTGATACGAAAGAACGGTGTGCGTTTCGTCTTCATTCTTCAGGACGGCGCCCAGTTGGAGCGATTGTACCAGCGATCGGGCCAGAAGATCCTGATGGGGGCGTCGACGATCAAGGTCTTCATGAACTTCCAGAACCAGGACGACGCGATGGCGGTCTCGTTGGCGGCCGGGAAGACGACGGAATGGGTCGAGCAATCGTCTTACTCCCATCGCCACGGTCGCCGTCAGCGCTCGATCTCGAAAGTGCCGGTCTCCGTCGATCTTCTTCCGGTCAACACGCTGATGATGATGAAGCCGGAAGAGGCGATCCTGCAGGTCACCGGCATGCCGGTGATGCGGATCATGAAACTGGACGCGGGCGGCGAACGGATGTTTGCGAAGGTGCGCAAGTTCAAAATGGTGCCGAAGCCCTGTATCAAGCCCGTTGAGTGGACGATCGCTGACAGTGACCGTTTCGAGTCCACCGCGCCGCCCTCTTCAGATGCGGCCTCGCCGGGCGATCGGTCAGGTGCCGAACCAGGAGCTGATATCGACCTTGTTGCGATCGAGCGTGTCCGCAAGCCCCAGGACCTGCGCTTCATCGTCAAGGAAGGCGTTCGTCACGTTTATATCTCCTCCCTCGATGAATTGCGTCGCCGGCTGGACCTGGATGAGACGCGGGCGGCAGGTGTCGCCGAAGAAGACCTTGGCGACGGGCAGCAGCCGTCGGGACGGAAGCCCGCGCAGGACGCGGTCGGCCGGAAAGCAAAGCGGGGCGAGGTGAAAGACGCGCACGCCAAGCTTTCTAGCGACATCGATCTCGATATCGATGAAGAAAAGCTTGGCCAGAACATCTATACGGGATCTCCGAAGAGACGGCGCAATCCTCAGGATGGCTCATCCGTTTCCGCAGGTGCTTTCCCCGACCAAACAACCGGTTCGCCCATTCTCAAACGCCAGGAAGTGAGAGAAGCATTCGGGGGCGATCTTCAAGCTTTGAATGATGCCGTCTTCCGGCAAGCCGGGAAAAGCGTCATTGAGCCGGAAGAGTTGAATGCGGACGTCGAACTCCTGATAGACACGCTTTCGGGTAGATTGGCGGAGGACAGTTCGAGAGTCTGGCTACGCGAGTTCGCTGGCGCGGCGCGGGATCCGTTGGGCGAAGATAACGCAAAGCCCGACACTGAGCCGAGCCGCGCATAGTCCAAGGCCAACCGTCAGGCGGAGCGTCATGCTGCATCATCCCACCTCCAAAACGGCTAAACCTTCGCGCTTTCACCCGGTCGCATAAATACAGTTTCTAATATGCGAATTAGGCGTTCTGGATTTCTTGATGCGCTTGCTCCTCTGGCTGTGAGACCCGCTCTGAAAGGCGCATCCGGCAACGATCATTGAGAAGCGTCTTAATTCCTGATTCACGGCCTGGGTGTAATGGTTACGAAATCGATCTGTAGTCGGCACTTTGAAAGTCCGGCAGTGCATGAAGCGTTGGAAGGAAGATCGAAATGTGTGGAATTGCTGGCTACCTGAACTCGCTGGAGACGCCGGCGGAGTCTGCGCTGCTTTCCCGCATGGCCGCAACGCTTGCGCATCGCGGCCCCGATGCGACGGGGATGTTCACCGCACCCGGCCTCGGCCTCGCCCATGCGCGGCTTTCCATCGTCGATATAGCGGGTGGCGCCCAGCCCATGAGCCTACCCGACGGCGGTCCCGTCATTTCTTTCAACGGCGAAATATTCAACCACATCGAATTGCGCGAAGACCTCATGCAGCGGGGACGATGTGTTCGCACCCATTCCGATACGGAAGTTATACTGCATCTCTACGAGCTTTATGGAGCTGATTGCGTCCAGCATCTCAACGGCGACTTCGCTTTCGCGCTGTGGGATCGGCGGCTAAAACGGCTGATGCTAGCCCGTGACCGGATCGGCGTGCGTCCGCTCTATTATGCAAGACGTAGCAATGGCCTGTTCTTCGGCTCGGAAATCAAGGCGCTGGTCGCGGTGCCGGGCATCGTGCCGGAGCCGGACCCGTTGGCGCTCGACCAGATTTTCACCCTCTGGTTTCCGCTCGCCCCCCGAACGTCCTTCAAGGACATTCTCGAACTACCGCCCGGCCATGTGCTGCTGGCGCAGGCGGGCCGTGAGGCGCACGTCTCGCGCTATTGGCAGCCCTCCTTTCCGGACGCCGACGAGGCGCGTGCGCCCTGCGACGAAGCCGCGGTAAAGGACGAACTCGCCGCGCTCCTGACCGACGCCGTGCGCATCCGCCTGCGCGCCGACCGGCCCTGCGGCGCCTATCTCAGCGGCGGCCTCGATTCCTCGCTGATAGCGGCGCTCGCGGCCAGGCAATCACCGGAGCCGTTGAGCACCTTCTCCGTCACCTTCGAGGCGGCGGATTTTGACGAGAGTGCAGCCCAACAAACAATGGCGGTGGCGCTCGGAACGCAACACAGCGCGCTGTGCTGCCCGTTCGATGCGATCGCCGCCCTGCTGCCGGAGGTGATCCGCCATGCTGAGCAGCCGCTGCCGCGCACTGGGCCTGTGCCGCTTTACATGCTGGCCGCCCATGTCCGAAAAAGCGGTGTGAAGGCCGTGCTGACCGGTGAGGGGGCCGACGAGGTCTTTGCGGGCTACGACATCTTCAAGGAAGCCAAGCTCCGGCGCTTCGCGCACCGTCAGCCCGGATCGCGCCGACGACCGCTTCTCTTCCAGCGGCTCTATCCCTATCTGCCGCGCCTCAGCCGCCAGTCGCCCGCCTATCTCTCGGCCTTTTTCTCGGCGACGTCCGACATGGCCGATCCGCTCTATTCGCACCAACCGCGTTTCCGCCTTGCGGCGGGAACGAAGGTGTTCTTCTCCCGCGCGCTTGGCGATGCGTTGAAGGGCTACGATGTGCTGGACGACCTGCGCAGCCGCCTGCCGGAAGCGTTCCATCGCTGGCACGCGCTGCACCAGGCACAATATCTGGAAATGACCGGCCTGCTGCCGGGCTATATCCTTTCCTCCCAGGGCGACCGGATGAGCATGGCGCACGGCGTCGAGGGGCGCTATCCGTTCCTCGATCCGCGTCTTGTCGATTTCGCCGCCCGCATTCCGCCGCGTCTCAAGCTGAAGGGGCTGACCGAAAAGCACAACCTGCGCGATATCGCCGCCGATCTTCTGCCCCCCGAAATCCGAAATCGCCCGAAGCAGCCCTATCGCGCGCCGGACGCGGCTCTGCTGCGGCCGTCCGGCCCGGTTCCGCAGGCGCTTTCGGAGGCGGCGATCCGGCGTGAGGGACTTTTCGATCCGGCTGCCACGGCTAGGCTTGTGCGCAAGCTCCAGTCCCAATCGTCGCCCGGCACCCGCGACGCTATGGCGCTGACCGGCATCTTGTCGACACAGCTTTGGCGTGAACAATTTCCGCATCCTTCCGGGGAGAAGGAAGCGCCGCTCAGGGAAATGGCAGGTCAATGATGAATCCCGTACTCTTGTCGTCCATTCGCGGCTTTATTGCCGACAACTTCCTCTTTCGCAGCGCTGACGAGGCGCCCGGCGATGACGAATCCCTGCTTGACAGCGGCATCGTCGATTCCACCGGCGTGCTGGAGATCATCGCCTTCCTTGAGCAAACGCACGGGGTAACGGTGGCCGACAGCGACATCGTGCCGGACAATCTCGACACCATCCGCCGTATCGCCGCCTATGTCGAGCGCAAGCAGGCGGCCTGAGAGTGAGGCCGGAAGATGCGGCTTGAGGATCATCTGCGCGTCTATGCCCGGCGGCTGCCGCAAAAGACGGCGCTGACGGCGAACGGCACAAAGCTTTCCGCCGCCGCTCTCGATGCGGCCAGTCACCGGCTTGCCGGCGCATTGCGCGATGCGGGCGTTCGGCCTGGTGATCGCGTCGTTCTTTTCCTCGACAACGGCGCAGAATATGTCGCTGGGCTGTTCGCCATCTGGAAGGCCGGGGCTGTCGCTTGTCCGCTGCATCCATCTACACGGGTAGCGAAACTCGGTGCGATCCTGGAAAACCTCGGTGCCGTGGCGTTGCTGACGCAGGCGAGGCTTTTGCCGGTGGCGCATGCCTCTATCGCCGCGTGCGGCCTGTCCGTCTCTCTTTTCGCCGCGGACCAGCAGGGAGATTCCCCTGGCGAGCCGCTCTTCCGCCTTGAGGCGGTGGCCGCGTGCGGGCCGCCGTCAGCACCGGCGGAGGTTCCGGCGGGGCTGGCGCTGATCCTCCACACGTCCGGCTCCACCGGCGCGCCGAAGGGCGTGATGCACACCCATGCGAGCCTCGGTGCGGCCTGCGTCGCGATCTGTGCCTATCTCGGTCTGACAGAGGACGATGGCGTCTTCAATGTGCTGCCGCTTTCCTTCGGCTACGGTCTGACGCAGGTGCTGATGGTGATGATGACGGGCACCACGCTGCATCTGGAGAAATCCTTTGCCTTTCCGGCTTTTGCGCTGCAACGGCTCGCGGAAAGCCGGGCGAGCGTTTTTCCGCTGGTTCCTTCTATCGCCTCGACGATTGTCGCGATGGATGGTCCTGTTCCCGGCTTCCTGCCGGACGTGCGCACCATCACCAGCGCCGCTGCCGCCATGCCGCCCACGGTCACGGACAAGCTGCAACGGCTCTTTCCCGCTGCGCGCCTGCATCTGATGTACGGCCAGACGGAATGCATCCGCGCCGTGACCTTGCCGCCGGAGGCTACCGCCACGCATCCGGTCTCCGTGGGCTTCGCCATTCCCGGCACGCAGGCCTTCGTGCTGGACGAGAGCGGCGAGGTCGCTCCGCCGGGCGCGGTGGGAGAACTGACGGTGCGCGGCCCGCATGTCATGGCCGGCTACTGGAACGACCCCGCGGCGAGCAACGCTAAGCTCAGAGATGTGGGGGGTGACGGCGTGCGCACGTTGCTGACCGGCGATCTCTTCACCGCCAGCGCCGACGGGTTCCTGACCTTCGTCTCGCGTTCCGACGATATCATCAAGTCGCGCGGCGAGAAGGTCAGCCCGCAGGAGGTGGAGCGGGCGCTCTATGCGATCGAGGGCGTACGAGACGCCGCCGTGGCCGGCGTGTCGGATGACTTTCTGGGTGAGGCGGTGAAGGCTTTCGTTGTGCTCGCTCCGGGCTCGGAACTGGGTCGGCGCGACATCCTGCTGCGGCTTTCGGAAACGCTTGAAGACTACATGCTGCCCAGGATCGTCGAATTCTGTGACGTCCTGCCAAAGACGGCGAGCGGAAAAGTGCGGGTAGAGCGGATGCCGTCGCCCAAAATGCAGGGAGAAATAGACGATGAGCTTTAGCGCGGAGGATCTGCGGCTGGATGCCGAGGTGGAAATTGCCCGCATCGGCGACTGGATGATGGAAACCTTGCGTACGCCGTTGCGCCGGCGCGGCGTCGTGGTCGGACTTTCGGGCGGCATCGACAGTTCGGTGACGGCGGCGCTGGCGGTCAGGGCGCTCGGGGCGGACCGGGTGTTCGGCCTGTTCATGCCGGAAGACGAATCCGATCCGCAGAGCCTGGCGCTGGGGCGGGAGCTGGCGCAAACGCTCGGTGTCGCCACTGTCGTCGAGACGATCGGCCCCATCCTTGCTGCCGCGGGTTGCTACGAGCGCCGGGACGCATTCATCCGCGAAATCCTGCCCGACTATGGCGAGGGCTGGCGCTGCAAGGTGGTTCTCGAATCGCCCTTTTCCGGGCGCGGGCTGGCGCTTTCGTGGCTGGTGGCCGCCGACCCCGCCGGGCGCGAGGTCAAGAAGCGCATGCCTGCTTCCGTCTATCTCGGCATGATCGCCGCCGCCAACATGAAGCAGCGCACCCGCAAGCAGCTCGAATACTACCACGCCGACCGGTTGAACTACGCCGTGGCGGGCACGCCGAACCGGCTGGAATATGATCAGGGCTTCTATGTCAAGAACGGCGACGGCGCCGCTGACCTGAAGCCGATCGCCCATCTTTACAAGACGCAGGTCTATCAATTGGCCGAGGCGCTCGGGGTTCCGGAGGCGATCCGTCGCCGCCCGCCGACGACCGATACGTGGTCGCTGCCGCAGACGCAGGACGAATATTATTTCTCGTTGCCGCATGGCCTGATGGATATTTGTCTCTATGCCCTGAACCACGGCAGGAGCGCGGCAGAAACCGCCGCCGCCACAGGCATGCAGACTGACGAGGTGGAGGCGGCGTGGCAGGCGATTGCGGCCAAGCGCCGGGTAGCTGTTTCGCTCGGCGCGCCGCCGCTGACCCTGCTTCCGGTCAGTTAAAACGGTTTCCGATCAGCGGCGACCAGGTTTCTCCCGCAAGGCCGGAAATCAGCGCCGCGCCACCGTCGAGCGCCCGGCGTATCTCCGCATCCTGGGTGTGGGCGACGGTGAAGCTGCGCCCGAGAAACAGCGCTTTGCGGCTGAGTAACGGCGCTGTCAGCCAGGGCTGGCCGCTGCCGCGGATGGCCGCGCAACCGGCATCATGGGCATGATGAAGCATATCGTCGAGGGTGGCATCCACGCGCTCCGGCCGGGCGAGCAGCTGGAGTGTCCAGGCGATTCCGCCGGGCCGTCCGTAATAGACATAGGCGCCGAGAGGGGAGCCATCCTTTTCATAGGCGACGCGCCGGACGATTTTCCCATAGAGCGGCTTTTCCGACGCCTGTCGGAGCAGCCAGCGGAGCGTTCCTTCATTCCAGTCCGGCTGCAACGTGTGGGCGGTCGCAAGGGTCAACAGCGCCTCAGCCAGTTCCGGTGCGTCCGCGTCGCGGAAGACGGGCGCTCTCGGATTCGCGGTCTGCAAGCGGAAAGGTTCGATCCGGGCAAGACGCGCGACCCCGTCCGCCAGCTTTCCGAAGGGCTTTAACAGCCTACCGGCTGGATGCACGTTCGCCGTGATTGCACCGACCGCCGCGCCGGGCCGCAGAAGCCGCAGCCAATTCAGGCTGTAGGCAGTCAGGGGGCCGTGGCCGAGGCCACGCCACATTCGCAGCGCGGTGGCGTTCGCCGTCTCGCTGATCGATACATCTTGCGGGCCGGAAAGGAAGGAGCGCAGCAGCCGCACACCTGCCAGCGGATTCTCACTCGGATGCTCCACCATCATTGAACCGGCGCAAGCCGCCCGAACGGGGCGGCCCTCAATGACCATCTTTACTGGAATGATGCCGATAAAGCCGCCAACCTTGCCGGTTTCATCCGCCAGCACTTGAGAAGTCAGTTCGTCGTCAGCGTGAGGATGGTTCAGAAACGTATCCGAAAGCGCAGCCTTGACCGCCGGCGAGGCCGCGGCGCTGCTGCGGAACGTCTTCTGGAAGAGACGGGCAACGTCGTCCAGGTCATCCTTGTGAAGAGCACGAATGATTTGCGGTTTAGATTTCAAGGGCCTGCCCAGATCGACGCATAACGACTTTGTATCGGTGAGAGCCTCCCAACCCATCGATTTTGAACTGCTCTTGTCCTGACCCCTACTACATCATACTGGATGCGCCAGCCGTGGTCGCATAACTTAAACCGAATGGTCTCCGGTAAACTCGGCACGGTCAGGGCGGCCTCATCCAGATCACCATAGCAAAAGGGACGAATGGATGGTTGTGATGTTTTCAATGTTGTACCTGGCCTAACTACGAACTTGCTCATGAAAATTTCAAGTAAATGTAGAGCCGTTATTGACCCTTCCGAAAGGTAAGACGTTCTGCGGCCCAGCCCTTTGCCAGCCTCCGATCTTCCTCCGGTATCGCGGAGAGGCAGATGAGCGCAACAATATAGGTCGTCGCACCCACCGGTATGGACAGTGTAAGGCCGATAAGATCGTTTTTCCACATGAGCAAGGCCCAAGCTGCGCTCGCGCAGAGCGCGGCGGAGAGAACGATCTTGAGCAGGGGCCATATCCGAACCGGGGTGTCGAGCGCAACGCGGCAATAGGCCAAATATATTATAGCGGTTACGGTTGAGGTCACACCCTTGACGAAGGCCGCGCCCATCGCTCCCCAGAGCGGAGTCACGACCAGAAGGGCGGCCATGCTCGCAACGCCTTCCCAGACGGACAGGTGCAGAACGACGCCGGTGCGCTCTCTGGCAAGCATCAACCGATAGGGAACCGTTGTCAGCACCTGGGCAAAGGCGAAGGCGACAAGAACGGCGCCTATTTCGCCAGCCGGGCGGAACGCCTCGCCGAACATGGCTGGCACCAGAACGGGCGCTATCGCGGCCCCCCCAAAGCATATCGGCGCGAGGAGAAGGGAGAGCCCCAAAAGGCTGCGCTGATAGGCGCAGATGAGGCCGGCAGAATCCTCTCTGTCCTGATAGGATGAAAAAAGCGGAACGAGAACGGCAGCAAGTGAGAAGGTCAGTTGCACGATCATGCTGGCCATCGTCGCGCCGGCGGCATATTGTCCAATCTCGGTGACGCCGAGATATGCGCCGATGACCGCCAGTTCAACACGGGAACTCAAGAGTGCCGCCAGTCCGCCGGACATCCAGTTGTTGCGCGCATAGGTATTGACGGCTGAGGGAACGCTGTAATCCGCCGGAGCGGCTTCGAATGCGAAGTAGCGTCGCAACCCCAGCGCCTGTGGCAGGTGGCGGACCATTTGGCCGAGGATCGCGCCCGCGGGGCCGAGGAAAACCGCGCCTACTGCGACGGAAACGGGCTGAATGAGGCAACCTGCGACGGTGTTCACGCTGGTCTGGCGGAAGTGACCCAGCCCTTGGGCGACACCGAGGGAAAGTGTTGAGTAGGCGTAGCACAGGAACAGCCCGGCCGTCGCCATCCAGACCCAGGCTGTTGCCGGACTTCCGGTTGAATATCGCCACATGGCGAAGCCGGCCATTACAGTTGCCAGTAGGCCGGTCGAGAGCGCGAACCGCCTTGTGAGCGCTCGTAGTAGCGCAATGCGTTCGCTATCACTCCCCTTCGCGGCAAAGCGGAGTAATGCCTGTGGAAGGCCGAGGTCGGAAACCAGGGTCGCGGCAGTCATGATCCACAGCGCGTAGGCAACGATCCCTGAGCCATTCACGCCAAGGACGCGGGCAACGATAATGCTACTGCCGAACCCGGCGATCAACGATGCCAACCCGGCGGCCGTGTTCATCATTGATGCGCCAAACATGATGCATGTTCCTGACCGGTACTGAATCCAAGACCTACTGCCAACTGTTTTGCCGTGAGCCGGCGCCCGTCAACCCGAGACGCCCGGAACAGGCATCCTGATCCGGAAAGATCGATTAAGGTCGGCCATGCGCAATGGCAGGATCATATTCCATGAATACCGATACAGACAGGAGTTTAAGATTGCGTATGCATCCTACGCCTTTGGGTTGCTTTTCGGCGCTCGGTTAAGATGTTGGTAAGTGCCATCCGCTACGTTTTGCCGGTCGGAAATGTAAGTCCGGTTAGTATGGTCATGTCCAATATCACGCTTCCATCAAATCAGAAAAACTGGCTCAGAGAAAAGGCGCTACACTTATTTTGGCGCTTGATATCTGGCTTGCCAGATAAAGCGTATATCATGCTAAAATACTGGTCTATGTCGGGACGATTCCCACGGCTCAATGCGCCTGAACTTTTTTCCGAAAAAATTCAGGCCCGCAAGCTTTATGACCGCAATCCGCTGTACCCAATTATGGTTGACAAGCACGCTGCCAAGGAATTGATCCGCGAGCGCGCCGGTTCGCAATATGTCATCCCGACGCAATGGGTAGGTCGCAACCTTTCCACCGTTGACTGGTCTAAGATCGAACTTCCCGTAGTCGTGAAGCCGACCCACGCATCAGGGTGCGGCGCCTTTCTTCGCGGCGCCGATGACATCAGGACGCTGATGGATGACGATCCCAGCGCCGAATGGATGGCTCTGGAGCACCACCGTTTCAACCGCGAATGGGCCTATGGCGAGTTCGTGCCACAAATCATTATTGAGACGATGCTGATCGATGATCACGAAGTCCCGGACGATTATCGCCTTTTTGTCTTCGATGGCAGGGTTGTCCTGATCGAGCTGCGGATTCGCCGGAATGGAATCGGGTATGAAGCTTATTTCGATCCCGACTGGAAACGTCTCGACATCGTGAGCAGTTACTATGTCAGCTTTCCCGGCGAGTTGTCGAAGCCGGAAAAACTGGAGGAAATGTGCAGCGTGGCAAAAAAAATCGCGAGCAATTGCGACTTCATGCGGGTGGACCTTTATCTGGCCGAAGGGCAGATTCACGTTGGCGAATTGACGCTTTATCCAGGCGGCGGGTTCAATGGGTGTGTGCCCGACGCGTTGGACAAACCGCTCGGCGCGCAATGGAAGCAGGATCTGTCGAAGGAGCACTGATACCGTTCTTTCGGACAGTGCATTGCTAGGGTTGGGCAGCAGTGTGAATTTTCTCTTCCTTTCCACGCATGCGTTTCTACCGACGACACGCAAGACAAGTGTGCACTTTGTCAGCCAGGCGCTTGCGGACCGCGGCCACGAAGTCGAGACGATCAGTGTTGGTTTCAGCCATCTGTCGTACTTCAAGAAACGGGCGATCTATAGCCAACTAGCCGCACAGCAGCGTAACCGTTTCGTGCAGACAGATCCGCGCTACCGTTCAGCCTGCTACCTGCCGCTCATTCACCCCTTCAGTTCTGGAAATACGCTACTCAATACGCTGACCGCGCCGTTCTTCAAGCTATATGGCACCCTTCTGCCACGGTTCATGCGGGAGGCCATCGTGAAGGCCGATGTGATCGCCATCGAATCCGGGACGGCCATCGTGTTCTTAGACGCGATCCGCAGAGCCAATCCAGGTGCGCGGATGGTCTACTTCGCCCGCGACCGGCTCGACACAGTGGGGGCGTCAGAATATCTGCAGCGGCTGGAACGACGAATTGTGCCGCTGTTTGACCGGATCGTCGTTCCCTCGTCCCACATGGCCGAGGGTTTCCGGGAAGCTGGCAAGGTCGTGATCATTCCGCAAGGCATCGACAAAAAGGGTTTCGATTCTTGTAAGGACTCGCCCTATCCGGTCGGGACCCGCAACGGCGTTGCCGTTGGCAACATGCTGTTCGACAGGAATGCCGTGATGGCCATGGCGACCCATGCACCTGATGTGAGTTTTCATCTTTTCGGCGAAGGGATTCCAGTCGATTTTCCACCGAATGTCCGGGTCTACGGCGAACGCGCCTTCAACGAGATCATTCCCTACATCAAGTTCGCTGATTTCGGGCTGGCCCCCTATAGACTGAAGGAGCGTGAGCTTTATCTCGTAGAATCGAGCCTGAAGCTTCAGCAATATTCCTATTGTGAGCTCCCGATCCTCGCTCCCGACCTGATGACGAATTCGCGTCCGAACATCGTGGGTTACGAACAGCGGCACGAAACGGACTGGGCTGGCAAGCTGAACAGAGCCGTAACAATGCTCCACCTTGCCGCTTGGAAGGAGGACATATTGTCGTGGGATGAGGTTGCCGCACGGTTCGAAACGGAAGTCAAAGGCTGAAATCGCGGCGTTAGGGGACAGATCGTGCTCATCCCATTCCGGATCCTGCTTGTCTTGTCGGGCCGAAATGCTATATGTAGGTAAATACCTACATGGAGGTGTCTATGAGCATCACGACACTGACCAGCCGCGAGCTGAACCATGACGTCAGCAACGCCAAGAAGGCCGCCAGAAATGGTCCCGTCATTATCACGGACCGTGGCAGACCGTCCCATGTCCTGATGACCTATGATGAGTTCGCCCGCCTTACCGGCAAGCGTCGGAGCCTTGTCGATGCGCTGGCCATGCCCGGCCTGTCGGATATCGACTTCGATCCGCCCCGCACCGAGATTGCGGCTCGCGGAGTGGATCTTTCTTGACATTTATCCTGGATACGAACGTCGTTTCCGAACTGCGCAAGATCGGTGACGGCAAGGCTGACTCCAATGTGGTGACGTGGATCACGGCGGAGGATGCGGCCAGCTTCTATATTTCCGCAATCACCATCCTTGAACTTGAGCGCGGCATTCTCGGCGTTCAACGCCGGGACGCGGTACAGGGTGGCCGTTTGCGGTCGTGGCTCGACGATCATGTCCGCAAGGAATTCGCCGGTCGCATTCTATCGATTGATGACGCCATCGCGACACGTTGTGCACATCTTCACATACCGGATCGGCGAAACGAGGCCGACGCCCTGATTGCCGCGACCGGTCTGGTTCATAACATGGCAGTGGTGACGCGAAACCTCAGAGACTTCGAAGGAACTGGTGTCGTCGTGATCGACCCCTGGCAAGGCCGATACGCTTGATATGAATGTGAGGTTTCACTGATTGACAAACGGAATTGAGCACCGGTGCGACCTGACCGATGGCACCGCACAGCGAACGCTCTCAGACAGGCTCTGCGACGACGAAGGGCTCGACGCACAGTTTCCTCCCGCCGGAAGTGGGACGCGATACTGAAGCCAGGAAGTTGCCATCCACCCCGTTGACTTCACGCATGCCGCACCTTGTCGAGTACCCAGTCCTGGAGGCGCTTGGCCGTATGCTGTGCATTCGCTTCAGCAAGATCGTCGGGGACGATCCCGAATATCGGCCCAAGATGCTTCATGCGAGGCACGGTCTTGTTCTTGGCTTCGCGATACTCTTCGGTTTCCATACCAAAGGCCTCGATGATCAGCGTCGTGGGTCGGTGGTCCTTATAGCTCGCCTCCAGGACGAAATCTGGCCGGCAAGGTCCAAGCGGTGTTTCGGACGCAAAGAGCGGTTTGGTGATCTTGATGCGAAGTTCAGGAACGCCTTCGAACAGGGATTCCTGAAGCCAGAACAGGAGATGGGAGACGTCCCTTTCGAAACCGGATTCCACCGGAAACAACGTGTCGCCATTATAGACCGGCTGGGCATAGGCTTGTACGGCGCGCACCGGCCCCTCGTCATCGTCGCCAAAGTCCACGTTCAGCAGGCTGACGAATGGGCCACGTTGTTTTGGATCGCCTCGCAACGGTTGTCTTACCTTTCCGAGCACGTCAATCGATCGTGAGGACGATGCCGGCATGATCTCTTGAGCCGATACGGACTTCGCAAACAGCAGCATGAAGCCCGTCCGGCGGAGCGTTCCGGGCCAATCCGGACGTGAGGTTTCGAGCAGACGTTGCCAGCGACTGTCGGTCTCCCAGTAATCGGCCGCCCAGGTCGATAGCAGTGCGTTGAGGGACCATGTTCTCAAGACCCGAAGGTCCCTGGCGGCTGCGCGCAGTCTCGAAAGCTGGTTTCGAAGCGTTAGATCGGGATTATCCTGTAGCGGTTGGACGACGTTCGTCCCGGCGTCGTCGAGCAGCCTCCACAGGATGCCACCGAGTCTGGACGGTCGGTCGTTCCGTTCCGTCGAACGGGAGATGTCGTCGTCTGCGGCGTCGGCCAAACGGTCGGGAATGGCCGGCAATGCATCGATGTAGCTCCGATCGGATTTTCGAACCGGTCGAATGTGGTAGCTGCGATCGACAAGTGCCGGCGAGGTGTCCTTGTCAACGTGAAACGGACAGGTGCTCGCATGGTTCGGCCGCTCTTCGTGCCGGAGGGGATCCTCGTCCTTCGACGTCAATCGTCGCAGCGTATAGGTGTGCTCCTGCCGGATCGGGGCGAGCAGTGGCTGCGGCCGACCGGCGAGGCAATCGCACTCGATCCAGCCGTTCATCACCTTGGCTTGCCTGATGACTGCGAGAGCCATCGCCTTCTCCGCGTTGGAAGCAGCATTGCCATACCAGGCTCGTAGCGCGGCGGCGTCTTCCCAGGTAAGCTCTGCCAGACTGTGAGTGGGGCTATTCCGGACGACTATACGCATGCGGTATGCGAGCATTTGGGGTCTCGGCTTTGCCCCTGTCCGATGGCCCGATCAACTCCCCTTGCATGGGTGGATCGTGCCGGTGTAGGAAGCGTAACAAGCTTGTGAACTGCCCGGTTTAGAACATGAGCGACGATTGGTTTACGCTTGGGCGTGTGGGCTCGCGGTCGATGTCGGGTGACGGATGAGCAAAATGGTTTCAGGGATTTTTTTAACTCGCCCAGATCGCGCGCTTGGCTGTTGCCTTGCCAGCATGTCCGTCTGTCGCTGCGTAGGCCTGATCGGGTCTGGGGATGGCGGTCGATGCCTCGTGTAAAACGCCAGCCCCCGGTCGAGGCCGTTGACATTTCGACACTCGATTCCCTGACGTTCCAGGAGAGGCTTGCCATCGGCCTCGGACGGTTGAAGTCCGAGCGCAAATTGACGAACCGGGATCTGGCCGAGCAGCTCGGCGTGCATGAGGCATATATATCGCAGGTGATGCGGGCCATGCGGGACGTCAAGTTGTCGACCCTCGACAAGATGCAGCGTGAGTGGAATGTCCTCATTGAGGATTTGCTCAAGATCACCGAAGCCGACCTCCCTCGGGTAGCGGTCTGGAAAGCCCGCCGCAAGAAACAGAAATCTGCCGAGACAGACCAGTAGCGCTAGTGGTTCAGGTTGAACCAGAACCTCTCTTTCCCCCCGTCCTCGTTTGGAATATCGAAATAGTAGGGATCCGCGCGCCGCGGGCGCGGAGTTGCGACCTGCTGGATGCAGCTTTCGCCATCCCGATTGCTGTTGAAGTAGTGGCCGGAGGTTCCGCAGACATTGACCGTTTTGACGCACTGGTCGGGTTCGCCTCGCCAATTATTGTCGCCGCCTGACGATGAGTAGCCGACAGTCGTTCCCACGGGGCAATCCTCGTAGGTTTCGTGGCCCGGCTTTCCGGATTTTGCTTCATGGCAAACCGGCCAGGAGAAGCCGGGTTTGGACATGGCGGTGATGAGTTTCCGCATGGGCGGAACGCAATAGGGGACGCCATGCCAGGATGGGTTTTTCGATGCTGCACACAGCAGAACCCGACATCCCCATTCGGCGTCCTGTGCCTTTGCTGGCACCCCCGCAAACGTGCCTATCAAGCCTGCGGCCAAGAACATGATCGCTTTCACCGTCCGTCTCCTTTAGGGGGCTATTGGATCTGCACCCAGGTGCCGTCGATTTTCGCAAAGGACAGGGTGCCGGGCTGCGTCGTCCCCGCGAAGGAACCGCTTGTTGTTGTGATGATGCCGGTACAGGTGACACCGGGTGCGTTCTGACGGGGTTTGCACTCCGAGATGCGGATTGTGCGGCCCGATTTGGCGATCGCGGCACTCGCTTGACTGTCGTCGGGAAAGTCAAACGCCGGCTGCCGTTGAAGCTCACTCTCAAGCCGCGCGACCTCCTGTTCAAGCTCCGCTATCCTGTCGGCCCGTTCAAACGCGTTGATCGTGTACCCGCCGGCAGATCCCACGACGAAAGCAATGCCGGCGGCGACAAGCGATCCGTAGTCGAGCTTCTTCATCGGCAACCTCAATATCC
>Ga0209699_100344_pt1 | contig 31258 bp, 37 predicted proteins | sample SynthPrep_1_END__FD_187204 | JGI IMG/M metagenome (GOLD analysis project Ga0209699, IMG submission 187204) | Synthetic microbial communities from Ohio, USA - SynthPrep_1_END_DS7_MetaG (SPAdes) (version 2) | ecosystem: Engineered > Bioreactor > Aerobic > Activated sludge | place: USA: Ohio...
CAACTCGCCGCTCCACCTCCAACTCATTGACCCGCTTCTGCAAGTGCTCCAAAGCCTTCAGCAGCGGGTTATCTTGCAGCACTGGTGATTCGTCATCGTCGCTCATACAGCCTCCGTGCTATTGCCCATTTCCCGCTAACCCTAACTTGACCACCTTAGGGGAGTTCAGCAGCTCTCTGACACCAGCCAAATCAGCAGCGGATATCTCCGCATCAACCCCACACACCTGGAACTCAACCTTCTTGGCAGCAGCGAAGCGAGGCAACACCTGCTCAGCGTTCTCTATTCGTATGTACTCAATCGCCGCGTTACTACCTGGGCTGGCTTCATAGCGAGTTTTGACATCGGTGACTCTTTCCCCATCAATCAACCAATAGATGTGGTTGCAGTTCATGAAGCGCCACTTGTCACCGTATGTAAGTAGGCTTGCCGACACGAAATAGCGCTCGCCATCCTCAAGGATTCCAACTCCAGCCTGAAAAACCCAAGCCTCTGGTTTCTCAGGTATTGGCCGCCAATCGATTGTTTGCACGCCATTGAATTTGTTTACCTCCTCATGCAGGACGCCTGCAGAAGCTGTAGCAACTGCCGCTGCCGCAATAAAGGCCAGTCCTAGCGCCACCAGAGACTTATTCATTCCCTATTCCCCATACGCGTTGTCATTCGCCGCTTCGGCGTCCTTTCTTCTTCGCACTGTCCCTGTGCGCCAGAGCACTCGCTGTGCTCTCCATGGCTCGTCGTCCTTCTTCGTCCGAGCCTCGGTAGTTCTCCAGTAGCGCCTTCTCGCGCCGGTTGAGCCGGTACTCACCCAGCGGCTCTGCGGCCACCGAGTGCGTGACTGGATTTCCATTCTCGGTCAAATAGCGCGATGTCGCGCCATTTGGCTGGTCAGTCATTCCCGGAGTCCGCTGCCCCGTCAAAACAAACAGCACGTCCACACCTGCAGCCGCTACGGCTGCCAGGTATTCAGCATCAGGGTGCCGCTTCCCCTTCTCGTAGTTGATCTGCGCAAGCTTTTTCACCCCGCCGATCTCCCCAAGTCCTTCCTGATTCAGGCCTAGGCGCTCGCGCTCCATTCGCAGCCTATCGCCAAAGGTATCCAATCGAATATTTCTCCTTGACAGGTATTCAATTGAATACCATCATCAGATCACACCAACGCACTGCACATGCGCTGAATGATTAGCAATCTTTAAGCAGACAGGAACCACACCATGAACGTCCCGTATCCGCTACCCACCCGCAAGCCGTACTCGGGCGAACGGGTCAAAGAACTCTTCCAGGCTGAAGGTGTTGCCATCAGCACCTGGGCTGAAGCCAACGGCTACAGCCGCCATCAGGTGTATTGCGTGATCAACGGCCAGTTCAAGGGCCGTCGCGGTACCTCCCACGAAATCGCACTCAAGCTCGGCATGAAGCTGTCCGCAGAGCAGCTTGCTGCCGTCGCCTAAAACCGCCTCTCAAGCCCCCAACCACAACAGCAGCGAGGGTCACTGCCATGACCGACCAGCCGCAAGTTGCGCTCGAAGAGATCGAGCTGATTCCCCACCCCATGGACGCCTGGCGCGCCGCGCTCAACGCGCTGATTGCCTGCGCACCTGGTGATGGCCCGGCCATCGCCGCTCACCTGGCCGAAGCCCGCCAGCAGGCCCTGGTGTTCGTCGATCGCACGCCGGCCAGCGCCGGTACCGCAAAGCTGATCGATCGCCTGATGCTGATCGGTGCAGGTCGCCTGGTCAGCGACAAGCTGCTCGCCACCGGCAACGCGATAGAGCAGCTCGATGGCCTTGGCCGGCGCCAGCGCCTGGCGAGGGCCATGGGTACTTCTACCCAGTCCGTTTACCGCCATATCCTCTCCCTGGCTGAAGCCTTGGGCATCAATGAAGCCCAGGCGCTCAAGCATCTGGAGACTCGGCATCTGCATGGTGCTGATCAATGATCAGGGTCGCCCACGCATCCAGCTCCTTGAGCAGCAAGCGCCGAGCGCGCGGGTCGGCGGCAATGGACGTAGGCCCAGTGCGCCGTGCTCGGCATTCATCTGCCAGCGCCTGCGGTTCAATGATGCCGTGCCGCATGCAAGCAACCAGCAAGTGGTTGATCACACATGCCTGCGCCTCGACTTGGGCCCGCAACTGCTCTACGTCGTCCATCGCTGCTACCGCCTTGCTTCTGCTGGTGAATGTACCTGATTCCATTGTGCCAATGGCAACGCTTTTGCCTAGCAGCAAAAACGTAGTTTGTTTGGCGCCATGCCATGGCGCGTCTCTGGAGGCCTTCCAATGAAGAAGCGCAACTGGAAGAACGCCCAGCCCAGCAGCATCCGCCAAGCCATGGAGTGGTCGCTGGACTTCGCCAAGGAGCGGCACAACCTCAGTGTCGAGCGCATTGCTGAGCGCATGGGCCAGGCCAACCACTGGGCCCTCTACAAGTGGCTCACAGAAGGGCGCATGCCTGCGGTGCTGATCCCGGCCTTCGAGCATGCCTGCGGTATCGCCCTGATCAGCCGCTGGCTGGCATCCACCAGCGGCAAGCTGCTGATCGATATCCCGTCCGGCCGCACCTGCACCGCGCAGGACGTGAACGAGCTGCAGGCCGTACTCAACGCCACCACGGGCGCCCTGATCGCCTTTTACCAAGGCCAGGTCGATGCCGACGCTGCCCAGGCCGCGCTGCAGGCCGGCCTCACCAGCCTGGCCTGGCACCGCACAAACGTGCAGCAGCACGCCAACCCGCAACTGGATCTTGGAGAGCAGGCATGAACGCCGTAGAGCTGGCTCAGGTGATGGACATGCACGAAGCCCTGGAGCCGTTCGCCGGCTTCACCGACTGGTGGTGTGGCTCGCGCCAGAAGCTGTTTGCACAGCGCGCCATGGCACTGGGCAAGCCTCTGCGCGACCTCACCGTTGGCGAGCTGCAGACCATCGCAGCCGAGGTGAGCGCCGAGATGAAACCGTACTACACCTCCACCGGAGCCCAAGCATGACAACCCCACGCACCTCCGACAGCGGCGCGCGAACCCTGCGCGTGCTCAAGGCCCTCAAGGGCTACAGCCTTCATGGCATCAGCAATGGTGACCTGGCCAAGGGGCTCGGCGAGAGCCCGGCCAACATCAACCGCGCCATCAACACCCTGATCGCCGAAGGCCTGGCCGTGAAGCTCGACAACGGCCGCTTCGCCCCGTCCATCGCGCTGCTGCAGATCGCCCAGGCCCACGCCAACGAAATGAGCGCAGCGCAGCACCGCATCAACGAAATCAACCAACGCGTGCTGGCCGGGGCCAGCCGCTGACAACAAGGAGCACGCCATGAACTACACCAAACTGGCCCAGCACCTGCTGCGCGGTGGCGACCGCCACAGCAGCATCTATGTTGAGGGGCTCTGCGCAGCGCTCAAGCTGCGCATCGAGGGTGAGCCCACCACCGTCAACTACCCGCAGGGCAGCCTGGAGTTCGATGCCTACTACTACGGCTGCCGCCGGGGCGCCGACGAGTTTCGCAATGCCCTGGTAGAAGCCAATGGCAACCGTGCCGAGGCCATCGAGCGCCTGCGTGAGCTGGCGGGCGAAGCCGAGCGGAGGGCTGCCTGATGGCCCGTAGTGCAACCCCTAAAGTCGAACTCGTCAGCGACGTGGCACTGGACGGTGAAACCCTGGTAGCGCAGCAGAATCAGGTGATCAGCCTGAATGCTGAGCACGACAGCCAAGTGCGCGCCGTGGCTACGCAGCTGGGCTACCAGCTTCCGGCCGACTGTACCGACCCGGACCTTATCCAGCGCGATATCGCTGCCAATATGCGCCGCAGCGTCGAGGCCTGCCTGGAGGTGGGGCGCGGACTGCAGGTGCTGAAATATGCCTGCGGGCATGGAAAGTTCATTGAGCGATTGGAGGAGCTGCGGATCGAGTGGAGCGTGGCGAAGAGGTTCATGCAGTCAGCCACTAAATTCGCCAGCCTCGGTAGCGATTCAGCGCTGACCAAGGCCCTGGGCAACCAGAGCAAACTCTTCGAGATGCTCGTCCTGGACGACGAAGAGATCCAGGAGCTGGAACTCACTGGCCAGACAGGTGAGCTGAGCCTCGATGACGTGGCCACCATGAGCGTGAAGGAGCTACGCCAAGCCCTACGCCAGAGCCGTGAGGACAAGAAGGCCCTGCAGCAGCTGGCTGCCGACAAGAACGCGAAAATCGACGAGCTGGCCACCAAGCTGGCGAAACAGCCCCGCGTCAAAACCCTTTCCCCAGACGAAGACGCCAAGCAGCTGCGCCAGGAAGTCAGCTTACTGGCATTCGAAGCCGAGGCCGTGCTGCTGGGCAAGTTGCGCGAGGGTTTCAACACGCTTGTCGACCACTCCAACAGCACCGGCATGGATCACCGAGTGTTCAAGGCCGGCTTGCTGGCCCAGCTGGAGAAGGTGCTCGGCAACATCCGCGAGGAGTTTGAGGTACCGGCCGACTTGCTGGCCGGTGCCGAGGACTTCGGCTGGATCGAGCAGGCCCCACCTGGTGGCCAAGGCAACGAGGCCTGATCGATGAGCGCCGTCATTACCCAACGCCTGGTCGACCTGGAACGCGCGCTGCAACGCGCAGCGCGCGGCCAGCGTACCGCCCTGTGCCGGGCTGCGGCGCAGGAGCTGGGCCTGAGCCTGGCAACCCTCTATCGCAAACTTGAGGAGGTGACCGTGGCCACCACCGCACGTAAGCAACGTGTAGACGCTGGCCAGAGCGACCTGGCTCGTGAAGAGGCACTGACCATCAGCACAGCGCTGATGGAGACTGCCCGTCGCAATGAAAAGCGCCTGTATTCCCTGGGTGATGCAGTTGAAGCGCTACGCGCCAGCGGCATGATCCGCGCCGAAGCCGTCGACAAGGTCAGCGGCGAGATCCGCCCGATGTCGCTCAGCGCCATCAGCCGCGCCCTGTACGCCTACAAGCTGCACCCCAAGCAGCTGCTGGCCCAGGCACCCGTGACCCAGTTGGTGAGCGAGCACCCAAACCACGTTTGGCAGATCGACGCCTCGCTGTGCGTTCTGTACTACCTGCGCCCCGGCGCCGATGCGCGCGGCAACGGCCTGCGCGTGATGGAGGCGGACCAGTTCTACAAGAACAAGCCCAAGAACCTGGCGCGCATTGCTGCCAATCGCGTCTGGTCGTATGAGATCACCGACCATACCAGCGGCTGGGTGTACGTCGAATATGTGATGGGTGCTGAAAGCAGCGAGAACCTTTGCTCGGTGCTGATCAATGCCATGCAGGAGCGCGGCGGCGCCGATGTGATGCACGGCGTACCGCGCATCTTGATGATGGACCCCGGTTCGGCAAACACCTCGGCGATGACGCGCAACCTGTGCCGCAGCCTGGGCATTCAGATGATCGTCCACGCACCTGGTGCTGCTCGCGTCACCGGCCAGGTGGAAAACGCGCGGAACCTGATCGAGCGCAAGTTCGAAGCAGGCTTGAAGTTCCAGCCCGTTGCCGACCTGGACGAGCTGAACGCCAAGGCCGCAACGTGGCGTGCGTATTTCAACGCACGCGCGGTGCACTCCCGCTATGGCCAGCCACGCACGGCGATGTGGATGAGCATTCGCCAGGAGCAACTGATCAAGGCGCCCAGCGTTGAGGTCTGCCGCAACCTGGCTGTAGCTGAGCCGGTGAGCCGCAAGGTTCGCCCAGACCTCACCGTCAGCTTCGAGGGGCGCAGTTACAACGTCGCTGGTGTGCCAGACGTAATGGTCAACGAACGCCTGATGATCACCATCAACCCCTGGCGTGAAGATGCCGCCCAGGTGGTTGCGGTGGATGGCAACGGGCACGAGATCTACTACGTCGTGCCAGCTGTAGTCACCAATCAATACGGGTTCCGCGAAGACGGGGCGCTGATCGGCGAGAGCTTCAAACGCCACGCCGAAACCCCGGCCCAGGTGGCACGCAAGGAAGCCGCCAAGCTGGCCATGGGCGCCGAGACCGAGGAAGACGTGGCAGCGGCCCGCAAGGCCAAGGCCATCCCCTTCGGTGGCCAGCTGCAGCCCTACAAGCACATCGACGATGCCCAGCTGCCCACCTTCATGCCGCGCCGTGGCACTGAGCACGAACTGGCAGCACCTACTGTCGTCGCGCCGCCGCTCAGCATCTTCGCCGCCGCCAAGCGTCTGCAGGCGCGCTTCACCGACTGGAGCCCGGAGCACTACGCCTGGCTGAGCCAGCACCACCCGGCCGGCATCCAGGAAGAAGCCCTCGAAAGCGTCGAGGCCAGCCTGCGCGCCGCCTTCACCCGCCGACCAACCCTTTCTGTCGTAGGAGGTGCGTGATGCTCAAGCTCAAAGCACTGCTGCGCTATCACAACCTGGGCCAGGCCGATCTGGCCCGAGCGCTGGGCCTTAGCCGCCCGACCATTTCCCAGCTGATCAACCACAGCATGTGGCCCAAGACCATCGACCAGGCCGACCTGCGTAGCCGCATCGTCGCCTGGCTGGAGAGCTTCAACGTCACCGGCATGCGGCTGGTGGGCATTTTCGAAGAGGAAGAGAACCAGGAGCAGAACACCAAGGTGGCCGCTGGGCGCTGCAACGCCCAACGGCCTGAGCACCGCAATCCCAAGAAGCCAATCGAGGAGCCCGACACAATGCTACTACGCGCAACCAAACTCACACAGCAGGCACGCCAGCACTTCGGCATGTTCGGCGACCCGTTCGCAGACCCGCGCACCAGCGCTGATCTGTTCGTCTCGCCGGATATCCGCTACGTGCGCGAAAGCCTCTACCAGGTCACGCGCTACGGCGTGTTCCTGGCGATCCTGGGCGAGTCCGGCTCGGGCAAGTCCACCATCCGCAAGGATCTGCACGAACGCCTGCGCACTGAAGACAAGCCGGTCATCGTCATCGAGCCCTACGTCATCGGCATGGAAGACGACGACTTCAAGGGCAAGACCCTCAAGGCCATGCACATCTGCGAGGCGATCCTGGCCACCGTGAGCCCCGGCAGCAAGATGCCGCGCGGCCTGGATGCCCGGTACCGCGCCGTGCACAACGTGCTGCGCGAGTCTCACCGCATGGGCAACCGCCACGTCCTGGTGATCGAGGAGGCCCACGCCATCCCGGTACCGACCCTCAAGCACCTCAAGCGCTTCTTCGAGCTGGAGGACGGCTTCGAGAAGCTGCTCAGCATCGTGCTGATCGGCCAGAGCGAGCTGGCCAACAAACTCAGCGAGAAGCGCGCCGACGTGCGCGAGGTGGTGCAGCGGTGCGAGGTGGTGAAGCTCAACCCGCTCGACCAGCACCTGGGCGACTACCTCAAGCACCGCTTCAAGCTGGTCAACAAGCCGCTGGAAGAGGTGATGGACGAGCCGGCCATCGAAGCCCTGCGCAGCAAGCTCACCGGCACCGGCTCCAAGGAAAACGGCTCGGTGCTGTACCCACTGGCCGTGCACAACATGCTGGCCGCTGCCTTCAACCAGGCCGCCCTGGTCGGCGCCACCCGCCTGTCGGCGGACATCATTACGGAGGTGTGAGTCATGGCCATCACCATCGAACAAATCATGGAGCAGGCCCAGGTTTATGCCGAGGCCTTGAGCTTGGTCAGCCAGCCATCCGCCCCCAGCGATGCAAAAGAGCTTTCCGAATTTCAGAAGCAGGTCCTGCAGGAGATGCTCGTCGCCTTCGAAGACGAAGCCCACACCGCTGGGGCCCAGGAAGCGCAGCTCGACCTGGCCAAGCCGCTGATCGAGTGGCACCAGCGCCGGATTAGCAACCTCGGCACGTTGCAGCAGGCGGTAGAGGGCACCCAGATCTGCCTAGGCGTGGACGATGCCAATCCCATCGTCCTAGAGGGCGCGATGCTCAAAGGTTGGCGCGTCGCACTGGCGATCGCCGAGCAGCAGTTCGAGAAGTTCCCGCTTTCCATCGAACGCACCGCCCCGACCAGCGACGAGGAGGAATGACCATGCGCGCTCCCAACGTCATCCCGCTCAGCGCCAAGATCGCCGCCGAGATCTCCATCCAGCACGCGCTGCCCATGTGCACCGTGCTGACCCCTGAACTGGCCGACAAGCTCCGCGCCCTCAACGACATGACCCGCCGCCTCCGTGCGGCGGGTGTGCGCGTGAAGTCCGCGTCGCCGCTCGACGCCAAGATCTTCATCAACGCCGAGGACAGCGAGCAGCTCGCCGCATCGTTCCGCAGCGAATGGCGCAGCCCGATCTGGAGCAACAAAGGCGTCCACACCATCAACAGCGTCCGCCTCGGCGGCTGCTACGTCTGCTGGCTGACGCCGGCAAAGGGGCTGCAGCAATGAACGTTTTCACCATGAAAAGCATGGACAGCGCACCTAAAGACGGACGTGAAGTAATCCTGAAAGTGGCGCACCGGGCCGGGATTTCTGGCTGTTTCCTGGTCGGGCATTACATGCCAGGTGGTCACTGCATTGAGGATCATCCAGCGATCGCCGCTGGCTGGTACTTCTGGAACGGCCTCATGTTCGATAAAGCGGCTGAGCCTATCGGCTGGTGCCCGTTGCCTGGTGAAGCTGCCGATTCGATCACGGTCCTCGAAGCCTGGGAGGCCATCGGCCACGACACCGGCATGAATCCATCGAAGGATGAGCTGCTCGACTCACTCAGCTATATGTCGCGCCTGGCTACGACGCTCAGCGAGGCCACCAACCCTGCCGTCAATCTCGTACTGGCCGAGCGTATCCGCCAGATCCAACAGCATGGCTACGACAGCGACCACGACGATGACCACGCCTGCGACGAGATCGCAGCACTGGCCACGTACTACGCGATGCCGCCGTCTGCCCGTTTCTGGGATGCAACCAGCACCGGCTATGGCGGCACCCTGGGCGAAGCAATCCTGCCGGAAGGCTGGACTGCCAAACCATGGGATGGGGAAGAAGCCGGCCGCATCCGTGAGCTGGCGAAGGCGGGTGCGCTGATCATCGCCGAGTTGGAGCGCCTGCACCGAGCCGAACAACGTGCCGCCGAGCCGGCCGAGGCGGTGCAGTCATGAACAGCATGACCAAGTCCGCCGTACAGCTAACCGTCGAACGCCGCCTGCGCGAAGCCCTGGAGCTGCTCAAACGCAGCGCCGGCTACGCCTCGGCCTATCCGACCATCGGTGGCCACAAGCTCAACGACGAGATCTGCCGCTTCCGCGAGGCGGTACAGGCCGAACTCGAAATCAATACCCAACAAGCCGAGGAAGAAACCCATGGCTGACCAAATCCAAGTCCCTGAAGGCTGCATGCGCAACGCGCTCGGCCATTACGTGCCCATGGACCAGGTGCGCGAGCACGACAAACTACGCGACAACGTCGCCCGCGAACTGGCCACCCAGGCTGTGGCAATCAGCGAAGCCCTGGCCGCGTTCAAGAAGAAGGCCCTGGCCGATATCGACGACCTGATCGCCATTTCCCTGGAGCGCTATAGCGTCAAGCTGGGTGGCCAGAAAGGCAACGTCTCCATCACCACCTATGACGGCGAGTTCAAGATCGAGAAGGCCCTGGCCAACCGCCTGTGCTTCACCGAAGAGATCCTCGCCGCTAAGGAGCTGATCTACGCCTGCATCCGCAAGTGGAGCAATGGCGCCGACCACAACCACCACCTGATGGCGGTGGTCGACCGCGCCTTCACAGGCCGTAACGGAGAGATCCGCACCAACGACGTCCTCAGCCTGCTGCGCCTGGAGATCGATGACCCTGAGTGGAAAAACGCCATGCGCGCACTCAAGGATGCCATCCAGGTCAACGGCAAGGCGGTCTACATCCGGGTCTATAAGCGCTCCGGTGACGACCGCTACGAACCCGTAAACCTTGGCCTGGCGGGGGTGTGACATGAGCCTACTTCACGGGAAAGACACCGAGACCACCACGCTCCTGGACGTCATTCAAACGGCAGAAGCTACCGACGCCAGCCACTTCGACATGATCCGCCTGGAACTCGACAGCGGCCGTGAGCTGATCCTGGTGGCCGTACTGGCCGACGACCTGGAGGCAACCGGTCGCATCCTCGAAGGGCTGCAGGATCTGCAGAGCGCGCAGTGATGGCCAGCACCAGTAATGCAGCCAAAGGCCTAAGTGAACTGAGCGTGATGGTTGCGGCTGTTCATCAGCGTATGGACCGCCTCGAAGGCCGCCAGACAAAGCAGTACTGGTCGGCCGAAGAGGAGCAGCTGCTGCGCGAGCGTTACGCAGATGAGCTGACCGAGGTACTCGCCGGCGAACTTGGGCGCTCGGTATCCAAGGTGCTGGCGAAGGCCAACAAGATGGGGCTGCACAAGTCAGAAGCCTTCCTGGCTGAGCACGGGCAGCGACTCAACGGAATGCAAGGGCAGTCATCACGGTTCCAGAAGGGCCGCACCACCTGGAACAAGGGCATGAAGGGCCTGAACCTCGGCGGCGTGGACACCCAGTTCGGCAAGGGGCACATGCCGCACAACTGGGTACCGGTAGGCACCGAGCAGATCCGCGATGGCTACCTATGGCGAAAGGTCGCCGATACCCGTCATCGCAGCGACTGGAAACAGGTGCACGTGATGTTGTGGGAGGAGCACAACGGCCCGGTACCCAAGGGGCTGATCCTCTGCTTCAAGGATGGCAACAAGCAGAACATCGTCCTGGACAACCTGGAGCTGCTCACCCGCGCAGAGCGCATGCAGCGAAACACCATCCATCGCTACCCGCCGGAGCTGAGAGACGCAATCCGCACGGTAGCCAAGCTCAAACGCACCATTAGAGAGGTTGAGCACGATGAAGAACAAAATTGAGGATCTGCGTAATCACCTGTTCGAGACCATCGAAGGTCTGCTGGATAAGGACGAGCCTCTTGAAATTGAGCGGGCCAAGGTTGTGGCTCAAGTCGCCCAGGTGATCGTCGAGTCGGCCAAGGTTGAAGTGAAGGCTCTGGAACATCTCGGCGGCGTTGTGGGCAGCCAATTCCTGCAGCTCGATCACGAGGCTAAATAGATGTCGGTCTCGAAAGGCGTACTCAGCAAAATCCACATCGCCAAGGGCCAACTGGGCATGGATGACGACAGCTATCGCGCACTGCTGCGCCGCGTTGCAGGCGTCGAGTCGGCAAAAGACCTGAACACCCGCCAGGCCGGCCGGCTGATGGTCGAGCTGGAGCGCCTGGGCTTCAAACCGAAGCCCAGCAGCAAGGCCAAGGGCAAGCCGCACAACTTCGCCCAGCTGTCTGGCGAGATCGAGGTGATCGAGGCTCAGCTCACTAACATGGGCCTGCCCTGGAGCTATGCCGATGCGATCGCCAAGCGCCAGTTCGGCGTAGAAAAGGTCGCATGGCTGAAAACGCCCAAGCAGCTAACGGCGGTACTAGCGGCGTTGCACGTCGAGCAGGAGAAGCGCGAGCTGCTCCACCAGGTGGAAGAGCTGTGTAAGGCATTGGGCGTTAGCGATCCAGAACGCATTGACGGTTTGGAAGCCCTGCCGAAGGGGTGGAAACGGCAGCGTCCAATCCTCAAGGCCCTGGTGGATGCCCTCAATAACCTGGTCATCGCGCGGAGGGGCGACTGATGCAGCTGCAATGCCCTTGCTGCGGCGAGCAGTTTCCGATCGAGGCCGGCTTCGCAGACGCGGACGGCAAGAAGCTGGCGGCAATGCTCGCCGGCCTCGATCCTAAGCTGGGCCGGGCGGTGCTCAACTACCTGCGCCTGTTCAGCCCGGCCAAACGCGGCCTGCGCATGACCCGCGCCATCAAGCTGCTGGAAGAGCTGCTCGACCTGGTCAACGCCGGCACCGTGCAAAAGGACGCTCGCAAGAACGACACCAAGCCCGCGCCGCCACGCCTGTGGGTAGCTGGCATCGAGCAGATGCTGATCGCCCGCGAGCGCCTGACGCTGCCGCTGGAAAACCACAACTACCTGCGCGCGGTGGTCTACGGCATCGCCAGCGACCCCGCCCAGGCCCAAGCCGCCGCGCCGGCCAAGCCGAAGCGCGCAGCAACCACGCCACAACAGGATGTCCAGGACGCCATCGGTCGCATCGAGGCCGACTTTCGCCTGGGGATCATCAAGACACGTGAGGAAGCCGATCGCCGCATAGCTGCGGCAAGGGGGAACGCATGAAGGTCAGAGCGCAGCAGATCCGCCGTCGCAACTCGATGCTGCGAGAGCTGAGCGAGATGGTGACCGTCGCCCTCGTCCGCAACGGTGCGGACGAGGCCAAGGCCAAGAACGAAGCCGAGGATCTGTGCTTCCAGCTTCACCGCCGCTGGCGCGGGATCACCTTCACATTCCCGACCAGGGACGAGCTGGCACATCAGCGGCTGAAGCTGCATGTCGTCAAGGAGTACAATGGATCGAACGCTGACGAGCTGGTGCGCAAGTACAGCATCACCGAGGACTGGATCTACTCAGTGTTGCGCGAGCACCAGCGCCGCAACGCAAACCGAGACCAGCAGAAACTAGACCTCGGCGACGACCCTTCCTAGCGGTCGCCGCCGTTTCACCTACGGCAACAGTCTTACAAAACCCGTCCCGCTATTTTCCCCTTCGTTCCTTTATATCCCGCCTTTATCGCGCTTTCCCTGTGTTATTTTTCTCAAGCCTGCACACGTGCGCGAGTCCGATCAAAATGCTCATTTACAGCTCGTAAACTCCGCTTTTTTCGCCTGCATTTGCCTTGCACTGGCTGCCTCGCCTACGTTTTTCAACGGCCTGTTACAGCAATTTGCCCGGATTCATCAGCCCGGCCGGATCCAGCGCCTGCTTGACGCGGGCCATCAACTCCAGCTCCAGCGGCGCCTTGTAGTGCTGCGCAGCCAGGCGCTTGGACTGACCCAGGCCATGTTCTGCACTGATGCTACCGGCATCTTCCAGAGTCGAGTCGTAGATCACCCGCATGATTGCCTCGGCCTGCGCCTTGAACGGGCCATCCTCGGCGCCGACTGGCTTACTGATGTTGTAATGCAGGTTGCCGTCGCCGACGTGCCCGTAGGCCACGATGCGTACACCAGGAAACGCGTACTGCAACGCCTGATCGGTACGCGCGATGAAGCCGGGAATACGACTGACCGGCACGCTGATGTCGTGCTTGAGGCTCGGCCCCTCATGATTCTGCGCCTCCGAGATACCCTCGCGCAGTGCCCACAAGGCGCGCACCTGCGCATCGCTACCAGCCAGCACAGCATCCAACGCCATGCCCTTTTCGAAAGCCTCGCCGATGCCCTGCTCGAGCATCTCGTTCAACGGAGCATTGGGCTGGGTATCGCTCAGTTCGATCAGTACGTACCAGGGATGCGCTTCGGCGAAGGGATCGCTGACGCCGGTGACATGGCGCAGGACGAACTCGACGCTCTGTCGCGACATCAGCTCGAAGCCGGTCAGGCGATCACCACACAGCCCGCGCATCTGCCCGATCAGCTCGACGGCTGCCTGCGGGCTGGGCAGCGCCACCCAGGCGGTAGTCAGGCTGCGCACCGCCGGGAACAGTTTGAGCACGGCGGCGGTGATGATGCCCAGCGTACCCTCGCTGCCGATGAACAGGTGCTTCAGATCGTAGCCGGTATTGTCCTTGCGCAGGCCGCGCAGACCATCCCAGACACGCCCGTCGGGCAGCACCACTTCCAGCCCCAGCGCCAGGTCGCGCATGTTGCCGTAACGCAGCACGGCGGTGCCGCCAGCATTGGTTGCCAAGTTGCCACCGACCGTGCAGCTGCCCTCGGCACCCAGCGACAGCGGGAACAGCCGGCCGACTTCGGCGGCGGCCTCCTGCAGTTGCTGCAGGATGACTCCGGCTTCGACGGTGATGGTTTCGTTGGCCACGTCCACTGCGCGGATGCGCTTCATGCGCGTCAGCGACAGCACGATCTGCGTCCCGGAGTCGTCCGGAATCGAGCCACCGCACAGGCCGGTATTGCCGCCCTGCGGCACCAGGGCGACGCCGGCCTGCGCGCACAGACGCACCACGGCGGCGACCTCCTCGGTAGAAGCCGGACGCAGCACCGCAGCCGCCTGGCCGCGATAGGCACCGCGCCAATCGCTCAGGTAACTCTGCATGCGCTCAGCGTCGGTAAGCAGGCCAGCCTCGCCGACCACGTCGCGCAGCGCCTGGAGCAGATCATCGGGCAGGCCACTCATCTCAGGTCACCGGCGCCGGGTTGAACAGCACGAGATCGTTGTGCAGGCGCAGGTGTTCGGCGCAGGTCTGCTTGCGACCGCTGGCCACGTCCAGGTAGAGCTGGAAGATATGCCAGCCCATTTCCTCCAGCGTCATATGCCCGGAGACGATCTGCCCGGCGTCGACGTCGATCAGATCCGGCCAACGCTCGGCCAGCTGGGTGCGCGTGGCCACCTTGATCACCGGCACCATGGACAGGCCATAAGGCGTGCCGCGACCCGTGGTGAAGATGTGCAGGTTCATGCCCGCCGCCAGCTGCAGGGTGCCGCAGATGAAGTCGCTGGCTGGCGTGGCGCAGAACCACAGGCCCTTGCCACGGATGCGCTCGCCCGGCGCGACGACGCCGGCGATGGGGCTGTTGCCGGACTTGGCGATGGAGCCCATGGCCTTTTCCACGATGTTGTTCAACCCACCCTTCTTGTTGCCCGGCGTGGTGTTGGCGCTGCGGTCGGCCATGCCGCGCTGCAGGTAGCGGTCGTACCAGTCCATCTCGCGGATCAGCGCATCGGCGACTTCCACTTTGGCAGCGCGCGGCGTGAGCAGGTGGATGCCGTCACGCACCTCGGTGTTCTCGGAGAACATCACCGTGGCGCCGGCGCGCACCAGCAAATCCGCTGCCACGCCCAGGGCCGGGTTAGCGGTGATGCCGGAAAAGGCGTCGCTGCCGCCGCACTGCATGCCGACCACCAGCTCGGAAGCCGGTACGGTCTCGCGGCGACGCTGGTCGAGCACCTTCAGGCGATCCTCGATCATGCCCATGATCTGCTCGACCATGCCGGTGAAACCGGTGCCGGAATCCTGCAGGCGGAACAGCCAGTCTTCCTCGTCCATGCCGTTGGTGAGCTGGTCGCCATCCATCAACTGGTTGGCCTGCAGCTTCTCGCAGCCGAGGCTGATCACCAGAGCCTGGCCGCCCAGGTTGGGATTGCGGCTGATGTTGTACAGGGTACGGATCGGCACCACCGCGTCCGGCGCGTTGATCGCCACGCCGCAGCCGTAGCTATGCGACAGCGCCACCACATCGTCGACGTTGGGATATTTGGGCAGGAGTTCCTTGCGCACCCGCTCGACCACGTGATCGAGCACGCCGACCACGCACTGCACGGTGGTGGTCACGCCGAGGATATTGCGCGTACCAACGCTGCCGTCCGGGTTGCGGAAGCCTTCGAAGCTGTAGCCTTCCAGCGGCTCGCCGGGCGAGGTCTTGATGGTCGCCTTGGGCAGGTTGTCCAGCACTGGCGGCTCGGGCATGCGCAGCACCTGCTCGGTGACCCAGCTGCCGGCAGCGATGGCTTTCAGTGCATAACCGATGACCTCGCCATAACGCACCACCTCGCCGCCCTCGGCGATATCCACCAGCGCCACCTTGTGGCTCTGCGGAATGCCCTCGATAGCCGTCAGACCATCGTCGAACTGGCCGCCTGCGGCGACGCCCTGGTCATTGACCACCACGCCGACGTTGTCGGTCGGGTGCAGGCGGATATAGCGGGGCGAATCCTGATGGGGAATCAACTGCATGACACGTGCTCCTGTTGTGCGTTCAGGATGCCGAGCCAGACGCGGAGTCCAGCTCGACCCTGTGAATTTGGCCGACGATCAGGCCGAAGCTGACGACCGCCAGCAGGGCATTGAGGCCGACATAGACCAATGCCCCATCAAAAGAACCGGTATGGCTGACCAGGTAGCCGATGACGATGGGCGTGGTGATCGCCGCCAGGTTGCCAAAGGTGTTGAACAGCCCGCCGGACAAGCCAAGGATCTGCCGTGGCGAGGTGTCGGCCACCAGCGTCCAGCCCAACGAGCCGAGGCCCTTGCCGAAGAAAGCCAGGGCCATCAGCGCCACCACGGCCGTGTCGCTCTCGACGAAAATGCACAGCACCACGGCGCTCGACAGCAACAGGCCGAGCACCATCGGCAGCTTGCGCGCCAGGGTCAGCGAATGGCCACGGCGCACCATGCCGTCGGACAGCAGCCCGCCGAGCACGCCGCCGATGCAGCCGCTGATGGCCGGCAGCGCGGCGGCGAAACCGGCGCCGAGGATGCTCATACCGCGTGCTTGCACCAGATACACGGGGAACCAGGTAAGAAAGAAGTAGGTAATGGCGTTGTTGCAGTACTGGCCGAGATAAATACCAATCATCGTGCGCTGCCTAAGCAGCAGGCCCAGGTATCGCCACTGCGAGCTGCCGGCACTGCCGCGCGGCCCTTCCAGATCAATCAGCGCCCCGCCTCGTTCCAGGTAGGCCAACTCGGCCGCCTCGATACGTGGGTGCTGGCGTGGACCGTACAGTTGCTTCAACCACAGGAGTGACAACGCCAGACCGAGACAACCGAGCACGATGAATACCGATTGCCAACCCATGGTTTGCACCACCCAGCCCATCAACGGTGCGAACAGGGCGGTGGCGGCATACTGCGCCGAACTGGAGATGGCCGTGGCGGTGGCTCGCTCGGCAGTGGGAAACCAGGAGGCGATGATGCGCGCATTGCCGGGAAAACACGGTGCACTGGCAAAACCCACCAGCAGCCGCAGCAGGAACATCGAGGTCACCGCCCAGGTGGTCGGCAGCCAGCCGACGAAGCCCTGCAGCAGGGTCAGCGCCGACCAGATAAACAGCGCCAGGGTATACACCGGCTTGGTGCCAAAACGATCGAACAGCCAGCCACCGGGAATCTGCCCGATCACATAGGCCCAGCCGAATGCCGAAAAGATGTAGCCGAGCGTCACCGCATCGATGCCCAGGCCGGCCTGCATCGCCGAACCGGCGACGGAGAGGCTGGAGCGATCAGCGAAGGTGATGGTGGTGACCAGAAACAGCATCAGCAGAATGCTGTAGCGCACACGACCCGGTTTGGCATCTGGCATCGGCAAGGCTCGTGAGACAGAAGGAAAGGCTGAGCCCGTAGGCCGCGGCGAACACCCCGTAGGGTGGGCCGGCCGGCGTTCCGCTGCAGCCACGGTCATCACCCCGTAGGGTGGGCTTCAGCCCACCGGTTGTAGTCAAGGTGGGCTAAAGCCCACCCTACGGGACCGCAAGATCACGGAACGGCGTCAGGCCAGGCTCAACGCACCAGGCAGGGCTTCTTGTTATTGAAGGTCCAGCCCGGAATCAGGTACTGCATGGCCACCGCGTCGTCGCGCGCGCCCAGGCCCTTGGCCTGGTACAGCTCGTGCGCCTTGGCCAGCGCATCCCAGTCCAACTCGACGCCGAGGCCCGGCGTTTTCGGCACCTGCACCAGACCACCTTCGATACGCAGCGGGTTACGCGTCAGGTACTGGCCGTCCTGCCAGATCCAGTGGGTATCGATGGCGGTCACGCGCCCCGGCGCCGCAGCGGCGACGTGGGTGAACATGGCCAGGGAGATGTCGAAGTGGTTGTTCGAATGCGAGCCCCAGGTCAGGCCCCAGTCGTTGCACATCTGCGCCACACGCACGGAACCGGCCATGGTCCAGAAATGCGGGTCGGCCAGCGGGATATCCACCGATTGCAGGGAGATGGTGTGGCCCATCTGCCGCCAGTCGGTCGCGATCATGTTGGTCGCGGTGGGCAGACCGGTGGCACGGCGGAACTCGGCCATCACTTCACGACCGGAGTAGCCGTTCTCGGCGCCGCAGGGGTCTTCGGCATAGGCCAGCACGCCATGCAGGTCGCGGCACAAGGCGATGGCCTGGTCCAGCGACCAGCCGCCATTGGGGTCGAGCGTCACACGAGCGTTCGGGAAGCGCGCGGCCAGGGCACGAATCGCCTCGACTTCGGCCTCGCCATGCAGCACACCGCCCTTGAGCTTGAAGTCATTGAAGCCGTAGCGCGCATGCGCGGCCTCGGCCTGGCGGACGATGGTTTCCGGAGTCAGCGCAGTCTGGTTGCGCACACGCTCCCAGGTGTCATCGGCATCGCGCTCATCGCGGTAGCCGAGATCGGTCTTGTCCTTGTCACCGACGAAGAACAGATAACCGAGCATTTCCACCGCATCGCGCTGCTGGCCTTCGCCAAGCAGTGCAGCCACCGGCACACCGAGGTGCTGGCCGAGCAGGTCGAGCAACGCCGACTCCAACGCAGTGACGGCATGGATGGTGATGCGCAGGTCGAAGGTCTGCAGGCCACGACCGCCGGAATCGCGATCAGCGAAGGCGCGGCGTACCTGATTGAGCAATGCGTTGTAGTTGCCGACCGGCTGGCCGACAAGGATCGAGCGAGCGTCTTCGAGGGTCTTGCGAATGCCCTCGCCGCCGGGGACTTCGCCGACACCGACATGGCCGGCGCTGTCCTTGAGAATGAGGATGTTGCGGGTGAAATACGGGCCGTGGGCTCCGCTCAGGTTGAGCAGCATGCTGTCTTGACCGGCGACCGGTACGACTTGCAGCTCGGTGATCAGCGGAGTGCCGACAGCGGCAGGAATCTGTGAAGTCATGAGCGTTACCCTGTTGTTCTTATGCGGGTTCGACAATGGTTCAACGCGGTCGCGCCCGGCCTGCCGGAGCGCGACTGGGCCGCTCGCCGAAGCGAGCGGCCACCTGCGGTGTTACTGCGCGCCTTGCGCTTCGATCAGCTTGGCCAGGGCTTCGTACTCGTCCGGCAGCAGATCGGTCAGTGGCGCACGTACCGGGCCGGCATCGTAACCGACGATCTTGGCACCGGCCTTGACGATGCTCACGGCGTAGCCGGCCTTGCGGTTGCGGATGTCCAGGTACGGCAGGAAGAAATCATCGATCAGCTTGCCAACGGTGGCGTGATCTTCCGCGGCGATGGCGCGGTAGAAGTCCATGGCAGTTTTCGGGATGAAGTTGAACACGGCCGAGGAGTAGACCGGTACACCCAGCGCCTTGTAGGCCGCAGCGTAGACTTCAGCGGTCGGCAGGCCGCCGAGGTAGGTCAGGCGCTCGCCCAGGCGGCGACGGATCGACACCATCAGTTCGATGTCGCCCAGACCGTCCTTATAGCCGATCAGGTTCGGGCAGCGCTCGGCCAGTTGCTCCAGCAGATTGGCATTGAGGCGGCAGACGTTGCGGTTGTAGATCACCACGCCGATCTTCACAGACTTGCACACCTGCTCGACGTGAGCGGCAACGCCGTCCTGAGAAGCTTCGGTCAGGTAGTGCGGCAGCAGCAGCAGGCCCTTGGCGCCCAGACGCTCGGCTTCCTGCGCCATCTGGATGGCAACGCGGGTCGGGCCACCAACGCCGGCCAGAATCGGCACGGACTTTTCGCAGGTATCTACAGCGGTCTTGATCACGGCGCTGTATTCGTCCGGCGCCAGGGAGAAGAATTCGCCAGTACCGCCGGCAGCGAACAGAGCGGAAGCACCGTAAGGCGCCAACCACTCGAGGCGGCGCACATAGCCAGCCGGATTGAAATCACCGGCAGCATCGAAGTCGGTCACCGGGAAAGACAGCAGACCAGAGGAGAGGATGGACTTAAGTTCTTGTGGATTCATTATGCGAACACCCTGTTAAAGCGAGTTGTGAGAAATAGCGTCAGCCGAAGCTGTAGAGATACGTTATCGTACAACAACAAAAAAAACACCAGTTTTTGTATCGTCCGTTCGTCGAAGATTTTCTTGCCTCCGCCCGCCTCGCCGAAAACCACGACACAAGCGCAAAGCTCAGACTAGAGAAGGCTCCATGATCACGCCAGAAGCAATGGCAGCGCAATCATCATTAGCCATGAGCAGCGTTGACAGACCAGGAACAGGCTGGTAAAAATTTCACCAAGTCATACGACAACATATGACATTCCAATAAAAACAAACGAGGCCAGGTCATGTCACAGACCTTCACTGCCGCCCTGCCCCGCCATCGTGCCGCTCATTGCACCGATGTCAGCAGCCGTCCGAACAGCGCAACTCGCGCAGGCTTCGTTGCCGTCTTTGCCCAAGCTCTCATCCACTGCAGCGCGGATCGCCTGATGATCCTGGTGCATGACTGAACCGTACCTTCGCCATTGCGGCCGAGGGCCGCACCAAGTCTGGAGCCCCTGCCAAGATGTACGAAGCCTCCCGCAACAGCACACCTCAGATAGTCGAGATGCAGGTCATCCCGGTCGCCGGCCATGACAGCATGCTGCTCAACCTGTGTGGCGCCCACGCCCCTTACTTCACCCGCAATCTGGTGCTGCTCAAGGACAATGCGGGGCGCATCGGCTGTGGCGAGGTCCCCGGTGGCGAAGGCATCCGTCAGGCACTGGAACGCTGCCGCGAGCTGGTGATCGGGCAACAGGTCGGCCGCTACAACCGCGTGCTCAATAATCTGCGCCAGGCCATTGCCGGGCCGGCCAAAGGGCCACAGACCACCCAGCATCAGGTTACATCCGAATCCGAAGCACGCGTGCTCAAGCAGCCCCACGAGATCAACCTGCGCCTGGACAACGTGATCACCGCGGTCGAAGCCGCCCTGCTCGATCTTCTTGGCCAGCATCTCGACGTGCCAGTGGCCGAGCTGCTCGGTAGCGGCCAGCAACGCGACAGCGTACCGATGCTCGCGTACCTCTTCTACATAGGTGAGCGCCAGCGCACCGACCTGCCCTACCTCACCGGCAAAGGCTCAGCGGACGACTGGTATCACCTGCGCCATCAGGCCGCGATGACACCGCAGGCCATCGCCAGCCTGGCCGAGGCAGCCCATGCGCGCTACGGCTTCAACGACTTCAAGCTCAAGGGCGGCGTGATGCGTGGCGCCGAGGAGATGGACGCGATCCGCGCGATCAAGGCGCGCTTCCCCGATGCGCGCGTCACCCTCGACCCTAACGGCGCCTGGTCGCTGGATGAAGCCATCGCCCTGTGCCAGGGCCAGAACCATGTGCTGGCCTACGCCGAAGACCCTTGTGGCCCGGAGAACGGCTACTCGGGTCGTGAGATCATGGCCGAGTTCAAGCGCGCCACCGGCATTCCTACCGCCACCAACATGGTCGCCACCGACTGGCGGCAAATGGGTCACTCGCTACGCCTCGAGGCTGTGGACATCCCGCTGGCCGACCCGCACTTCTGGACCATGCAGGGCGCCGTGCGTCTCGGTCAGGTGTGCGAGGAATTCGGCCTGACCTGGGGCTCGCATTCGAACAACCACTTCGACATTTCCCTGGCCATGTTCACCCATGCCGCCGCGGCCGTGCCAGGCCGCGTCACCGCCATCGACACGCACTGGATCTGGCAGGAAGGTGAAGAGCGCCTGACTCGCGAGCCGCTGCAGATCATCGGCGGCCAGATAAAGGTCCCCAACAAGCCCGGCCTCGGTATCGAGCCGGACATGGAGCGGATCATGGTCGCTCACGAACTTTACAAGAAGGTGGCCAACGGCGCGCGTGACGACGCCATGGCCATGCAGTACCTGGTTCCGGGTTGGCAGTACGACCCGAAACGTCCCAGCCTCGGCCGCGACTGACTCGCGTGGCTTTCATCCCAACCCGGAGTATTCCAATGAAAAAAACATTCCGCGCCTCCCTCCTTTCTGCCCTGGTCGGAATGGGTGCCCTGGCCACTCATTCCGCCACCTTCGCCGATGAGGTCAAATGGCCGACTCGTCCGGTGCAGGTCGTGGTGATCGCCAACCCCGGCGGCGACACCGATTTCAACGCCCGTATGATGGCCAAGTACTTCAACGAGATCACCGGCAAGACCATGGTGGTGACCAACGTCGCTGGCGGCGGTGGCACCCTGGCGGCCGAACAGGTCAAGGGCGCGGCGGCGGATGGCAACACCATCCTCTTCACCCACCCGGGCCAGTTGATCGTCAACGAAGTCGCCGGCCTGACCGAAGACAGCTACGAGACCTTCGACGTGTCCTGCATCGCTGGCGTCGACAAGAGCACCGTATTCGTTGCTTCCAAGCAGTCCGGCGTGACCAGCATGAAAGACCTGGTCGACAAGTCCAAGGCCAACCCCGGCAGCATCACCTACGGCACCGAGATGGGCAGCTTCTCGCACATCCAGGGCCTGATGCTGGAGAAACTCACCGGCGCCAAACTGAAGATGGTTGACGGTGGCACCGTATCCGATCGCGTGGTCGGCATGCTCGGCGGTCGTCTGGACATGGGCGCCATCACCTATGGTTCCGTACAGGACTATGTGCAGGGCGGGCAAATGGTCGCCCTGGGCCAGCCCAACGACGAACGCAACACCATGCTCGGCGAGGTCCCGACCCTCAAGGAGCAAGGCCTCGACATCACCATGGACAAGCCCTACGTAGTGGCCTTCCCGAAAGGCACCGACCCGGCGATCGTGAAGAAGATGTCTGACATCATGCAGCAGATCACTGAGAAACCTGCTTACGCCGAAGACCTGAAGAAATTCAAGCAACCGGTCGCGTTCTACGGTACCGAAGAGGCCAAGCAGATTCTGGCCAAGACCCGCGAAGACTTCATGCAGTTCAAGGATGAGCTGCGTAAGGCCAAGTAAGCCATAACGCAGCGCCGTCCCAACCGATTCGGGCCGGCGCTGCGCCTCAGAACATCGAGGTACACGATGAACACCCTGAACAAGAAAGAACTGATCATCGGCATTGTCATGCTCGGCGCCAGCCTTACCTACCTGGTTCTGGCACAACAGCTGCCTGGGCATGACGGTGTCGATGCGGCCACTGTGCCGAAACTGCTGGCCGGATTCCTGTCTCTGCTTGGCCTGATGCAACTGGTCAGCGCCTTTGCCAAACCCAAGGTTGCCGCCGAACCCGCAAGCCCGGTGCCGACAGAAGCTGAAGAGCAACCGGCTGAAGTCATAGAACCCAAGACCGTCCTCAAGACCCTCGGCCTGATCCTCGGTTACATGGCCCTGCTCGGCCCTGTGGGCTTCCCGATCATGACCGTGGTTTACCTCTATCTGCAGTTCCTCGTGCTGACGCCGGTAAACCAGAAAGCCAGACACCTGACCTATCTGCTGATCGCAGTGATCTGCTCTGCACTCATTTTCCTGCTGTTCCGCGAGGCCTTCGACCTGTTGCTGCCCGCTGGCCTGCTGAACAACTACATCTGAGGATCGACCATGCTCGAATTACTGCAGCAAGGCTTCGGTGCCGTCTTTTCACTGAACATCATGATGCTGATGGCCGTTGGCGTGGCCATGGGCATCGTCTTCGGCGCGGTGCCTGGCCTGTCCGCGACCATGGCTGTGGCGCTGTGTCTGCCGCTGACCTTTACCATGGGCCCGCAGGCAGGGCTGTCGCTGTTGGTCGCGCTGTTCATCGGCGCCACCTCGGGCGGGTTGATCTCGGCGATCCTTCTCAAGATTCCGGGAACGCCGTCATCGATCGCCACCGTGTTCGACGGCGGCCCGCTGATGGAACAGGGCCACGGCGTCAAAGCGCTGGGCGTGGGCATCGTGTTCTCCTTCCTCGGCACCATCTTCAGTATCGTCGCGCTGATGTTCATCGCCCCACAGCTGGCCAAGGTGGCATTGAGCTTCGGCCCGCACGAATACTTCGCCATCGCCGTGTTCTCCCTGACCCTGATCGCCACCCTGTCGGCCGGCTCCATGGTCAAGGGGCTGTTCGCCGGTGCGCTGGGCATTGCCGTATCCACTGTTGGTATCGCGCCGGTGGAAGCCGTACGTCGCTTCACCTTCGGTGTCAGTGAGCTCAACGGCGGCTTCTCGATGCTCACGGTAATGATCGGCATGTTCGCCGTGGCCGAGATCATCAAGCTGGCCGAAACCGGCCGTCATGCCGTACAGGGCAAGGCCAAGTCGGTGAGCATGAAGAACATCAAGGGCTTCGGCTTCTCGCTCAAGGAGTTCCGCGAGCAACTGCCCAACGCCGGGCGCTCCGGCCTGATCGGCCTGGGTATCGGCATTCTGCCGGGCATCGGCGCCGGTACCTCGAACCTGGTGTCCTACATCATCGCCAAGAAGCGCGCGAAAGACGGTCACACCTACGGCAAGGGCAATATCGGCGGCGTGGTCGCCAGCGAGACGGCCAACAACGCCGGTATCGGCGGCGCCATGATGCCGCTGATGACCCTGGGCATCCCTGGCGACACCGTGACCGCGATCATGCTCGGCGGCTTCCTGATCCACGGCATCCAGCCAGGCCCGCTGCTGTTCATCAGCCAGGGTCCGCTGGTGTACACCATCTTCGCCGCGTTGATCGTTGCCACCTGCATGATGCTGTTCATGGAGTTCTACGGCCTGCGCCTGTTCATCAAGCTGCTCGACGTGCCCAAGCACATCCTGCTGCCGATCATCCTGGTGCTGTGTGTGGTCGGTGCCTTCGGCCTGTCCAGCCGCCTGTTCGACGTCTGGTCGATCCTGCTGTTCGGTCTGCTCGGTTATGCCTTCGTCAAGGCCGGGATGCCAGCGGCGCCGTTCATCATCGGCTTCATCCTCGGGCCAATGGCGGAAACCAACCTGCGCCGCGGCCTGATGCTATCGGACGGCAGCTTCGCCGAGTTCTTCACCAATCCGATTGCCGGCACCTTCCTCGGCCTGGCGCTGGCGTTCGTGCTCTGGCAGGTGTTCAGCGCGCTACGTCCCAAACCCAGCGCGATCAACGAGATCCTGCGTACCTGATACCCAGCAACTTGCCGCCCCCTCTGCTCAGGGGGCGGTTCATTTCTGACTCCCGCCTCTTTCGCCTCCAGCCCTCTACAGCGCCAACTGCAGCAGCTTGAGCAGGATAATGGACGCGCTCATTGATCCAGGTCTAATCTAATCGACCACTAGATTGATACCTGGAATGAATCAATGTTCGATCTGGCTCAACTACGCTGCTTCACCACCCTGGCCGCCGAGCTGAATTTCCGTCGCGCCGCCGAGCGCCTGAACATGACCCAGCCGCCGCTGAGCCGGCAGATACAGTTGCTCGAGCATCAGCTGGGCGTGACGCTGTTCACCCGCAGCACTCGCTCGGTTGCCTTGACGGCGGCTGGCCGTGCCTTCTTCGTCGAAGCCCAGGCGCTGCTCGATCAGGCCCACCGCGCCGCGCAAAGCGCCCGACTGGCCGCCATCGGCGAAAGTGGCGCGCTCACTATCAGCTTCGTCGCCAGCGCGGTGTATGACGTGTTGCCACGCGCGATCACCACCGCCAAACGTGAGCGCCCAGGCGTGGATATCGCCTTGCTGGAGATGAGCACCTTCGAACAGGTGCAGGCACTGCGCGCCCGGCGTGTGGACCTGGCCATCGTCCGAGCGCCGCTGCAGCAACCTGGGCTGATCAGCGAATGCCTGCTGCGCGAACCCTTCGTGCTGGCCGCGCCCGCCGCGCATCCGCTGGCGCATCACGAAAGGCCGACCCTGGAAATGCTCCATGGTCAGCCTTTCATTCTTTACACGCATACCGCCTGGCAGCCCTTCAACGAGCTGCACACCGGCCTGTTTCGCGCCAGCGGCATCCAGCCTGAATTCGTTCAGGCGCTGGGCTCGACCCTGACCATCCTGTCGCTGGTCAATGCCGGCATGGGGCTGGCACTGGTACCGCGTAGCGCCAGCGCCATTCGCTTCGAGCAGGTACGTTTCCGCGAGCTGCCGCTACCGGCAGGCGTATGCGGGGAGCTACATCTGGTCTGGCGCGACGACAACGACAACCCAGCCTTGCCGTCGATGATCGCTGCCGTGCGTCAGGCCGCTCGCGACATCTATCCGCAGAACTGACGCTCTAAGCGCGTTTGCCGACCTCTGCCTGCTGCACCGTCCAGCCGGCAACCTGCTCGCTCAGGCTCAGACCCAGGCCCGGACGAGTCGGCACCAACATGCGCCCGTCGCGAATTTCCAGGCGCTCGTTGAACAGCGGCTCCAGCCATTCGAAATGCTCGACCCAGGGCTCGCGGGTATGGCTGGCGGCCAGGTGCACGTGCAGCTCCATGGCGAAGTGCGGTGCCAGGGTCATGCCGGCCTGCTCGGCCAGCGTCTGCACGCGCAGGTAAGGCGTGATGCCGCCGACCCGCGGCGCATCGGGCATAAGGAAATCGGCGCCACGCTGGCGAATGAACTCCCAGTGCTCGGCGGGGCTGGTGAGCATCTCACCAGTGGCGATCGGCGTATCGAACAGACGCACCAGCTCGGCATGGCCTTCGGCGTCGTAGCAGTCCAGCGGCTCCTCGATCCAGATCAGGTCGAAGGGCTCCAGACGACGGCACATACGTCGTGCGGTCGGGCGATCCCATTGCTGGTTGGCGTCGACCATCAGCGGGAAGCTCTCGCCCAGGTGCTCACGCACCGTGCTTACGCGATGGATATCCAGCGCCCAGTCGGGCTGGCCGACCTTGAGTTTGATACCGCCAATGCCCTTCTCGCGGGAAATGTCGGTGTTCTTCAACAACTGGTCGAGCGGCGTATGCAGAAAGCCGCCAGAGGTGTTGTAGCAGCGCACCGAATCACGATGACTGCCGAGCAGTCGCGCCAGCGAAAGACCGGCGCGGCGCGCCTTGAGATCCCACAGGGCGACGTCGAAGGCGCCGATGGCCTGGGTCGCCAGGCCGCTGCGCCCCACCGACGCGCCAGCCCAGCACAGCTTGTCCCAGAGTTTGGCGATATCGCTGGGGTTCTCGCCGATCAGGTTAGGCGCCACTTCCAGGGCATGGGCGAACTGGCCGGGGCCACCGGCGCGCTTGGAGTAGCTGAAGCCCAGGCCACGGTGACCGTCGCGGGTTTCGATCTCGGCGATCAGGATGGCGATCTCGGTCATCGGCTTCTGCCGACCTGTGAGCACCTTGGCATCGCTGATCGGGTTGGCCAGCGGCAGTGCTACCGAGCGCAGGCTGAGCCAGGTGATGCGGTCATCGTCGGCGCGTGGGGTGGCGTTATCGGTCATGACATCTTCCTCGTGATGAAACTCGACGCCCCCGTTGGGCCGCCGAAAATGGACAACCCGAGTCAGATTAAGATGATTGCGCAATCATTCAAGTATCAGAATCCCCCAACAATGCCAGGCCTGCACATGGCCATTTGCCCGACTCGTCTAGACATTTCACAAATCTGCAACATTCACCAACTACGCTGATTGTGTCCCGCTCCGCCTGACCTCCGAGGCATCCCATCATGTTCCTGCAAAAATCCCTGCGCGCGCAGATTCTCGCCCTGCTCGGCGGCAGTCTGGCGCTGATCCTGATCACCGCACTGGCCTGCTTCAGCTTCCTCTCCAGCGGTATTCAGTCCTACCGGGGCCTGCTCGATGGGCCGCTGGAATCTTCACGCCTGATCAATGCGGCCAACGTCGAATTCAAGATCCAGGTGCAGGAATGGAAGAACGTCCTGCTGCGCGGCCAGGACAGCGCCAACCTGCAACGCTACTGGAGCCAGTTCGAAGCGCAGGAGCGCAAGGTGCAGGACATTCTCGGCCAGTTGACCCAGATCGCTGCTGCCGACCCGGCCTTGAAGACGCAGGTCGAGCGCCTGCGTAGCGAACATCAGGCGCTCGGCAGCAATTACCGCAAAGGCCGCGACGCCTTCGTGGCCGCTGGTGCCGATGCCAGGGCCGGCGATGAAGCCGTCAAAGGCATCGACCGCGCCGCCAGTGAGCAGATGACTGCACTGGTCGAGCAGTTGCGCCAGAACAGCCTGAGCCAGGCCGAGCAGATCAACGCCAGCGCCGCGCGCACCATTCTCAGCGGCACCCTCGTGATGCTGGCCGCCGCCCTGGTCATCGCCGTATTCAGCCTGTGGCTGGTCAATCGCAATCTGATCATCCCCATCCGCCACCTGATCGGCCATGTCGACCAGCTCAGCCAAGGTCGCTTCGGCCAGCGCGTGGAAAGCACTCGGCAGGATGAGCTGGGCCTGCTGGCGCGCGCCGCGAACACCCTGCGCGACTTTCTCGCCAGCACCAGCGAGCGTCTGCACCACAGCACGCAGAACCTCGACAGCGCCAGCAGCGAGCTGAACGCCATCGCCTCACGCATGACCGAGGGCGTCAGCGAGCAGTTCGAGCGTACCGATCAGGTCGCCACCGCGATGCACGAGATGTCCGCCACCGCTCAGGAAGTCGCACGCCATGCCGCTGACGCCGCGCACGCGGCCAACGATGCCGACGACTCGGCGCGCCAGGGCAGCACGGTGATGCAATCGACCATCGCCACCATCACCGACATTCGCGGCGAGATCGCCAACACCGCCGAGGTGATCCGTCGCCTGGAAAGCGACAGCGGGCGTATCGGCAAGGTGCTGGAAGTGATCCGCGGCATCGCCGAGCAGACCAACCTGCTGGCGCTCAACGCCGCCATTGAGGCCGCGCGCGCCGGCGAACAGGGCCGTGGTTTCGCCGTGGTCGCCGACGAGGTGCGCACCCTGGCCCAGCGCACAGCCGAATCCACCGCCGAGATCAACCAGATCATCGATACCGTGCAGAACGGCGCACTGAATGCCGTACGCGCCATCGAGAGCGGCCAGCAGCGCAGCGAACAGGGCGTGACCCAGGTCACCGAGGCCGGCGCCATGCTGCAGCGCATCACCGAGGCGGTGGAGGCCATCCGCGACATGAACCAGCAGATCGCCACCGCCGCCGAAGAGCAGACCTCGGTGGCCGAGGACATCTCGCGCAACCTCACCGAGCTGACCGCCATCGCCAGCGCCAACCAGGACAACGTTCAGCGCACACAGCAGGCCAGCCGCAACCTGCATGACATGTCCGGGCAACTGGGCGAAGTGACTCGCCGTCTGGGCTCCTAGCCAACCTGCGAACCGGCGTGGCACGCAGCGCGCGGCTCGCCCCGGCGCTCAGAGCCTGCGCAGCAGAATGGACGCAGGCTGCGGCCCTCCAGCTCGCTGGCGGGGAAGGTACCCAGGGCGGACAAGCATTCGACCTATCCGCCCCCACTGAAAACAGGTAAACGACAAAAGGTCGCAATTAACCCTTGCCATTTATGTAATAGGAATTATTCTCAGTTACGTAATGACGGCCAAGGAGACCTGCCATGACCTACCTGATCGATGCCTGGCTGGACCGCCCGCATCCCTACCTGCGCATCCTCAACCGCGAAACCGGGGAAGTCTGCGCCATGCTGGAAGAAGAAGCGCTGGACGAGCTGCGCGACCAGGGCGACCTGGACCTGCACGAGCTCAGTTCCAGCGAGCCCATCGTGCTCAAAGAGCTGGTGCGCAGCCTGTTTCTGTACTGCTACGCACGGGCCCTGCGTCCATCCTGAAAGACAAAACGGCCCTTCTGCGCTGCAGAAGGGCCGTTCGTACGCAGCGTAGGGTGGACGACGCTTCACCCGTCCACCGTGGTCGTGGTGGACAAAAACAGCGCTTGCAGTGGTTCGGTGCGCAAAGCGCACCCCACAACTACAAACCTCTTGCCGGCATCGCGAGCTAGAGCGATACAAGGCAAAAACAAGCGAGGAAGCGGAGTGTACTTTTGTACATGAGCATTACTCGCTTCGCTCGCCCTCCGGGCCGCGCTGAAGCGCGTTAGCCGCAAGCGACTCTCCGAGCTTGTTTTTAACGCAGTAGCGCCGACGCGCAGCAGGCCGTTGGCGGTTCTTACAGAATATCCAGCAGCTCGACATCGAATACCAGCACACTGTGCGGCGGGATGCTGCCGACGCCCTGAGCGCCGTAGGCCAGCTCGCTCGGCACGTGCAGGCGCCATTTGCTGCCGGTGCCCATCAGTTGCAGCGCCTCGACCCAACCCGGAATCACGCCACCAACCGGGAATTCAGCCGGCTGGCCACGCTCGTAGGAGCTGTCGAACACGGTGCCGTCGATCAGCGTGCCGTGGTAGTGGGTACGCACCTGATCCTCGGCGGACGGCTTGGCGCCCTCGCCAGCGACCAGCACTTCGTACTGCAGGCCGGAGGCCAATACGGTCACGCCTTCACGCTTGGCGTTTTCGGCCAGGTAGGCACGACCTTCGCCAGCAGCGGCTTCGGCCTTGGCGGCCGCTTCAGCCTGCATGATTTCGCGGATGACCTTGAAGCTGGCGCCCAGCTCGGCTTCGGAAACACGACTGGCCTGGCCGCTGAACGCGTCGGTCAGACCGGCGAGGATGGCAGTCAGGTCCACGCCGGGCGGCGGGTTGTCACGCAACTGACCACCGAGTTGACGACCGATGCCGTAGCTGACGCGACCTTCATCGGAGGACAGATCGGGGCTGAAGTTGAATTCGGACATGAAAGGCTCCGCTTGGGGCTGTGAAAAAGGCCGGCCAGACTAGCACAGATACAGAGCTCGGCGTTGCTCGCCGCGGGTACCTAGGCTGCTCCCGGCTTACGCCCACGCCGGCAACGCTCGGAGCAATAGCGCACCTCCTCCCAGCAGCGTGCCCACTTCTTGCGCCAGGTGAACGGCAGGCCGCAGACCGCGCAGGTCTTCACCGGCAACTCGCTTTTCTTCACAGCATCTCCCCGGCATCGAGCTTGGCCAGCAGGCGCTCGCCCCAATCCCACAGCGCCTGTTGCTTGGCCTCGGTCATGCGCGCCAGGTTTCGGTAAACCATGCCAATGCGCGGGTTACGCTCCAGGGGCTCGCGGTGGCGCATCAGAAAATGCCAGTACAGCGCGTTGAACGGGCAGGCCGATTCGCCGGTGCTCTCGCTCACCTTGTAGCTGCAGCCTTGGCAATGGTTGGACATGCGCTTGATGTACTGACCACTGGCGCAATAAGGCTTGGAACCGAGGTAGCCACCGTCGGCATGCATCACCATGCCCAGGGTGTTGGGCAGTTCCACCCAGTCGAAGGCGTCCATGTACACGGCCAGGTACCAGTCGCAGATGGCTTTGGGCGCGATGCCGGCGAGCAAGGCGAAGTTGCCGGTAACCATCAGCCGCTGGATATGGTGCGCGTAGGCATGCTCCAGGGTCTGGCCGATGGCCTGACGCATGCAGTTCATCCGCGTCTTGCCGGTCCAGTAGAACTCGGGCAGCGCTCGTGAGTTGCCAAAGCGATTGCCCTCGGCGTACTCCGGCATGCGCAGCCAGTAGATGCCGCGCACGTATTCGCGCCAGCCGATCAACTGGCGGATGAAACCTTCGGCGGCATTCAGCGGCACGTCGCCGGCACGATAGGCGGCCTCGACCTCGGCGCAGATCCGCCGCAGATCGAGCAAGCCGATGTTCAGCGCAGCGCTAATGCGCGAGTGGAAGAGAAAGGGTTCTCCATCGGCCATGGCGTCCTGATAATCGCCGAACTCGGCCAGGCCGTTGTCGAGAAAATGCTGCCAGAGGCGCTCGGCCTGCTCAGCCGTTACCGGGTAATCGAAACCCTCCAGGCTGCCGTAATGGC
>Ga0209699_100350_pt1 | contig 30639 bp, 26 predicted proteins | sample SynthPrep_1_END__FD_187204 | JGI IMG/M metagenome (GOLD analysis project Ga0209699, IMG submission 187204) | Synthetic microbial communities from Ohio, USA - SynthPrep_1_END_DS7_MetaG (SPAdes) (version 2) | ecosystem: Engineered > Bioreactor > Aerobic > Activated sludge | place: USA: Ohio...
TCGGTGAAGGTGGCGTACGACGACACGAGCTGGCGTCAGCCGGGGGCGACCGACAAGCGCGGCGGTGCCGGTTTCGGCCTGGGCCTGGAGGTTCGCAAGAGCCTGATGCGGGCCAAGGCGGAGGTCGGTGACGACGGCGCGGTGAACCTCAGCCTGGGCGTGAGCTGGTAATGCTCGGCGTCTGATCCGATCCACCTGAAAGCGAAACGCCCGGTGCCATGCACCGGGCGTTTTTCATTGCGTGATCAGGCTGGCTCGGGCATCACACCATCTGATCGCCGACGTGCAGGATCTTCATGGTGTTGGTGCCACCGGTGCCATGGTAGCTGTCGCCCTTGGTCAGGATGACCCAGTCACCCGGTTCTACCACGCCACGCTTGAGCAACTCGTCCACCGCCGCCTGGCTGACCTTGTTGGCCGGTAGAGAGGCCGGGTCAAACGGGATGGTATAGACGCCACGGAACAGCGCCACGCGGGCCTGAGTCTCGCGGTGCGGGGTGAAGGCGAAGATCGGGATGTGCGAGCGGATACGCGACATGATCAGCGGGCTGTAACCGCTCTCGGTCAGGCTGATGATGGCCTTGACGCCCGGGAAGTGGTTGGCGGTGTACATGGTCGCCAGGGCCACGCTCTCGTCGCAGCGCTGGAAGGTACGACCCAGGCGGTGGCTGGACTTCTGGCTGGTCGGGTGTTTCTCCGCGCCCAGGCATACGCGAGCCATGGCCTGCACGGCTTCGACCGGGTACTCGCCGGCCGCGCTCTCGGCCGACAGCATCACCGCATCGGTATAGTCCAGCGCGGCGTTGGCCACGTCGGACACTTCGGCGCGGGTCGGCATCGGGCTGTGGATCATCGACTCCATCATCTGGGTGGCGGTGATCACGGCTTTGTTCAGGCGGCGGGCGTGGGCGATGATCTTCTTCTGGATACCGACCAGCTCGGCGTCGCCGATTTCCACGGCGAGGTCGCCACGGGCCACCATCACTGCGTCACTGGCGCGGATCAGGCCGTCCAGCGCTTCGTCGTCGGCCACGGCCTCGGCGCGTTCGATCTTGGCCACCAGCCAGGCGCTGCCGCCGGCTTCGGTGAGCAGGCGACGGGCGTAGTCCATGTCGGCGGCATCGCGCGGGAAGGAAACGGCGACATAGTCCAGATCCATCTCGGCGGCGACCTTGATGTCGGCCTTGTCCTTGTCGGTCAGGGCCGGAGCGGTCAGGCCACCACCACGGCGGTTGATGCCCTTGTTGTCGGACAGCGGGCCGCCGATCAGGACACGGCAGTGCAGTTCGTCGGCGCCCTTGAGTTCGACGCGCATGACCACGCGGCCATCATCGAGCAGCAGTTCATCGCCCACGTCGCAGTCCTGGATCAGTGCCGGGTAATCGATACCCACCACTTCCTGGGTGCCTGCGGTGCGCGAGTGGCTGGAGGAAAGACGGAACAGGTCGCCGTCCTTGAGTTCGATGCGCTTGTTCTCGAATTTGGCGATGCGAATCTTCGGGCCTTGCAGGTCGCCGAGCAGCGCCACGTGGCGGCCGTGCTTGGCCGCGAGTTCGCGTACCAGCCGGGCACGAGCCTTGTGATCGTCGGGCGTGCCGTGGGAGAAGTTCAGGCGGGCCACGTCCAGGCCCGCGAGAATCAGCTGCTCGAGCACTTCCGGCGAGCTGCTGGCCGGGCCCAGGGTGGCGACGATTTTGGTACGACGAAAGGTCATGCACGAACTCCCTAGTGAACTGTGCCGGGGAGGCTACTACGGCCTTGCGCTGTAGTCATTGTTCCTGTGCACTACTCTTTGCCGCCCGGTTTGATTACCAGCAGGTCGCACTCGACCCGTTCCAGCACCCGTTCGGCGGTGTGGCCGATCAGCAGGTTGTCCAGATGGCCGCGGGCGATGGCGCCCATCACCAGCAGGTCGATATTGTGCTTGCGCACGAAGCGCGGGATGACTTCCTCGGCAAAACCCTCCAGCAGGTGGGCCTGTGCCTTGTCGATGGCATGCTGGGTGATCAGCGTGTCGAAGGCCTGGCGATGCTCGCGGGTGCTGGTGGTCACGTAGTCTTCATATTCCTGCGCTACTTCGGCGTCGAACATCAGCGAACGTGGCAGTGGCGCCTGGGCGTGCAGGTAGTGGGTTTGCAGGCCGAACTGCGTCTGCAGGGCCTGGCTGGTGCGAATCAGCAGGTGATCCAGGGCTGCGGGCTTGTCGGCGCTGTGCAGCGGGTCGAGTGCGGCGCACAGGCGTTGGCCGTTCCATTGTGCGTCGTGCACCAGCCACAACGGTACCGGGCTGCGGCGGATCAGTTGCCAGCTGGTGTCGCTGAGCAGCAGGCGGCGCAGAGCGCTGCTGGGATGCGTCGACTTGAACAGGATGTCCGGTTGCAGCACGTTGACGCGTGCGAGGACTTCCTCGTGCCGGCGTTTGCCCCAGCGCACGTCCACCTCGACCTTGAGTCCCTCTTCGCGCAGAGGGGCGGCGCTGGCGTTCAGCTCCTCGTGGCGTTGCAGCAGCATGGCTTCGCGGGCACGGGTGAGCAGGCGGTTGTCGAGCAACCCGGCCTCAAGACTCGGGTGGTAGTCGACTTGCAGCAGGTGCAGTTCGGCGCCGGTCTTGCGCGCCAGTTCGGCCGCGCGATGCAGGGCGGGTTGTTGATCGTGCTCGGGGTCTATGACGACCAGCAGTCGTTCGAATTTCATGGCAACGGCCTCGTCCGGGAGTCTGTGGCGTGACGCTGTACGAAAAGCCATCGAGCGCAGACACTTTTCGTACAGAGCCCAGGAAAACTCTGAAGAAGCCGTCATTGCTCGCTGCGCTGGTGGCCCGAAGGGGAATCATCCGGAACCTGCCAACTTCCTGGGCCCCGCCTTCGCGGGAGTAGCGATAAATGGCTTTTTCAGAGCACTTCTGGATTACAGACCAGGATGGCGGGGACGACCTTGATATGCGTCAGCGTATTGCCGGGTTGAGCGCCACATCGAGGTGCCGGGCTGCCTTGGCATTGAGCGCGCCATCCGGGAACTGCACCAGCAGGCGGCGCAGGTAGGCGATGGCCTTGTCGCGGTTGACGTTGGGGTTGTCTGGCGCCATGTGCATCAGGGCCAGTTGGTACAGCGCCTTTTCCTTGATGTCGGCCGGTACGTGCGGGTCGGCCAGGCCCAGCAGGTAGAGCTGCTCGGCTTCATCGACGCGGTTCTTGAGCACGGCGCGACGCGACAGCAGGGTCATGTCCGGGTCGAGGCTGGGCTTGTACAGATCCAGATTCTGGCTCGGTTGCCAGTGCGCCAGCAGTTCACGCGAGGTCTTGTGGATCGGCTCGTCGCCCCGCTGGCGAATCAGTGCGATGCGTTCCTCCGCGCGGCTGGCAGCCTGGCTGGCGGGAAACTCGTTGAGCACCTTGTAGAAGTAGTTGAGCGCCTTCGGGTCGTCGCGCTGGTCGTTGAAGCGGTTCATGTAGATCAGACCTATCTGGTACAGGGCGATGGCACGTACCTCGCCACTCAACTGGCGGTCGCGGTAGCCGTCCAGGTACAGGGCCTCGGCCTTGTCGCTGTGGGCGTCGCGGATGGCCAGGGCGCTGTAGGTCAGCAGGTCGCCTTCTTCCTCGATGGCCGCAGTCATGCGTTTGGTCTTCAGCGCCTTGTACTCGACCACTTCGTTGGTGGTCACCTGAGCGATGAACAGCGGGGTGGTCGGGGCGCAGGCGCTCAACACGGCAGCGCCGATGACCAGGGTAAGCAGACGGACGAGCGGCATGCGGGCTCCTTGGCCGGATGGGCCGGTGTCGCGCAGTCTAGTCAGCGTGCCCGGCATGGCCAAGGCATGGCCGGCAAAACCCATCGGAGGTTTGTCGATGTTCAGTTTTTCCTCAGGCTGTCGATACACTGCTCATTGGAGGAATTGCCCATGCGAACCCTGATCATCCTGGCCGTGGCACTGGTTGCCGCGGGTTGCACCCGTGTCTCGCTCGACCATCACCTGAACAATGCCTATCGCGCCTATAACGAAGGGGACTGCGCACGTGTCGCGCTGGAGCTTTCGCAGGCCGAGCGGCAGAGCCGCTCGCGCAGCTACGTGCAGCCGGAGATCTCCCTGCTGCGCGGCCAGTGCCTGGAGCGTGAAAGCCTGTTCGTCGACGCGGCGCAGACCTATCAGTTCATCATCACGCGCTATCCGGCCAGTGAATACGCCTATCGCGCCCGTGCTCGCCTGCAGACGCTCGAGCAATTGGGACATCATGTTCCGGCTCCGGCAGCCAAGGTCAGCCCGGCGACTCTGTAAGTCACCGGTCGAGCCCGTTTATCGGCGCCGCGTCGCGGTATAAGCTGGCGCATGTCTTTCATGGAGGATGAACATGCGCTGCCTGTTGCTGATCGCCACCCTGTTGCCAGCCCTGGCGACGGCGGAAATCTATCGCTGGACGGATGAACAGGGGCGTGTGCATTTCGGCCAGCGCCCTGTGGCGGGTGCCGAGACGGTGGAGGTGAAACCGCAGGTGGTCGAGCGCGACGAGTACACCCGTGAGCGCGAGGCCCGTAGCCAGCGCCTGCATGACGCGCGGCTCGAGGAGCGGCAGCAGGCCGAGGCCACGGCAGCCGCGCAACTCGAAGCGCGGGCCAGTGAGTGCCGTGATTTGCGTCGGCGTCTGACGCAGATCGCCGAAGGGGTCAAATATTACCGCCCCGGTGCCAATGGTGAACGCATTTACTACAGTGATGAAGAAACCGACACCGCTCGTCGCCAGTTGCGGGAAAGAATTGCCGAGCGTTGTCGCTGAGGCTGGTTAAGCGGTTGCTGTAGGGTCATACTCAACCCCCTTTGTAGCGATTTGCCATTATGCGTAGCCAACGTCGAATCGAGCGCCATCAGTTGCCTTACTACCTGAAGGTGTTCAATCGCATCACCGACAAACCGATGGGGTTCATCGGCAATGTCTCGCTGGACGGTCTGATGCTGATCAGCCAGTTGCCGATGCTGGTGGGTGCTCGCTTCGACATGCGTCTGAAGATTCCCGGCCAGCAGGGCATGCATTTCATCGACTTTTCCGGCAACTGCCAGTGGTGCCGTGAAGATGTCACGCCCGGCAGCTACGATTCCGGTTTTGCCTTGGTGGCGCCGCCTGCCGACTACGTCGAGATGATCGACGCCCTGCGTTATTACTTCAGCTTCCATACCCAGTCGGCCTCGGCCTGAGGTTGCGCGTCCTCGCCCAGGTTCAATGCATCGCCGGGGCTCTGGCCAGGCTGTGCAGACGCTGGCTCAGCTCCAGGCGCAGGCAGGGGTCATCGCAGAACAGCAAGGCATGTTCGAGGTCGTAGCGTTCGCCCTGAGGGCAGTCGAGATTCCGGTACACATCCGCACGAGCCAGGTGATCGACCAGATTCGCTGGCCCGAGCAGCAGAACACGCTCGGCGTCCTTGAGCGCGGCCATGGGGTTGTCGTGCTGCATGTGCAGCAGGCGCAGATTGCGTGACAGGCGGCGCAGCATGTCGCGGGCATCGGCCGTCTGCAGGTGCACGCCGCTGAGTTCCACACCTGGCCCCAGCTGGCGATAGAGCTGCTCGCGGCAGTCGGGGGTATACAGGCGGCGCCCGCCGCAGGGGTCGAGCAGATGGTCGGCTCCAGGCACGCGCAGCAGGAAGTGACCGGGGAAATTCACCCCCTGTAGTGGGATATCCAGGCGCCGCGCCAGTTCCAGTGCGATTATTGCCAGTGCCAGCGGCTGGCCGCGCCGGCGCCGCAGCACTTCATGCAGCAGCGAATGGTAGGGGCGCGTGACGCCTTCATCGTCTTCCTGAAAGTCGAGTTCGGCGAGTCGGCGCAACAGCGGCTGAGCCAGCTCGCGGGCGGGCAGAGCCGGCAATCCCGCGCTGACCTGCATGAGCAGGCCGTGCAGTTCGGCCAGCACCTGTGCGGGCTGAAACTGATCGTCGTGTTCGGCGGCGATCCACAGCGCTGCTTCCAGCAGGGCGGGTGGGTCGCGTTGCAGACACTGCATGCAGGTTTGACGTGGGCTCATCGCATTCTCCACTGGACTCCTGCTTTTGTAGCCGCTGACGAAGCCGTCGTCCAGCGAGGCTCTCCTATACTGAGCCCAGACGTCCGAACGGGAGCTCACCCATGTTCAGCATGATGGAGGCCGCCCGCCTCGAGGCCCTGCACCTGGCCGCCGATCCGGCCAGCGGTCTCAAGGCCGTTATCGCCATTCACAACACCCGCTTCGGGCCGGCACTCGGCGGTTGCCGTTACCTGGCCTATCCTGATGAACGCAGCGCCATTGCCGACGCCATCCGTCTGGCCCAGGGCATGAGCTACAAGGCGGTGCTGGCCGGCATCGATCAGGGCGGTGGCAAGGCGGTGATCATCCGCCCCGCGCACCTGCCAAGCCGTGCGGCTCTGTTCGAAGCGTTCGGACGTTTCATCGAGACCCTGAACGGGCGCTATATCACTGCCATCGACAGCGGTACCTCCAGCGCCGACATGGACTGCATCGCCCAACACACCCGTCACGCGACCAGCACATCCAGCGAGGGCGATCCGTCGCCGCACACCGCGATGGGCGTTTTTGCCGGCATTCGCGCCACCGCCCGGGCACGTCTTGGCAGCGATGACCTGGAGGGATTGAGGGTCGCGGTGCAGGGGCTGGGCAACGTCGGCTTCGCCCTGGCCGAGGCGTTGCACGCGGCAGGCGCCGAGTTGCTGGTCAGCGATCTCGACGCCGGGCGGGTGCAACTGGCGGTCGAGCAGCTCGGCGCGCACCCCATCGCCAGTGAGGCGCTGCTCACCACGCCATGCGACATCCTCGCGCCCTGTGGCCTGGGCGGTGTGTTGAATGCGCAGACGGTGGCCCACTTGCGCTGTGCGGCGGTGGCCGGTGCCGCCAACAATCAGCTGGCCGGCACCGAGGTTGCCGATCAGCTGGAAGCACGCGGCATTCTGTACGCGCCGGACTACGTGCTCAATGCTGGCGGGCTGATCTACGTGGCCCTGCGTCATCGCGGCGAGGAACTTCCGGCGATCACCGCTCACCTGGCGCAGATCAGTCGGCGTCTGACGGAAATCTATGCCCATGCCCAGGCTGAAAAGCGTTCGCCCGCGCGAGTCGCCGACCACCTGGCCGAGCGACTGCTTTACGGGGCCTGAGGCTATTGCGTTGGCGCTGTTTTCGGCGCGAAGCGAAACACCAGCGCGAGGCCGACCAGAATCGCCCCCATGCCGAGCAACGCCCGCAGTGAAAGCCGGTTGCCCAGCAGCAGGTAATCGAGCAGAGCAGTGCTCACCGGCACCAGGTAGAACAGGCTGGTGACATTGACCAGGTTGCCGGCCTGGATCAGCCGATACAGCAGCAACTGCGCGCCGACCGAGATTACCAGGCCCATCCACAGCAGCGGCACGATCAGCCCGATGTCGTACTGCACCTGCCAGCGCTGGCTGGGCAGCAGCGCGAGGCTGCCCAGCAGGCAGAGTCCGTATTGCAGGGGCAGTGCCCGCATGGGGGCCTGCTGCAGGTTCTTCTGGGCGATGGTGCCGACCGTGATGCAGAGCAGGGCAGCGAGGGCGAACAGCACGCCAGGGATCGACATGGCGCTGTACAGCAGGCTGTCGGCGACGATCATCGCCAGGCCGGCCAGTGCCAGCAGCAGGCCGAGCAGGCGCAGCGGCGAGGCGCTCCGCTCCAGGAGCATCAGGGTGAGAATGGGCTGCACACCCAGGATCGTGGCCAGTACGCCGGGTGTGATGCCTTCGGCCAATGCCAGCAGGTAACAGAGGCTGTAGCCGCCGATCATCAGCAAGCCGGCCCTTGCGGTTGGCCAGCGCAGGCCGCGTTCGGGGAGCCAGACGCCGGAGTGGCCCGCAATCAGTGCCAGGGCGATGAAGGCGAGGGCAAACCGCAGGACGAGAAAGGCGAAGGGGGAGGCATGATCCAGGCCGAGGCGGGCGAAGATCGCGCCACCGGACCAGAGCAGAACGAATAGCGCGGTCGCGCCGAAGGAGGACAACGAAGTCGAATCGAGACGCATGATGAAGCACCTGTCGAAAATCCGCATGAGCTCCGCAGGCGCATCTCGGCAAGGCCGAGGGCAGGCAGAGCGGGGAAAGAGGCGGGAAGAGCCCGATCAGGGCCGTTCTGAAAAAGTCATTCAGCGCACTCGCGGAGGCGGGATCCCAGGGCGTTCGCAGCCTTTGGGTGATTCCCCTTCAGGCCGGCGCGGCGAGCAGTGACGGCTTTTTCAGCGTTTCCCTAGAGGGCGGCCGGTGGCGGCGGTGGCGTGCCGGCGTGACGGGCAGGAGGTGGCGCACAGCCTTCGGCCGCGACGCGGTAGGCGGCGCTGGCGAGTTCGTCGAGGCGATGCGCGAAGATCATCATGAACAGAGAATCGAATCTGTGGAGCGCGAAGGCTAGCGCGCCGAATCAGGGCGGTCAATCGGCATCGAAGTCGCCCAGGTAACACACGGGAGAGCTGGGCGACGCCTGTCGTTCCAGTTCGTCTTCGAGAAACTCCGCCAGTACCTGAGCGTTGTTGCAGCGCTCGTCGCGCGCCGCGTAGAGCAGCGTCAACCGGCCCTGCGCTGCCCATGGCAGCAGCGTTTGCCAGTATTCGGGATGGCCTGCGAGTTCCTGGCGATAGGCGATGCGGAACGCGTCGAAGGCTTCTGGCCGGTGGCCGAATGCCTTGCGCAGCGTGGTCGAGGGCGCCACATCGGGCAGCCAGTCATGCAGGTCGAGCGCGTCCCTGGCGATGCCGCGTGGCCACAAACGGTCGACCAGCACGCGGCGACCGTCATCCGCTTCGGCCGCCAGATAAACCCGTTTGCATCGAATCATTGGGCTGACTCCCTGCCCTGCGGCAACGCTGCACTTGGCGGCGAAGGCGGGCTGGATTAGCGTGTTGCGACAGGGGGATTGCCATGGATTACTTCATTATCGTCGTTACCACCGCTGCCGGTCTGTATTTCCACTGGTGGCTGTTTCGACGCATCCGTCAGTGGAGCGATCGCGACCTGGCGCTGTCTCTGGCCGAGGGCGATGCCGACAAGCGTCGGTACATGCTGGAGCAACTGGCGCGTGCGCAGCGCGAAGGGGTCAGGCGGCGTGACCTGCCCAAGTACCTGGAGCAGGCCGCAGTGCAATATCCTGCGCCGTGACGGGCATGCATCAGAATTGAAGAACCCCCGCCACCCATCAGGATGGCGAGGGGCATCGCTCACTCGCTGGCCGCGTTCTCTTCCAGCTCGTCCAGGGCGTCGGGCTGGCTCTTGAAAGCCTTGGCGAAGACCTCGCGGTGCTTGGCCATGAAGATGCCCAGCTCTTCACCCTGTTCTTCGCTCAGGGACGGAACCGCCTTGTGCAACACCGTGCTCAAGCGTTCGGCCAGCTCCAGCATCTTGTCGTAACGGTCGGCTTCAGCCTTATCCATAAACAGGTGCTCCGGATCGCGGCTGCTGCGATACACCACTTCGACGGCCATTCATCACCTCGTCTGCCTTCATGCGTGTCGTTGATTGACTGGTTATTTGTACAGTGTTGGCGAGGATAAAGGACTCGCTGCCGTTTGGCCAGTATTGCACTCAAAACAGTTCGGCACCTTCGCTGCTGGAGCTGACTGTGTCTTTTCGTCACATCCCCGCATCATTCTGGGGTTGGTGTTTTTCCTGCATGATCATCGCTGGCGACCGCCTATCCTGGGCGTTCGGGCCGTCATGCCGGTATGGGGAGAGAAGTACGCAATGAATTGGGTGGAGCGCCTGCGCGCGAGCATGCATGGTCTGGCCGAGTCCCTGGGCAACCTGTTGATGGAAGCTTTCCATTACCTGGCCCTGTTCGCCATTGGTGCGATCACGGCCTGGGCCGGGGTCATGGCGTTCATCGGCATGCTGGAAAAGGGTCACATCACGGTCGATGACATCCTGTTGTTGTTCATCTACCTGGAATTGGCGGCGATGGTGGGCATCTATTTCAAGACCAACCACATGCCGATCCGCTTCATGATCTATGTGGCGATCACCGCGCTGACCCGTTTGCTGATTTCCGACATTTCCCACACGCACAAACCGAGCTGGGGAGTGGTGATGGTGTCGGGGGCGATTCTGCTGCTGGCCCTGGCGATTCTGGTGGTGCGTTATGCCTCGTCGCGTTTCCCCGCCGTGGCCGGGCCTGGCCCGCGTGGCACGGCGCGCAATCGCGAGGATGCCGAGTCCGAGCGCGACGATACGTCTGACTGAGCGCGCCACATGTGACGGTGGTGCGCGAGGCGCACCCTACGGCTCCGTGCCCTGTGCCCTGTGCGGGCAGCGTGCAGGTATCAGTCGAGCGGAGCGAATAGCGCCGCCAGGTCGGCCTCGTCCAGTTGCCACTGACCCTGGCTGCCACCGTCCAGCACGCCCCTGGCCAGACTGGCCTTGGCCTGCTGCAACTGCTGGATCTTTTCTTCGACGCTGCCCCGGGCGATCAGCTTGTAGACGAATACCGGCTTGTCCTGGCCGATGCGGTAGGCGCGGTCGCTGGCCTGGGCTTCGGCTGCCGGGTTCCACCAGGGGTCGAAGTGGATCACGGTATCGGCGGCGGTCAGGTTCAGGCCGCTGCCGCCCGCCTTGAGGCTGATCAGGAACACCGGGAATTCGCCGGCCTGGAAGCGCTCGACCGGTGTGCGCCGATCCTGGGTGCTGCCGGTCAGCTTGGCGTAGGCGATCTTGCGTGTCTGCAGTTCCGCCTCGATCAGCGCCAGCATCGAGGTGAACTGGGAGAACAGCAGGACGCGGCGACCTTCGTCCACCAGCTCCTGGAGCATGTCCAGCAGGGCGCTGAGCTTGCCCGAGTCGCTGGCGTTCAGCGCGCTGCCATCCTCACCCAGCAGGCGCAGGTCGCAGCAGCTCTGACGCAGGCGCAGCAACGCTTCGAGGATGACGATTCGGCTGCGTGCCAGGCCCTGGCGGGCGATCTCGTCGCGCACCTTCTGATCCATGGCCAGGCGCAGGGTTTCGTAGCGGTCGCGTTGTATCTGGCTCAGCTCGACCCACTGGATGATCTCGGTCTTCGGCGGCAGTTCGCTGGCTACCTGTTCCTTGGTACGACGCAGCAGGAAGGGACGGATGCGCCCATTGAGATGGGCCAGGCGATGGCCGTCGCCGTGCTTTTCGATAGGGGTGCGGTAATCACGGGTAAACGCCTTGGCGTCACCCAGCCAGCCGGGCATGAGGAAGTGGAACAGTGACCACAGTTCGCCCAGGTGATTTTCCAGTGGTGTGCCGGTCAGGCACAGACGCAGGTCGGCGTGCACCTGTGCCGCGGCGTTGGCCGCCTTGCTGCGCGGGTTCTTGATGTTCTGCGCTTCGTCGAGGATCAGCAGGCGATATCTGTGTTGGTTGAGTGCCTTGAGGTCGCGCGGCAATAGCGCGTAGGTGGTGAGGATCAGGTCGTGCGCCGTGATGTCCTCGAACAGCGCCTTGCGCTTGCTGCCATGCAGGGCGAGGACGCGTAGCTGCGGGGTGAAACGCGCAGCTTCGTCCTGCCAGTTGGGAATCAGGCTGGTGGGCATGACGATCAGAGCAGGCTTGTCGAGACGACCGGCCTGTTTCTCGCAGAGGATATGCGCCAGGGTCTGCAGAGTCTTGCCCAGGCCCATGTCGTCGGCCAGTACGCCTCCCACGCGCAGTTCGGCAAGGGTCTGCATCCAGTTCAGCCCCTGCAACTGGTAAGCGCGCAGCTCGGCCTGCAAGCCGGGCGGCGCAGCGATTTCGCGGATGGAAAGATGTTGCAGGCGCTCGGCGAAGCCGCGCAGTTCGTCGCCGCCCTGCCAGCTCAGCGCGGGGCCGGCCGCCAGCTCGGCCAGGCGGGCCGCATCGGCGCGTCCGAGGCGCAGCGGCAGGTGGTCTTCGCCCGGGTCGCGGAAATACAGCTCACCGAGCGTCGCCAGCAGCGGCTTGAGGCGGGCGAAGGGCAGGGCGATACGTTTGCCGCCCTGTGGCAGGCTGACCAGCAGGCGGTCTTCATCCGAGCGCTGCGCCAGCGTTTCGGGCGCCAGCAGCCAGGGTGTACGGCGGATCGCCTGGAGCAGGATCGGCAGCAGGCTCAGGCGCTGGCCTTCGACCTCGATGCCCAGTTCCAGATCGAACCAGTTCTGCTGCGGGTCTTCCTCGACCGCGGCGTACCAGTCGTCGACTTCGGCCAGGTTGTACTGGAAGTCCGGGCGCATCTGTATCTGCCAGCCCTCGGCACGCAACTGCGGCAGCCACTGCTGGACGAAATCCAGCCAGTCGCGTTCGCGCTCCAGCTCGAACGGTTCACCGGCTTCGGCCGGCAGCGCTTCGCTCTGTCGCAGTGCGACTTGCAGTCCGGAGCTTTCCAGACGCTTGCGCAGGGCTGTTTCGGCCGCGGCATCACGGATCAGGCGCAGGTTGGTTGTGCTATCCAGACGTTTGACCAGATCCTTGGCAGGCTTGCCGAAGACCTTGTGCCCGGCATAGTCGAAGGCCAGCGCGGCACGATGCTGGGTCTGTTCCTGCATGCGGCCCTTGCGTGCGTCGAAATGCACGCGCACCTGGCTGCCCAGGCTGAGGATGGCTGTCGGAATGATGCCTTCGAGGCGCGTTTCCGCCAGTTCCCTGTTCTCCACGATGATGTCCGAGAGATCGCTTCCGGCGCGTTGCTGGGCTTCCAGCGTGAGCAATGCGGCGACCACGTGCTTGCAGTTGAAGCCGACCGGGCAGTTGCAATGACCGGTCACGCTCCATTTGCGTCCGTAAGGGTGCAGGGTGATGCGCTGCTGATAGGTCAGCCCGCCGGAGCCCCGGCAGTTGGCGAGCAGGCTGTTGTCCTTGATGCTGATGAGTTTGCTGCGTCTTTCCGCTGCGTAGGCGACTCCCCGGTGCAGATCGCCAGCGCCGAACTCGGAGCGCCAGTCTTCCTGACGCAACTGATGGATATCCAGGGGCATCAACGAAGCCCCATGGCGAAAAGGAGTGTGTGCATGACTCGGTCGTGGCAATGCAAAGCCGCAGATTTTCGCATAGCCACGCACGGATTAGCAGGCTCCGTGCGAGATTACCGACGTGCAGTCGCGTCAGGCTGGACGGTTCAGGATGCGAACGTTGCGCGATATTGCCCCGGCGTCGCGCCCAGTGCCTGACGGAAACGGTTGCTGAAATGGCTGGAGCTGGCGAAGCCACAGGCCAGAGCGACCTCGCTCAGGGAACGCGAGGACAGGCGCAGCAACTGGCAGGCACGGGCCAGGCGGCGGGCCAGTACGTAGCGGTGTGGCGGCAGGCCGAAGCTGGTCTGGAACATGCGCGCGAAGTGGTATTCCGACAGGGCGCAGAGTGACGCCAGCTGGCTCAGTGGCAGCGGCGCGTCCAGATGCTGCTCGATGAAGTCGCGCACACGCCGGCGCTGTATCGGTGCCAGGCCACCTTTCAGACGCAGGCCCTGGCGCAGGCCAACCTGGGTCAGCAACGTGTGATCGAGCAGGGCGTGCGCCAGGCTGCTGGCCAGCAGGCGCTCGCCGGGCTCCTGCCAGTCCAGGGCACAGAGCTGGCGAAAGCGCGCGGCCTGTTCGGCATCTTCGAGAAAGGTCGCCTCTTCCAGTTGCAGGCTGCGCGGCTCACGGTCGAGCAGGGCGACCGCGCCAAGCGCGAACTGCTCCTGTTCTATATAAAGGTGGGCGAGCTGAATTTCGCCATTGATGATCCAGGCCGACTGGTGTTCGGCGGGCAGGATGCACAGTCTGTCTGGCGCGCCCTTGTCGCCGGGGCGTTCGCGGCGGAAGGTGCCGGTGCCTCCACTGAGGTAGCACGACAATGTGTGGTGGCTGGGGGCGAGATAGTCGCGGGCGTCGTGGGCGTTGCTCCAGCGTGCCACGGCCATGTCATTGCCCAGTTCGGCCATCGCGTGCAGCCGCGCGTTGGGCGAGCGGCTCATGCTCTGGAATACCTGCAGGTTGTCGAATTGCGCCATCACCGTCTCCTGATGCGAGCATGCTACGCCTGTCAGGAAGCAAAACCAGTGGCTGCGGGAAAAATGCGCAAGTTTGCGCAAGACTGTCGTTGAAACACTGCCGACTGGCGCGCATTTTTTTTGCGCTGACACGCGGCGCCGCGTGCGGACTCGGAGTATCGTGGCGAGCATTCAAACAATGACCCGCAGCCCGGATGCCGCTCTCGATGAAATGTCTGCGCCAGTTCGCCCTCGCTTCTCTGCTCGTTACTCCCAATCTGTTGCTCGCTGCCCCGTCCCTCGATGACAAGTCGGCCTTCGTCGCCGACCTGGTCAGTCGCATGACCCTGGAGGAAAAGGTCGGCCAGCTTCGTCTGATCAGCATTGGCGGCGACATGCCGCGTGAGCGCATCCGTGAGGAGATGGCGGCTGGTCGTATCGGCGCCACCTTCAATTCGGTGGTGCGCCCGGAGAATCGCCCGATGCAGGAGGCCGCGCTGCGCAGCCGCCTGGGGATTCCGGTGTTTTTCGCCTACGACATCATCCACGGCCACCGCACCACGTTCCCCATCGGCCTGGGCTTGGCGTCGAGCTGGGACATCCCGGCCATCGAGAACAGCGCTCGGGTTGCGGCTTTCGAGGCCAGTGCCGATGGCCTGGACATGACTTTCGCACCAACCGTGGACATTTCCCGCGATCCGCGCTGGGGACGCACTTCCGAGGGGTTCGGTGAGGATCCCTATCTGGTCTCGCGCATCGCGGCGGCCATGGTGCGGGGTTTCCAGGGGGATGACCCCAGCGATTCGCAACGCATCATGGCCAGCGTCAAGCACTTCGCCCTGTACGGCGCAGTGGAGGGGGGACGCGACTACAACGTGGTCGACATGAGCCCGATGCGCATGTACCAGGATTACCTGCCGCCATACCGCGCGGCCATCGATGCCGGCGCCGGTGGGGTGATGGTGGCGCTGAATGCCATCAATGGCGTGCCCGCGTCGGCCAACAGCTGGCTGCTGCGTGATCTGCTGCGCCGCGACTGGGGCTTCAAGGGCGTGGCATTGAGTGACCATGGTGCGATCACCGAGCTGATGCGTCATGGCGTGGCCGCCGACGGCCGCGAGGCGGCGCGCCTGGCGATCAGCGCGGGGGTGGGCATGAGCATGGCCGACACGCTTTACGATCAGGAACTGCCTGCTCTGGTACGCAGCGGTACGGTAGCGCAGAGCGTGCTGGATGAAGCCGTCACCCACGTGCTCAACACCAAGTACGACCTGGGCCTGTTCCACGATCCGTTCCGCCGTATCGGCCGTGCCGAAGACGATCCGGCCGATGTGAATGCCGAAAGCCGTCTGCACCGTGCGGATGCTCGGGCCATGGCCCGCGATTCGCTGGTATTGCTGGAAAACCACGGCGATACCCTGCCGCTTGACAGGAAGGCCACCGTCGCCCTGATCGGTCCGCTGGCCGACTCGCCGGTGGACATGCTCGGCAGTTGGTCCGCCGTGGGCGTCGCCGAACAGGCGGTGACCCTGCGCAAGGGCATGGAAGCGGCGCTCGATGGCCACGGCAAGCTGCTCTACGCCGTGGGCGCCAACGTCACCGACGATGCCCATGTGATCAATTACCTCAACCAGCTCAACTGGGATCGCCCGGAAGTGGTGCTGGACAAGCGCACGCCGCAGGCGATGCTGGAGGAGGCCGTGCGCGTTGCGGCGCAGGCCGATGTCATCGTCGCCGCCGTGGGCGAGGCGCGCGGCATGTCCCACGAATCCTCCAGCCGTACCCGCCTGGATCTGCCCGACAGCCAGCAGGCTTTGCTGCGAGCGCTCAAGGCCACCGGCAAGCCGCTGGTACTGGTGCTGATGAACGGTCGTCCGCTGGCACTGGGCTGGGAGAAAGACAACGCCGACGCCATCCTGGAGACCTGGTACAGCGGCATCGAAGGCGGCAATGCCATCGCCGATGTGCTGTTCGGCGAGCACAACCCATCGGGCAAGCTGCCGATCACCTTCCCTCGTTCGGTCGGACAGATTCCCACCTACTACAATCACCTGCGTCTGGGACGTCCGTACACGCCGGGCACGCCGGGCAACTACACTTCCCAGTACTTCGAGGAGCCCAACGGCCCGTTGTATCCGTTCGGCTATGGTTTGAGCTACAGCGACTTCCAGCTTTCGGCGCCGAAGCTGTCCGCCGAGCGCATGACGCCGGATGAGAAAATTCGTGTCAGCGTCACGCTGAAGAACGCCGGGCCACGTGCCGGAGCTACCGTGGTACAGCTGTACCTTCACGACGAGGCCGCTTCGGTGATCCGTCCGGTGAAGGAACTCAAGGATTTCCGCAGGGTCAAGCTTGAGGCAGGCGAGGAGCGTGAACTGAGCTTCGAGATCGATGAAGGCATGCTGCGTTTCTTCGATGCCAGCCTGCGCCATGCAAGCGAGCCAGGTGCCTTCCGTGTTCAGCTCGGGCTGGATTCGGAGAGCGTGCAGGAGGCGCGTTTCGAATTGTTGCCACGCCAATGAGGGTGTGGCTCTAGGAGGCGAAAATATACTCGCGCGAGCACCTGTGCCGGACTTCACGGTCCGGTAATAATGCGCAGAAAGAATTCGCGCGTGCGGAGACGTCGCCGTTCGGTTGGCTGTCCGCATTGCGCTCGCGTTGTCGTTGCACCATTCGCCTGATTTCAATTCCGTGTAGCGGCTGCCCGTGGGGTGGCCGCTGCCTGTCAATACGTGTTGCCCTGGAGGCTGTGTGTCGATGAGTCGTTGTTCTGGAGCCCGTGTGGGCAAGGCCGGCAAGCTGGCCCTCTGTGTGCTCCCTCTGCTGTTCGCTGCCCAGAGTTGGGCCTTTGATCTGGACGATGTGGCCGTCAAGGCCAAGGCCCTTGCCGCAGAAGGCTACAGCGCACCGCAAAGCCGTTTGCCGGCTGCGTTGCGCGAGCTGCCGTTCGCGGGCTACCAGAAGGTTCGTTTTATCGAGGACAAGGCGCACTGGCGTGACGGCAAGACGCCGTTCCAGCTGTATTTCTTCCACCCCGGCATGCACTTCGATGTGCCGGTGAAGATCAACGAAGTGACCGCCGATGGCACCCGCGAGATCAAGTATGACCCGTCGATGTTCGACTTCGGCGACCTCAACCTGAACCCGGACGATCTCAAGGATGTCGGTTTCGCCGGCTTCAAGGTCATTCATGAAATCAACGCCGATGGCCGCCATGACGAAGTGATGAGCGTGCTGGGGGCCAGCTACTTCCGCATCGTCGGCAAGGGCCAGGTGTTCGGCCTGTCCGCTCGTGGCCTGGCGATCGACACGGCACTGCCGTCCGGCGAGGAATTCCCGCGGTTCAGCGAGTTCTGGATCGAGAAGCCGCAGCCGGATCGCCGTACCCTGGTGATCTACGCGTTGCTCGACTCACCGCGTGCCACTGGCGCCTACCGCATGGAAATCAAACCGGGCCGCGACAGCGTGCTCGACGTGCAGTCGAAGGTCTACCTGCGCGAGAACGTCGAGAAGCTCGGTATCGCACCGTTGACCAGCATGTACCTGTTCGGCGCCAACCAGCCCTGGCCACGCCCGAACTATCGCCCGCAACTGCATGACTCCGATGGTCTGGCCATCCACGCCGGCAACGGCGAGTGGATCTGGCGTCCGCTGAACAACCCGCAGCGCCTCAACGTCAGCAGTTACCGTATCGACAACCCGCGTGGCTTTGGCCTGATGCAGCGTGGTCGCGATTTCAACCAGTATCAGGATCTCGATGACCGTTACGAGCTGCGTCCGAGCGGCTGGGTGGAAACCGTCGGCGACTGGGGCGCAGGCCATGTCGAACTGGTGGAGATCCCCACACCGGACGAAACCAACGACAACATCGTCGCCCTGTGGCGTCCGGAAAAGCTGCCGGCACCGGGCGAGTCGCTGGATGTGGCCTATCGCCTACACTTCAGTCGTGACGACGCCAGGCTGCATGACCCGCAACTGGCCATGGTCAGCCAGACCCGTCTTTCCGAGGGTGATATCAAGCAGGCCAACCTGATCCGTCAGGCCGATGGCAGTACCGCGCTGGTGGTCGATTTCGTCGGTGCCGAGCTGGCCAAGCGTTCGCCTGACGCAGCGCCGACCGTGCAGGTCAGCGTCGATGGCAATGGCGAGTTGCTGGAAGACAGCCTGCGTTACAACCCGGTGAGCAAGGGTTGGCGTCTGACCTTGCGGATCAAGGTCAAGAACCCGGCGCAGCCGGTGGAGATGCGCGCCGCCCTGGTAGAGGACGGCAAGCCTTTGTCGGAAACATGGAGCTATCAGCTGCCCTCTCATGAATAACTCCCTAGACGCTACACCGATCCAGGATTATCTCGACGAGTTGCCGCTCGATCAGGAGCGGCAGCAGGCGCTGGCCCATCGTCTGGAAGAGGAGGGCGGTGATCTCGCCACGTTGCACCGGGCTCTGCAGGAGCCGCAGGAGAACGCCGCGACCGAACCGCTGGAGGAAACCCGCGAGATGCTCGACTCGGTGCCCGCCCGCCTGGCACTGGGTTGGCCGGACGCCATCGAGCGTGGCTGCCGTATCGTGCAGGATCACCAGGGGCGTCCCACCATCGATTCGACGCCGCCGATCACGCGTACGCGCATGGTGCCGGAGCCCTGGCAGACCAACATCCTGCAACGCGGCTGGCGACGTCTCAAGGGTGAAAAGCCAGAGCCGCGTCCACGTACCCGCGAGAGCGAGGACTTCGCCGAGGAACGCTGGCGACACGTCGCGGCGGTGCGTCGCGCGGCGTTGCTGGTACTGATGATCACGCAGACCGTGGTTGCGACCTGGTACATGAAGTCGGTGCTGCCGTATCAGGGCTGGTCGCTGGTCGATCTTGGCCTGGTATTCGAGCAGCCTGTGCGCGAGTCGGCGCGGCAGATTCTGCCGTATGTGGTGCAGACCAGCATCCTGGCGCTGTTCGCGCTGCTGTTCTGCTGGGTGTCGATGGGCTTCTGGACCGCGCTGATGGGGTTCTTCCAGCTGCTCAAGGGGCGTGATCGCTACAGCATCTCCGCCAGCAGTTGCGGCGACGAGCCGATCTCGCCACGGGCACGTACCGCGCTGGTCATGCCGATCGCCAACGAGCACGTACCACGTGTGTTCGCCGGCCTGCGCGCGACCTTCGAGTCGCTCAAGGCCACCGGGCAGCTCGAGCACTTCGATTTCTTCGTCCTCAGCGACAGCAACGACCCCGACATCTGCGTGGCCGAGCAACAGGCCTGGATGGAGCTGTGCCGTGAGGTGGAGGGCTTTGGCCACATCTTCTACCGCCGCCGGCGGCGTCGGGTGAAGCGCAAGAGTGGCAACATCGACGACTTCTGCCGTCGCTGGGGCAGCAACTACCGTTACATGGTGGTGCTCGATGCCGACAGCGTGATGAGCGGTGAGTGCCTGACCCGCCTGGTGCGGCTGATGGAAGCCAATCCTGGCGCCGGCATCATCCAGACTGCGCCCAAGGCCTCGGGCATGGACACCCTGTATGCGCGCCTGCAGCAGTTCGCTACCAGTGTGTACGGGCCACTGTTCACCGCCGGCCTCAATTTCTGGCAACTGGGTGAGTCGCATTACTGGGGGCACAACGCGATCATCCGCGTCAAACCCTTCATCGAGCACTGCGCCCTGGCACCTCTGCCGGGCACCGGCTCTTTCGCCGGTGCGATCCTTTCCCATGACTTCGTCGAAGCTGCGCTGATGCGCCGTGCCGGCTGGGGCGTGTGGATCGCCTACGACCTGCCGGGCAGTTACGAGGAATTGCCGCCTAACCTGCTCGACGAGCTCAAGCGCGATCGTCGCTGGTGCCATGGCAACCTGATGAACTTCCGTCTGTTCCTCGTGCGCGGCATGCACGCGGTGCACCGCGTGGTGTTCCTCACCGGTGTCATGTCCTACCTGTCTGCACCGTTGTGGCTGCTGTTCCTGGTGCTGTCGACCAGCCTGCTGGCGATCCATACGCTGATGGTGCCGGAGTACTTCCTGCAACCCAACCAGCTCTACCCCCTGTGGCCGCGCTGGCAACCGCAGGAGGCTGTGGCGCTGTTCTCCGCCACCATGACCCTGCTGTTCCTGCCCAAGCTGCTCAGTGTGCTGCTGATCTGGATCAAGGGCGCCGAGGCTTATGGCGGCCGTATGCGAGTGCTGCTGTCGATGCTGCTGGAGGCGTCCTGTTCGGTGTTGCTGGCACCGGTGCGGATGCTGTTCCACAGCCTGTTCGTCACCGCGGCGTTCCTTGGCTGGTCGGTGCAGTGGAACTCACCGCAGCGCGTGGATGATTCCACCCCCTGGAGCGAGGCTTTCCGTCGTCACGGCACCCAGGTGCTGATCGGTATCAGCTGGACGGCACTGGTGGCCTGGCTCAACCCGGACTTCCTCTGGTGGCTGGCGCCTATCGTGGTATCGCTGGTGCTTTCGCCGGTGGTCTCGGTGCTGACCAGTCGCACCGCGCCGGGACTGGCCGCGCGGCGCAGCAGGCTGTTCCTGATTCCGGAAGAGCACAAGGTGCCGGTCGAGCTGAGCAACACCTCCGAGTACGAGCAACTGAACAGCTCACGAGCGCTGCGCAAGGGCTTCCTGCGTGCAGTGGTCGATCCGCTGTACAACGCCCTGGTCTGCGCCATGGCCCGTGCCCGTCACGCGAAGGTGGTGTCTGCCGCCGAAGCGCTGCGCGACGAGCGTATCAATGAGATCCTCGATGCCGGGCCTGAAGGCAAGGTCGAGGCGACTCGCTGGCGTCTGCTCAACGACCCTGACGGCATGGCGCGGCTGCATGCGCGTATCTGGCAGGAGCCGCAATATCACGCCTGGCGCGAAGCGCTGCGCGATGCCTGATCATCCCGCACGCTCCGGCTTCATCTGGAGCGTGCGATGATGTCTCTCTGACATCCCTGCTAACATCTCTCCCTATCATGGCGTGCGCCGGCGCGGCACCATTGGCTCTGGAACGGGTCTTTCGCTCCGGTGGCGGCATGAGGTCGCCATAGATTTCATCGTGACCTTGGAGAGGACGCACCATGTCGAACCTGCATGATTCCACGCAGCGCTATGGCACTGTTACACGTTGGCTGCACTGGGGTATGGCCGTTTTGCTGGGGTGGCAGTTCGTCACCGTACTGGCCAGCGCGTTTCTGGAAGACAGCGCTCTGGACAAGTTTGCCTGGGGCACGCACAAAGCCACCGGTTTGCTGCTCATGGTGCTGGTGGTGATCCGGCTGTTCTGGGCCTTGTACAACCGTGGCCGTCGTCCGGCATCGGTCAGTGCTCTGGCGCGTTACGGTCATCTGGCCCTGTACGGATTGCTGTTCGTGATTCCCTTCATCGCCTTGCTGCGCCAGTACGGGTCGGGGCGGGAGTTCGTGGCCTTTGGCATGACCATCATGCCTGGCTTCAGCGATGGCAAGATCGAATGGATGATCGCTCCGGCCAGTCTGCTGCATGGCAACCTTGGCTGGTTGCTGCTGTTCATGGTGATTGGCCACGCGCTCATGGCCTTCGTTCATCGTCGCCAGGGCGGTGAGGACGTGCTGGCGCGGATGATCGGCCGCTGACCGACACTATGGCAAATGTCTTACACGTTCTGGCGCCAACCAGCGCTTTTGCCATTCCGGCTGGGTCATTAATCTACACACATCCCCTGCAGCGATGGATCGCTGAGGATCAAGGACGATGACCAGGCCATGAATGGCCACCGACAGGGTGTTGGATGGTTGGGAAGAAACCCGCTTCGGCGGGTTTTTTGTTGCCTGCGGTTTTATTGCCTGCCATCTGTGGCGGTGAACCAGCGGGCCGTCGGGGAGGCAGGGTGCCGCAAATCGGGCGCGCTATGGCAAATGTCTTACACGTGCTGGCGCCAACCAGCGCTTTTGCCATTCCGGCTGGGTCATTAATCTACACACATCCCCTGCAGCGACGGATCGCTGAGGATCAAGGACGATGACCAGGCCATGAATGGCCACCGACAGGGTGTTGGATGGTTGGGAAGAAACCCGCTTCGGCGGGTTTTTTGTTGCCTGCGAGAAAGTGGCAGAGATGACCCGATGGCCCTTCATTCACGTAGCAGGCACTGCGCAGCGCCCTGGGCCTTGCGCGTGTACCACAGCACCCGGCTCACGCCGCGGGTGATCGCCACGTAGGCCAGGCGCCGGGCTTCATCCTGCATGGCCTGGTCGTAGCCATGGCTGAAAAAGCCGCAGTGGGCATACAGCGCATTACGCAACGGGTGCCGTTCCACTGGCAGACAATCGTCGAGGATGATCGCCACTTCGGCTTGCAGGCCCTTGGCACGGTGGATGGTCATGGTCTTGACCGGCAACTGCCTGTCGAGCTGCGCGCGTACCTGCTGCAACGGCTCGTTGCGCCGGCTGAGCAACAGCACGGCGGTACGGTCGGCGCCGGGACGACTGGCAACATGGGCACATTGTGCGCGGATGTCATCGAGCAGGCGTGGCAGACCGCTGGCCAGGTCGAAACGCTGGATCAGCTTCACGCCATGATCGCCCGGCTGCATCGCCCTGGCCGCGACGCAGGTCTTGACCTGTTTGTTCTGCACCTCGGCCAGCACCTTTTCGCCGTCGCGGATTACCGGCTCGATGCTGCGGTAGTTGGTGCTCAGCACCAGGGTGGTGCTCTTGCCGCGTCCACGGCTGGGGAAGTGCCGGTCGAAATCGATGAACAGCTCGGGCGAACTGCCGCGCCAGCCATAGATCGACTGCCAGTCGTCGCCGATGGCCATCAGGCTGATCCGCTCGCCAGCCCCCTGCAACCGGCGGTGCACGGCCTGTAGCCACTGCACGATCTGCGGCGAGACGTCCTGGAATTCGTCGATCAACAGGTGGCTCAGGGCGAGCAGGGCGGGGCTGGGCTTGTCGTCGGCGGTGCCTTGCAGGTGTTCGCTCAGTTGCGCGAAGGCGCCGTTGAATCCGATCAATCCCTGGCTGCGCAGCAGGGTGGTGAAGTGCTGATGAAAGCGCTGCATGGCCTCGATGAAGTCCCGCTCGCGCGCGGCACAAGCCAGGGTTTTCACGTCCAGACGGTCGAGGCGAATGCCGAGGCTCTCGGCGAAGTCGATTTGTCCGTGCAGCAACTCGAACAGTGGCAGAGCAGTGAATTCGCCGGGCAGCTTGCAGGCGTCCAGCGGTGCCTTGGCCTTGCCTTTTGGTTGTTCCTCGGGGGCGGGCAATCCCAGCAGACGATGGCTCAGGGTACGAAAGCGCGCATCCTCGGCGTAGGCGTTCTGGTAGGCCTGCCTGAGCAGACGCTGTTGTGCGGGGCGCAGGCGTCCACCGGCGAGCGGGTTGTCCGGTTCTTCACCGGGGTCGTCGAGTTGCTCGAACCAGCGCGGGTTGTCCAGGCGCTCCTTGATCAGGGTGGCCATGGCCGCGTGGAAGGTGCGTACGCACTGGCGGGCATCGTGTGGGTAGTGCCAGAAGTCGAGCAGGCGCTGCAGACGCTCGCGCAGCTCCATGCAGGAGGCGTTGGTGAAGGAGATCACGGTCAGGCGCCCGGGCTCGATGTCCAGGTGGCAGAGCAGGAACACCACTCGCAGCACCAGCGTACTCGACTTGCCGGAACCGGCACCGGCGAAGATGCGTGCCAGTGGCGCGCGGCAAAGGATCATCGCCCACTGTTCGTCCGACGGTGCGCCGATCAGTCCGGCGTTCACCGCCCGGGCCACGCGCTCGCGCATGGCCTGCACCTGGGCGTCTTCGATCTTCAACCGAGCAGCGGGGTAGATGCCGCCGGGGCCAGGCTTGCCGCTGGCGGCCTTGCGGCTGCCGGTTTTCCCGTTGCCGGCGGGCTTCTTCCTGCTTTGCTTGCGCACGGGGTTGCGTGGCTGCGCGGCTTCGCGCTCGGCGCGCAGGTAGGCGGTGGTCCGGGGGAAATAACGGGCGAGGGCGCTGGACAGCAACTGCTTGTAGCGCGCGACGGCAGAAAGCATGCGATGAGAATGACCTGGCTGGCAAAACCGGCATGATAAAGCCTGTGGCGCGATGGCAGGCAGTGATGGCGCAGCGACAAATGCGCAATTTCATGCAAGCGCGAAGCGCGTGTCGGTTCCAGACTGTGCTCAGCCTTGGGAGAACTGTCGATGAATCTGTCGCTATACCTGCTTACCGTGTTGATCTGGGGAACGACCTGGATCGCCATCAAATTCCAGATGGGCGAGGTGGCTGTCGCCGCTTCCATCGCCTATCGCTTCGCCCTGGCTTCGGTGGTGCTGTTCGCCATGCTCTGGTTCAGTGGCCGCCTGCAACGGCTGGATCGCCGTGGTCAGGGCATCTGCCTGGTACAGGGTCTGTGCCTGTTCTGCCTCAACTTCCTGTGCTTCTACACCGCCAGCCAGTGGATTCCCAGTGGCCTGATCGCGGTGATCTTTTCCACCGCCACGCTGTGGAATGCGATCAACGCACGGCTGTTCTTCAAGCAGCGTATCGCCGCCAATGTATTGCTCGGCGGTGCGCTGGGGCTGGCGGGGTTGGGGTTGTTGTTCTGGCCGGAGCTGGCCGGTCACGAGGCCAGTCGTGAAAGCTTGCTGGGCATCGGCCTGGCATTGTGCGGCACGCTGTTCTTCTCCGCCGGCAACATGCTCTCCAGCCTGCAACAGAAGGCCGGGCTCAAGCCGCTGACCACCAACGCCTGGGGCATGCTCTATGGCGCTCTGATGCTGGTGGGTATCTGCCTGCTCAGCGGTACGCCGTTCGCCTTCGAGTGGAACATGCGCTACATCGGCTCGTTGCTGTACCTGGCGATTCCCGGCTCGGTGATCGGTTTCACCGCTTACCTGACCCTGGTCGGACGCATGGGGCCGGAGCGTGCGGCCTACTGCACGGTGCTGTTCCCGGTGGTGGCGCTGAACATCTCGGTGTTTGTCGAAGGCTACCAGTGGACGATTCCGGCACTGTTCGGCCTGGGCCTGGTGATGCTGGGCAACGTGCTGGTGTTTCGCAAGCCGAAGGTCGCTTCAGCGCAGGCGCGCACGGCCTTAGCTCGCGACTAGTCGGGCGCAGTATTGCCGGAAACCTTGCGTTCGATCTGTTCGGCTGTGTGCTGCAGTGCCGGCAGGTAGCGTTTGACGGCTTGTTCAATGGACATCGCCTTGGCCACGTAAACGAGATTCAGGCAGCCCAGCAGGCGCTGCTCACCACGGATGGGAACGGCGATAGCGGCGATCTTTTCCTCGCGATTCCAGTTCATGAAGTTTTCGCCGTAGCCGCGATGACGAACGCGTCGCAACAGGTTGTCGAGTGCGATGGGGTCGCGTGCCAGGCGGCCTTCCTCATCGTCTCGGGTTGCCAGCAGGGCGAGGATCTGTTCGCGTTCAGCGTCGTCGCAGAAGGCCATGTAGGCCAGTCCCGTGGCGGTCTGCAGCAGCGGCAGACGGCGGCCGACCATGGCACGGTGAAACGACAGGCGACTGAAGCGATGGGTGGTTTCACGTACCACCATCGCATCGACATCCAGGGTGCAGATGTCGGTGGGCCACACCACTTCCTGCAACAACTCGGCCAGCAAGGGGGTGGCGACGGCCGAGACCCACTGCTCGTCGCGAAATCCCTCGCTCAGCTCACGTACCTTGATGCACAGGCGAAAGCTGTCATCCGATTCGCTGCGGCGTACGTAGCCCTCGCCCTGCAGGGTTTCCAGCAGGCGCCGCACGGTGGTGCGGTGCAAGCCGCTGAGTTCGGCCAGCTGCGCCACACTGGCGCCGCCATCAAGGCGGTTGAGGGTATTGAGCAGCAGCAGGCCACGTGTCAGCCCCCGCACGGTGGTGTAGTCCGAACCTCGATCTTTTGCCATGGATACTCAATAAAATCTTTATTAATCAATGATGTGCATATAGTGCACATCGAGCTTGATTTTCATTGTAGGACAAAGAGGGCGATTCCTATACTCCTCGCCAACAACGACAAAGCCCTGCCTACAGGGGAATCGACATGAGCCAAGCGTACCTTTCTGCCTACCGGGCGAGTGCCGTCCCGCATCCCTGTCGTCATGGGCGAACACCGAGTTCGCCTGTGCTGCCGTGTCACCTTCACGCTGCGCGTGATGGATCGACACCGAGCTGATTCCTTCCTGCTGACACGCTGATACCTCCCCGAATGTTTTCTGGCGCTCGTGCGCCGGAGCGATACCGGCTTGCCCGCGTCCAGCGGCAGGCCAGGGTTCACCTGAGATGAGGACATGAAAACAATGACCACCCATCGAATCGAATCTGTCTCCCAGCCTGATTATCGCGCCCAGGTCGTGGTGCTGGGCGCTGGCCCGGTTGGTCTGGCCATTGCCAACTACCTGGGCCTGAGCGGTGTCGAGGTGCTGGTGGTGGAGAAGCTGGACAAGCTGATCGACTATCCCCGCGCCATCGGTATCGATGATGAGGCACTACGAACCATCCAGTCCCTGGGGCTGGTCGAGCAGGTGTTGCCACATACCACCCCCTGGCATGCCATGCGCTTTCTCACGCCGAAGGGCCGTTGCTTTGCCGATATCCAGCCAATGACCGATGAGTTCGGCTGGTCACGGCGCAATGCGTTCATCCAGCCGCAGGTGGACGCGGTACTGCATGACGGGCTGGCGCGCTTTGCCAATGTCCGCGTGCTGTTCTCGCGCGACATGTACGAGTTTTCCCAGGATGCCAGCGGCGTCGAACTGCACCTGCGGACACCGGAGGGCAAGGAGGAGCGCGTCCGCGCCGACTATCTGGTGGCGTGCGATGGCGGCAACAGTTACGTGCGCCGCGCCCTGGATATCAGTTTCGAGGGCAAGACCGCACCGAACCAGTGGATCGTCATCGACATCGCCAACGACCCGCTTGGCACGCCCAATGTCTATCTGTGTTGCGACCCGGTTCGCCCCTACGTATCCGCAGCGTTGCCGCATGCGGTGCGTCGCTTCGAGTTCATGGTGATGCCCGGCGAGACCGAGGCAGAGTTGAGCAAGCCGGAGAACATGCGCAAGTTGCTGGCCAAGGTATTGCCAGAGCCTGACCGCGTCGAGCTGATCCGCCAACGGGTGTACACCCACAACGCGCGTCTGGCCGGACAGTTCCGCAAGGGGCGCATCCTGCTTGCCGGCGATGCGGCCCATATCATGCCGGTGTGGCAGGGGCAGGGCTACAACAGCGGCATGCGTGATGCCTGCAACCTGGCCTGGAAACTGGCGATGGTCTGTCATGGCCAGGCCGGCGAGTCCCTGCTCGACAGTTACGAGCAGGAGCGCCGTGACCATGCCAGGGCGATGATCGATCTGTCGGTGCTCGCCGGCCATGTGCTGGCGCCGCCCAAACGCTGGCAGGGCGTACTGCGCGATGGTGTGTCCTGGCTGCTCAATTACCTGCCGCCGATCAAGCGCTACTTCCTGGAAATGCGCTTCAAGCCGATGCCCAAGTACCTCAGTGGTGCGCTGGTCGGGGCCGGGGATACGCCTGAAAGCCCGGTCGGTCGCATGTTCATCCAGCCGAGCGTGACGACCGAGGACGGCCAGGTACGTCTGCTCGACGACCTGATCGGACCGAATTTCGCGTTCGTGGTGTGGGGCACCGACCCTCACTGGGGGCTTTGCGCTACGCAGATCGCCTTCTGGCAGGCGCTGGGTGCCCGCTTCATTCAGGTTTTGCCGAACCCGCAGCTCAAGGGGGTACGCGAGGCCGGTGATGGTGTGATTCGTGTCGGCGACAGCAGTGGTCGGTTGAAGACCTGGTTCGCTGCCCAGCCTCATTCCGTTGCCGTCCTGCGGCCGGATCGCTTTGTCGCGGGGATGGCCATTCCGCAGACACTCGGCGCCTTGAGCGACAAGCTGGTGCGAACTCTGGATCTGCGCTTGCCTGCCGCCCAGGCCGATGCGCAGAGCAAGGTGGCCTGAGATGAGCGTGCTGCTGCAATGTCTGTCGCATACGCCGCTGATCGGGCACGTCGACCCCGAGACGGCGGTGCTGGCCGAAGTCGCCGAGTTGGTCGAGACCGCCCGGCAGCGCATCGAGGCGTTCGACCCGGAGCTGGTGATCCTGTTTTCGCCGGATCATTACAACGGCTTCTTCTACGACGTGATGCCGTCGTTCTGCATCGGTATGGCGGCGCATGCCATTGGGGACTTCGGCACGGCTGCCGGGGTTCTCAGCGTGCCTCAGGAGCTGGCCGAACAATGTGCCGAAGCGGTTCTGGCCGATGGGGTCGATGCAGCGGTGTCCTATCGCATGCAGGTCGACCACGGCTTTGCCCAACCACTGGAGCAACTGCTCGGCGGTTTGCAGTGTCGGCCGACCATTCCGGTGTTCATCAATTCGGTGGCGGCACCTCTGCCCGGTTTTCAGCGTGCGCGCCTGCTTGGCGAGGCAATCGGGCGTTTCGCCTGCTCGACCGGCAAGCGTGTGCTGCTGCTCGGTTCTGGTGGTCTCTCGCACCAGCCTCCGGTACCCGAGTTGGCCAGGGTCGAGGGGCTGATGGCCGATCGACTCAAGGGCAGTGGTCGCCATTTGCCCGCCGACGAGCGCGATGCGCGTCAGCAGCGGGTGATCAATGCCGCACGGCGTTTCGTCGAGGATCAGAACAGCCTGCATCCGCTCAATCCCGAGTGGGATCTGCATTTTCTCGAACTGCTCGGCACACAGCGTCTTGCCGAGCTGGACGGCCTGGGCAATGCCGAACTGTCGGCCATCGCCGGCAAATCCACGCATGAGGTCAAGACCTGGGTCGCGGCGTTTGCCGCGCTCTCGGCCTTCGGTCCGTACCAGGTCACGCAACGTTACTACCGCCCGATCCCCGAATGGATCGCCGGCTTCGGCGCCATTTGCGCCGAGCCTGTCACCCCCTGACTGGAGAATGAACATGAGTGCTTTCAGCGAAGCCACCACCAGCCGGTTCGCCCAGGTCGCCCTTGGCGAGCAGACGCTGAACATCCACTACAACGATTGCGGCAGTGGCAGCGAAGTGGTCGTCATGCTGCACGGTTCCGGACCGGGGGCCAGTGGTTGGGCCAATTTCAACCGCAACATCGATCCCCTGGTCGATGCGGGCTATCGAGTGATCCTCATGGACTGCCCCGGTTGGAGCAAGAGTGACAGCATCGTCTGCACGGGCTCGCGTTCGGATCTCAACGCCCAGGTGCTGGCCGGTTTGCTGGAACGGCTGGATATCGCACGGGTGCATATTCTCGGCAATTCCATGGGTGGGCATAGCGCCGTGGCCTTCGCCCTGAGCAACCCAGACCGGGTCGGCAAACTGGTTCTGATGGGCGGTGGCACGGGTGGCGCCAGCCCGTTCGCGCCGATGCCCACCGAGGGGATCAAGCTGCTGCAGGGGCTGTATCGAGAGCCGACCATCGACAACCTGAAGAAGATGATGAACATCTTCGTCTATGACCCCAGCGACCTCACCGAGGCATTGTTCCAGGCCCGTCTGGACAACATGCTGGCCCGTCGGGATCACCTGGAGAACTTCGTCAGGAGCCTGGAAGCCAATCCCAGGCAGTTCCCCGATTTCGGCCCGCGTCTGGCTCAGGTCACGGCGCAGACACTGGTCATCTGGGGCCGTAACGATCGCTTCGTGCCGATGGACACCGGCCTGCGCCTGATCGCCGGCATGCCCAATGCCGACCTGCACATCTTCAATCGTTGTGGCCACTGGGCCCAATGGGAACACGCGGAGCGCTTCAACCGCCTGGTTCTCGACTTTCTTCAGCACGCCTGAGCCAAACCGGGAACCCGAGCATGAGCATCGATACGAATCTTGTAGAAAACCTTGCCGGCCGTCTGCGTCTGGCCGAGCAGCGTGGCGTTGCGATCGAGCCGTTGCGCGACGACATCGGCGACGAGGCGCAGGTGGCCTACGCCATTCAGCGCCTCAACGTCGCCCATGGTGTGGCGCAGGGGCGGCGTGTGGTGGGGCGCAAGATCGGCCTCACCAACCCCCGCGTCCAGGTGCAGTTGGGGGTCGATCAGCCGGATTTCGGCACCCTGTTCGCCGACATGGAGTACGGCGACAACCAGTGCATTGCCATCGGCAGCGTGCTGCAACCGAAGATCGAGGCCGAGATTGCCCTGGTGCTCGAGCGTGACCTGCCCAATCCCGATACCACCCTTGTGGAACTGACAGGTGCCATCGGTGGGGTGCTGCCGGCCCTGGAGGTGGTCGGTAGCCGCATCGCCGGCTGGAACATCCGTTTCGTCGATACCGTGGCCGACAACGCCTCCAGTGCCTGTTACGTGCTCGGTGGACCGCTGCGGCCGGTGCAGGGCCTCGACCTGCGCAATGCGCAAATGAACATGACGCGCAATGGCGAGGTGGTCTCCAGCGGCAGCGGTGCCGAGTGCCTGGGCAACCCTCTCAATGCCGCCGTCTGGCTGGCGCGCACCATGGCGCGCCTGGGCGAGCCGCTGCGGGCGGGTGATCTGATCCTCACGGGGGCGCTTGGCCCTATGGCAACGGTGGCTGCGGGTGATCGCTTCGAAGCGGTGATCGAGGGTATCGGTCAGGTCGCCGTCGAATTCAGTGCCGAGTGATCGGCCACAGGAGAGTGTTTCCATGAAGAAACTGAAAGTCGCCATCGTCGGCTCGGGCAATATCGGCACCGACCTGATGATCAAGGTGATGCGCAACGCCAAGCACCTGGAAATGGGCGCGATGGTCGGCATCGACGCCAACTCCGACGGCCTGGCCCGTGCCGCTCGTTTGGGCGTGGCCACCACCCATGAAGGCGTCG
>Ga0209699_100351_pt1 | contig 30588 bp, 27 predicted proteins | sample SynthPrep_1_END__FD_187204 | JGI IMG/M metagenome (GOLD analysis project Ga0209699, IMG submission 187204) | Synthetic microbial communities from Ohio, USA - SynthPrep_1_END_DS7_MetaG (SPAdes) (version 2) | ecosystem: Engineered > Bioreactor > Aerobic > Activated sludge | place: USA: Ohio...
GAGGGGATGATTGACGGCTTGGGTGGCGTAGGGGGCGGGAACTGATTGCCAAGCACAAGCTTTGGACCGGGGCATTAGTCAGCACGGAGGAAGGTTCCAGCGGATAGTCGCATTGTGGTAGTTATCGTGACTGAAGAGAGTCTGACTGATGAAATGCGCCACTTCCTTGATTACCACGGTCGGAGGCGGCGCCCGCCGTCAATCTGATGCAGGTTTCAGCCTCAAGCAACCTACCTTTTCCTGTTCTCGAGAAAATGACAAATACCGACCTACCGATCAATCCATCCGAGCTGGTGATCCATCTCGAACGACCTATGGATCAGTTGCCCCTCGACGGCCCTTCAGCCAGAGAAATTGTGATCGCTGGTCTAAAGTGGCCAACGGAATATTGGCCTCAGTTGGCATTGGCCTGGCTTGAAGAAGGACTTTCCATTGATGAGGAGATAGCCGCTCTGCTCCTGGCGGTCTCTCGCCAGCGTGTTTTCCCTCAGCGCCTCAGGCATCAAGCATTCGCCATGGCGAGGCGGTGGCAAAAGAAAAGACCCTTGCCCTAGTTTTGAGATTCGTCTTTCTGTATAGCGGACAGAGAAACGGAAATGGCGCAGCAATACAGGCAGCAAGGGCATGTCGCTTCTGGCAAACGCGAAGGGCTGCCAGGGTCGAAAGCAGTCGTCGTGCTTATTGCGGGCTATTCACCAAACACTTGCTAAAAAGGGTGTCAACCTAAAATTTCACTAGTTCAGAGCTGAGAAATTGTAGTTTGAAATCCTCTCCAAGGGATAAGACTGGAGCTAAGCACGCGCTGATGACCTATCAATCAAAAGCCAGGCTCGTCCTTTACAGAAAACCATTGATTAAGAGTGATTTTCCCCGAGATTTGCGGAAATATCTTAACATATCATATATTAAATTCGCGAGGCAAAAGTGGAAGAAATTTCGATCAAGTGGGAGCCCGTAAATACGGTTCCGTTGCGGGATATCGAAAAAGCGATCGGCCCTCTGGTTTTCAATAGGGGAGGGGTTTCTATTATGAAAAATGGAACTCTTCTTTTTATTAATAAATCTGACGATGATTGCAAGAATGCATGTCTGGCATTGAGCGAGGCTAAATATTTGACCGATTTCAGGGTCAGGAATATCTCCGGCGGGAATTTTTTAGTAGCCTTGCACGGAGCAATAGGAGTCTTTGTCGGAAGAGCGGAATTGTCGGGAAATATCGAAGAAATTAAAGCAAGATTGGACGAGCTGAAATTCCCTGGTGAGGATATTATCGTCCCGCAAGGATGGGCGGAGGAAGAGTTTCTGGCAGGTTTGTACGGCAGGGGAAAACTGCAGAGAGATATTCGTGAGCAGAATTTTTATGCCCGTATAGATTGAGCATATTAATGCTTGGAGCAACTTCAGAAAATTAAGGTGAAATTAATGTGTCAAAATAAAACGCCGTTCGGCAAGTTTTCGTCTGATACCTATTTTGACATGAAGCAGTCGTTTAACAACGGCAAATTTCGACCTCACGAAGACGTTCGCACAAACCTTCCAAAATGAACATTCAGCGCTCGACTTTTTACCGTTGTCAGCACGTCACTGGCCCCTCCTGCGTTCTTGTGTCGATTCGATTCGGCAAGACGCCGCCTGGTGGCCCCATCATCATTCGACTTCTGGCAATGGATCGGACGGAGGTTGGCGTTCAGTTTGATCTCGCCAGCCATGTTGTCGAGGTGCTGGCCGGCGTCGCGAAAGCTAATCTGGAGACCGGTGGCACTCTGGAGGTTGAAGCGATTGAGGTCGTTCCAGATGACTACCCGAAGAAGACTCAGGCAGAATACGTCGCGTATAAAATCGCTATGGCTGTTCAGCGTGGAGAAATTTGATCTTCTCCTGAATTCCGTATTCCATAGATGATGCGCGGACAAAAGTGCTTGTATGGTTCTTAATGAGTCGGTGTTGAACCTGGAAAGAAGAAAAATGAAGAGCGAGGCACTGACACGATGCGATATTTAAAGGTGAGGTGGATTCACGAGTATTTGGACGAGCCTTTATTGATCTATAGCGAGATAGACGTTGATGGATTCGAGGTGAGGAAGGTGGAGGTGCTGCGAGATGGACGAATGCACTTCGCCGATGGAGGTTGTAGCGAGGGAGGGTGCGGGCTAAGTAAAGAGCCGCTTCCGAGCAATGATGAAATCTCTAGTGATAAGCAATTTGAATTGAAGGAGATATCGAGAGAAGATTTTAATAAAATATGGTCGAAAAAAATCTAAGGTGTTCAAGAGGAGGGTAAATGGATTCCCTTGACAAGAAAGATTGGACGGGGGGCGTCGGCGCCTCGGCTTCAGCCCTAAGCCAATTGCAAAAATTGGCACATGCAGAAATCCCCAGTGGTTACTACGAATTCCTCGCTGTGAGCGACGGAGGCGAAGGGCCTCTACCGGTTGCACCCTATAACGCGTGCTTGGATAACGTTGGGATGATGCTGCGCGAGGTGCCCGACAGGTGGCATCAAGAGTGGGTCACTGAGGGTTTCTTCCCAATAGGTGGAAACGGCGCGGGTGAACTCATCGGCTTCGATTTAAGAAATCCTGCGCCATTCGCGATTATCTACGTTGATATGATCGCAGGCATGGATAGTGCCGAGGTGATTGCGCTGAACTGGGAAAAATTCAGTGAGTTGCTAGGGCGCCAGAGTTGAAATCGGCGTTATTGTGGAAAAAAGGTACCAAATTTCAATTCTGAAAAAGTGCGATCCGGAATGTTCTTGCGCAGATAAAAAAAGCCCCTGCTCGAATATGCGGCCGGGGCTTGTACTGCGGCACTAGCTGTAGACCGAAGAATGCCAAAAAATACACGCTAGTCGTAGTTTTACATCTAACGCACTCTTGGTGTGCCTGGGAGACGGTCCTCGTGAGACTCGCCCAGGAGGATTAAATCGAAAGTCATACAAAGCGTGCCCGCCATCTGACTGACAAGGGCACTATCTTGCGAGTACGGGGCTTCGTTCTCAAGGATCTTGGCTGTGATGTAGAGGTCGTTGATGATCTTTCGCGGCAACTGCTCAGCTCCCCTCAGTAGCCTCGCCAGCTCTCTGGATGCTTTATCCAGACGCTCGAATGCCTGCCGCTTGATCTCTTTGGTAGTTTGCAGCGCCATGACAAATTCTGCTCCACTACTCCGCAGATCTGCTGCTACGTCTTCAATAGTCATAAATTCTCTCCAGACCCCAATGTTTGGTCAAGATATCCGGCTATCATTTTTATCGCAATTTGTTGTCTGGCAGCCATTTTTTTCCCATCATGCTTCTTGCCTCCGGGAGAGCATACTCGACGGCATTAATTTCCCGTCTGTCTAGAGACGCTTCAAATCAAGCGAAAGCGGGCTTGTCGCCATCGCTATTGGGCTTGTTCACCCCCACGTTGGCCCGCACCAGCCGTTCAGGGTGCATCACCAGTTCCGTCACCAACGCTGCCACGCTCTTGCGCGATACTTCGGTGCCCCTGAATGGCTCGTCCCGGCCGGTGATCTCGTAGTCCACTTCCTCCTCGTCCTGCAGCCAGGCAGCGCGCAAGATGGTGTAGTCGGTATTGGACGCCTCGATCAGATCCGCCGACTTGCGGTACGGCGGCAGGTACTGGCCGATCTCGTGGCGGTTCCATTCGCCGAACTTGCCAGGCACTTCGTCATAGATGCCCAGCGAGTTCACGATGATCAGGCGCTTGACGCCCTTGGACCTCATCACCGCCAGGATGTGCGTAGTCTGCTTGCCCACGTCACCCGCGAGATTGGCATAGAGCACATCCTGCCCCGCCATCAACTGGGGCAGCAGCTTCTTGTCCATCACGTCGCCGATGGCGATCCTGGCGTTGCTGGGTTCCGCGCCGGTGAGCTTCTTGGGATCGCGCACCAGCAGGGTCTGTTCGATATTCTGGCGTTCGCCCAGCATCTGTACGACCCAGCGGGCAATCTGGCCGCTCGCGCCCAGGATCAATACCTTGGTCATGTTGTTCCTCTCCAAATGAATCGGCCCAGCCGTCTCCGGCAGGGCCGATGGCTTGTTCTCGCAGACAGCCGCGGAGCCGCAGGCTCGCGCTCTGCCCGCGTTTACAGGTTTTCCTGATAGAAGGGGATCAGCTTGGTCAACGCCTGGCCGACCGGCTCGGGCTTGTCGTACAGGTCGTAATGCGACCAGCCGTCGATCACGACCAACTCCTTCTTCTTCGAGGCGGCCCGGCCGATGATCTCGCAGCCATCGCGGTAAGCGCCAAAGGCCCCGACCTGATCGCCAACCACCACCATCAGGGGCTGCGTCAACAAGGTCTCGCAAAGGTGAAAAGCATCCCAGCCTATGGCCGCGGACTGGTGCGAGAACAGCGCACGGTTCAGGCCGTTGGGGGCGCGGCCACGGTCACTGCGGTAGTACTCGGTGGCGCCCAGCACGTCAATTTCCTTGATGCCCGCTTCCTTGGCAGCTTCGGGCGAAGGCGGCAGCAGGTCGTCCACGCGCAGCGCGGCCCCCCGGGCCTCTGCCGTGCGCTGTTTGGCCATGGCCTCCAACGCGCCGATCGGATCAAAGCCGCTGAAGCCTTCGCGCATCAGACGGCCATAGTTGGCGCCCGTGACGGTGCCCACGGCCTTGATCCGGCGCTCGGTCATGGCGGCGTTGATGGAGTACCCGCCGCCTCCGCAAATGCCCAGCACGCCGATGCGTTCTTCGTCCACATAGGGCAGCGTTACCAGGTAGTCGCACACCACCCGAAAGTCCTCGACGCGCAGCGTGGGGTCTTCGATGAAACGCGGTTCGCCGCCACTGGCGCCCTGGAAGCTGGCATCGAAAGCGATGACGACGAAACCTGCCTTGGCCAGGGCCTCGCCGTAGACATTGCCCGAGGTCTGCTCCTTGCAGCTTCCTATGGGGTGCGCACTGATGATCGCCGGGTACTTCCTGCTTTTGTCGAAGTTCGGCGGGAAGTACAGGTCCGCCGCAATGTCCCAGTAGGTGTGCTTGATCTTGACGCTTTGCATGACGCGCTCCTGGTAGCCGCTGAATAGGAATTGCCGGGCCACTTTTCTCTGAAGGCGCAAGCCCAAGCCCGATGGATGCACTGTACGCCGTGCATTTGGTTAGCCATAGCCCTCAATCCGAACTACAGTGGTATTTTCAAATTGACAATGAGCGCTGCATGGACCCGTCACTGCTTCCCTCCCTGGCCTGGTTCGCCCATGTGGCGCACCACCGCAGCTTCACCAAAGCCGCAGCTGAGATGGGGGTCTCCCGGGCCAATCTGTCGCAGAACGTAAAGGCGCTGGAGCGCCGCTTGAACGTCAAATTGCTGTACCGCACGACGCGGGACATGTCGCTCACCGAAGAAGGCCAGCGTCTCTATGACGTGTGGTATCCGGCATTGATCGCCGTGGAGCGCACGGTACGCACCATGCACGACATGCGCGACGAGCCCTCAGGACTGGTGCGGGTGAACACCTCGCGCGTAGCGGCCAAAACGCTGCTGGAACCCCATTTGCAGGAGTTTTGTACGCGCTACCCCAGGCTCCAACTGGAACTGGTCATGGACGATGCGCTGGCCAACATCGTGGCCGAAGGCTGTGATGCGGGCATACGCATAGGCGAGAGCCTGGCCGAACACATGGTGGCGGTGCCGATCACGCCTGCGCTGGAAATGGCGGTAGTGGCCACGCCGGAGTACTTCGAGCAACATGGCTTGCCGGCTACACCGGCAGACCTGTCCCGGCACAACTGCTTGCGTTTCAGGCAGACCCGAGGTGCGATCCATCCGTGGGAATTCACGTCGCCCGAGGCAGGCGGCCACACCTTCACCGTGGAGCCTCAGGGCCGCATCATCACCAACGACGACAATGGAATGATCCGTGCCGCATTGCAAGGCGCTGGGCTCATGCAGCATATCGACATTGCTGTGCAGCAACATCTGGAGTCCGGCGTGCTGGTGCGTGTGCTGCACAAGTGGTGCAAGCCTTTCGCGGGGTTCTATATTTATGCGCCGACTCGGGCGCAGATGCCTGCCAAGGTACGCGCGTTGATTGATTTCTTGGTTGAGAAGCGCGAGGGCATGACAGGTCTGCGAAAGTCCCTTCTTAGGTAGGAGCGGGGGCATCGAGTGGTTTGATCACGCCGACTGTTAGTCGAAGACTAAGGCAGTTAGGCTAAAAAAATTCGCTACCTATGCTGCGGAATTGCAGTCAGGCATCTTTATTTCCTCGATCTGGGGAAGCTTCGTATCGCCTAGAAGGATTGGATTGCTCCTTCCGGGCTAGATACATACATCGCGATAGCGAATACCCTACTTGTTCAAAAAATGAGTGGGGGGGCGATCATGAAGAATTGGCTATGCGGTGCGGGCGTGATAGGCATGCTGCTGGCTGGTCCGGCTACCGCGCAATACATCGCCACCTGGCAGGATCCTGCCGGAGTGTGGAAGGGGCCTGCGACAAACCAACCAGGGACCGATCTGAATTTTGCGGAAGGGGCAGCGCATCGGGCCTGCTTGGATCGCGGTATTCCCAAGCTTTGGAACCGCGCAGCGAAAGTGACGGAGAAGGCTACTGGGAAGGTCGTGCTGGAACTGGACTGCAACGCGGAGCGAGCTAAAACCAAGGAACGCCAGGCAGCAACCAATCCGCCGCAGGACACGACGATGTATCAGGCGTACTGGCAGGAACAATCCGGCCAGTGGAAAGCGGCGGTTACCGCTCCGCGCCATCCTGGGTTGCTACTCGCTTCCGCAAAAGGCTATGCACATGAAGCATGCAAGGATCGGGGCAACCCGAAAGACCTGAAGCTGGCATCGAAGGTCACGGAAAAGGACACGGGGAAAGTGGTCCTGGAACTTGACTGCAACGTGGAGCGCGCGAAGTTAAAGGCTGACAGCAACGCTGCAAAGCCTGGCCGGGATTCCGCGAGCGCTAAACAGTAGCGTCTCGCGACCCGCAGTTTGCTCATCGAGTTCAGGCGTCCTGCGTAGGACGCGTTCATTCTTCACGACTGATGGATGAAAAAAGATGCAAAACGTGCTTCCGAAACTTCTGCTGCTGGGCTTTCTTTTGATGGGATCCCCTGGAAGTGCAACCGCGCAGCCTTCTGAAAAAACAAACGCCGATGCCAAGAGGGTTGCAACTGCACTTCTAGCTATAGCGAGCCCGCAGAAGGAGACCAAGCAAGCGTTCGCTCAGCGTGTTGGTCCTAGCTTCAAGCGCCTGGTAGCAACCGAGACCATGACGCGAGTTGTGCTTGGACCGGCGTGGAGAACAATGTCACCGTCAAGGCAGGCAGAAGCCGTTGAACTTTATGGCCGGTTCCTGATGAGGACCCTCCAAGGCGCCTTCGAAGGCCCGTTGCCCTCGCAGTTTGCGTTGGAGTCTGGGGAGATGTTCCGAAGTAAGCCCAGCTCGATTGCTGTGATCCAGATCACCTGCCTTACGCTGAAGATGGCGGACTGTATTTATTATTCGGCGAAATCGAAGGCCCGCGAGTTCACCATGGAGTTTCAACTTCTTTACATTGATGGTAGATGGCGGGTGGTCGAAATTTATACGAGCGGGCTGTCCGTTCAGCAGACCTATCATTCAAGTTTCAGCTCCATTATCAAGTCCAGTTCGGTCGAAAAATTTCTGGAAGAGCTTCGCGCGCGGGTCGATAGCTGATCTGGCCGCAACGCCGGCCATGTGGCCAAATTCGAAAGCCGTCCGGTCTGCTGCTGGCCGAATGATCTGCGCTTAGGAAGTGGTAGTCGAACTACAGTTTCTCTATCTGAATGCTGTGGAAATTTTAGCCCGGCATCTATTTTATTATTTGCACAGCTAGGTGTGTCGTAGTGTTCCGATCTAATTTCAGGCAATCGCCTAAATGGAGGACCTATGCTTGAACGTAGCTATCTCAGCAACAGTTTCACCGTCTCGGATCCCGACGCGCGGTTGAGGCAAGCAAACAATCTCATGGCTTTCGAAACGGCCAATGGAAAAATCCGAATAATACCGAAAGGAATTGTCGTACGTGTTGATGCGATTCAGCGCTTGCAGACTGGAGCAAAGAAGGTCGCGCTGTTTGCGCATGCCGTCCGAGAAGATGGCGTGCCACTTGGCTGGACCTCGACAAGGAACTTCGACGGCGAGTTTATCAATGAGACACTCGATCTGCTCAAGCCCGGGGCTGGAAGTGGAAAGTTCGGTTCCAATGCCGCGTGGTCGCGTGGTGCTTATATAGGCCAGATTGACCTAGTCGAAATAGTCGACTCGACAATGGAGATTGAGCGCCTTTCTACGGATACCGTTTCACCATATCTGGAAATGGTCGGTAAGGCGAAGTCTTCGGGCGTGACCCTCGCCATCAATAGTGGGTTCCGATCGTATCCGGAGCAGAAGATGCTGTGGGATGGGTATGACAAGCGTCTTCCCGGCTTCAATTTGGCCGCGAAGCCGGGCAACTCGAACCACCAGAACGGGATCGCCATCGATATCGCTGTCGCCGGCGCGGACGGCAACGAGGTTTATGAGTGGCTAAAACAGAACGCGACCAAGTTTGGATTCGTTCGCACCGTCAGCCGTGAGCCATGGCATTGGGAATACGATCCCATACGCGCTGAGCAGGCGGTTCAAAATGGGACCTACAAGATTCCAGCTGTGAATGACTGACAGGGCGAATCTCTGTGGAACTGCTTGTGAATCCGTAAGCAGAGAAAAGGTTCAGACTACGGGCGGTCCCGCCCTAGGCAGCTTCCAGCTTTGCCATGCGCATGCGCCGCAGTTCGACCACCTGCTCCGCGCCAACAGCCCGAGCGCGCAACTGCCCACAGCCCCCATCCACATCCTGTCCGGCGCTATTTCTCACCTTGGTCAGCACGCCACGGCTTTGCAGGGAGCGGACGATCTCGCGGATGCGCTCGGAATCGGGCCGCTGGTAGTCATCCCCTTCGAGACTGTTGAAGGGAATGACATTGAGCACCCCGTACTTGCCCTTGAGCAGCCGGACGACCGCATCGAGTTCGTCGTCGCCATCGTTGATGCCCTTGAGCAGCGTCCATTGATACTGGATCGGATAGTCGGTGTCGCGAGCGTATCGCTCGCCCAGTTCGATCAGCTCTTCCGGCGCAATTTTCGGTGCGCGCGGCAGCAGGTGCGCGCGCAATTCGGCCTTGGTCGTGTGCAGCGACAGCGCCAGCGCGGGCTTGACGCGTTGTTGCGGCAGGACTTCGAACACGCGCAGGTCGCCCACGGTGGAGAACACGAGATTCTTGTGGCCGATATTGCCTTCCGTGCCGAGAATGTCGATGGCTTCGAGCACGTTGTCGAGGTTGTGCGCCGGCTCACCCATGCCCATGAAGACGACTTTCTTCACCGCGCGCAGACGCCGCGCCAGCACGACCTGGGCGAGGATTTCCATGCTCGTGACCTGGCGGATCAGGCCGCTCTTGCCGGTCATACAGAAGCGGCAGCCGACCGCGCAGCCGACCTGGGTGGAGACGCAGAGTCCGTCGCGCGGCAACAGCACGCTTTCCACCATCTGCCCTTCGGCGAGTTCGACCAGCAAGCGCGAGCCGTCATTGCCGGCGTGTTCGGAGCGGACGCGGGCGAGGGCGTCCAGTTCTGCCGTCAAGGCGGGGACGGCGTCGCGCAGCGCGAGAGGCAGAAAGTGCTCGGCGCTCCGGCGTCGCGTACCGGTGTCGAGCGCTTGCCCTTGCAGCCAGACGCGCAGGAGTCGGCCACGGTGGACGGGCAGGGCGCCGAGGGCGGCGAGGCGGTTGTCGAAGTCGGAGTAGCGCATGGGGGACGGATTTTACCTTGCCGCTGGAATGGGCTGTGGGAGGGTAGATGGTCTCGTTGGCGACTACTGCCGGGATTCGAAGGTCGATAATTGCCGCATGGTCTCTTATCGGCCAGTAGCGGACGTACCCAATGCCAGAATTAGACCGAACTGCGAAGCGGCCTCGGTTTGAATGAATTGGTAGGGCTTATCTCGGAAGTGTCAGCAAGAAGTCGTCTGCCATCTCGAACAAGCAGTCGGTCGGGTCTTCTCCCCGCTCCTTCATATGAAGCATTTCGCATACCTTCTCATCATTCAAGATAAGCATTAACTTGCCGTGCTCACGCATAGCGCCCTGAGTCATCGCAATCGCATGGGGCTCAGCTCCGGCTCTGGTCATGATGATGGCCATGCGCCGGAGACCACGCTCGAGAAGATACTTCTCGGTTGTGAGAATCTGCCCTTGTTTGATTTTTCCGGAATAGTTCTTGAACTCGAATAGTACGTAGCGACTATTCAGGTGATCAATAACGAACTTCCAGAACTCGGTCGTAGGCCTGACGCGACAAACATAGTCGTAACGGCTCAATCCATCGTCGGTCCGCTTCTGGGAGTGCCAGCCATGGAGATCATTTGGAAAAAGGTACTTGAGCACTTTCTCGCATGTCTTTTCGTACTTCTGCCACGAAGCCTTACCCTTCTTGATTTCTCTTAGCTCATGGCAGAGCTCGGTCCCTTTTGTATCTGGACTCCGCGTCGACGCATAATTGATCGGCTTACTGCGAGAATTAGGGCTTTGACGAAAGGGAACCGCTGCATGTGGCTCCCTTGGATTTGCCTCGAGTAGGGCATCCAGCTCTTCAGTTAGTTCGGGGTGGGCCGCACACCAGTTTCTGAGGTCAACTTGGTCTACAAACGTAATACTAAATTTCTTCTCAAGTGCGCGTCGTAGTTCTTCGGTTAAAAAGCAGGAGACAACCAGCATGCCCTTATTCGCATTGGCGTTCACGCCATTACTTATTACGCGCGTAGCTGCAGCATCAATCAAGGCTGGCTGGGCGCGAGCAGTGCGGTAAAACTTGACCTCAATCGCCCAACTTTCACCGGAATGTTGAGCATGGAAGTCAAATCCTTTGTCTCCGCGAGGACTGTGGATATCAACTTTAAAATCATTCGCCTGCAAGATGCGACGAACCAAATCTTCGAATTGTTGCCAGGTCGATGCCGATGTCTTCATTTATGAGCTCTAACAATCTAATTAATGGACGGATCCCAGTGCCCGGTTATACGACTTATCCACAAAGAAGTGTATCGCGGCCTTCCCAGGTGATAGAACCCGATCTTAGGGGGCGTTTTGTCCGGTTAACAAAGCGACGCATAATCGGACTGAGTAGCTGACTCGAAGGCCCTGCCAAGTGCCAACAGGGGGGCATGCGGCCGTCCGCAATGGGTCTGAAACGGACTGCTACTGCAGGCCGCTCCCGGCCAAATGCGGACAGTCATTCTGGGCATACTTGGACGCACCGATCCGTCAAACTCCGCCTTTTGGGCCCAATCGGCGTGTGCGTCGCGTCAACGCAAGGTCATCTCGCGGCGCCCGTTGTAGTTCCCCCGGTCCAGCGACATCGGCATAAAATGCCGGTTTCACTGACAGCGTAGTGGTAACCGCCCAGCGGACATCGCAGGACAACTATGCCAAAACGATCCAAACGAGACGACTTTCCGAAGGCAACTAGGCAGCTTCTCGCTGAACGCGTTGGCTATCGCTGCTCTAGGCCTGGATGCGACGTTCCGACCGCTGGCGCAGCCGCCGGAGGCGGCGTCTCGAGCATCGGTACCGCCGCGCACATTACTGCCGCGGCGCCAGGTGGACCTCGATACGATTGCGAGCTAACGCCGGCGCAGCGCGCGCACGCGGACAATGGGATTTGGCTTTGCGCGAACCACGGTCGGGAGGTTGATAGCGACCATCACCGGTTTTCAGTTCAGGAAATCCGGGAATGGAAGCGCGACGCCGAGGAGCGGAGTAGCAGTCGAATCGGGCAGCCTCAACCTTCTCGAGATTCCACCATCGAACAGCTGAAGATGGCGGCACAGGGCATGGGTAAGCGCTTTATTCCCGATGCCATCCCAAATGTTCATCATGCAATCGCCGAAGCGCTTAAAGCTGAGGATCCACGCTTTGACGTGCGGACGAGCTACAACGGCAAGGGAACGCTCTTTCAGATATCGGCGAACCAACCGGTGAAGCTAGGTTTTACCATCCAAAGTGAACATGATCGTCAAGAGATAGGGTCGAGGTTTCGACGATTAGAGGAGGACGGCATACCGCTGTGTTTGGAGAATGCGCAGTTGGCGGTCCAAGGCTCTCCACTCTTCGATACACTGCTTGCAGGCAAGGAAGGAGGCAAGTTAGAGCTCATTCCGACATCACGGCGTGGCGAATTCAAGCTAGCGTTGATATCCCCTGACGGCAGTTGCAGGGAAACACTCGCTCCTGTTTCCGCTCGGATATATTCCGGAACGAAGACTGTCAGATGCGAGGGGTCCGCATACCACGGATTGCTCGAACTCAAATCGGATCTGCCGTTGACTAGCGCTGGGCGGGCCCAGCTCACCATCGGAATCAACACTCGCCGTTGGGAACGTGTGGATGTCCGAACGCTTGAACATTTTGATGATGTTTTCGACTTTTTCTACAAATGTGCGCGCGGCTGGAGACTCAGCGTCGAACTCACCTGCGAAGGCCTGCCCGTTTGCAAGAGCGTCATTCAAGATTTGAAACAGGAAGCGTTTATTCAAAGCAACACCTTAATGTTGTTTTACACGAGATCGGTGCGCTCAATCCGCGAGTTCTTAGGTACTCCGGTACCCGCGCGCTTCGATGTACCCATAAGCCCCCAAGACGCCAAAGCCGTGAATGAACTGGGTTCTTTACTCGGCGCCGGGGGAAAAGCTGTGCCCGGCTTTAGAGCATGCGTAAAGATGAATCCTGGGTCACTAGAGCTGAATGCGACCGGTCCAACTCCCCTTCCCCACGTCTTGCTGGAAGCTCCCCCGCTTAACATCAGGGTATTTGATACCACCGTCGCGATCCCAACGACAAGATTCGCGATCCTCGATGTATTGGCACAAAGTTCATTAGATAGCAGCGACCCCCTCGATGTGGTGTTCACCGCAACGACGACTAGCACACTCAGAATTATCCGAGGTGACGAGCTCAGCGAGCTCCCGACTATGCAAAATGAGCAAGCAATCTACATAGACCAATTCGCAGCCTACACTGTGATCGCCGAAACTCGTAGGTAGCATGCTTCGTCCGTATGCGGTATCAAACCGCAGAGTACTGAGATGTCCGTACCAACATACACAACCCCCAAGACCATGCGCGGGCGATTTGGCGCGTGGTTCAGGCGAAAGTGTGTCCCTGTGGGCTGAAGCTAATTGAATTTCGCAGCTGCGCTCGACTATGCGAACTCACTCGCGGTCAGCCAAATCGAATGAGCCCGTTCGGACAACAGCTTCAAGATAGAGACTGTAACACCCCGCTAGCCTCAAAAATCAGCACCAAGTAGCAGACTGAGAGAATTTGACCATGCTTACTGATGTCTTCTTTCGCAGATATGCAAATCGTCGAATGTTCAACGGCGTCGGGCAGAAGGAATCTGCGCTTTTTGTGCAGACGTACAGGATCGTCAATGAGCAGATTTGGAAGTACTACGGATATGACAAGAAGGTCGATGAGAGCGTTAGGACGATCTGGAATGCTATTCATGACCGCCTGACGATGGAAATCGGAGTCAAGGAACTGTCGCCGAAGTACTACTCTTATCAGACCCAATGGATGGGTAACCCTTACACCAACTCGGGGTGGCACGCAATAAACTCCGTGATCGAGCAATGGCTAAATTCTAAATTTACTGACGACTTGGATCCCGACATGTTCGTCAAGCATCGCCTCAGTTTCGCCGAAATGGCCTTTCGCATGCGAGAGGAGCAAGTGGCGCAAGCGAACGCTGAACTTCCGCGACGGCTAGCCGAAGCCGAGATGCAAGATAGGACGCCTCGCAGATCAATGACAGTTCCTGGCAAGCGGGCCGACAGCGTGCGAGCCATCAACGATGGCATGAACACGGCATTCGCAAAGAATGTGTATGAGTTGAACGAGCGTCTTAAGCAAGCTGGTATGCCACTGCACTACCACAACGGGTATCTGCAGATTACGCAAGACGAACAGCTCCAAGAACAGGTCGAGGAGCCATTCTGGCGGTTGGTGAAGGACGCTCACTGGAAAAATGTCGGCATTGACATGGCCGAGGCGATTGACCGCAGAGACACGGGAGGCCGCGACCCATCGTTCTACGCTGCAAAGGCTCTGGAAAGCACAATAAAGATCATATGCGACCTCAAAAAATGGACCACCAGCCAAGAAAAAGGTGCATCTGACTTTCTGAATCATCTCGAGAGCAAGTCGAACGGCGCATTTATCGAGAGCTGGGAACGGCAATCAATACAGCGGTTCTACAGCGACGTCCGGAACGATCTAGGGCATGGCCCCGGCTCCAAGGACATGCCAAATTTCTCTCCGCAGCAGATAGACCAAACCATCGAGTTTTGCATGTCTTGGGTCAAGAGCTTAATCAAGCGACTGTAGCCACCTATCGATGACGCATCCTGACCGGAGACAATTACCCACCATCTGTACGTCGAGACGTACCTCCCCTGCGAAGAAGTTAAGCGGACCGAATTGGCAGAACGACCGCAATGGGTCGGGAGCCGCCGTTCGGCTACGATGGCTCCCGGCCAGAAGCGGACATTGCCTGAGATCGGCACGGACGTTCAACCATTGAAAGCAAAAAGGACTTGCATGAGTAATCCGTGGTGCTATCTGCTGCGTAGGTATGGCGCGGAAGAAGACATGCCAACAGGTGACGAGATATCGGCAGCAGTGAAAGAGCTATACGAAGAAAACTTGGCCGGCATGACTGAAGGTGACTACGAAGAGCATGGTGCTGGCTCGCTACGATATGGCTACGACGAAGGGCCCATGTACCTTCTTGAAATTACACGCCATGGGACCGCACGCTGGGAAGAGTGGGCCGACCAGGACTATGAGACGCAATTGTGCCCAACGCGAGAGGTTGAGGCGCTGCCTCAGGAAAAAGCAGTCCTGTTATGGACGTGCCTAGCTGCAGGAGATATTGAAGCGGTCCGGTTCCACTTCCAGACAGCCTAACGTCCAGTATGGGTCGGAATCGGTCGGTCAACAATGACGGCTGCCGGCCACGAACCGTCATTCGGAAGACATCGCGGAAACCGGTCTTCGCTAGTATTGACCTGCACAGCCCAAAGCCGCTAGGATTGCAGGCATGACTACCCGCTCCAAATCCCTCTTTTCGCTGGTCCGTGCATGTTGTCAGAACGTGCCGGGGGGAAACTGCGTCTAGCAATAGCTACACGTTGAATCAATCGCCTCTGGCCGCCCGTTGCAAAACCGGCGGCTTTTTTGTTTTGCCTGCGTCCTTCGATACGGAGAGAGTTGATGCCACTTGCGTTGTATGACACCTGGTCGCGTACCGTGCGCCCGTTCACGCCAATCCACGCTGGCCACGTCGGCATGTATTGCTGCGGACCCACCGTCTACGACCATGCGCATATTGGCAATCTAAGAACGTATGTGTTTGAAGACATTCTGCGCCGGGTACTCGTTCGGAACGGCTATGAGGTCCGTCACGTCGTTAATATCACCGACGTCGGTCATCTGACTTCGGATGCGGACGAAGGCGAAGACAAGATGGAAAAAGGTAGCAGACGGACCGGGGAGTCCGCATATGCTATTGCTCAGCGCTACACCGAGGCCTTCGTCGCGGATTGGCATGCCCTCAACTTGCTGGAGCCGACGGTATGGTGCCGCGCGACCGATCACATCGCCGAACAGATCGCGTTTATCGGCGCGTTGGACCGGTCTGGCTACGTGTACAGGACCAACGACGGTCTCTATTTCGACACAAGCAAACAGGATGACTACGGCTTTCTGGCCCGGCTCGACCGTGCCGGCCTGCAGGCGGGCAAGCGCGTAGCACTTGGCGCGAAGCAGAACATCACGGATTTTGCGCTATGGAAGTTCAGCCCGGAGGGCGTAGCGCGGCAGATGGAATGGGATAGCCCATGGGGGCGTGGATTTCCGGGCTGGCATATTGAGTGCTCGGCCATGTCGGCGAAACACCTCGGCATCTGGTTCGATATCCACTGTGGCGGAGAAGACCATATCGCCGTGCATCACAGCAACGAAATTGCGCAAACACAAGCGGCCCACGGCACTCGTCTTGCGAACTTCTGGATACACGGACATTTTCTAACACTCAATGCCGACAGCAAAATGTCGAAGTCGAGTGGGGATTTTGTTCGCTTGCAGACCTTGCGCAGTCGGAACATTGATCCGCTTGCCTACCGCTACCTGTGCATGACAGCGCATTACCGGAGCAAGCTGCATTTCAGTTGGGCGTCTCTTGGTGCCGCGCAGACAGCCTTGAACCGGCTGCGGCATCTCTATTCCGGTTGGTCGGACGGTGGCCGCATCGATCCGGATTTCGCCGCGCGCTTCAACGCCGAGTTGAATGATGACCTGAATCTGCCGCGGGCATTGGCCGTGCTATGGGAACTCGTCAAGAGCGAGCTGCCACCTGCGACCTTGAAAGCGACTGTGGACAGCTTTGATCTTGTACTGGGCCTCGGGTTACGCGATTGGAACCCAGTTGCGTCTGACATTCCGGAAAGTATCCGGGTGCTGCTCGGTGAACGCGCTCAAGCCCGAGAGGCAAGGAACTGGGCAAAAGCCGATGAGATACGGAAGATGTTAAGCACCCGAGGCTGGAGAGTCGAGGACGGCAACGACGGGCAACGCCTGACTGAAATCGCCACGCCTACCACAGATATCGGAAGCTAGTGATAACAGCATGGGCGCCGAACTGAATGTCCGGTTGGCACAGGCTCGCTTGACCGTTGTGGGTCGGGGAGCGCAAGAGGTCGCGGGGGCGATCATCCGACGATCGGAGTGGAATCCGATCACCCCCGGCGAGAGCGTTCAGGCAGTCAGGAAGCGCAAGACTTCGGCCCAATCGTTAGTCGATAGGGCGACGTCTTCGTAGTCGCCAGCTTCCTCGTCGTAGCGCGAAACGCAGAAGCGCTGGCTTCTGCCGGATTCGCGGTCGGCATAGTTGGCGTAGTCGACATACACTTTCAAGCTGCGCTCCTCGTTCTCGAATGAGGGAGCAGCATCGATGTAGCTCGACGTATCGAAATACCCTTCGGGCAGGGGCGGCAGGGTTGCTATGTCGAAGTCGGGAAATTCGCGGCGCAGTCGTTCAAGGTTCATAAAGGAAGCATATGGAGGATCGAAGCCTGGCATTTTACGTTGCTCAGTGTCAGTCGCCACGATGCCTCCCGAAAGCATAACCTCTGGCCGGCTTTGCGCCGGCCAGACTTGCGATCAACCGCAGCGAATCGCAGTCATAACGTCCTTATCATCCACGATCAAATTCAAGCGCGTAGCGTTGTACTCCATCGTGACCAATTGCCCCGGACGCAGCATGCGTGCGGTGCTGCTCCCGCTGCGGCTGCGCAGGTCTTCCATGACGGACGGGGTGGCCTTTTGGCCGATTTGGGATTGCAGGGCTGCGGCGTCGCAGGTTTTGCCGCCGCCCATGGACGACGACGAGCCGTAGGACGACCCGCCATAGCTGGTTCCGGCGTCAGCAGTAGACGAGGAGCTTGAGGAGCTGGAGGCCGCTGGCGCGCTGGGTGAGCGCGGGGCGCCGGTGTTGGCGCACGCGGTCAGGCTGGCGACCAGCAGGAAAGGGATCAGCTTTCGGATCATGTAACGCTCCTTACAACAACACGTCTGAAAAAAGCCATGATAGACCAGCGCGGGCGCGCTGTGACCTGGGCCTGGCAGGGCCGCAAGCGGCATTCCTGACCTTGGCTTCGATGATCCAAATTTTGCATTGACACTAAAGTTTCATGAGAATATATTTCTGAAACCATAGTTTCATAGGCGGGATCATCATGACTTCGGTGTTGCAGGAGCGCATCCTCGCGCTGCAGGACAGCTTCACGGACAGTGAGCAGCGGTTGGCCAGCGTGACCCTGGAGTGCCTGGGCAATATCGCGGCCTATTCGGGCGCTGAGCTGGCGCAGAAGGCGGGCGTGTCCAAGGCGACGGCGGGGCGGTTCTTCCGGCGTCTGGGCTACGAGAACTTCAACGAGGTGCGGGCGCAGGCGCGCGACGAGGCCGACCGTGGGTCGCCGCTGTACGAGATGGCGGGCGTGCGTCCGCCGGACGCGACGGGCGATGCGCTGGCGGAGCATCTGGCGACCGACTTGCAGAATCTGGCGCAGACTTTCGAGCGCCTGGATAGTCGCGACGTGGAACGAGCCATCGAGCTGTTCGCCGGTGCGCGCCGCATCTGCATTGCGGGCTTTCGCAATGGGCGGGTGCTGGCGCAGTACGCCTGGGCCTTGCTGACGCAGCTGCGCGACGGGGTCGCGCTGGTGCCGGGCGCGGGTTTGAACCTGGCCGAGGATCTGGCGGATCTGGGGCCTGACGACGTGCTGCTGGTGATGGATTTCCGGCGTCGCGTCACGCTGCTCAAGCCCATCGTCGAACATGCGAACCGGGTGGGCGCGAAGGTCGTGGTGCTGACCGATCCCACCGCCACCGAATTGCCCGCGCGCTCGGACCTGGTGTTGCGATGCGTGAACAGCGGCGCTGCCGTGTTCGATTCCTACGTCGCGGCCACCAGCGTCATCAATCATCTGTGCTCGGCCCTGGCCCGGAAGCTCGGGGCGGCCGCGCGCGAACGTCTGCAGAACATAGAACGCCTGCACGAACACTACGGCGACTTGCATCGCTGATTTCCAAGAGGAGACTGACTTGAACCATCCCATTCCGAACATCCGGCTGCAGTACGCGCCCAATCCGGCCTTCGAACCCGCCGCGCCTTACGGCCAACGGCAGCTGGACGTGCTGGGCGGCCAGGCCTATGCGCAGGCCGAGGCGCAGATCCGCCGCTGGCCGGGCTATCAGCCTACGCCGCTGCGCGACCTGTCGGGCCTGGCGCGCGCCGTGGGCGTGGCGGGCATCCGGTACAAGGACGAGGGCGGCCGTTTCGGGCTGGGCAGCTTCAAGGCCCTGGGCGGCGCGTACGCGGTCAGCCGGCAGTTGCTGCGGGAGCTGGCGGCGCGGTTGGGGCGCGACGATCTGTCTGTGGATGATTTGCTGTCCGGCCGCTACCGGGAGCTGACGCAGGCCATGACGGTGACCTGCGCGACGGACGGCAACCACGGCCGTTCGGTGGCCTGGGGCGCGCAGCGCTTCGGTTGCCAATGCGTGATCTACATCCACGCGACGGTCAGCGAAGGGCGCAAGCGGGCGATCGAGCAATACGGCGCGCAGGTCGTACGTACGCCGGGGAACTACGACGACTCGGTGCGCCAGGCGGCGCAAGACGCGGCGCGGCTTGGGCGTTATGTGGTCTCGGATACTTCCTATCCCGGCTATATGGAGGTGCCCAAGGACGTGATGCAGGGGTACGCCGTGATGGCCGACGAGGCATTGCGCGAGCTGCGCGAGGCGGGCGATGGCGAGTTGCCGACGCACGTGTTCCTGCAAGGCGGCGTGGGCGGGCTGGCTGCCGCGGTCTGCGCGCATTTCTGGGAGCAGTTGGGCGAGCGCCGTCCGCGCTTCATCGTGGTGGAGCCGGACAAGGCGGCCTGCCTGTACGAGAGCGCCCGCGCCGGCAAGCCGGTGGCGGTGCATGGCGACTTGGATACCGTGATGGCCGGCCTGGCCTGCGGCGAAGTGTCGTTGCTGGCGTGGGAGGTGTTGCATCCCGGCGCGCAGGCTTTCCTGACGGTTGACGACGAGGCGGCGCTGGAGACGGTGCGTTTGCTGGCAAGCGGCAAGTATGGCGATGCGCCCATCGTCGCGGGCGAATCGGCCGTGGCGGGGCTGACCGGCTGCCTGGCGGCGCTGGCCGATCCGGCGGTGCGCGATGCGCTGGGCCTGGACGCCGGCAGCCGTGTGCTGGTGTTCGGCAGCGAAGGGGCGACCGATCCGGAACTGTATCAACGCATCGTCGGCAAGAGCGCCGCCGAGGTCGAAGCCGAGGCCGTGGCATGACTGGCGCCACGCTTGAGGCCGGCCGTGAGGCCGTGCGGATGGACGGCGCCCGGCTGTTGCGCCGCATCGCCGACCTGGCGCAGGTCGGCGCCATCGAGGGTGGCGGCGTTTGCCGCCTGGCGCTGACCGACGCGGACCGGCAGGGACGCGATCTGGTGGTGCAATGGATGCGCGAACTGGGCCTGGCCGTGACGGTGGACGGCATCGGCAATGTGGTCGGCTTGCGGGCTGGGCGCAAGGCCGGTCCGCCCGTGATGACGGGTTCGCACATCGACACGGTGCGCACCGGCGGCCGCTATGACGGCAACCTGGGACTGCTGGCCGGGCTGGAAGTGATCGCGGCATTGAATGACGCAGGCGTGGTCACCGAGAGACCGATAGCGGTGGCGTTCTTCACCAACGAGGAAGGCGCGCGCTTTGCGCCGGACATGATGGGCAGCCTGGTGTTTCAAGGCGATCTGTCACTGGCGGATGCGCTGGCCACGGTCGGCATAGACGGCACCTCGGTGGGCGAGGACCTGGCCCGCATCGGCTATGCCGGGACCGCCCCGGTTGGCAATAACGAGGTGCATGCCTTCGTCGAATTGCACGTGGAACAGGGGCCGGTGCTGGAGCACGAGGACTACACCATCGGCGCGGTGACCGGCGTGCAGGGCATCCACTGGATCGAGTTCACCGTGCGCGGCGTGTCCAACCATGCCGGCACCACGCCGATGGCGTTGCGCCATGACGCCGGCATCGTGGCGGCGCGCATCGCGTGCTTTGCCCGGGATTTGACCGTCGAGTTGGGGGCGGGCCAGCTGGCAACCGTGGGACAGGTGAATCTGTTTCCCAACCTGATCAACGTCATTCCCAACCGTGCGACCTTCACGCTGGACCTGCGCAACACCGACGGCGCGGCCTTGCAGGAGGCGATTGCACGCTGCATGGCGTACGCGGCGCAGGCTGCTGCGGACGAAGGGGTGGAACTGAGCCATCGGGTGCTGGCCGATTTCGCGCCAGTGGCGTTCGACGAGGCCATCGTCGACCGGGTCGAGGAAATCGCCCGCAGCCGCGGACACCGCGTGCGGCGGCTGCCCAGCGGCGCCGGACACGATGCCCAGATGCTGGCGCGCATGTGCCCGACGGGCATGGTGTTCGTGCCCAGCGTGGGCGGGCTGTCGCACAACGTCGCCGAATTCACGCATGACCAAGATATCGAGGCGGGCGCCGGCGTGTTGCTGGAACTGATGCTCGAACTCGCAGAACAATGAAACCGTAGGAGACTGAACATGTCACGCATCATCAATGTCGCGGCCGCGCAGCTTGGGCCGATCCAGCGCAGCGACACGCGTCGCGACGTCGTCGAGCGCCTGCTCGCGCATCTGCGCCAGGCCCATGCCATGGGCTGCCAGCTGGTGGTATTTCCGGAGCTGGCGCTGACGACTTTCTTCCCGCGCTGGTACATGGAAGATCCGGCCGAGATCGACGCGTTCTATGAAAGCGAGATGCCCGGTCCGGAAACCCGGGTGCTGTTCGAGACCGCGCGCAAGCTGGGCATCGGTTTTTACCTGGGCTATGCGGAACTGGCGGTGGAGCAGGGCGTCAAGCGCCGCTTCAACACGTCGATCCTGGTGAACCAGAACGGCGAAATCATCGGCAAGTACCGCAAGGTGCATTTGCCTGGGCACGCCGAGAACGAGCCCTGGCGCGCTTTCCAGCATCTGGAGAAGCACTACTTCGAGCCGGGCGAATCGTTCGATGTCTGGCGCGGCTTTGGCGGCGTAATGGGTATGGCGCTGTGCAATGACCGCCGCTGGTCCGAGACCTATCGCGTGATGGGGTTGCAAGGGGCCGAAATGATCCTGCTCGGCTACAACACGCCAGTGCACAACCCGCCGGCGCCCGAGCATGACGACCTGTCCATGTTCCACAATCATCTGGTGATGCAGGCCGGCGCCTATCAGAACGGCACCTGGGTGGTGGGCGTGGCCAAGGCCGGCAAGGAAGAGGGCTGCGAGATGATAGGCGGCAGCTGCATCATCGCGCCGTCGGGCGAGATCGTGGCCGCCTGCTCGACCAAGGGCGATGAACTGGCGATCGCGCGCTGCGACCTGGACCTGTGCCTGTCGTACAAGAACACCACGTTCAATTTCGAGCGGCACCGGCGTCCCGAGGCTTACGGCCTGATCACGGAACGCAGAGGCGCGGTGGAACCTGCGCCGGAGGCGGCGATCACCGCCTGACCTGCGGCGCGGCCAGCGCGGCCGGCCGTTAGGCTGGCCGCATAACCGGCCCGGACGTTCCCTTCCCATAAAAAACAGCATGCGGGCGCCCCGAGCGCCTGCAGGGGAGCGTTCGGCCTAAAAAAATACAGACCCCAAGGTGAAAATATGGACCAGTCAGTAGAGAGCATTGCGGCGCCTCCCGTTGCCGCAGACAAGGATCCCCTGGCGGCGCGGGATGATGCGCTGTATCGGAAGGTGGCGTGGAGGCTGCTGCCGTTTTTGATGGTGTGCTACATCGCGGCGTTCCTGGACCGGGTGAACGTCGGCTTTGCCAAGTTGCAGATGCTGGACGATCTGAAGTTCAGCGAAACGGTGTACGGCCTGGGCGCGGGCATTTTCTTCATCGGCTATTTCCTGTTCGAGGTGCCGAGCAACGTGCTGATGCACCGCATCGGCGCGAAGAAGACGCTGGCGCGCATCATGATCCTGTGGGGCATCATCTCGGCCGCCATGGCGCTGACGCAGACGCCGACCCAGTTCTACATCCTGCGCTTCCTGCTGGGGGCGGCCGAGGCCGGCTTCTATCCCGGGATCATCCTGTACCTGACCTATTGGTTTCCGTCGAACCGGCGCGGCCAGATCGTGGCGGTGTTCATGACGGCGGTGCCGTTCGCCGGCATCCTGGGCGGGCCGCTGTCGGGGTGGGTGATGGAGGCTTTCCATGACACGCACGGCATGGCCGGCTGGCAGTGGATGTTCATCATCGAGGCGATTCCCTCGGTGCTGCTGGGCCTGGCGGTGTTCTGGTACCTGGATGACCGCATCGACGATGCGCGCTGGCTCTTGCCGGCGGAGAAGTCGCGGCTGGGTCAGAACCTGCAGAGCGAGAAGACCGCCAAGACGGAGCATGTGTCGATGCTGACGCTGCTCAAGGACCGGCGCGTCGTGCATATGGCGCTGATCTGCTATTGCACGGTGTCCAGCCTGTCGGGCCTGGCGTTCTGGATTCCTTCAGTGATCCGTTCCACCGGCGTGGTGTCGCTGCTGGACATTGGCCTGCTGACGGCGGTGCCGAACGTGTGCGCGGTGATCTCGATGGTGCTGGTGTGCCGCCATTCAGACGCGGTGCGGGAACGCCGCTGGCACATGATCGTGCCTTTCCTGGTGGGCGGGACGGGCTTGGCGCTCAGCACGCTGTTCAGCCATAACCCGGTTCTGGCCGTGGCCATGCTGTCGGTGGCGGCCGCCGGCTGCATGGTGTGCTCGCCGCTGTTCTGGAGCCTGCCGACCTCGTTCCTGGAAGGCAAGAGCGCGGCGGCGGGCATTGCCGGGATCAATTCGTTCGCCGGGCTGGCGGCTTTTGTCAGCCCCTATGCCATCGGCTGGATCAAGGACCTGACCGGGTCGACCGACTGGGGCATGTATTTCCTTGCCAGCTTCGCGCTGATCGGGGCGGTGCTGGTCTACCGCGTGCCGAAGAGCCTGGTCAACCGGTAGGCGCTGCCCTCCATTCATAGGCGGGCGCGTCGCGCCCGTCACTCTCAGACAGGAATGATGATGACTCTGGACGTAGTTGCGTTGACGCAGGCAATGGTGCGCATTCCCAGCCTTTCGGGCAAGGAAGGCGAGATGGCGGCGCTGATGGCCGCGACCCTGCGCGAGGCGGGCTTCAGCTCGGTCACGACCGATGGCAATGGCTCGGTGCTGGGCCTGATCGGCCCCGCGGATGCGGACGTGGCCTTGCTGTTCGACGGGCACATGGATGTGGTGCCGGTGGCGGGCGACTGGCGCTTTGATCCGTTTGGCGCCGAGATCCGGGATGGTCGGCTGTACGGGCGCGGCAGCACCGACATGAAGGGCGGCATCGCCGCGGCGATCTGCGGCGTGGCGGAGGCGGCGCGGGAGGGCTTGAAGCGCCGCGTGGCGGTGTCGGCCAGCGTGCTGGAGGAAATCATCGAAGGGCATGCGCTGGCTTCGGTGCTGGACGCCTGCGCGCCGCAGGCGGTGGTCATCTGCGAGCCTTCGAAATTGCAGATCAAGGCGGGGCAGAAGGGACGGGTGGAGCTGCTGCTGACTTTCCACGGCAAGCCGGCGCACGCGGCGACGCCGCATATTGGCGTCAATCCCCTGCATGCGGCGGCGCGGGCACTGGCCGTGCTGGAAAGCCTGCCGCTGCCGCGCGACGAGGTGCTAGGCCAGGCGCTGCTGGTGCCGACGGACATCGTGTCGCATCCTTACCCGTCGATCTCCATGATTCCGATCTCGACGACGATACGCTTCGACCGGCGCACCGTGTCGGGCGAAAGCCTGGAGGACGTGTTGGCGCAGATCCGCGGGCATCTGACGGCACATGGCCTGTCCGATTTCACCTTGCAGGTCAGCGAGGATCGGGTGGCGACCTATACCGGGCAGCACGCGACGCCGCCGCGCTGGCTGCCGGGTTGGCGTTGCGACGAAGAGGCCGGGCTGTTGCAGGCTGCACGCACGGCGGTCAGCGGCAGCGGCCGGGATCCGGTGGTCGGCAGTTGGGCATTCTGCACCAACGGGTCGGAATCGGCCGGGCGCCGCGGCATTCCGACGATAGGCCTGGGACCGGGCAATGAAGAGGATGCCCATACGATCGACGAATCCATTGCGCTGGAGCAGCTGGAAGGCGCCCGCGACATCTATCGGAACCTGGTGCGCGCCGTCTGCGGTTAAGGCGCCTGCATGCCGGGCAGGCGGGCCAGCCGGTCATTCAGGAAGTCGATCAGCAGCCGCGCCCGCAGCGACTGGTAGCGGCGCGATGGATAGATGAGGAAGGCTTCTTGCGGCGTGGCGCTCCATTTGGGCAGGACGCGCAGCAGTTCGCCGCTGGCGATCAGGTCCTGCACCAGCCACGCGGGGCACAATCCGATGCCGGCTCCCATGGCCAGGCTTTCGCGGATGGCCAGGGCGTTGTTGACGCGGAAGCGTCCCTGGGTCTGGACCGTGGCGAGCGTGGCGCCCTGGTGCAGTTCCAGGGTGTCGCCGGCAGCCAGCCAGGCAAAGCGCACGTACTCGTGAGCGGCCAGATCGCGGGGCGCGCGGGGCTTGCCGTGCTGCGCCAGGTAGGAGGGGGCGGCGACCAGGTAGCGCGGCGACATGGCCGCCTTGCGCGCGATGGCGTTGGGCGGCAGGTTGCCGCCCAGTCGCAGCGCCACGTCCACGCCTTCTTCCACCAGGTCCACGTAGCGGTCGTTCAGGATCAGTTCGACCTGGATGTCGGGATGGTCGTCCAGGAATTCCCGTATCAGCGCGTTCAGCCGGAACTGGCCTAGCGCCACGGGCGCGTTGATGCGCAGGAAGCCGGCGGGCTTTTCGGTCTGGCCGCGGGCGTCGGCCACGGCCTCCGAGTATTCCTCCAGGACCCGGGTGGCGCGTTCGTAGAAGCGCTTGCCTTGTTCGGTGGGCACGACGCGCGTGGTGCTGCGTTCCAGCAGCCGCACGTTCAGGTCCTTTTCCAGCGCGGCGACGATCTTGCTCAGGGCCGGCTGGCTCAGCGCTTGTTCGCGGGCGACGGCCGACAGGGTGCCCAGCTCCACGGCGCGGACGAAGGCCCGCATGGCGCGCAGGGTGTCCATGGTCATTCCTTTTTGGAAGAAGTGGTATGCAGTTTAGGGTTCTATCGGTGGAATTGGGAAGAACCTATCGTGACGTCACTTTCTCTTTTTCTGGAGTCGTCATGAATCGCTTCAATCTTCATTCCCTGGTTTCGGCCGTTGCCTTGGCCGGTGGCCTTTCGGTCCTGGCCCCGTCCGCCACCATCGCGGCGCAGCCGTCCACTCCGGCCGATTCTGCGCGTGCCGGTTGGGTCAGCTCCTGGTTCGCCAGCCCGCAACCGCTGTGGGAGGATGCGTTCGTGCTGCCCACGGAGATGCCGGCCGAATTGCGTGAACAGACCTTGCGCCAGACCTTGATGCTCAGCGTGGGCGGACCGCGCTTGCGGGTGGTGCTGTCCAACCGCTATGGCACGCAGCCGCTGGAGATCGGCGCGGCCAGCGTGGCGTTGGCCTCGGGCCCTGCGGCGATCCGTCCGGCGTCCCGCCGCGGGCTGGCCTTTGGCGGTCGGCCAAGCGTGACGGTGGCGCCAGGGGCGCAGGCGGTCAGCGATCCGGTGGACCTGCCGGTGTCCGCGCTGGCCGAACTGGCCGTCAGTCTTTACTTTCCGCAGGCGACGCCGGTCACGACCTTCCACTGGGGCGCACAGCAGACCGGCGCCCTGGTGCGGGGCGATGCGACGGCGGCGGCGGAGCTGCCTGATGCGCAGGCGCTGCAAGGCCGGGCTTTCCTGGCCGGGGTCTGGGTGGAGAGCCCGTCGCGCGCGCCGGTGGTGGTGGCGTTTGGGGATTCCTTGACCGATGGCAATGGCTCGACGCCGGGCGCCAATCGCCGCTGGCCGGATTTCCTGGCCCGCCGGCTGGCGCCGCAGGGCATGGGCGTGGCGAACGCGGGCATTTCAGGCGCGCGGGTCTGGGGCGACAAGATGGGCGTGAACGCGATGGCGCGCTTTGATGCCGACGTGCTGTCGCAGCCGGGCGTGCGCACGGTGGTGATGATGATGGGCATCAATGACATCGGTTGGCCGGACAGCGGCTTCGCGCCGGACGACGCGCCCATGACGGCGGCCAGGTTGACCGAGGGCTACCGGCAGTTGGCGGAGGCCGCGCGCCTGCGCGGCGTGCGCATCGTGGGCGGCACCATCGCGCCGTATGAAGGTTCGCTGCATGGCACGCCGCTGTCGGGCCACTACAACCCGGCGAAGGACGCGGTGCGTCGGGAGGTGAATCGCTGGATCCGCGAAAGCGGCGTGTTCGACGCAGTGGTGGATTTTGACGCGGTGCTGCGCGATCCGGCGCATCCGGCGCGGCTGCTGCCCGCGTATGACTCGGGCGACAACCTGCATCCCAACGATGCCGGCTACCAGGCCATGGCGCAGGCCTTGGACCTGGCCACGCTGTTCGGCGATTGAACGGCGGCCGGAGCGCTTAGTGGAAATTGCGGCTCTGGGTGTTCAAGTCGCCCAGCAGCTCGGACAGGTCCACCAGCCGCTGCGCGATCAGGTGGCGCACCCCGTCCACGCTTTGCCAGGACCCATAGACGCCCAGCAGCGCGGCCCCCAGCAGTTCGCGGCGTTGGCGTTCTATGAGTTCCGTACGCACGACCACGTTGACGGGGCCGGTCTCGTCTTCCAGCGTGACGAAGATCACCCCCTTGGCGGTTTGCGGACGCTGGCGCACGGTGACGATGCCGCAGGCGCGCGCCACGCGCTTGTCGGGGTAGCCGTTGAGCACCGAAGCGGGCTGGAAATTGCGCGCCGCCAATTGGGCGCGCAGCAGCGCCACCGGGTGGCTGTGCAGGGTCAGCCCCACGCTGCGGTAGTCGGCCGCCACGGTCTGGCCCTCGGACGGAGCGGACAACTGCGGCGCCTGGGTTTCCTGGATGGCGGCATCGCGCAGCAGGTCGCGGCTTTGCACGCTGGCGGCGGCTTCCCAGCTGGCCTGGCGGCGGTGGCCCGCCAATGTGCGCAGGGCGTCGCCGGCGGCCAGGGCGTTCAGGTCGTGGCGGGTGAGCGCGGCGCGGCGGGCCAGGTCGCCGGTGTCGGCAAAGGGGGCGGCGGCGCGCGCGGCTTCGATGCGCCGGGCTGCGTCCTCGCGGGCGCCCTGGATCAGGCTCAAGCCCAGCCTGACCGCGGGGCGAACGCCATCAGCCGGGGGCGCGTGGAGATGCGCGGTCCGGCGGGCACCCGGGTGGCCATCGGGCAGGGTCTCCAGCGCCGAGTCCCAGCCGCTGATCGTCACATCCGGCGGCAGCACGCAGACGCCATGGCGGCGAGCGTCCTGCACCAGTTGGGCGGGAGCGTAAAAGCCCATGGGCTGAGAGTTGAGCAGGGCGGCCAGGAAGGCTTCGGGCTCGTGCCGCTTGAGCCACGAGCTGGCATAGGCCAGCAGCGCGAAGCTGGCGGCGTGGCTTTCGGGGAAACCGTATTCGCCAAAGCCTTCGATCTGCCGGAACAGCGCTTCGGCGAAATCCAGCGCGTAGCCATGGGCCAGCAGCCCGCCCACCAGCTTGGCGCGGTACTTGTCCACGCCGCCCTTGCGCTTCCAGGCCGCCATGGAGCGGCGCAACTGGTCGGATTCACCGGGCGTGAAGCCGGCGGCCACCACGGCGATCTGCATGACCTGTTCCTGGAAGATGGGCACGCCCATGGTGCGGCTGAGCACCTCGCGCACTTTTTCGCTGGGATAGGTTTCGGGCTCCTTGCCCTGGCGGCGGCGCAGGTAGGGATGGACCATGCCGCCCTGGATCGGGCCGGGCCGCACGATGGCCACTTGCACCACCAGGTCGTAGTATTGGCGGGGGCGCAGGCGCGGCAGCATGGTCATCTGGGCGCGGGATTCGATCTGGAACACGCCTATGGTGTCGGCGTCGCAGATCATGTCGTAGGTGGGCGTGTCGCTGGGGGGTATGTCCTGCAGCCGCAAGGGTTGGCCGCGGCGCTGGCCGGCCAGCTCCAGCGTGCGGCGCAGCGCCGACAGCATGCCCAGCGCCAGCACGTCCACTTTCAGCAGGCCCAGCGCGTCCAGGTCGTCCTTGTCCCATTGCACGACGCTGCGGTCTGCCATGGCGGCGTTCTCGATGGGCACCAGGCGCGACAGCTTGCCGCGGGAAATCACGAAGCCGCCGGGGTGCTGCGACAGGTGGCGCGGAAAGCCCATCAGGGTCTGCGCCAGCGCCGCCCATTGGCGCGCCACCTGCGATTCGGGATCCAGGCCGCAGGCGCCCAGCGTGCGCAGCATTTCCTTCTTGCCGTCCCACCATTGGTGGGCGCGGGCCACCGCGTCGATGACGCCTGCGTCCACGCCCAGCGCGCTGCCGGTATCGCGCAGCACGCTGCGCGGCCGGTAGGAGATGACCACGGCGGTGAGCGCGGCGCGGTCGCGGCCGTATTTGCGGTAGATGTACTGGATGACTTCTTCGCGGCGCTGGTGCTCGAAGTCCACGTCGATGTCGGGTGGCTCGTTGCGTTCCTTGCTGATGAAGCGTTCGAACAGGTTGTTGCCGCGCACCGGATCCACTTCGGTGATGCCCAGGCAGTAGCAGACCGCGGAGTTGGCGGCGGAGCCGCGGCCCTGGCACAGGATGCCTTCCCCGCGGGCGTACTGGACGATGTCGTAGACCGTGAGGAAATAGGCTTCGTAGTGCAGGTCCGTGATCAGGGCCAGCTCTTTTTCGATCTGCGTGGTGACGCTGTCCGGCGTGCCGGACGGAAAGCGGCGGGCGGCCCCGGCCAGGGTTTCCTGGCGCAGATAGGTCGCCGGCGTGTGGCCTCGCGGAATGATTTCGTCCGGGTATTCGTAGCGCAGCTCGTCCAATGAGAAGGCGCAGCGGCGGGCCACGGCCAGCGTCTGGGCCAGCGCCTGCGGGGGATACAGGTTGGCCAGCCGCATGCGCGTGCGCAGGTGCTGTTCGGCGTTGCCGGACAGTTCGTAGCCGCATTGCGACACCGGCTGGCGGGTGCGGATGCCGGTCAGCGTGTCGTGCAGCGGCTTGCGCGAACGCAGGTGCATCTGCACCTGGCCCAGCGCCACGATGGGCAGGTCCGCGGCCTGCGCGGCGTGTTCGACCGCGGCGCGGTGCAGGTCGTCGCGCGAGCGGTGCAGCAGGGTCAGCCCGACCCAGGCGCGGTGGGGAAAGACGCGCGCCAGCCAGCACGCCTGCTCGGCCATGCGGTCGGCGTCGGTGCCGTAGGCGGGGCTCAGGATGGCCAGGCATTCGGGCAGGTGTTGCAGATGGGCGTAGCCCGAGGGCGGGTCGGTGAGGTCTTCGGGCGCCAGTCGGTATTCGCCCTTGGGCGCGCGGGTGCGGGCCAGGGTGATCAGTTCGGACAGGTTGCCGTAGCCCTCGCGCGTCTGCGCCAGCAGGGTCAGGCCCAGCGGCGCGGCGTCGGGCGCGGCGCGCAGTTCGAAGGTGGCGCCGATGAGGAGCGGCAGCTTGCGGGCGCGGGCCTCCACGTGGGCGCGGACCACGCCTGCCAGCGAGCATTCGTCGGTGATGGCGAGCGCGGCGTAGCCAAGTTCAGCGGCGCGGTCGATCAGTTCCTCGGGGTGCGAAGCGCCCTGCAGGAAAGAGAAATTGGACTGGCATTGCAGCTCGGCATAGCCGGGCAGCTGGGCCAGGATGCCGGGGGTGTCGTCGTCGTCCATGCGCATGCCGCTTCAGGCGTAGAGCCCATGCAGGAACCAGCGGGCGTGTTCGTCGTCGCGCTCGCGGTAGATCCAGTAGCGCGCGGCGGCGGCGTCCTCGGCGACGAAATAGTCGCGCACGGTCAGGGCCGGGTCCCACCAGCCGCTTTCGATGCGTTCCGGGCCGCGCATCAGCCGCAGCGCCTGGCCGCCGTACTGCGGCCGGTGGCCGGA
>Ga0209699_100354_pt1 | contig 30423 bp, 26 predicted proteins | sample SynthPrep_1_END__FD_187204 | JGI IMG/M metagenome (GOLD analysis project Ga0209699, IMG submission 187204) | Synthetic microbial communities from Ohio, USA - SynthPrep_1_END_DS7_MetaG (SPAdes) (version 2) | ecosystem: Engineered > Bioreactor > Aerobic > Activated sludge | place: USA: Ohio...
CAGCGGCTTGCGATGCGCGACCCGGCCATGGCGCGCAGCCTGGGCATCGGCATGGTGTTCCAGCATTTCTCGCTGTTCGAGACCCTGACCGTCGCCGAGAACATCGCCCTGGCCATGGGCGCAGATGCCGGCACGCCGAAGCAGCTCGAACCGAAGATTCGCGACGTCTCGCAACGCTACGGTATGGCGCTGGAACCGACCCGACTGGTACACAGCCTGTCCATCGGTGAGCGCCAGCGCGTGGAGATCGTGCGTTGCCTGATGCAGGACATCAAACTGCTGATTCTCGACGAGCCCACGTCGGTGCTCACCCCGCAGGAGGCTGACGAGCTGTTCGTCACCCTGCGCCGCCTGGCCGCCGAGGGCTGCAGCATCCTCTTCATCAGTCACAAGCTCGGTGAGGTGCGCGCGCTATGCCATAGCGCCACGGTGCTGCGGGGTGGCCGCGTGTCCGGTCATTGCGTGCCGGCAGAATGCAGCGACCTGGAACTGGCACGGCTGATGGTCGGTGATGCCGAAGGCCTGGAAAGCAGCTACCCGAAAGCCTGCGGCGGCCTGCCACGTCTGCGTGTCGATGACCTGAGCTGGCACAACCCCGATCCTTTCGGCTGCTCGCTGCAACGCATCCGCCTGGAGGTGCGCAGCGGTGAGATCGTCGGTATCGCCGGCGTGGCCGGTAACGGCCAGGACGAACTGCTCGCCCTGCTCAGCGGCGAAATCCGCCTGCCACGTGGCGAGCGCGAACGCGTCAGCCTCGACAGCGTGCCGGTGGCCAACCTGCATCCGGATGCGCGGCGCAGGCTCGGTCAGGCCTTCGTCCCCGCCGAGCGCCTCGGCCACGGCGCCGTGCCGGAAATGAGCCTGGTCGACAACGCCCTGCTCACCGCCTTCGGTCAGGGCCTGGTCAAGGGCGGCCTGGTGCAACGCGGCAAGGTACGCGCCCTGGCCGACGAGATCATCCGCCGCTTCGCAGTGAAGACGCCGAATGCCGACACCGCCGCACGCAGCCTGTCCGGCGGCAATCTGCAGAAGTTCATCCTCGGTCGCGAAATCCTCCAGCAGCCCAAACTGCTGGTGGCCGCGCACCCCACCTGGGGCGTGGACGTTGGCGCGGCCGCTGCCATCCACCGCGCACTCATTGCCCTGCGTGACGCCGGGGCAGCGATCCTGGTGATCTCCGAAGACCTCGACGAGCTGTTCCAGATCAGTGACCGCATCGGCGCGCTGTGCAGTGGGCGGCTGTCGCCACTGGCCGAGACGATGCAGGTCTCCACCGTGGAAGTCGGCCGCTGGATGGCCGGTGAATTCGATCAACCTGCCGCCGCCGCGGCCTGCTGACGGAGCCCGTCATGCTGTTATCCCTGGAACCGCGCGGCCAGGCGTCGCGCCCCATGCTCTGGCTGTCACCGCTACTGGCCGCCGTGCTGACCCTGCTCAGCGGTGTGCTGCTGTTCGCACTGCTCGGCCATGATCCGCTACAGACCCTGCACACCCTGCTGATCGACCCGCTGACCGACTGGTACGGCGTCTCCGAGCTGCTGGTCAAGGCACTGCCGATCCTGCTCTGCGCCCTGGGCCTGGCCGTGGCCTATAGGGCGCGCATCTGGAACATCGGCGCCGAAGGCCAGTTGCTGCTCGGCGCACTGGCCGGCAGTGCCATGGCCCTGCAACTGATCGACTGGGAAAGTCGCTGGGCACTGGCCTGGGTGGTGCTGGCCGGCACCACCGCCGGCGCAGCCTGGGCCGGGCTCACTGCCTGGTTGCGCACACAGTTCAACGCCAACGAAATCCTCACCAGCATCATGCTCAACTACATCGCGTTGAACCTGCTGCTGTTCTTCGTCCACGGTCCGCTGAAGGATCCGGCCGGTTTCAACTTCCCCGAGTCGGCCATGTTCGGCGACGCCAGCCGCCTGCCCCTGGTCAGCGAGGACGGGCGCCTGCACGGCGGCCTGTACCTGGCCCTGCTGGCTCTGGTGGCGATCTGGGTACTGCTGCACAGGAGCTTTCTCGGCTTCCAGATCAAGGTGTTGGGGCTCGATAGTCGCGCTGCCGGATTCGTCGGCTTTCGCGAGAAGCGCCTGGTGTGGTTCGCCCTGCTGGTCAGCGGCGCGCTGGCCGGCCTGGCTGGCGTCGGCGAAGTGGCCGGCCCCATCGGTCAACTGGTACCGCAGGTGTCACCCGGCTATGGCTATGCCGCGATCACCGTGGCCTTTCTCGGGCGTCTCAACCCGCTCGGGATCGTCGCAGCCAGCCTGCTGATGGCGCTGTTGTACCTGGGCGGCGAGAACGCGCAGATGAACCTGAACCTGCCTCAGGCGATCACCCAGCTGTTCCAGGGAATGATGCTGTTCTACCTGCTGGCCTGCGATGTGCTGATCCTCTACCGGCCACGGCTGAAGTGGAAATGGGCGCGACGCGAAACGCTTGCCGAAGCAACCACCTGAACACGAAGGGAACCCCATGGATCTCGATCTGTTGACCAATATCTTCTATGCCATGGTACGCACCGGTACGCCGCTGCTGCTGGTGGCCCTGGGCGAACTGGTGTGCGAGAAGAGCGGCGTGCTCAACCTCGGCCAGGAAGGCATGATGCTGTTCGGTGCGGTGATCGGCTTCATCGTCGCACTGTCCACCGGCAGCCTGTGGCTCGGCGTGTTGCTGGCGATTGCCGCCGGCATGCTGCTGTCGCTGCTGTTCGCCGCCGTGGCGCTGGGCTTCAACGCCAACCAGGTGGCCACCGGCCTGGCCCTGACCATCTTCGGCGTAGGCCTGTCCACCTTCGTCGGCGCAGCCTGGGTGGGCAAACCGCTGAGCGGTTTCGACCCCATCGTGATTCCGCTGCTGGCAGATATCCCGCTGATCGGACGCATGCTGTTCGCCCAGGACGTGCTGATCTATCTGTCCTTCGCCCTCTTCGCCCTGGTGGCCTGGGTGCTGCTGAAGAGCCGCATCGGCCTGATCATCCAGGCCGTCGGCGAGAATCCGGACGCCGCCAGCGCCATGGGCCTGCCGGTGCTGCGCGTGCGCACCCTGGCGGTGCTGTTCGGCGGCGCCATGGCCGGCCTGGCCGGTGGCTACCTGTCGCTGGCCTACACGCCGATGTGGGCAGAGAACATGACTGCCGGACGCGGCTGGATTGCCCTGGCGCTGGTGGTGTTCGCCAGTTGGCGCGTCTTGCGCGTGCTGCTCGGCGCCTACCTGTTCGGCCTCGCCAGCATCCTCCACCTGGTAGCACAGGGCATCGGCCTGTCGATCCCGTCGAACCTGCTGGCCATGCTGCCCTACGTCGCCACCATCGTCGTGCTGGTGCTGCTCTCGCGCGATGCGATCAAGACCCGGCTGTATGCGCCGGTGTCGCTGGGCCAGCCATGGCAGCCGGGGCATTGAGACTCAGAGAATCGCGGCTGAAGCGCAACGCCGCCCAGCCGCTCCGACACCCCGTAGGAGCGGCTTCAGCCGCGAATAACTTGCCGAGGCGCCCTGACCGGCCACAACTGCGCCACGCCCCAGGCCAGTTCGAAGACCAGGAAGATCGCGATCAGTGGTGTCGCACCATGCATCAGCGCGTAGATTTGCCAGGTGGAAAACAACAGGCGACCGGCCGCGTCATAGCGGCCGAACAACGCTTGCGGGTCGCGGATACGCAGCACCGACCAGACGCAGATGATCGAGCCCATCAGGTTGCCAAGCAACATGTGCATCGGCTCGAAGGCCGGCAGCGCGCCGGGCAGACCGAGGCTGTGATGCAGGCTTTGCAGCAGCCCGTGCAGCGCCATGAAGCTCCAGGGCGTAACGAAGGCCGCGGCCACCAGCAGGTCGTACCAGCCGCTGGCCCGTACCAGTCGACGATAGTGTTCGGGGGTCCACATGGGTGTTGCTCCAGTCATTGAAGGAGCACCCAGGCTAAGGCCTGGAGTATGCTCCAGGGTCACCCCCCCCCACCGAGTGAAAAGATGCGAATCGGAGAACTGGCCGAAGCCTGCGAAGTGAGCCGCGATACCCTGCGCTTCTACGAGCAACGCGGATTGATCGCGGCACGACGCAGCGCCAACGGCTACCGCGACTATCCCGTCGAGATGGTGCAGCTCGTCACCTATATCAAGACCGCACAGCGCCTGGGTTTCAGCCTCGGCGAGATCAGCCGGCATGTCGGCGGTCTGTGGCAGGCCAGCGATCCGGATCAGACCGTGACCCAACTGCTGCAGGACAAGCTGGCGCTGATCGAAAGCCGCATCGAAGAGCTGCAGCAACTGAAAAACGAACTGCTGCTGCGTCTTGCGACGACCTGTCCGCTGCGCGCCTGACGCAGATTGCATGCTGACCCCGGGGCCAGCTATCTTCGCCGCACGTCATTTCTGACGAACCTGGATCAGCAGACAGGGTCAACACTGAGCTGGCTTACCTGACATCAACCTCAGAGGAGCCACTCATGGCTGCTACCCGTATCTGGATCAAGAACCCGCTCGCCATCTTCACCGCCAACGACCTGGACGCTTCCGGCGGCCTGGTGATCGCTGATGGCCGCATCGCCGAAGTGCTTGGCAAGGGCCGGCAGCCTGCCACCCCCTGCCAGCAGGTGTTCGATGCTCGCGAGCATGTAGTACTGCCGGGCCTGATCAATACCCATCATCACTTCTACCAGACCCTCACCCGCGCCTGGGCACCGGTGATCAACCAGCCGCTGTTCCCCTGGCTGAAGACGCTCTACCCGGTCTGGGCACGCCTCACGCCCGAGAAACTGGCCCTGGCCAGCAAGGTGGCACTGGCCGAACTGCTGCTGTCCGGCTGCAGCACTGCCGCCGATCACCATTACCTGTTCCCGGGGGGCCTGGAGAATGCCATCGACGTGCAGGTCGAAGCCGTTCGTGAACTGGGCATGCGCGCGATGCTCAGCCGCGGGTCGATGAGTCTGGGCGAAGACGACGGAGGCCTGCCGCCGCAACACACGGTGCAAAGTGGCGAGACGATCCTGGCCGACAGCCAGCGCCTGATCGGCCAATACCATGAGCGTGGCGATGGCGCGCAGATCCAGATTGCCCTGGCGCCCTGTTCGCCCTTCTCGGTCACACGCGAGATCATGCGCGCCAGCGCCGAACTGGCCGATGAACTCGATGTGCGCCTGCATACTCACCTGGCCGAAACGCTCGACGAAGAGAACTACTGCCTGCGCCAGTTCGGCCTGCGCACCGTGGACTACCTGGAAAGTGTCGGCTGGCTTGGCCCGCGCACCTGGCTGGCCCATGGCATTCACTTCAACCCCGAGGAGATCGCCCGCCTCGGCGCCGCGGGCACCGGCGTCAGCCACTGCCCCTGCTCGAACATGCGCCTGGCTTCGGGCATCTGCCCCGTGCACGACCTGGAGGCGTCCGGTGCACCGGTCGGCCTGGGTGTCGATGGCTCGGCCTCCAACGATGCCTCGAACATGATCCTCGAAGCGCGTCAGGCGCTGTATCTCCAGCGCCTGCGCTACGGTGCCGAAGCGATCACCCCCGAGCGCGCGCTGGGCTGGGCCAGCAAGGGCTCGGCACGCTTGCTCGGACGCAGCGATATCGGCGAACTGGCGGTGGGTAGGCAGGCCGACCTGGCGCTGTTCAGGCTCGATGAGCTGCGCTTCTCCGGTAGTCACGATCCCATCGCCGCACTGCTGCTGTGTGGCGCCGACCGAGCCGACCGCATGATGATCGGCGGCACATGGCGCGTAATCGACGGGCAGATCGAGGGGCTCGACGTCGCGCAACTGATTGCCGATCACCGTCAGGCGGCGAGGCAGTTGGTGAACACCTGAGCCTGAACCGCAGGGTGCGCCGTGCGCACCCTGCGGTTTGCAGCAAGCCACTCGCACCACAACGCAGCATCAGCACGCCCGTCGCACCAATAGCGTTCCACACCATTCCCCGCGCTTGCCCACATACGCTTTCACCACGGCTATCTGTCTTGTTGGTCAGCTTTTTGCAGTCATGGGATCAGCCAAACAACGGCCATCCCGACATCAAGACTGGAGCTCCACCCCATGTTCGAGAAGAGCAAGAAACCGCTGCTGCGTACCCTCGTCGCCGCCCTGGGCTTTGGCGTCATGCTCAGCGCCTCCGCCGCCGATCCGCTGAAGGTCGGCTTCGTCTACATCGGCCCCATCGGCGACCACGGCTGGACCTACCAGCACGAGCAGGGTCGGCAAATGCTGATCAGGGAACTGGGCGACAAGGTCACCACCAGCTTCGTCGAGAACGTGCCGGAAGGTGCCGACGCCGAGCGGGTGATCCGCAACATGGCCAAGGGTGGTTTCGACCTGATCTTCACCACCTCCTTCGGCTACATGAACCCGACGATCAAGGTGGCCAAGCAATTCCCCAAGGTGACCTTCGAGCACGCCACCGGCTACAAGCAGGACAAGAACGTCGGCACCTACCTGTCGCGCTCCTATGAGGGCCGCTATGTCGGCGGCTTCCTGGCAGCAAAGATGACCAAGACCAGGAAGGTCGGCTACATCGCCTCCTTCCCCATCCCCGAGGTGATCCGCGACATCAACGCCATCCAGCTGGCGCTGGACAAGTACAACCCCGGCACCGAGATCAAGGTGGTGTGGGTCAACACCTGGTTCGACCCGGGCAAGGAGTCCGACGCCGCCAATGCGCTGATCGACCAGGGCGTGGACGTGCTGTTCCAGCACACCGACAGCCCCGCGCCGATCCAGACGGCCGAGCGCCGTGGTATCTACTCGGTAGGCTACGCCTCGGACATGGCTCACTTCGGGCCGAAGGCCGTGCTCACCTCCATCGTCAACGACTGGGGCCCGCACTACGTGAAATCCGCCCAGGCGGTGATCGACGGCAACTGGCAGCCGCAGGACTTCTGGGGCGGCCTGGCCGAGGACACCCTCTCGCTACCGATCAGCGACCTGGTGCCTGCTGACGTGAAGAGCGAGGCCGAGCAGATCATCGCCGACATTCGCAGCGGCAAGCTTCACCCCTTCACCGGCCCGATCAAGGATCAGAGCGGCGTGGTGCGCATCGCCGACGGCGCGAGCGCGACCAATGCCGAGCTGGCCTCGATGAACTACTACGTGGAAAACGTGAAAGCCGAACTGCCGAAGTAAACTGCTGGCGGGTTGCACCCGCCACCGAGCAACTACCGATGCCGTCCCTGCACCGCAGAACCGCATCAAGGGGGTGCTTCATGAGAAGCGCCCTTTTTCGCTGCCCTGGGTACGAGAAGACTCGCAGCACCGCCCCACCCGAGGCTCAACATGAACGCACTACCCATCATCGATATCGCCCCTCTGTACAGTGACGACGAATCCGCCTGGCCCGCCGTGGCCGAGCAGATCGACCGCGCCTGCCGCGAATGGGGTTTCTTCTACATCGTCGGACACCCCATCGGTGCCGAGCGCATCGCTGCCCTGCTCGGCGCGGCGAAGTCCTTCTTCGCCCTGCCGACCGAGGACAAGCTCGGGATCGACATCACCCGCACGACTCATCATCGCGGCTATGGCGCCATCGCCACCGAACAGCTCGACCCAAGCAAACCCGGCGATCTCAAGGAAACCTTCGACATGGGGTTCCACATGCCCGCCGATCACCCCGAGGTGCTGGCCGGCAAGCCACTGCGCGGCCCCAACCGGCACCCGGACATGCCCGGCTGGGCTGCACTGATGGAGCAGCACTACAGCGACATGCAGGCACTGGCCACCACCTTGCTGCGGGCCATGGCGCTGGCGCTGGATATCGAACCGGAGTTTTTCGACAAGCGCTTCCATGAGCCGATCAGCGTACTGCGCATGATCCACTACCCACCGCGCCAGAGCGCCAGCAGCGCCGAGCAGCAAGGCGCCGGTGCGCATACCGACTATGGCTGCATCACCCTGCTCTACCAGGACGATGCCGGTGGCCTGCAAGTGCGTGCGCACAGTGGCGAATGGATCGACGCACCGCCGATCGCCGGCAGCTTCGTGGTCAACATCGGCGACATGATGGCGCGCTGGAGCAACGATCGTTACACCTCCACGCCGCACAGGGTGATCAGCCCGCTGGGCGTCGATCGCTACTCCATGCCGTTCTTCGCCGAACCCCACCCGGACACCCTGATCGACTGCCTGCCGAACTGCTCCAGCCCGGACAATCCGGCGAAGTATCAGGCAGTGACCAGTGCCGAGTACCTGTTGTCGCGCTTCGCCGATACCTATGCCTACCGGCGCGAAGAACAGAGCGTCTGACAGCTCCGGCGCCTGGCGGCAGCGCTCGCCAGGCGCCCCGGAAAGCAACGAGGCGCGGCCGCTTTCCTGATAAACTGCCGCCCTCCCCATTCCGAGATGCCGCGCATGCCTGCTCTTGACCAGGCGCTGCGCGCCGCCCTCGACGTTCGCCAGGACCTGCTGGGCGAACTGCACGACCAAGGCACCGACTGCTACCGCCTGTTCCATGGCAGTCAGGAGGGCGCCCCCGGCCTGACTCTCGATCGCTATGGCCCGCAATTGCTGGTACAGAGCTTTCATCAGCCGCTTCAGAACGGTGCGCTGCAAGGCCTGGCCGCGACGGTCGAGCAATACCTCGGCCAATCGTTGCTGCTGGTCTACAACGACCGCTCGCAACGCAATTCGCGCATCGACCGCAACCCGACCTCGTTCGTCGCCGAGGAGGCTGCGCTGGCCGATCTGGTCGGCCGCGAATGGGGCCTGAACTACCGCGTACGCGGCCGCCACGCCGGACAGGACCCTCTGCTGTTTCTCGACCTGCGCAACGCCCGTGGCTGGATCAAGGCCAACTGCGCCGGCAAGTCCGTGCTCAACCTGTTCGCCTACACCTGCGGCGTCGGCCTGTGCGCGGCAGCCGGCGGTGCAAGTGAAGTGACCAACCTGGACTTCGCCCAGGGCAATCTTGCCGTGGGCCGCGAGAACGGCGCGCTCAACCCGGAGCTGCCAACGATGGACTTCGTCCAGTCCGACTATTTCCCGGCCATCCGCCAGCTTGCCGGTCTGCCGATCACCAGTCGCCGAGGACAGAAACTGCCGAACTACCCACGCCTGCAGGCACGTCAGTTCGATTTGGTGTTCCTCGACCCACCCGCCTGGGCCAAGAGCGCCTTCGGTACGGTCGACCTGCTGCGCGACTACCAGAGCCTGCTCAAGCCGGCGCTGCTGGCCACTGCCGACGAGGGCGTGCTGGTGTGCTGCAACAACCTGGCGAAAGTGGCCATGGAAGACTGGCGCGAACAAGTGCTGCGCTGCGCCGAAAAGCTTGGCAGGCCAGTGCGCGACTGTCAGGTACTGGCGCCTGCGGCGGACTTCCCTTCACATGATGCAAGACCGCCGCTGAAGACGCTGATCCTGCAACTCTGAGCCAGGCACGGGGATAATTGCGTAGCGGCGCACACGACCGGAACCGAACTGGCGTGCCATACTCCAAGGCATCTTCTCGTCTGGATAGATGACGCCAAGCCATGCCCAAAGGACTGAAGCGCGCGCTAAGCGCCCTGTTGATCGCCCTTTTTCTCTACAGCCTGATCGGCTTTCTGATCCTGCCAGGCATTGCCCTGCGCATTGCCAATCAGCAACTGACGCAATACGCCACCGTGCCGGCGTCACTGCAACGCCTGCAACTCAACCCCTTCAGCCTGGAGCTGAGCCTCTGGGGCCTGCGCATCGGTGAGGCAGGCCAGGAGCATCTGGCATTCGAGCGCCTGTATGCCAATCTGCAAAGCGACAGCCTGTGGAGCGGAGCCCTGCACCTGGCCGCGGTCGAGTTGCAGGGCGCACGCACCGCCGTGCTGTTCGACGAGGACGGTACGCTGAACCTGACCCAGTTGCTGCGCCTGCCGCAAAGCCCCGAAGACGCGCAGCCGAGCACCGGCGATCCGTTCCCGCTGCGCATCGATACCATCACCCTTCAGGAGAACGCCCTGCGTTTCCGGGATCTGCGGCCGAGCGAACCGGTGGAGTTCGCCTATGACGCACTCGACCTGAAGCTGCATAACCTCAGCACCCTGCCCGAAGACAACGCCGAGATGACCCTCACGGCCAGCGGCCCGAACGGCGCGCAGATCGACTGGCAGGGCCAGGTCAGCCTGACGCCGATCAGATCCAGTGGCAGCCTGAAGATCAGCGACGGCCGCCTGAGCACCTTCTGGCCTTATGTGCGCGATGCCCTGCCCCTGGTACTCAAGGAAGGTCTGGTCGATCTCAGTGGCGAGTACCGCCTCGACCTCTCCACGGGTACCGAACTGCAACTGAGCAAGGTCGATATCCATCTCGCGCCCTTCGCCATCGACGACCCCGACGGCAAGCCCCTGGTGCGCCTGCAACGACTCCAGGTCAGCGACACCAGCCTCGATCTGGCCAGGCAGCAGGTGGTGGTAGGCCAGGTACGCAGCCAGGGCCTGGAAGCCTGGGCCGCGCGTGAAGCCGATGGTCAGCTGGACTGGCAGAAACTCTTCGCCCGCCAGCCAGCGCAAGCCGACGAAACGCCAGCCGAGGCGCAAGCGCAAGACACGACCGAAACCGAAACCAAGCCCTGGCAGGTACTGCTGCAGGACGTGCAACTGCGCGACTACAAGGCCCATCTGGCGGATCGCGTCCCCAGGAGCAACGTGGCACTGGAAGTCGGCCCGCTGAATCTCGACCTGAAGGATTTCGACAGCCTCGGCGACAAGCCTTTCACACTCGAACTGGATACCGGCCTGGGCAAGCAGGGCAAGCTGCGGGCCGCCGGCAACGTGCAACTGAGCCCCACCACGGCCCAGCTCAAGGTGGCCACCAACGACATCGACCTGCGCGTGGCCCAGGCCTACCTCAGCCCGTTCATTCGTCTGGAACTGCGCAGCGGCCTGCTCGGCAGCGACCTGGACGTCCAGCTCAAGAGTACCGAGCCACTGGCACTGAGCATTACCGGCAGCGCCAGGGTCGATCAACTGCACACCCTCGACACCCTGCGCGAGCGCGACTTCGTGCGCTGGAAGCAGGTGCGGGTGGACGGCCTCGACTATCGCCATGGCGAAAGCCTGTCCATCGACCGCGTCGAACTGGATCAACCCTACGCCCGCTTCGTGATCAATGAAAACCTCACCACCAACGTTGCCGACCTGATCGTGCCGCAACCTGCCGCTGCCAGCTCGGCTCGGCAGGATACCGGCAAGCCGCTGGCGATCCGTATCGGTGGCGTGACGATCAACGACGGCTCGGCCAACTTCGCCGACTTCAGCCTGACCCCCAGCTTCGCCACGGCCATCCAGCAGATGAATGGCCACATCGGTGTGCTCGACAATCAGCAACCCCAGGCAGCCAGCGTCGACATCCAGGGCAAGGTGGATCGTTATGCGCCGATGAGCATCAAGGGCAAGCTCACCCCCTTCGATCCGCTCAATAGCCTGGACATCGCCACCCGCTTCAAGAACGTCGAACTGACTACCATCACCCCCTACTCCGGCAAGTTCGCCGGCTATCGCATCCGCAAGGGCCGGCTCAACCTCGATCTGCACTACCGCATCGAGAAAGGTCAGCTCAATGCCGAGAACAAGGTACTGGTCGAAAACCTGCAACTGGGCGAACGGGTCGACAGCCCCGACGCGGTGGATCTGCCGATACGCCTGGCGGTCGCCCTGCTCAAGGACACTCAGGGGCGCATCGCCATCGAACTGCCGGTACAGGGCGACCTGAACAACCCGCAATTCAGCGTCATGCCCATCGTCTGGCAGACCTTGCGCAATCTGGTACTGCGAGCCGCCCAGGCGCCGTTCAAGTTCATCGCCGGCCTGGTCGGTGGCAGCGATGTCGATCTCAGCACCGTGCCGTTCACGGCCGGTTCGGCCGAGCTGGAGGATGATGCCCGCAAGGCCCTCGATACCCTGGCCAAGGCATTGCAGGAACGTCCCAACCTGCGCCTGGAGGTAGAAGGCCAGAGCGCCCAGGCCAGCGATGGCCCCTTGCTGGCCGAACAACGTCTGCAACGTGAATTTCGCGAGGGCTGGTACAAGGTGTTGCAGCGCCGCGGTGACAAGGTGCCAGCCAGTCCCGACGAGCTGACGGTCGACGAGGACGAACAGGCCGCCCTGCTCGAAGGCATCTATCGCACCCGCCTCAAGCAGCAGCCACCGGCCGAATGGGCCGAGCTCGACGACGAACAGCGCACGCAGAAGATGCGCCAGGCCGTGCTGGACTCCTGGGCACAGAGCAAGCTGCTGCTACGCCAGCTTGCCCAGCAACGCGCTGCAACGATCAAGGACTATCTGGTGGAACAGGGTGGGTTGTACGATGAACGCGTCTACCTGATCGATGTCAACCTGGCTGAGCCCGAGGCCGATGGGCGCGTGCTCACCGCTCTGCATCTGGATAGTCAATGATCATGCACCGCTCATCCCTGATTCCGTGCATCGCCCTGTTCACTGCCCTGATCGGCACGACCGCGCAGGCCGATACCCTGCGTTGCGGCACGGCCCTGGTCAGCCTGGGCGACCGCCCGTTCGAGGTCGAACGCAAATGTGGCGCACCGGTTCATCGCGATCCCGTCGGCTACACCCTGGGCTCGTACGACCGCCGCGAATACATGATCGAAGAATGGGTATACGGCCCGAGCAACGGCATGCTCAGCATCCTGCGTTTCGAAGGCAACCGCCTGGTTGCCATCGAACGTCGCCGCGAACACTGAGCAGGAGACTCTCATGCGCAAACTCGCTCATCTGCTCGTGCTGCTGAGCCTGCCCCTGGCTGCCGAGGCCTCCTCCACCTACCGCTGCGGCAGCGCCCTGGTCAGCACGAGCGCTCCCGCTGGCGAAGTGCTGAGCAAGTGCGGAGAGCCGGCCAGCCGCGACTTCCTTGGCTACAAGGAAGTGGTCGACACCTATGGTTTTCGCAACGAAGTGAGCGTCGAGGAATGGGTCTACGGACCGAGAAGCGGCATGTACCACTTCCTGCGTTTCGAGGGTGGCCGACTGACCGAGATTCGTAGCAAACGCGGCAGTTGAAGACCTGCGGCATACACAATGGGCTGATTCCGCCCCAAGGATAAAGGCCCCGCGGTCACACCGGCGGGGCCTTTGTGCATCCATGCCTGTCGCTATCCGTGCGTGAAAGGTATCCGTTCCTGCAGCTGTCCGTGCCTGGGCGGCATCCCTGCCCGACTATCCGTGCTCAGAGCTTGTCGCTGAAGTCGCGCAGCTCTTGCTGGGCCTTTTCCTTGGTCCAGCCATAACGTTCCTGAAGTTTGCCGGCCAGGTATTCGCTGTGGCCTTCGGCGACGTCCAGGTCGTCATCGGTCAGGTTGCCCCAGCGTTCCTTGATACGACCGCTGAGCTGCTTCCATTTGCCTTTGATAATGTCGCTATTCATGGTCATTCTCCCAGTGACAGGGGATGGGCCGGGCCTGAACCCGGCCAGCGGAGCTATCAGTCAGCCGTTTTCAGCGCATCGGCGGAGACGTCACGCACGCCTTCGATTTCCCTGGTCTTGGCGATGGCCAGGTCACGCTCGGCGTCGGTGGCGACCACGCCGGACAGGGAAACCACGCCCTGGTTGGTCTCGACCTTGATGTCCAGCGCGCTCAGGTTCTTGTCAGCCACGAAAGTGGATTTGACCTTGCTGGTGATCCAGGTGTCGGATACCGCCTGCTCGGCTTTATCCACGGTGTCATTGGCCGCCAGCATGGTTGGCTGGGCAAATGCGGCCGAGGCCAGCGACATGCTCAGCACAGCGGCGGTCAGGGTGGCAGTGGCAAAACGGTTGATTGGCTGTTTCATGATTCGACTCCTGTACATTCCAGACAATCTGCAAACCAACTCCTGGCTGCAGGTTCACCAGTACTATCGCAAGCGCTGTGCCAGCTTTTTAAAAACCAATAAATACTTTAAAAACAATAAGTTATAGAAACACCCAAAGACGCCCGTAATTGCATTTCGCCAACTTTCAAAAAAATATTCGGGCAATTTGCATGATCCACAAAGCCCTCCACGGGGAGAGCCCCGGGATGAATGCTGAGCACAGAAAGAACGCCTGGTCTTGTCGTCCGCCCCTGCTTCGCTGTGGGTACAGTCGACCGCAAGGTCTCACCATCAACGAACGAGAATCGTACCTGTGACAGGCCTGCTGGAAGAGAACCGCCGCAGCCACGTGCTCTAGCTCGCTGTACGTTCCAGCGGAAATGGGTAACTCACCGCTCGCAGACTTAATGTCGGCATCAGCGAAACCTGACTGGATCGGATTGACGGTGATGTCACGGGCTGCGGGAAGCTGGAGAGTGGATTTCGTCAGGTAGAAGACCGTGCCGACATTACCGACGATGGGTTCTGAACCGGTCGAACCGATGTCGATGCTCATCATGGCAATCGTGTCCAGAAACGCGATAGCGACACTGCTGAGCAGAATATCGAACAAGCAGGCGCCTCGTCTGCCGCATCGGCCGAGGCTTTTCACCACCACCCAATCGGCACTGTTGCCCGCATGACGATCACAGCGCCACAAAGCCTGGATAACCCAGCACCTCTACCGTACATCCTGCGAAGTGCTCGCAGGTGGTCGCGAATTCGTGCCTCGATCGGTCACGCCACTGCGATCGAGCTCCCGATGCCCCTTGAGGCCAAAGCTCGTTTTCCAATCAGATGACTCATTACTTCGCATATTTATTTAATGAGCGATATGAAATTAAAAGGCGACCAACACTTAGCAATAAATTATGTATCGATCAATAAATAATGTGAAAAAAGTCTGAACACGAGCTGTCTGGAAAGCGCTTTACCGCGATATCGGGGCTCCACGGAACACCGGAGGCCTTGGCGACACGAAGTGTTGTGGCATATTCCCGAAACGCAAAACAGACTCACATGAAGAGCCATGGATAAACCCGCGAAAACCAAAGCAACCCGTGGCCGCCCACGTGCCTTCGACCGTGAAACAGCCTTGTCCCAGGCAACTCACCTGTTCTGGCTAAAGGGCTATGGCGCCACCTCCATCGCCGATCTCACCGAGACGATGGGCATCGGCCCACCCAGCCTGTATGCGGCCTTCGGCTCAAAGGAGGCTCTCTACGCAGAAGCCATCGATTATTACAGCAAGACCTACGAAGGGTTGCTCTGGAGCAAATTCTGTACAGCGCCAACCGCCCGCGAGGCGATAACGGCTCTGCTAGTGGACTCAGCATCGGTACTGACCGGGAGTCTCATCGATATTCCTCGAGGTTGCATGGTTGCGCTCTCGTCGGTAGCCAGCGAAGGCCATATCAAACTTGGCGAGCGCGTGCGCCTGGCTCGTGCTACTACCTGCGAGCGCATCAAGGCACGCATCAACCAGGCCATAAGAGAAGGTGAACTAGCCCCCTCAACTGATGCCCATGCCCTCGCCCGCTTCGTTCAGACTCTGCAGAACGGCATGTCGCTACTGGCTCGTGACGGCGTGAGCAGGGAAGAGTTGGCAGCAGTAGCCCTGATTGCAATGGGGGGCTGGGATACCCATACCGCCACCCGAATATGAGCACTGGCAAACAGGCATTAAAAAGGGCCCCCGCAGGAGCCCTTCTCGTATCGACAGACAAACAGCCGCTTAGACGCCAGAGGCCTCGGCAGCGGCTACATCCTTGATCGACAGCTTGATACGGCCGCGGTTGTCCACATCCAGTACCAATACCTTCACTTCCTGACCTTCCTTCAGCACGTCGGTGACCTTCTCCACACGCTGATCACTCAGCATCGAGATGTGCACCAAGCCGTCCTTGCCCGGCAGGATGTTGACGAAAGCACCGAAGTCGACGATGCGCTCGACCTTGCCGACGTAGATCTTGCCGATCTCGGCTTCCGCAGTAATGGCCAGAACGCGCTGCTTGGCGGCTTCGGCTGCTTCCTTGGTTTCGCCGAAGATCTTGATCGAGCCATCGTCTTCGATATCGATCGAAGCCTTGGTTTCTTCGCAGATCGCGCGAATGGTGGCACCACCCTTGCCGATGACGTCGCGAATCTTGTCCTGATCGATCTTCATCGCCAGCATGGTCGGCGCATTGGCCGACAGCTCGCTGCGCGACTGGGAGATGACCTGGTTCATCTGACCAAGAATGTTCAGACGCGCTTCCAGCGCCTGCTCCAGCGCCTGCTCCATGATCTCTTCGGTGATGCCCTGGATCTTGATGTCCATCTGCAGCGCAGTGACGCCTTTGGCGGTACCGGCCACCTTGAAGTCCATGTCGCCCAGGTGGTCTTCGTCACCGAGGATGTCGGTCAGAACGGCGAATTTCTCACCCTCCAGCACCAGACCCATGGCAATACCGGCAACCGGAGCCTTCATCGGCACACCGGCGTCCATCAGCGCGAGGGAAGCACCGCAGACCGAAGCCATGGAGGAAGAACCGTTGGACTCGGTGATTTCCGATACGACGCGCACGGTGTACGGGAACTCGTCGGCGCTTGGCAGCATGGCGGCAACGCCACGACGGGCCAGGCGGCCATGACCGATTTCGCGGCGGCCAGTGGCGCCCATGCGACCACATTCACCGACCGAGTACGGCGGGAAGTTGTAGTGAAGCAGGAAGGGGTCTTTCTTCTCGCCTTCCAGGGTATCCAGAATCTGCGCGTCACGAGCGGTACCCAGGGTGGCGACTACCAGTGCCTGAGTCTCGCCACGGGTGAACAGTGCCGAGCCATGGGTCTTGTCCAACACACCGACTTCGACATGCAGAGGACGTACGGTACGGGTGTCACGGCCATCGATACGCGGCTTGCCGTCGACGATGTTCTGGCGCACGGTGCGGTATTCGATCTCACCGAAGGCTTCCTTAACCGCGGAAGCGGACGGCTCGCCTTCTTCGCTGGCGAATCGGGCCACGACCTGGTCACGCAGCTCACCCAGGCGCGCATAGCGATCCTGCTTGACGGTGATGGTGTAGGCCTGGGAGATCGCATCGCCAAACTCACCACGGATGGCGTTCAGCAGCGCAGTGTTCTCAGGCTTCGGCTGCCAGTCCCAGGTCGGCTTGCCAGCTTCGGCGGCCAGTTCGGCAACAGCCTGGATGACCACCTGGAATTCGTCGTGGGCGAACAGCACGGCGCCCAGCATCTGGTCTTCGGTCAGCTCCTTGGCTTCCGACTCGACCATCAGCACGGCGTCACGGGTACCGGCCACGACCATGTCCAGACTGGAAGCCTTGAGCTGTTCGTAGGTCGGGTTAAGCAGGTAACCGGCTTCCGGATGGAAGGCGACGCGGGCGGCACCGATCGGGCCGTTGAACGGAATACCGGAAATGGCCAGAGCTGCCGAGGTACCGATCATCGCAGCGATGTCCGGATCGGTCTTCTTGCTGGTGGAAACCACGGTGCAGATGACCTGGACTTCGTTCTGGAAACCTTCCGGGAACAGCGGACGGATCGGACGATCGATCAGGCGCGAGGTCAGGGTTTCCTTCTCCGACGGACGCGCTTCACGCTTGAAGAAGCCGCCAGGAATCTTGCCTGCTGCGTAGGTTTTCTCCTGATAGTGCACGGAGAGGGGGAAGAAGCCTTTGCTCGGATCGGCGCTCTTGGCGCCAACCACGGTGACCAGCACGCTGACGTCGTTGTCGACGGTCACCAGTACGGCGCCGCTGGCCTGACGGGCAATACGGCCGGTCTCGAGGGTAACGGTCGACTGACCGAACTGGAATTTCTTGATTACCGGGTTCACGGTGTTTTCCTTCTCTTTGTTGCCTTGGGGGAAATCTGAAAGCGGCATGGGAGTCGGACCCGATGCATCCTTCGAAAAGCCAAAAGCTGGAAGCCCGGCACCGCGAGGTGAGGATCACTCCCCACTCGCGATGCCGAACTCCCAGCTTCCAACTTGTGCAGCTCGCGTCTATTAACGACGCAGGCCCAGGCGACCGATCAGGGCGCTGTAACGACTGGTGTCTTTACCCTTCAGGTAGTCCAGCAGCTTGCGGCGCTGGTTAACCATACGGATCAGACCACGACGGCTGTGGTGATCCTTGCCGTTGGCCTTGAAGTGACCTTGCAGCTTGTTGATGTTGGCGGTCAGCAGGGCTACCTGCACTTCCGGGCTACCGGTATCGCCTTCAGCTTGCTTGTAGTCGTTAACGATCTGGGCTTTTTCTTCAACGCTGAGTGCCATGTTGGCTTCCTCTCATCTGGAAACTGCAGAAGCAGTCTCAATAGGCCGGGAATCGCTTCCCGTGTTTTAAAAAGAGGCATGACCGTGCCTACTGACAGCCACCCTCGCAGTGCCTGATGCCGACTTCGTCAGCATCAGGCTTTCAGCCATTTCGGCCGAACCATTTGACGTCACCGGCCAATACCCATGACGCCGCACCGGCGCTACGCGCCCGTGCAAATCAATCGACGCGGCGCAATGCGACCGTCATCGCTCACTTCCCCGATACCGATGAAGCGACCGGCGTGATCCTGCACCCGCACCATGCCGAACTTCGGCGCCTCCGGGGCACGCACCGGCTGCCCTTGCAGCCAGTAGAACGCACTGTTCTCGGAGAACTGCAGCAACGGCCAGTCCTGCAAACCACTGTCGACCGGCTGCAGGAAGCGATCCAGAGCCGCATTGCCGCCTTCGGCATGCGCGGCTTCCAGCTCTTCCAGCGTCACGGTACGCGACAGGTCGAACGGGCCGGCCTTGGTACGACGCAACTCGGCAACATGCGCACCACAGCCCAGCAACTGGCCGAGATCCTCGACCAGGGTACGGATATAGGTACCCTTGCTGCAATCGACGACCAGGCGAGCCTGCTCACCGTCGCATGCCAGCAATTCCAGGCGCGCAATAGTAACAGAACGCGCCTCGCGCTCCACTACTTCACCTGCACGGGCCAGCTTGTACAGCGGCTGTCCATCTTTCTTCAAAGCCGAGTACATCGGCGGTATCTGCTTGATTTCACCACGAAAGCGCGGCAACAGCGCCTCGATTTCGGCGCGACCGACGGTCACCGGACGACGCTCGATGACATCGCCTTCAGCATCGCCGGTGGTGGTGGTGACACCGAGCCTGGCCACGGTTTCGTAGCCTTTGTCGGCATCGAGCAGGTACTGGGAGAACTTGGTGGCCTCCCCGAAGCACAGCGGCAGCACACCGGTGGCCAGCGGATCGAGGCTGCCGGTATGACCGGCCTTCTCCGCGTTGAGCAACCAGCGCACCTTTTGCAGAGCCGCGTTGGAGGTGAAGCCATGCGGCTTGTCCAGGAGGATGATGCCGTCGACCTTGCGGCGAATACGTTTGACCTGCGCCACGTTTACTCCTCGCCGCCGTCCTGATGCTTGCGATCTTCCGCCACGGCGCGCTCGATCAGTGCCGACAGCTCGGCACCACGACGAATGCTGGCGTCGTACTGGAAGTGCAATTGCGGGATGGTGCGCACTTTCATCGATTTGCCGAGCAGCATGCGCAGATAGCCCGCCGCCTCGGCAAGAATCTCCAGATTGAGCTTGATCTGCTCCGGGTCGTCCTTGCCCATCACGGTGATGAACACCTTGGCATGAGACAGATCGCGGCTCACGTCCACCGCCGTGATGGTGACCAGGCCCAGACGGGGATCCTTGATCTCACGCTGGATCAGCACTGCCAGCTCGCGTTGCATCTGGTCGCCGATACGCTGGGTACGGCTATAGTCTTTGGCCATTTCTTACTTACCTTTCCTTCGCCAGACGCCGTATGCGGCGGCGGGCGTAAAAGCGGCAAACGCCCGGCCGCGCAGAAGCGGGGCCGGGCGTTGCATGATCGGGATGCCGCGCTTACAGACTGCGCGCCACCTGGACCTTCTCGAACACCTCGATCTTGTCGCCGACCTTGACGTCGTTGTAGCTCTTCACGCCAATACCGCACTCCATGCCGTTACGCACTTCGGCGACGTCGTCCTTGAAGCGACGCAGCGACTCCAGCTCGCCTTCGAAGATCACCACGTCCTCGCGCAGTACGCGGATCGGACGGTTACGGAACACCGTGCCTTCCACGACCATGCAGCCGGCCACAGCGCCAAACTTCGGCGAGCGGAACACGTCACGTACCTCTGCGATACCCAGGATGTTCTCGCGAACATCGCTGCCGAGCATACCGGTGAGTGCCTTCTTGACGTCTTCGATGATGTCGTAGATGACGTTGTAGTAGCGCATGTCGAGGCCTTCGGACTCGACGATCTTGCGCGCACCGGCGTCAGCACGGACGTTGAAGCCGAACAGCACGGCGTTCGACGCCAGTGCCAGGTTGGCATCGGACTCGGTGATGCCACCGACACCGCCACCGACCACACGCACCTGCACTTCGTCGTTGCCCAGGGTACTGAGCGAGCCCTGCAGGGCTTCCAGAGAACCACGCACATCGGCCTTGAGGACGATGTTGAGGGTTTTCTTCTCTTCCTGGCCCATGCTCTCGAAGATGTTTTCCAGCTTGCCGGCGTGAGCGCGAGCCAGTTTGACCTCGCGGAACTTGCCCTGACGGAACAGTGCAACTTCGCGTGCCTTCTTCTCGTCGGCCACAACCATCATCTCGTCGCCAGCATCCGGTGTGCCGTCCAGACCGAGAATTTCGACCGGAATCGACGGGCCGGCTTCCTTGATCGGCTTGCCGTTCTCGTCGAGCATCGCACGAACACGGCCATAGTTGACGCCAACCAGCACCATGTCGCCCTGACGCAGGGTACCGTCCTGAACCAGCACGGTGGCCACCGGGCCACGGCCCTTGTCCAGGCGCGACTCGACGACCACGCCACGACCCGGTGCGGTCGGGGTAGCCGTCAGCTCGAGCACTTCAGCCTGCAACAGAACGGCTTCGAGCAGTTCGTCGATACCGGTTCCCATCTTGGCCGAAACATGCACGTAAGGTGCATCACCGCCCCACTCTTCCGGGATCACATCGAGCGCGGCCAGGCCATTCTTGATGTTGTCCGGATTGGCATCGGGCTTGTCGATCTTGTTCACCGCGACCACGATCGGCACACCAGCCGCTTTCGCATGCTGTACGGCTTCCTGGGTCTGCGGCATCACGCCGTCGTCAGCCGCCACCACCAGGATGACGATGTCGGTCGCCTTGGCACCACGGGCACGCATCTGGGTAAACGCGGCGTGACCCGGGGTGTCGAGGAAGGTGATCATGCCGCGGTCGGTTTCCACGTGGTAGGCACCGATGTGCTGGGTGATGCCACCCGCCTCACCGGACGCCACCTTGGCGCGACGAATGTAGTCGAGCAGCGACGTCTTGCCGTGGTCGACGTGACCCATCACGGTCACCACCGGCGCACGGGACAGCGCCTCACCTTCGAACTTCAGCGACTCGGCCAGGGAGTCTTCCAGCGCGGTGTCGCTGACCAGAGTGACCTTGTGGCCCAGCTCTTCAGCAACCAGTTGGGCCGTTTCCTGATCCAGCACCTGGTTGATGGTCGCCGGCGTACCAAGCTTGAACATGAACTTGATGATTTCAGCAGCCTTGACCGACATCTGCTGGGCGAGATCGCCCACGGTGATGGTCTCGCCGATCTTCACATCACGCACCACCGGACCGGCCGGAGCCTGGAAGCCGTGCTGGTTGCGCTTCTTCATCTTCGACTTGCCACCACGGCCGCCACGACGGAAGCCATCGCTTTCCTCGTCGACGCTACGCGGAGCGACGCGCGGAGCCGGCGCCTTCTCCTTGGTAGCCGGACGGTGCTGGGTGTGCTTGCGATCGCGACGCTCGTCTTCGTCGGCACGCGCCTTTTCCGGGCGACGCACTTCTTCTTTCTTGCGCTCGACCTCGACCACCGGAGCAGCGACAACCGGCTCACTGACGGCAGCGGCAACAGCCGGCGCTTCCGGAGCAACGGCCGGAGCAGCTGCGGCCTGACGCCTGGCCTCTTCCTCGGCCTTGCGCCTGGCTTCTTCCTCGGCCTTCAGGCGTTCGGCCTCGGCAGCGGCCTGCTGGGCTTCCAGCTCACGCTGCTTCTCGGCCTCGAGCTCCTCGGGGCTGCGCTTGACGAAGGTCTTCTTCTTGCGCACTTCGACACTGATGGTCTTGCTACCCGCCACTTTCAGGGTGCTGGTGGTCTTGCGCTGCAAGGTGATCTTGCGCGGCTCTTCGACCTTGTCACCGTGACTGCTCTTGAGATGGGCCAGCAGGGCCTGCTTCTCACTGTCAGTCACTACCTGTTCGGCACTGCTGTGGGACAGGCCGGCTTCACGCATCTGCTGCAGCAGGCGTTCAACCGGAGTGTCGACCACTTGGGCCAGTTCTTTCACCGTGACTTGCGTCATGCATCTTTCTCCTCAGGCCGCAACCGCTTACTCGAACCAATGGGCTCGGGCGGCCATGATCAGCTTGCCGGCACGCTCTTCGTCGATGCCGTCGATGTCGAGCAAGTCGTCGATCGACTGCTCGGCCAGGTCTTCACGGGTAATCACGCCGCGCAGCGCCAGCTCCAGAGCCAGCGCCTTGTCCATACCCTCGACTTCCAGCAGGTCATCCGCTGGATGGGCATCTGCCAACTTCTCCTCGTTGGCGATCGCCTTGGTCAGCAGACGATCCTTGGCTCGTGCGCGCAGCTCGTTGACGATCTCCTCGTCGAAGCCATCGATGCTGAGCATTTCTTCCATGGGTACGTAGGCAATCTCTTCGAGACTGGTGAAACCCTCTTCGACCAGGACTTGGGCCAGCTCTTCGTCGACTTCCAGCTCGTCGATGAAGGACTGCATGATGTCTCCGGTTTCGGCCTGCTGTTTGGCCTGGATGTCCGCCTCGGTCATCACGTTCAGCGTCCAGCCGGTCAACTGACTGGCCAGGCGAACGTTCTGACCGCCACGGCCGATGGCCTGGGCCAGGTTGTCTTCGCCAACGGCGATGTCCATGGCATGGGCATCTTCATCGACGATGATCGCAGCCACTTCGGCAGGAGACATGGCATTGATCACGAACTGCGCGGGGTTGTCGTCCCACAGCACGATATCGACACGCTCGCCGCCCAGCTCACCGGATACGGCCTGCACGCGCGAACCACGCATACCGATGCAGGCGCCCTGCGGATCGATGCGCTTGTCCTTGGAACGTACGGCGATCTTGGCGCGCGAGCCCGGATCACGGGAGGCGGCCTTGACGTCGATCAGCCCTTCGGCGATCTCCGGCACTTCGATACGGAACAGCTCGATCAGCATCTCCGGGGCGGTGCGCGACAGGATCAGCTGCGGACCACGATTCTCGGTGCGAATTTCCTTGAGCAGGGCACGCAGACGCACACCGACACGGAAGGTCTCACGCGGGATGATGTCTTCACGCGCCAGCAGGGCTTCGGCGTTGTTGCCCAGGTCGACAATGACGCTGTCACGAGTGACCTTCTTCACGGTACCGGAGATGATCTCGCCCAGACGCTCGCGGTAGGCGTCGACCACTTGCGCACGCTCGGCCTCGCGCACCTTCTGCACGATCACCTGCTTGGCGGTCTGCGCGGCGATACGACCGAACTCGATGGACTCGATCTTCTCTTCCAGCACGTCACCGATCTTGGCCTTGGCCTCGACGGCACGCGGCATGTCCTCGGTAACCTGATGGGCCGGATCTTCGAACTCGGACTCATCGACCACGGTCCAGCGACGGAAGGTTTCGTAACTGCCGTTCTGACGATTGATCGACACACGCAGGTCGACCTCGTCCTCAAAACGCTTCTTGGTCGCGGTCGCCAGAGCCAGCTCCAGCGCCTCGAAAATCACGCCTGCCGGTACACCCTTTTCGTTGGATACCGACTCAACAACTAGCAGTACTTCTTTGCTCATCGTACGCCTCGCCTTTCGCAATCCATTGGATCCGCGCAATCCGCGCTACCTGTACGCAATCCGCGCTATTCGCGCCCCGACAATTGCGGGGCCCACGCACAGACGCGGAATCCGCGTCTCAATCAAACCGGGGGATAATGTTGGCCTTGTCGATCAGATCGATCGGCAACAGATATTCGTGGTCATCCACCTGTACCACCACGTCCTGCTCCTCCACACCACGGAGGAGGCCCTGAAAGTTGCGTCGCCCCTCGAAAGGCGAACGCAGCTTGATCTTCACCTGCTCGCCGGGGTACTTCGCGAACTGTTCGAGCGTGAACAGCGGCCGATCCATACCAGGAGAAGAAACTTCAAGGGTGTACTCGGAACTGATCGGATCTTCGACGTCCAGTACACCACTGAGCTGACGGCTGACGATCTCGCAATCGTCGATGAGAATGCCATCGGCCTTGTCGATATAGACACGCAGGAGCGAATGTCGCCCCTGCGACAGGAACTCGATGCCCCAACACTGATAGCCGAGCGCCTCGATTACCGGGGCCAACAAGGCCTGCAACTGTTCTAGCTTGCTCGACACTTAACGGCCCTCGCGCATGCTGTGCAAATAAAAAATGGGCGAAACGCCCATCCCTTCAACCCACCCAATGCAGGCGGACAGTGTATCCAGCGAAGAACCTGTCTACGATTTTTCGAGCTGGAGCCATGCAAGGCAAAAGCAGGTGAGGAAGCGAAGGTGCTATAGCACATGAGCATTCCGAGCCTGTTTTTTAACGCAGCAGGGCCGACGCGCAGTAAATCGTGAACGGTTCTAACAAAAAGCCCCTGAAAAGGGGCTTCTGAAACTGGTTGCGGGGGCTGGATTTGAACCAACGACCTTCGGGTTATGAGCCCGACGAGCTACCAGACTGCTCCACCCCGCGTCAAAGCTGGGCCGGAATTATACGGCTGCCCCCTACAGGGGTCAACCAAGACTCCAGCAACAAGAAGGCCCGCAAACTGCGGGCCTTCTTGAGTATGGTACCGAGGAGGGGACTCGAACCCCTACAGCCTATGGCCACTACCACCTCAAGGTAGCGTGTCTACCAATTCCACCACCTCGGCAAAACGGTTACTGCTCTGGAGCCTCCGGCACATCCGAAGCATCGGATGCTGGCGCTTGCTCTTCGAGCACCGGCACGTCTTCGACCGCCGGTTTTTGTTGGACTTCCAGAGCCGCTGGATCTGGCAGACCAACCTGAGTCAACACTTCAGCTTTTTCCTTAGCAAAGTAAGCTAAGCCCAAGCTGGTAGTGAAAAAAGCTGCGGCAAGTATAGCAGTAAACTTACTCAGAAAGGTAGCGGAACCTTGGCTTCCGAATACAGTTGCCGAAGCACCCGAACCGAACGACGCACCCGCGTCCGCACCTTTGCCCTGCTGCAACAGCACCAGCACGACAATACCGATCGCACCCAGCAGGTGCAGAACAACAATGACTGTTTCCAGCATTCTTCAGTTTCCTGCAGCGCGACAGATCGCACCGAATTCATCCGCATTCAGAGAGGCTCCACCCACAAGCCCCCCATCGATATCCTGCATACCGAACAACTCGGCTGCACTGGCGGCCTTTACACTGCCGCCATAAAGAATTCTCAGCCCGCTCGCAACATCGGCATTCAACTGCGCAACCTGCGCGCGAATGGCCGCATGCACTTCCTGGGCCTGCTCGGGTGTCGCAGTCAATCCGGTACCAATAGCCCAGACCGGCTCATAGGCGACCACCGCATTCATCAGCGACTCGACACCCAGAGCATCGATCACCGCCGAGAGCTGACCACCTACCACACCCAACGTTGCATTCGACTCACGCTGCTCGCGGGTCTCGCCGAGACACAGCACAGGGATCAACCCCGCCGCCTGCACCGCCGCAAACTTGCGAACGATCACTTCATCACTTTCGCCCAGAATCAGACGACGCTCCGAATGACCCACCAGCACCAGCTCACAGCCACCATCGACCAACTGACTCGTCGCCAGCTCACCGGTCAAGGCACCCTGCTCCAGCTGCGCCGCGCAATCTTGCGCCCCGACCCTCACCACACTACCGACCAGACCATCCACGACCTGGGCAATGTGCAAGCTGGAGGGGAACACCGCGACTTCGACATCAGCAGGCAGATCCTGCCGACACAACCCTTCGATCAGCTCTGCGACGCTGGCGCGGGTACCGTGCATTTTCCAGTTACCGGCGACCAAGGGGCGACGCATGGTTTACCTCGTCGATCAAAGAGGGCGCAGATGTTACCCAAGAGCACCCTCGGTAGCAAGCTCAATCAAGCACAGACTTCGGCAACAATCTTAGCCAATTCATCGGCATAGCCGCGAACCAGGCTTTCATCATCACCTTCGACCATCACTCGAACCAGCGGCTCGGTGCCGGACTTGCGCAGCAGCACCCGCCCACGCCCCGCCATACGCTCGGTGACCTTCGCGCACGCCTCCTTCACCGAAGGATGCTCAAGCGGATCGGCATTGCCGGACAGCCGCACATTGACCAACACCTGCGGACACTTCTTCAACGCCGCACGCGCTTCGACCAGCGTCTGCCCGCGACGCTTGAGTGCCATCAGCACCTGCAGCGCAGCGATGATCGCATCGCCAGTCGTGGTGTGCTGGAAGCACACCAGATGCCCGGAATTTTCCCCACCGAGCAACCAGTTGCGCGCCAGCAGCTCGGCGATCACGTAGCGATCCCCCACCTTCGCACGCACGAACGGGATATTCAGATCGGCCAGAGCCAGCTCCAGCCCCAGATTGCTCATCAGCGTACCGACCACGCCGCCGTGCAGACGACCGCGCTCCTGCAGGTCACGGGCGATGATGAACAGCAACTCGTCGCCGTCTACCACCGCGCCATACTGATCAACCATCAGCACACGATCGGCATCACCATCGAATGCGATACCCAGATCGGCCTGCTGCGCCACGACTTCGGCCTGCAATGCGGCGATGTGGGTCGACCCGCAACCGTCATTGATATTGAGCCCGTCAGGGTGCGCAGCAATGACCCGCACTTCGGCACCCAGCTCGCGAAACACGCTGGGCGCAACCTTGTAAGCGGCGCCGTGCGCGCAATCGACGACGATCTTCAGCCCCTTGAAACTGGTGCCACTGGGCACGCTGCCCTTGCAAAACTCGATGTAACGACCCGAGGCATCGTTGATGCGCGACGCCTTGCCGATTCCGGCAGACTCGACCACAGTCATGGGCTGATCGAGCAGTTCCTCGATCATCAGCTCCACGTCGTCCGGCAACTTGGTGCCTTCGCTGGAGAAGAACTTGATGCCATTGTCATCGTGCGGATTGTGCGAAGCACTGATGACAATGCCCGCATCAGCCTGGAAGGTGCGGGTCAGGTAGGCGATGGCCGGCGTCGGCATCGGGCCGAGCAGTTGCACATCGGCACCTGCCGCAGCGAGACCGGCCTCAAGGGCGGACTCGAACATATAACCGGAGATCCGCGTGTCCTTGCCGATGAGAATCCGACACTTGCCCTGCTTGCGAAAGGCCATACCCGCAGCCCAGCCGAGCCTGAGCATGAAATCCGGAGTGATTGGAAATTGCCCGACGCGACCACGGATACCGTCGGTGCCGAAGTACTTTCTAGCCATAACGCTTTCCTTGTTGGCAGGCCATTGAAACCACCTGCGTTGTCCGGCCGTCACTGAAAACGGCCTCGAAATGCTCATTTGCAACACGCAAGATCGGGAACGCTTCCCGGCTGTTTCGCCCAGCCCAGAGTGCCTCGCTCACGCGCTCAAGAACTCGCTATTGCGCCGCTTCAACCGCAGCGATCATGCGCACCACATCGACCGTCTCGGCGACATCGTGCACACGCAGAATGTGCGCGCCCTTGGTCAGGGCAAGCGCAGCCAGCGCCAGACTGCCGTACAGCCGACCGCCGACCTCGTGACCAAGCACCTTGCCGATCATGCTCTTGCGGGAGACGCCAACCAGAAGTGGTCGACCAAACGCAGAAAGCTGATCCATATGCTTGAACAGGGCGAGATTGTGCTCCAGGGTCTTGGCAAAACCAAAGCCCGGATCGAGCACCAGCCGCTCAGCGGGAATACCGGCCGTCGCACAGGCCGCCATGCGCTCGACGAGGAAATCGCGTACCTCGACGAGGATATCGGGATAGCGAGGATCGTCCTGCATGTTGCCGGGCTCGCCACGCATGTGCATCAGACACACGGGCAAGCCGGTGTCTGCGGCCGCATCCAGAGCGCCATCACGCTGCAGCGAGCGCACATCGTTGATCAGCCCTGCACCGAGGCGCGCCGTTTCACGCATGACCGCAGGCGTGGAGGTGTCCACCGAGATGATCACATCCAGCTCGCGAGCGATGGCCTCGACCACAGGCGCAACCCGCTCCAGTTCCTCGACGGGAGAAACCAGGCGCGCTCCCGGTCGCGTCGACTCGCCGCCGACGTCGATCAGTGTGGCCCCCGCCGCCACCATGTCGGCGGCATGCCGTAACGCCGCGTCACGCTGGGCGAAACGGCCACCATCGGAAAAGGAGTCAGGTGTGACATTGAGGATGCCCATCACGTGCGGACGGGACAAATCAAGAAGCCGGCTGCCACAGGGCAGCCGGCTTGGGTATTGCGCTTCGGACATAGAGAACCTTAGTGCTCGGCAGCGGGCCCGCCGATCGGCTTCTCGGGGCGCGGAGCCTCGTCGACCTTGGGCTGCGACGAACCGGAATCGCCATCACCCCAGCCACGCGGCTCGCGAGGCTCACGACCATTCATGATGTCATCGATCTGATCGGAATCGATGGTCTCGTACTTCATCAGCGCTTCGGCCATGGCATCGAGCTTGTCGCGATTCTCGATCAGCAGCTTCTTCGCCGTCGCATAACACTCATCGATGATGCGCCGCACTTCTTCGTCGATCTGCTTGGCGGTCTCGCCGGAAACGTTGCTGTTCTGGCTGCCCATGCTGCGCCCCAGGAAGACCTCGCCCTCCTCCTCGGCATACATCAGCGGGCCGAGCTTCTCGGAAAGCCCCCATTTGGTGACCATGTTCTTGGCCAGTTGAGTGGCGCGCATGATGTCGTTGGAGGCACCGGTGGTCACGCCATCGAAGCCCAGAGTCATTTCTTCGGCGATACGACCGCCGAACAGCGAACAAATCTGACTGGTCAGTGCACGCTTGCTCAGGCTGTAGCGATCCTCTTCCGGCAGGAACATGGTCACACCCAGCGCACGACCGCGCGGAATGATGGATACCTTGTAGACCGGATCATGCTCGGGCACCAGGCGACCGACAATGGCGTGGCCCGCTTCATGGAATGCGGTGTTGAGCTTCTCCTTGTCGGACATGACCATGGTCTTGCGCTCGGCGCCCATCATGATCTTGTCCTTGGCCAGCTCGAACTCCTTCATTTCGACCAGACGCTTGCCGGCACGAGCGGCAAACAGCGACGCCTCGTTGACCAGGTTGGCCAGGTCGGCACCGGAGAAGCCCGGCGTACCGCGCGCGATCACGGCCGGATTGACGTCATCGCCCATCGGCACCTTGCGCATGTGCACTTTCAGAATCTGCTCACGGCCACGGATATCCGGCAGACCGACGACGACCTGACGATCGAAGCGGCCGGGGCGCAGCAGCGCCGGATCGAGCACATCCGGACGGTTGGTCGCGGCGATGACGATGATGCCATCGTTCATTTCGAAGCCGTCCATCTCCACCAGCAACTGGTTGAGGGTCTGCTCACGCTCATCGTGACCGCCACCCATGCCGGCGCCACGATGGCGACCGACCGCGTCGATCTCGTCGATGAAGATGATGCAGGGCGCGTGCTTCTTGGCCTGGTCGAACATGTCGCGAACGCGCGATGCGCCGACACCGACGAACATTTCAACGAAATCGGAACCGGAGATGGTGAAGAACGGCACCTTCGCTTCGCCGGCAACGGCCTTGGCCAGCAGGGTCTTGCCGGTACCCGGCGAACCGACCATCAGCACACCACGCGGGATACGGCCACCCAGGCGCTGGAACTTGCCCGGATCACGAAGGAATTCGACCAGCTCACTGACTTCTTCCTTGGCCTCGTCGCAACCGGCGACGTCAGCGAAGGTGGTCTTGACCTGGTCTTCGGACAGCAGGCGCGCCTTGGACTTGCCGAAGCTCATCGGGCCGCCCTTGCCGCCCGCACCGCCCTGCATCTGGCGCATGAAGAACATGAACACCGCGATGATCACCAGAATCGGGAAGCTCGCGACCAGCAGTTGAGTCCAGATGCTCTGCTGCTCGGGCTGCTTGCCCTCGATGACCACGTTGTTGTCGATCAGGTCGCCGATCAGGCCACCGTCCTGAATTGCCGGACGAATGGTCTTGAAGCCTTCGCCATCGGTGCGCTTGCCGGTGATCACGTAACCATCGACGGTCACGCGCTCGACACGCCCTTCCTTCACCTGCTCGATGAACTGCGAGTAGCTCAGCGTCTGTGGCTCGTTCGGGCTGGAGAAGTTGTTCATCACGGTGACCAGTACGGCCGCGATGATCAGCCACAGGATCAGATTCTTTGCCATGTCGTTCAATTAGCTACCCTCTGAAGCAGGCCTCGTGGCGAAGCGAGCTTCCCATGACGACCAGTGATATACCGATCTAACTTACACCAAACGCCCACTTCTGGCAGGCACCGTCTGTAACCCTTTATGAGGTTTCAACGATTGAGACCTGTCCGCAGA
>Ga0209699_100355_pt1 | contig 30300 bp, 32 predicted proteins | sample SynthPrep_1_END__FD_187204 | JGI IMG/M metagenome (GOLD analysis project Ga0209699, IMG submission 187204) | Synthetic microbial communities from Ohio, USA - SynthPrep_1_END_DS7_MetaG (SPAdes) (version 2) | ecosystem: Engineered > Bioreactor > Aerobic > Activated sludge | place: USA: Ohio...
GCTTGGAGTCGGCGGCGTCACGCAGGAACTCCCACAGCCCGGCGGCCTGGGTACCGGCGTTGCCGAACAGGTGGACGAACTGTTGCTGGTCGAAGTCCAGCAGCTTGCCCACCGCCACGGCGGCGGCCAGGGTGCCAACCGTGGCCGTGGTGTGGAAGATGCGGTAGTGCGAACGGCCGAGGAACTCGCCGATGCGAATGCCCGCCTCGTAGCCCGCGACCGCAGCCAGCAGCAGCTCGCGCCCGGACTTGCCAAGATCCTGCGCCGCCGCCAGGGCCGCCGGGAACACCACCGTGGCCGGGTGCAGCACCGAGCTGTTGTGCAGGTCGTCCTGCTCCACCAGGTGCGACGAGGCACCGTTGACCAGGGCGGCAAAGTAGGCCGAAGTACCACGACCGTTGACCAGGATGCGCGCCGGGCCATCGGCCGGGCCCATCTTCCGCGCATAGGCCTCGAACAGCGGGATCGGCCTTGCACCTTCACTGGCCAGGGCGGAGCCGAGCCAGTCGAGGAACAGGTCTTCGGTGCGATCCAGTACGTGCTCGGGAATCTGCTCGTGATCGAGATCGGCGAGGAATCTGGCCAATGCCTGGGTGTGCTGACTCATCTTGTTGTTCTCCAATTCGCATGGTGGAAAACCGCGAAGCGTTTTCCGCCATGCAGGTGGCGCGACATCCACCCTACGTTCACAGTCAGAACGAGCGCGGCAGCTCGAGCAGGTGCTCGGCCACGTAGCTCAGGATCAGGTTGGTGGAGATCGGCGCCACCTGGTACAGGCGGGTCTCGCGGAACTTGCGCTCGACGTCGTATTCGTTGGCGAAACCGAAGCCGCCATGGGTCTGCAGGCAGGCGTTGGCCGCCTCCCAGCTGGCCTTGGCCGCCAGGTACTTGGCCATGTTGGCGGCGGCACCGGCGTTGCGCCCGGCGTCGTATTCCTCGCAGGCGCGCCAGCGCATCAGGTCGGCAGCCTCGATCTCGATATGCGCCTCGGCGATGGGGAACTGCACGCCCTGGTTCTGCCCGATGGGTCGGCCGAACACCACGCGATCACGGGCGTACTGTGCGGACTTCTCGATGAACCAGCGGCCATCGCCGATGCACTCGGCGGCGATCAGCGTGCGCTCGGCGTTGAGCCCGTCGAGGATGTAGCGAAAGCCCTTGCCCTCCTCGCCGATCAGGCTGCTGGCGGGGATTTCCAGGTTGTCGAAGAACAGTTCGTTGGTCTCGTGGTTGACCATGTTGGCGATCGGCTGCACGGTCAGGCCGTGGCCGATGGCCTCGCGCAGATCGACCAGGAAGATCGACATGCCCTCGGACTTGCGCTGCACCTCGGCCAGCGGCGTGGTGCGGGCCAGCAGGATCATCAGGTCGGAATGCTGAACCCGCGAGATCCACACCTTCTGGCCGTTGATCACGTACTTGTCGCCCTTGCGTATGGCGGTCGTCTTGATCTTGGTGGTATCGGTGCCGGTGGTGGGCTCGGTAACACCCATCGACTGCAAACGCAGCTCGCCGCTGGCGAGTTTGGGCAGGTAGTAGCGCTTCTGCTCCTCGCTGCCGTTACGCAGCAGGGTGAACATGTTGTACATCTGCCCGTGGATGGTGCCGGAGTTGCCGCCACAGTGATTGACCTCCTCGAGGATCACCGACGCCTCGGCCAGGCCCAGGCCCGAGCCGCCGTACTCTTCCGGGATCATCGCCGACAGCCAGCCGGCTTCGGTCATGGCACTGACGAAGGCCTCGGGAAAGCCCTTGTCCTCATCGATCTTGCGCCAGTACTCGGCAGGAAACTCCGCGCACAGGGCGCGCACGCCTTCACGGATGGCGTTGAGTTCTTCGTTGTTGTTGGGGTTCATCACATGTCCTCGGTAAGCCGTAGCCCGGATGCAGTCCGGGAGCGATTTCCCGGATTGCATCCGGCTACAAACGAATCAGTCGAACTGCACTTCGGCGCGTTGCGCCAGGCCGGCTTCGTTACCCGCCCACAGCTCGGCCTGGCCTTCGCCCAGCAGACGCCCGCCCACCTCGAAGGGCTGCGGCGAGATCAGTGGACGCAGACCGCGATAGGCGAAGCGACGCAGGCGTACCTGCGGATTGGCGCGGCAGAAGGCCCGCAGATTCAGCGTGGCGATCAGCGGGCCATGCACGACCAGACCGCCGTAACCCTCGGTTTCGGTGACGTAGGGCCAGTCGTAATGGATGCGATGGCCGTTGAAGGTCACCGCGCTGTAGCGAAACAGCAGAGTGCTGGATGGCGTAACGGGCTCGCGCCAATCACCGGCGACCAGAGGCTCGCCGCTGCTGGCCTTGGGTGGGCTAGGCTCGCGGTAGACGATGTCCTGCTCCTCGCGGATGGCCAACTGACCGTCCTGCAGGTAATCGTGCTGCACGGTGACGAACAGCAGCGCGCCGGTACGACCATGCTTCTCCTCGATGTGCCTGATGGTCGACACCCGGCTGGCTTCACCGCCCACGCGCAAGGGCTGGAAGAACTCCACGCGACCGCCGGCCCACATGCGGTTGCGGTTGTCCGCCGGCGGCAGGAAGCCACCACGCGCCGGGTGGCCGTCCTCGCCCAGGAGGTTCTCGCTCAGGGGTTCCTGAAAGAACGCCCAGTGCCACAGCGGCGGCAGCGCTTCGCCATGGGCCGGTGTGGTTTCGCCGAAGGTGGCGGCGATGCGCTTGACCAGATTACGGCTGAGTTGGTCGTGGGCCTCTTCGCTACGACCGATCCAGGCAGAAACAGCAGAGTCACTCATGGGGGCAGGTTCCAGCTCGTTCTTGTGTGAGCCGAAGCATGCAACTGCACCTTGCGTTCAGAGAATCAGCATTTATTGAATCCAGCGTTCGGATATGCTGAACACAATGACAGCACTGCCACGATGGAGACGCTTTAACTGCCAACACTTCACAGGTGCTCTGAACCGTCGCGACCCGATACTTACCGTCACTCCCGCGCAGGCGGGAGCCCAGGAACTGCGAAAACCACTGGATTCCCGCCGGCGCGGGAGTGACGGCGATGTCAGGCGCCCAGGAAATCCCACCATCAACCAGCCCAGCCCCATTACCGAGGCCAACATGCACTTCGATCTTGCCGATCTTCGCCTGTTCATCCACATCGCCGAGTCGCCCAGCCTGACCCAGGGGGCGCGCAAGGCGTTCCTCTCGCCGGCCGCCGCCAGCGCCAGGATCAAGGCGCTGGAAAGCCAGCTCGGCAGCCGCCTGCTCTACCGCGACAGCCGCGGCGTAGAGCTGACGCCGGCAGGTCAGCGTCTGCTGCAACACGCACGGCTGATCATGCGTCAGGTGGATTACCTGAAAAGCGAGTTCACCGAGTACGGCACCGATGCCGCAGGGCATATCCGCATCTTCGCCAATACCACGGCGGTGACCGAATTCCTCCCGGAAGTGCTGGCCGGTTTTCTCGCCGAACGGCCAGGCGTCACCGTCGACCTGCAGGAGCGTCTCAGCCGCGACATCGTGCGTGGCGTGCTGGACGGTGCCGCCGACCTCGGCATCATCGCCGGCCCCGTACAGGCGCCGGGTTTGCAGGTACTGCACTTCAGCACCGACCGCCTGGTGCTGGCGGTGCCGCTGGGCCATGCGCTGGCACAGCGCAAGTCGGTGAGCTTCGCCGACACCCTCACCTATCGGCACATCGGCCTGCACGAAGGCAGCACCCTGCTGAGCTTCCTGCGCGAACAGGTGGAGCGACTCGGCGGCAGCCTGGCGCTGCGTATCCAGGTATCGAGCTTCGAAGCGATCTGCAGGATGGTCGAGGCCGGCGTGGGCATCGGCATCATCCCCGAGTCATCCGCGCTGCGGCACAGCCGCACCATGCGACTGGCGACCCTGCAACTGGACGAAGCCTGGGCGGTACGCGAGCGCAGCATGCTGGTGCGCGAGCTCGACGCGCTGCCTGGCAGCGTGCGGGCACTGATCGAACGCCTGAATCAGGGCGTCTAGGCCCCCGGCCTGCATCCTGGCAAGCCCAGGCAAGGCAGGCAAAAAAAAGGGCGACCAGAAGGTCGCCCGCCCATTCAAGGCATTCCTGAAACGGAATGCGGAAACGCTTGCACCCAAATCACGCAGGATGATCGGTACGGCCCCAGTGTCGCCGCAGCCCCCTGCCCTGCCTATTGCACCAAGGTCGTAGGCACGAACCTCCATCGACGCAATCCTCTCGCCGCATGCCGGGCAACGCACTGCCGCGCCTCGGCCGCCGCGCCGCGAAATCCTCACGAAAACGACAAAGGGCTTGCCATGCAATCAATAACCATTATCATCAAGCAACGTTATACAGTAACCAAAGGCAAACCCTTCATGAAACCCGACATCCACCCCGCTTACCGCCCCGTGCTCTTCCATGACGTATCCGCCAATGCGTACTTCCTGATCGGCTCCACGGTCGCGACCGACAAGACCCACGAATACCAGGGGCAAACCTACCCCTATGTGATTCTCGACGTCTCCAGCGCCTCGCACCCCGTCTACACCGGCCAGCAGCGCCAGGCCAAGAGCGAAGGCCGCATCGCCGGCTTCCACAAGCGCTTCGCCGGTTTCACCGGAGGTGGCGCATGAAGGTCGTCGCCTCGCTGAAGAAAGCCAAGCTGCGCCACCGCGACTGTCAGATCGTCAAGCGTCGTGGTCGCGTCTACGTCATCTGCAAGACCGAGCCGCGCTTCAAGTGCGTGCAGGGCAGGCCCAAACCCAAGCGCAAGAACAAGGGCTGAGCGTCCCCTTCACTCCTTGCCCAGCCCATGCTGGCGCAGCTTGTTGGCGATGGTCGTATGGGAAACCCCGAGCCGCTTGCCCAACTGACGGCTGCTCGGGTACTCGTGATACAGCTGCTCCAGCACGGCCTTTTCGAATCGTCCGAGGATATCGTCGAGGCTGCCCTCCACCGAAAACTCGCCCAACGGCTGCGGCGCGCCGTAATCCGGCAGGCGGATATGCTCGACCTTCACCGTACCGCCGTCGCACAGCGATACGGCCTGGAACAGCACATTCTCCAGTTGCCGCACATTGCCCGGCCAGTGGTAGTGGGCCATGCGTTCGAAGGCCTGGGGCGCCAGCTTCGGCAGACTGCAGCCGATCTGCCGGCTGGCCGAGTCGAGGAAGTGATCGACCAACGGCGCCAGGCCATCGAGGCATTCGCGCAGCGGCGGGATATGCAGGCTGAGCACATTGAGGCGGTGGTAGAGATCCTGGCGAAACTCGCCCCGCGCGCACAGCTCGGACAGATCGACCTGGGTGGCGCAGATCACCCGCACGTCCAGGTACACCTCCTCGTCACTGCCAACGCGGCGGAAACAGCCATCCTGCAGGAAGCGCAGCAGCTTGGCCTGCATGCGTGGGCTCATTTCACCGACGCCATCGAGAAACAGCGTGCCGCCCGCCGTCAACTCCAGCAGGCCGAGCTTGCCTTCCGGGCGTGCGCCCTCGAACGCGCCAGGGCCATAGCCGAACAGCTCGGTCTCGGCCATGGACTCGGGCAATCCGGCGCAATTGAGCGCCATGAACGGCGATTGCCCGCGCGGGCTGGCCAGGTGGCAGGCGCGCGCCAGCAGTTCCTTGCCGGTACCGGTCTCGCCCTCGATCAGCAGCGGCGCATCCAGCGGCGCCATGCGCCGGGCCTCGCGCACCACTGCCGCCATCACCCGGGAGCTCTGGAAGATCGAGTCGAAACCGCGCAGCTCCTGTTTGCGCACATGGTAGATGCGCTCGCCTACGCGGTCGGCGCGGTGCAGGGTGAGCACCGCCCCAGCCAGCGCCTCGCTCTCGTCATGCTCGCTCTGCAACGGGGCGATGTCGGCGAGGAACACGTCCCCCTTGATCTGCACCCGCAAGCCATTGATCCGCGCCTTGTTGGCGCGCACCAGTTCGGGCAGATCGAAGTCCTCGGCGTAGCGTGACAGCGGAATGCCCGGCACTTCGTCCACACGCACGCCGAGCAACTGCGCAGCACTGCGATTGGCCGCAACGATGGAGCCACCCATGTCGATCGACAGCACCGGAAAGTCCAGCGCGCCGAGCAAGGCATTGAGTTCCAGATGGCGGCGCTCGCTGGGCATCAGGCCGACGCGCTTGACGCCGAACACCCCGGCGATGGCCTCGAGCTTCGGGCGCAGCGCCTGGAACTGCAGATTGATCAGGTTCGGGCAATGCAGATAGATGGCGTTGCCCTGCTCGCCCCCGACCTCGCCGCGCGCCACGTTGATCCCGTAATCGACCAGCAGTTCGAGGATATCGCGCAGGATGCCGACGCGGTTCTGGCAGTGAATCTTGATACGCATGGCGGGGCTCTTGTCGGTCTTGTCATGGCGTGCAGCGCCGAGCGATCTGTGCTGCGCACGAATTTTTCGTAAAGAATATGTGACAGATTAGCGCGCCAGCAAGGCAATGCTGGGCTCTCTCGCGCCAGATGTAATCAATTCTTTACGATTCAAGTCCACACGCGACTGCCCCAGGATCGCCCGCCCGCTGTCATGCACGGCACGACGAGCCCATCCTCCGGTCAAGACAATAACAACAGGAGGCAGCGATGAAGCGTACGCAGTACCTGGCGCGAGAGCCGGACGAAAAGGGGTTCATCCATTACCCGGACAGCGAGCACGAAGTCTGGAACAGGCTGATCACCCGCCAGCTCGAGGTGGTTCAGGGGCGTGCCTGCCAGGAGTACCTCGACGGCATCGAACAGCTCGCCATGCCCCTTGAACGCATCCCGCAACTTGGCGAAATCAACCGCGCGCTCGAAGCCGCCACCGGCTGGAACGTCGCCCGCGTACCGGCACTGATTCCCTTCCAGACCTTCTTCGAACTGCTGGCCAGCAAACGCTTTCCCGTGGCCACCTTCATCCGTACGCCCGAAGAACTGGACTACCTGCAGGAGCCCGATATCTTCCACGAGATCTTCGGCCACTGCCCGCTGCTGACCAACCCCTGGTTCGCCGAATTCACCCACACCTACGGCAAGCTCGGCCTCGCAGCCAGCAAGGAAGAACGCGTCTACCTGGCGCGGCTGTACTGGCTGACCATCGAGTTCGGCCTGGTCGACACCCAGGCTGGCCGGCGCATATACGGCGGCGGCATTCTCTCCTCGCCGAAGGAGACCCTCTACGCGCTGTCCGACGTCCCCGAACACCAGGCCTTCGATCCGCTGGAAGCCATGCGCACGCCCTACCGCATCGATATCCTGCAACCGCTGTATTTCGTCCTGCCGGATCTCAGGCGCCTGTTCGAACTGGCCCGGCAAGACATCATGGCACTGGTGCAGCAGGCCAGAGCGCTGGGCCTGCATGCCCCGAAATTTCCACCAAAAGCCGCGTAAGGTGATCACACCGCACCGCAGCCAGGGTGGATCACAGGTCACCGATCCACCACCATGGCGAATGTGAAACACCACATCCGCCCGACGAAAAACCGATTCGAGGAGTCATTCCCATGAGCCTTGCCCAAGCCCAATGCGAAGCCTGTCGTGCCGACGCGCCGCATGTATCGGATGAAGAACTGGCCGAACTGATTCGCGAGATTCCCGACTGGAACATCGAAGTGCGCGGCGACCACATGGAGCTGGAGCGCGTCTACCTGTTCCGCAACTTCCGCCACGCCCTGGCCTTCACCAACGCGGTAGGCGCCATCGCCGAGGAAGTCGGCCACCACCCGGCCCTGCTCACCGAATGGGGCAAGGTCACGGTGACCTGGTGGAGCCATGAAATGCGCGGCCTGCACCGCAACGACTTCATCATGGCAGCCCGCACCGACGTGCTCGCCGCCAATGCCGAAGGACGCAAGTAGCACGTGGGGGGATGTCGAGTTCCTGCATCGGATGGCGGCACTAACGCGCACTGCTCAGCTGCGCCATCGCGAAACGACGGCGAAAACGCATTGCGCACCCTCAGTTGTAATAGAGCGTGAAACTTCCCCCTGCCGATACCGAGCCGGCGCTTGGGGAGCCATCCTGCCTGACGTAGATAGCCCTGACAGGTATCGAGACGGCACCTGGGGAGCGAATCTGCATGGCAGGAGTGCCATCCCACTGGACGATGCGTTCGCTGCCATCCAGCTCGTATTCCAGCCTGAACGCGAGGTTGCTTGCGTCTCCGCTGCCGAGCCTCGCGGTCAGAAGCGAGGGAGCGCCGCTCACCCTATCCGCAGACGTGAACTGCACGCTCATGTTCTGTGTCCCCGAACAGATGGCCTGCAATTGCGCCTGCGCTGATTTTCCCGCCACAGGCTGGCCCAGAGCAGTGGCGGCGATTTCCTGGAATGTCACTGCCGGCAGCTTGAGACTCAGGGCGCTGGTGGTCAGCAGGCAACCGGGCGTAATGATTCGGCCCGCCAGTCTGTAAACCGTCTCCTGCGTCGATTGCACGACGCCGGACGTATCGCGAGTCTCGACCACCCTTTTCAGCAAGGGAGCGGACAAGGTGAAAGCCTCGCTGCCAGCGCTCCTGTCACCCAGCAACAGCTCCAACCCCAGCTCGACAGACTCGCCCGCACGAGGGTGCGCGGGCTGCCCCTCATCGAACTGCACCCTGGCCCTCAGGCCGGAGTCACCGAGTTCGATCGTGGTCGGCCGATCGCTGGATAGAGGCTCAGCACCACCGTCCATGGCGAGCCAGCTGACCGTCTGGTTCAGGCACTGTTCGTCGTCATGGCAGACCGTGCCGGTACTCACCCGCGTGGAGAAGAAAGCCCCCCCATGTGCTTCACCGACTGGCAGCGTGACGTTACCCAACTCGATCAGCCGGTCTCTCGATGACACCTCGGCGGTGTGGGCCGGACCAGCGGCGCACGCGCAGAACAATCCGTAAATCAGAACAGCTTGATAGTGCTTCATGGCGCGTCCTTCAATCCAGGGCACACGCCAGACCAGTGCCTGGCTGGCGAGACAGCTTCAAGAAGACGCCATGCAGGCGCCGGTGGAGATGTTGCAAACTACTCACAGACTGCGCTCAGCTCATGTACGAGCACATCGCTATCCGGCAACTGATAAGGGGCGACACACTGCTGATCGGTTCGCGTGCCCCACCTTGCCTGGATCACGCCACCATTGCCGGCACTGACGATGTAAGCCTGGCCGCCGTCGCCGACGATGCCGCTCTGCGATACCCCGTCGGAGTCGGCCACGACCATGGCGCCGAATGGCACGGCCTGTCCGCGATAGACCAGGCTTGCCAGCACCTTCCTGCCTCTGAAGGTCTCGAAGTTCGCCAGTACCACCGCGCCACGGGTAGGCACCAGACGTTTCTCGGTGGCCTTGAGCTCGACGTCGTCAGGCAATTGATCGACGTCCAGGGAAACGACGTTCTTCTGGAAGGGGGTCAGGCCGGACGCCACGGTATAGCCACGCCAGTCGGTGCTGGCGCCCGTGCTGCGGCCAAGGCTCACGCCGGCGGCTCCCGGCGCCCTGACCAGCGCATTGCCAGCGCTAAACGAAAGTGGCTGGGAAAGCACCACGCCGTGCTCGCTCGCCAGCAGACCACCGCGCACGCCATAGGTCACCAGCCTGGAGTCGTTCCGGTAGCTGTAACCTGCATCGACGCTCCCATAACTGCCGACGTAGTTCAGGCTGGCATCACCGCTGTAGTCGCGCCCCTGATTGCCAACGCCCTGTGACACCGCGTAACTGAGATTGCGGCCCTCCAGCAACGAACCACTGACCCCGACCTGCTGGTGCAAACGCTCGTCGTTCTTGCTGGTGAAGGCGTTCACCGAACCATTGCTTCGCTCACCGAACAGCCTGCTCAGAGGAACGGACAGATTCAGAGTGATCTGCGTGCGGGTATCACCATCGCGCGGGCTACGATTGGCCGCTGCCGACACGCCGACCGATACGCCGGAGAACGACCGGCTGTAATTGGCCTGCAGATGCTGGCCGACATGGTTTCGGCTCCAGTACCTGATCCGGCTGCCGGACAACGACAGGGAGCCAAAGTCCCCGAGCTTCTGGGAAACGGAAGCCTGCACCTGCGAACGCTTGTGATAGAGGCTCGCCGCCGACCGGCCTGGCCATGCCCGCTGCCGCTCCTGCACTTCGCCGAAGTTGTAGAACCCCTTGCCCGCGTACTGATAGCTCGCCACGTTGAACGTGGTAGCGGTTGGCTCGAAGGCCCGTGCGTACTGCACGCGATAGGCCTCACCGCGTTGCGAGTCGGGCTCCCCCCCGGCATGGGAGAAGTCGGAACGAGCCAGGGTAGCATCGAGAGAAAAAGCCCCGAGGCTCGGTGCGTACTGCCCGGCCCCCAGCATGATCGAACGGTAATTTTCCGCCAGTTGGCTACCGCCATAGAGCGTGGTGCCGTGCTCAAGCCCCCAACCCAGGGTACCCTGCACGAAACCTGGCGTCGGCCCCTGCCCTGCCCCACTTCGACGGTACTGCCCGGCCGCCAGGGAATAGCGGACACGCCCCGAACGCAACAGTTGCGGCACGCTGGCAAGCGGCTGGGTATAGCGCTGCACCTGGTTGTCGGCGCCGCGAATCTCGACCTGCATGTCGCCACTGCCCAGCCCTGGAGGAATGTCCTCGAGGCGGAACGGGCCAGCCTGCACGTTCTGCTGATGGATCACGTTGCCGTTCTGTCTGATGGTCACCACCGAGGGCGACGTTGCGATGCCACTGATGACAGGCGCGAAACTCGCCATCGTCGGCGTGAGCATGCCATCGTCGGACACCACCTGAGCGCCGGTGAACGGCACGCTTTCGAACAGCGCGCTGTCGGTGCCGGTCTCACCCAGGGTGAGTTCGCCGCCCTGCAAGGCCGAATAACTGCGCGCGGCGTAGGTGTTCAGAGATGTCCAGTTATCCTTGCGAGCCGTACCCTGCTGCAGGCTGCTGTCGTTGCGCAGGCGCCAACCGAGCAGGTTCAGGCTGCTGTTGAAACGCAGGAAGCGCGAGTCGTAATGCCTGCCAGCAGTGTCCTGACTGGCCCCGTTGACGCTGTAGTTGAGCAGCAGCGCCGGCATGCCATGATCCCACTGGCTGGGCGGGGTTCGCAGCCACGGGCTGCGCGCCATCTGAATCTGCGGCACGCTGATCGCCAACGACCAGGCGTTGATATCGAGGCTCTCGGTACTGCCGGCCACCATCGATCCGACGTGCGTGCCGAGGCTGCACCCCGTACCGGGCGCGTCAGGCGCCTGGTCGTCTACCCTGATGCCCCAGCCACGGAGCTGTTCGGCCGTCAGGCAGGCGCGCAAGGTGCGCGGCGCGTCGGTAGCAGGCACGAACTGCAGGTTTTCATGGGCCACCAGTTCATCGTTGACCCGGATGCTGACCGGGTAGAAGCCGGGCATCAAGCCGCCCTGGCCAGCGAAGTAACTCAGATCGACCTGGGCGGCCTCCTCCGCCGGCAGGCCCAACAGAGCCGGATCGAAGGACAGCTCATCACCGGCACATGCCAGTTGGATGCCCAGGCAAACGCCCGGCAATAATCCGATCAAGGTACGTAGGGAAATCATCTGTTCGATCTCATGGGCAGCATGCTGCCGGATGGGGTCAGAAGAGCTTGCTGACCACGCTGGAAAAGCCGCCGAAGTCGTTGATGCTCTTGAAGCTCAGGCTCTTCATCGGGCCCTGGTAGGGAATGCTTCCGTGGCCGAAAGGCGCCAGCATCAGGCCGGCTTTGTCATGCGCCACGCCATCGATGGTCAGCTGGGTGAGCGTGATGTGATACGGCGTGGGGTTATGGAAGCTGAAGCCTTCCGCCGAGGGCTCCACCCTGACCTGTTCATAGGCGGAACCGGCCTTGTCGGCGAGGCCGGCAGGGCGGTAGAAGAGTTTGATCCTGTTGTTGAAGGTGAACTTCATCACGCCGCCAACGCTCTCCCCGCCTTCCTCCACGGACTGGCTGGGCGGAATGGCCATCACGTTGACGTAGAACAGCGATTCGCGATCCTGGGGAAGCGTGTTCGGCAAGGCGTTGATCTTCAGGTGCAGCGAGCTTTGCGGGTCGAGTCGATACAGCGGCGGGGTGATGATGAAGGGAACCTTGAGCGGCTCCGCACCGGCGCTTTCATCCCCACCGGAAACCCACGAGCGCACCAGCCAGACGTCCGTGGCACTGGTGTTGCCCACCCGTAGCGCAGCGGTCTTGGCGGAAGACGAGAAAACCACGCGCGTAGCCCCCAGATAGACACCTCCGTCCTGGGCGTTGGCCAATAACGTGAAAAACAACAGCGTGAAGCACCAATAGCGCATCGGAGGCCTCGTAGAAATAAAAAGCCGGGCAAATGACAGCATTAAGCCCGGCAAGGGGAATGGCAGGTCTGGGACGCAGTTTCTTCTACCCGTAAAGGGCTCAGAGATAACTCAGCGAATAGGTGAAGTTGCCACCATACTCTCCAGTTTTGATATCGTTGCCACTACCCCTGATCCCCCTGATGGCCATTGGAACCTTGACACCTCCCGAATCGCCAATAACAAATTGCTGCAATTCAGGTCGAGATTTCCGCTTCACACCCACCTCGTAATTGTAAGTACCTTCCATGTTACGAAGCGAAATCCTTATGACATCCTCCCCCCCAATCCATGCCACGAAAGAGTCATGCCACTGCGCATGTTCACCAAGAGAAGGGGTGTTGGTGAGTTCCAGCTCTACCGTACCATTCGGGCATCCAGTCAATTCCAAACTGACATCCTCGTTAAACAACTCATCCCCCGCATTGGCACCACTGATCTCAGGTACAATTACATTGAACACCGCCGTTTTTTTGACCGGACTCACGACACAACTGGCAGCCTTGATACTCCCGGCCAGATCAAGAGCCCCCTCACTTAGAGGCTCACCCCGCTCCGCCGCGTAGGAATACGCGGAAAAAGCCATCATCAAAAGCATACCGAATGACAACTTATTCATAACAAAACACCGCCTGACGAACGTCATAGTTTGAAACCCAATCAACCGTGCATCACCCTTGGATGACACACGCCAAGTTAACGCGATTTAGTTATAGCTAACCACATAGCTGACACTCGCCGAAAAGTCGCCAGCCAACTCGTCAACGTGTTCATCAGCGCCACGAACCAGCTCAACCCCCAGGGTCAATGTCGAGCCATCAAGCTCAACATTCTGGGCGGAACCGTTCAGCAGCAACTTTTTGCCACCCGCCTTAACGGAGTAAAGAAGAGCGGGGGCTTCTTCACCAGCAATGACAACATTACCGGCGACACTATCACTCTCCGAATTGATGTGATTGGCAGTCAGTGCAAGAGTGAATGCATCTTCAGCCTTGCAGTCACTGAAGGTAAAACTTACATCCTGGCTATCCCCAACCACGTTACCCACCGCCATCTCTTTCAACTTGGCGTATTCAATTTCGGGAAATTTTACGCTGTTCCTGTCGAGCGACACGGTACATGCAGCTGCCGCGATGGTGCCGCTGAGCGTGATAGTGCCGGAACCACCTTCAATATTTTTCTCACCCGCCGCGAATGCAGAAAAAGCGATAACCGACAGGGACGCTGCACAAAATTGTTTAAGGGCTTTCATATTCATTCCTTCTTGCTGATATTGAAGTGTGAGCACGCTGCACTACACCAGGCAGCGCGAAGCAATCTCTCACAGCGTCTGCCGGGCAACCATGGAAGAACGACTGACCTGTTGTGGGAAATTTCTTTTTTGAAACAATGCCAGACATGGCCAGCGCATCCACACGGCAGATCACCGCGAAGCACTTGCCCAACAGGCGAGAACATTAATTTTTTGTAGGATTTTTCCTTATATTGCGCAGAATACTTGTAAAAGCAGGCGGTTTGATGGATCAAGTGCAGGCTCGACCCTCTTGGTCGACCTTTTCCTTACTTCAACTGGATTGTGTATATGAATGTAAATTCCGCCGGCAGGAAACTCATGGTCGTCGACGATCACCCCTTTATCCGCTCGGCACTGAAACTGCTTCTGGGTCGCGAGGGGTTCGATATTCTGGAGGCGGCCAATGGCGCCGACGCCGTTCGGCTGGCGAACGAGCACAAGGACACATTGGCGCTCATCGTGCTGGACATTTACATGAGCGGGGTTGATGGCTTCGAAGTCATCGAGCGCATTCTCAAGTCACGCGCCAGGGTGAAGATCATCATCCTGACCTCATTGCCTGCCGAGTTTCATTCGATGCGCTGCTTCAAGGCCGGCGCATCGGGCTTCGTCTCCAAGTCGGACGACATGGACGTACTGCTCAAGGCGATCGAAATGGCACTGTCGGGCTACACCTTCTTTCCGGAATTCGCCACCAACCTGGCCAGACGCCAGGGTTCGACCAGTGACGAGAGAGACCTGATAGACCTGCTCTCCAACCAGGAAATGATGATTTTCATGGAGCTGGCCAGAGGGTTCAGCAACAAGCAGATCGCCGACGTCATGGCGCTGAGCAACAAGACGATCAGTACCTACAAAGCACGAGTCCTCGAGAAACTCGGAGTCAAGTCGCTGGTTGGCCTGCACGAGTTCGCCAAACGCAACAACGTGATCTGATCGCCGATGTGAGCCGTACCTTCAAGCTGCTTTTCTCCTCGCTGCTACTGCTCGTGGCAGGTACATCGATCCAGACGCTTCAGTTCGATCTCGCCGAACGAGAAGGACGGTCTGCGCAGACAATTATCGACCTCGACCCGCTCAACAGCCGATCCGTGCTGTATGCCGGCCTTGAGGAAAGCGACGCGCACGACCACGTGCGCAAACAGGACGAGCAGATCATCACGCAGTTGGTCGATGCGCTGGAGGGTATGCTGGATGTGCCGGTCGAGGTGAAGAGCTACCAGACACGGGAGCAGCTCATCTATGCCCTGCAGGCCGGAAAGATCGATTTCTTTCTGGGCGGCAACCAGGTCGATGCACAAGACCCCAGGCTGATACTGTCCACCCCCTACATGCACAGCCAGCCGGCGTTCTACCGCACGCCCAACAGGCACGGCGGCCAACGAGCGAGCCCCAATGGCAGCCGAATCGCCATGCATTACCGGTATCTGCCCACCGCTGCGGTGACGCGCCAGTACCCCGATGCCGTCTTGCAGCTGTACTCGTCGCCGTTGGCCGCCGCCGCAGCGGCCGCGCTGGGCAGGGCCGATCTGTACCTGGGAGACAGGCGCAGCAGCGAGCGACTCATCGCGTCGCGCCACCTGAATCTGGAGCGGGTCGAGCTGGAACAGGGTGATGAGCTGCCCGAACAGGGCTATTCGCTGGCCGTACTGGCCTCGGCCAGCGCGTTGCGGGAAGAGTTGGACGCACGGCTGCACCTGCTCGAGGCCGAGCGCATGACCAGGATCACCCTCGCCCTCACGGACGAATCCCATCCACCGCAGCGATTGCAGGGGCTTTCGTTCAACGCGCAGGAGCTCAGCTGGCTAAGCCGGGCGCCACCGATCCGCGTGGCGATCAATGAGAATGCCTTGCCGCTGGCCTATTTCGACGGGCGTGGCGAGTACCAGGAAATGGGCATCGATGTGCTGCGCACCCTCGAATATGCGACAGGCCTGCGTTTTCAGCTCGTACATGGAGTCAATCCCGATCATTATTTCAACGCCTTGCAGTCCGGCGAGCTCGATCTGGTGCTCGATGCCTCGGCCGATGCCCTGCTCCGCGCCGGCATCACCCCCGTCGGTCCCGAATTCGCCAACCCCTATGTGCTGATGGCGAGAACGTCGCGGGGCCGTGTGCCGGTAAAGACGCTCGATGACTTCTCGACCGAGCGGCTGGCCGTTCCACAGCGCCTGACACGCCTGATCCACCATCTCGACACGGCGTATCCGGGTATATCCCTGACCACCTTCACGACTGCCGACGGTGCGCTGCAGGCATTGCTCGACTACGAAGTGAACGCAGCCGTCACCACGGCAGCGGCCGCTCGCAGAATGCTGCCCAACGTCAATTTCAGCAGAATCAAGATCGTTTCGACGGTCAGGCAGGTGGAGTCACGCTCGTCGTTCTTCGTGCGCAACACCGAATCCGAATGGGTATCGATCCTCGACAAGACGCTGCAACGCATCGCGCTCGACGACTACAGGCTGTTCACCACCTTCGACGATTACCAGGAACTGAGCCCCTACGTTCAGTATTGGTACGACAACAAGGTCACCATCCAGCGCATAGCCCTGAGCGTGACCGGCATCGCCCTGCTGTCGGGTTTCTGGGTAGTGCAGCTGATGCGTTCGATCCGCAAGCGCGAGGTGATCCAGGCACAGCTCGAGGATCAGCTCGCCTTCATCAGGGTGATGCTCGACGGTACGCCCCACCCGATCTATGTCCGTGATCGCGCAGGCGAGCTGGTGATGGGCAACGTCTCGTATCGGCAGGCCATGGGTGATCAGCGCAACGACATCATCGGCACCCGGGTAATCGACAACCCAAGGCTGGATCCCGAGCAGGCACGGCAGATCCACCAGACCTACCTGGACGCGATGACGCACGACCAGCCTCACATCTGCGACCGGGAAGTCTGCATAGATGGGCGCTCGATACACGTCTATCACTGGGTATTGCCCTACGCCGATAGCCGGAGACGGATCAAAGGCGTGATTGGCGGCTGGATCGATATCAGCGAGCGCCGAAGCCTGCTCGAACAGCTGCGCCAGGCAACGATCAGCGCCGAGCATGCCAACCGGGCCAAGACCTCGTTCCTGGCCACCATGAGCCATGAAATCCGTACGCCCCTGAATGCCATCCTCGGCATGCTGGAACTGGCCGAACAGCAGGCGAGCAAGGGGCAGGTCGATGGCCTGGCGATCCGCACCGCTTCGAACGAAGCGGCCAGGCTGCTCGATCTGATCGGCAACGTGCTGGACGTGGTTCGCATCGAATCGGGCAAGCTCAGCCTGGCGCCACGACGGGTGAATCTGGCCGAGACCGTACGCAGCATCGAGTCACTGTTCGGTGGCATCGCCAGCGAGAAGCACATCAGGCTGGTATTCGAGATCGACCCGAAGGCGGATGTCGACGTGCTGGTAGACCCGACCCGCCTGCGGCAGATCGTCGTCAATCTGTTGGGCAATGCCCTGAAGTTCACCCAGGCCGGGCAGGTTCGGTTGCGCCTGGTGAGCGAGGCCGAACCTGACAGGCTGAACCTGCTGATCAGCGTCGACGACACCGGGCCGGGCATTTGCCGGGCCAGCCAGAAGCGCCTGTTCAATACCTTCGAGCAGGCGGAGGGAACACATGGAGGAACCGGGCTCGGCCTGTCCATCTGCAAGACGCTGTGCGAGATGATGGGCGGCACGCTGCGGCTGATCAGCCGACCGGGTGTCGGTACCCGCGTCAAGGTTGCCCTGAGCGTCGCCACCCTGCCGCCGCAGCCTCTGCCGGATGCCCCGTCACGGGCACTCGCGCCGAACGCGCCGGCGGACGCCAGCCCCGCCTACAGGATTCTGGTGATCGACGACCATCCGCCCAATCGGCTGCTGCTTGCCCGGCAGCTCGGTCATTTCGGTCATGCCGTGACACTGGCCGAAGATGGCGATGCAGGTCTGGCGGCATGGCGCAAGGGGGTTTTCGACCTGGTATTCATCGACGGTGACATGCCAACGCTCACGGGTTATGAGCTGGCCCATGAAATACGCAAGGCGGAAATCGCCGAGCATCGCCCCCATTGCATCCTGCTCGGCTACACCGCCAACGCGCAGTTGGAGGAACTCCAGCGCTGCATCCGCGCCGGCATGAACGATTGCCTGTTCAAACCCGTGGGCCTGCAGCTTGTCGGGCAGCGTCTGTCGCGCTATCGCGAATACCTGGCAAACCCCCGCTCCACCTCACCCGAAGCGCACAGCCTGAGCCACCTGCGCAGCTTGATGGGCGGCGATGAACAAGCAATTCAGGCCATCCTGGCCGAATTGCTGGAGGCCAACGTCGATGACCTGATGCAACTGGCCAGGCTCATTGGCGAGCCGGATCTGCTCGCGCTGCGCCGCGTGGTTCACAGGATCAAGGGCGCAGCCCGAATGATCGGCAACCGGAACCTGATCGAGCCTTGTGAAGCGCTGGAGAACCTGTGCGTGGCAGGGCAAGACCCGGCGCTGATCAGGAGACATGCGCTGGGTCTGTTCGTGCAACTGAGCGCACTCGACACCACCATCCGCGAGCAATACCCCGGCATCGCCACGCCCGCCGATCCAGCCCCCACCAGGGTGGACACTGCACGCCATCACGATCCCGCCAGGTAAGGCGCCACTCCCGAAAAGCTCGCCGCTGAAGCCGCTGCTGCGAAGTGTGGTCATCTCGCGGGCTGCGCGATTTTCCATAGGAGCGGCTTCAACCGCGAAATACCGAATTTGCCGCCGTGCGCAGGGTGGATGACGCTTCACCCATCCACCATTCCCGACGATGACGGGCGTTGCCCCCGCGAGAGCCAGAAACGACAAGGCCCGTCAGTGACGGGCCTTGTCGTGTGCGAGTCGAAACTCAGAGAGCAGAAACGTCTTCCGCTTGCAGGCCTTTCTGGCCCTGGGTCACACCGAACTCGACCTTCTGGCCTTCGACCAGGGTGCGGTGACCTTCGCCACGGATGGCGCGGTAGTGAACGAATACGTCCGGGCCGCTTTCGCGCTGAATGAACCCGTAACCCTTGGAATCATTGAACCATTTGACGGTTCCGGTCTCACGATCTGCCATTACCAACTTCTCCAAACTCGCTATGTTTTTATTGTCCCGAAGGCGCTTTGACGGCTCGGTAAAAACGTTCCCTTCTTCGTTCGCCAACCCCGGCAACTCGAGCATGGAGCAGGTCAAGCGAATGGCGTTCTTGCTGCAGCCGATGGCCGAGTATAAAGCATGATCCGGGACTGAAAAGCACTTTTTTAGAACTGGCACAAACCCGGAAGATACAAGGCCTACAGCCCGTTTTACGGGCTTTTCGCCAACAGATCGCGCAACTTTTTCGTCAGCCTGCGAACCTGATCGACGTCCAGTCGATAGGCCCAGTCGCTGCGCCCAGTCACCTCACCCGACGCAAAGCCCTGATGCTCGCCGAGCACCAGCCAGTGCTGGTCACCCTGCTGGTACAAAGCCCCCGTCAGTGACTGACCATCGAACCCGCTCAGTTGCAGTTTCAGCACCGGCGCCTGCCTGAAACCGATCTGCGCAAGCGGCGCGGCATCGGCGAACAGCAGATTGGAGAACAGCGTGACCATGCCGTTGGCTGCGCCCTCGAAGCTGAGTGCCTGCCCCTTGGTCATCTGCTCGACGGCAAAGTTGTATTGCTGCGCATCGGCCTTGCTCAGCGTCAGCTTTTCACCGTCGGCATGGTCGAGCTCCAGGCGCCGAATGCGGGTGAAGTCAATATCGGTGACACGGCGATCGAGCCATTGCAGCTCAACCGTCGGCAGATCGAGTTGCTGATCGATCTGCCAGACCTGGTCGTCACCGGCACGCCGTACCAGTTGACCGTTGCCCTGCCGAGACGGATTGCCCAGGCGCAGGTTCAGGTCGGGATGGCCGTCGAACAGCAGCTTCAGGCGCAGTGCCTGCTCGCTCTCCTCGCCGCTTTCGGCCAACCCCAGGCGCCCATGCCATTGGGCGTTGGCGGTCTTGGCTTCCACCATGCGCGCCTCGCGCAACGCACGCAGCAACTCGGCCAGAGGCTGCTTTGCTGCCGGGTAATCGGCCTTGGCCGGCACCACCCAGGTGTCACCGCGACGTTCGATACGCACCGCCGGCTGGCCAGGCTGCTCGATCTCAAGGGCTTGCAGGCTGCTCAGGTAACCCTGCTCGGCCGCCAGCCAGGGCGCACGCTCGACCTGAGCGGTACGCCGCTGCTGGCTCTGCTGCACGGCCAGATAACCCAGCACGCAGAGCAGCGCGATGACGATCAATGCGATCAGACCTTTACGTCCCATGATCTCTCACTCTCGAATACGACTGAATCACGTAGGGTGTCGCGGGGCCGCCCAGGCCATGCGCACCGACACATCCGCGGTGGTGCGCACGGCTCACCCCAGGTTCCGAAACCTAAGCAACGCGGCGACGCCGCCATAACCACAGCGCCAGCACCGCGAGGGTCAGCAGCGCCGGCACCAGGGCGATGTTGATGACCTTGAGCGTGCGGCCCAGCGCCTCGATATCGGCGTTGAGCTGATAACGCACGTCGCGCAGTTCCTTGCGGATTTCCAGCTTCTGCTGGATGAAGCTCTGCAAGGCGCTCTGCTGCTCCGGCGTGAGTTCCAGAGCCTTGCTCGGGTCGTCGTTCTGCTGCAGCGCCGCCAGTTGCTGTTCGGTTTGCGCCAGACGCGCCTGCAAGGCCTGCTCCTTGTCGCGGAAACGCTGTTCGGCAGCGCGCTGCAACGCTTCGACCACCAGGAACGGACGGCTGAAACGACCACGCGAGCGCACGCTGATCAGCGCCTCGGAGCCGGCCAGGTTGTCCAGCGCGTTGATGGTGAAGGTGCCGTTGTCGGCCCAGGGTTGCGGCATGCGCTGGCCGAAGAAGTCCTGCACCTGCACCCACAGGCGGTCGCTGAGAATGTCGGTATCGGCCACCGCGATGACGTTGATGTTGTCGGCCTGCCTGAGGCCATCCTTGCGCCCTTCGATGCCATCGGGGAAGGCGCTCCGCGCGGGGCCGTCGATACGCGCGGCGATGGTGTAGCGCTCGCCGGTCGGCTCCAGCTCGCGGATCAGTTCCTCGGGGTTGTTCAGCATGGCGAAGCGCTGAACGTCGAAGGGCATGGCGTATTCGGAGCTCTGCATCAGCGGCGTGAAGCGCGTCTTCGCCCCTTCCACGGGTTCGAGAATGCCGGCAGTAGCGACGGTGATGCTCTCCAGCCCGGCGGTGGCGATATCGGTCTGATCCAGCGCCTTGCGCGGCAGGCTCAACCACGCAGCGTGCCGCACGGGGCGCTGACCCTGGCCCATGTTCACCGACATGGCGTAGGAGCCGTCGCCGAGCACCTTGTCGGGTACCATGCGCAGGCCCCAGGCCTTGAACAGTGCGTCGATGTTCGAGGTCCTGTCCACCGCCACCTCGCCCGGCATGTCGCCGCTATCGGCCTCTGCATAGGGGTCGACGAACACCATCAGCTTGCCACCGCGCAGGACGAACTGATCGATGGCGTACAGCGCCGGCTGGGGCAGGTTCTTCGGATGCACCAGCCATAGCACCGAGATGTTGTCCGGGATCAGGTCGAGATCAGCCTTGAGGGTCTCGATGTCGAACAGTTGACGCACCTGTTCCAGAACCATCCACGGCGGCGTCGGTTGCCGCGCCATCATGTCGAAGCCGCCGGTCATGGGCAGCCCGGACAGCACACCGACTACAGGCAGCTCGGGCTTGGCCAGGGTCTGCACCAGGCGGCTCAGCTCGTACTCCAGGTGCTCCTCCTGATCCAGAGCGAAGAACGGAATCACCTGGGTGTCGTCCAGCGCATTGGTGCCGGCCAGGCCGAAGTAGATGGAATCACCACCCTGTTGCAGCGGGATGCCCTGCAGGCCGAATTCGGCGGCCTTGTCCTCGTCTTCGGAGAACGGTTCGGGGTCGATGATGTGCAGGCGAATCTTGCCGTCCGCCTGGGCCTGGTAGGCCTTGAGCATCTCCTCCACACGCTGGGCGTAGGTGCGCAGCGCCGGCAGATCCTTGGCCACCTTGTCCGAATAGAAGAAGTACAGGTTGATCGGCTCGTCCAGCTCACCGAGGATCTGCCTGGTGCCGTCGGAGATGGTGTAGAGCTTCTGTTCGGTCAGATCCAGGCGCACGCCGCCCAGGCCCACACCGGCCAGCAGGTTGAAGGCGACGAAGGCCACCGCGATCAGCAGCAGCCCGGCGCCGGAATAGATCAGCTTTTTCATGGTGCGGGCCTCAGTCAGCTTTCTTCAGATCGATGACCACCGCAGTGGCCGTCAGCCAGGCAGCGATCAGCGAGAGGAAATACAGCAGGTCACGCACATCGATCACGCCCTTGCTGATGGCATCGAAGCGCACCAGAAAACTCAGCGAGGCGATGGCGTCCACCAGCCACTGCGGCGCCCAGGCAAAGGCGTCGAGCACCATCGGAAAACCGCTGACGATGAACAGGAAGCAGGCACTGACCGCCAGGATGAAGGCGATCACCTGGTTCTTGCTCAGCGCCGACATGCACGAACCGATGGCCAGGTAAGCCCCCGCCAGCAGCCAGCTACCGATATAGCCGGTGACGATGGCGCCGTTGTCCGGCTCGCCCAGGTAGTTGACGGTGATGATCATCGGGAAGGTCAGCAGCAGCGCGATGCCGGCGAACACCCAGGCCGCCAGGAACTTGCCGGTGACCGCCTCGAAGCGGGTGATCGGCAGGGTCATCAGCAGCTCGATGGAGCCGGACTTGCGCTCTTCCGCCCACAGGCGCATGGCGATCGCCGGCACCAGGAACAGGTACAGCCAGGGGTGGAAATTGAAGAAGGCCGACAGATTGGCCTGGCCGCCCTCGAAGAAACCACCCAGATAGAAGGTGAACACCCCGGACAGCACCAGGAAGATCACGATGAACACATAGGCCAGCGGCGTGGCGAAGTAGCTCGCCAGCTCGCGCTTGAAGATCACGGGCAACTGGGTCATGGCTGCTCTCCCCGGGTCAGCGTGCGGAACACTTCATCGAGTCGGCCGCGCTCCACATTGAGTTCGCGCACCTTCCAGCCGCGCTCGGCGATCAGCGCATTGACCTGCGGGAAGATCACTTCACCTGGCTGCGCCAGCACGCTCAGACCGTGCTCGCGGGCATTCTCCTCGACCCCCGCAACGCCTGGCAGCGCAGCGAGGGCGGCCTGATCGAGTGCCTCATCGGCCACCAGCGTCACTGCCTGGTGGTAGCGCGAGCGGCTCTCCAGCTCCAGCGGCGTGCCATCTGCAAGCAGTCGGCCATGGGCGATCACCACGGCGCGGGTGCACAGCGCCGTTACCTCTTCGAGAATGTGGGTGGAAATGATCACGATCTTGTCCTGCGCCAGGCCCTGGATGAGCTGGCGCACCTGATGTTTCTGGTTGGGGTCGAGGCCGTCGGTGGGCTCGTCGAGGATCAGCACACGCGGGTCATGGAGAATCGCCTGAGCCAGGCCGACACGGCGTTTGAAGCCCTTGGACAGCGTCTCGATGCTCTGCGCCAGCACCTTCTCCAGCTCCACCTGCTCCACCGCGCGCTGGACGCGCAGTTGCTTCTCGGCGCCGCGCAAGCCGCGCACCTCGGCGATGAACTCGAGAAAACCACGCACCGTCATGTCGCCATAGCACGGCGCGCCTTCGGGCAGGTAACCGATCTGCCGCTGGGCCTCGAGGGTCTGGGTCTGGATATCGCAGCCGAGGATGCTCGCGGTGCCGGAGGTCGGCGCAAGAAAGCCGGTGAGCATCTTCATGGTGGTGGATTTGCCGGCCCCGTTGGGGCCTAGAAAGCCCAGCACTTCGCCTGGCTGGATCTGGAACGACAGGTCATCGACTGCCGTGTGCTGCGCAAAACGCTTGGTCAGGTTTCTTATTTCGATCATGGCCTCTCACCGTCGCGAAAGGGCCCGCGCCAGCGAAACCGCCATGGGCGCAGGCCGCAACAACGCCGGGCAGAAAAACCGCATACCCGGACGAGGGCAAGACCGTAGCACAACGAAAAAGTTCAGTCGGCTGCTGGAAACATGTGGTAAATGGAATATGCGCTCAGAACCACAGAAGGCGGTTACCAGCGGATCGACGCGATCGAGCCCAGTAACGCAGACCTCTGTGGTTTGCCAATAGAACACCTGCCCTTTGCAATGGACGCGTTCGAAGCGGATGGAGTAGTGTCTCGGGCGATCCGGTCACGCACCGGATCGATGCAAAGGATTTTCTCCAGCGTGTGCCGCCCTCCCCCAATGCGCCCATGCCCCGCGAACGCATTCGGCTGGCAGGCCTGAAGAAGCCCCCTGACGGCAAGTCATGTGACCTTGCTGCCGACACCTGCTCAGACCGGACAATCGGATGTCTCTTTCATGCTGAAACTCATCGCCCAGGACTTCATCAAACCGGAGCATATCGAGGACGTGATGCCTCTTTACCGAGAGCTCGTGCAAAAAACCAGGGAAGAGCCTCTGTGCCTGTCTTACGACCTGTTCATCGATCAAAAGGATCCAGGGCATTTCGTGTTCATCGAGGAGTGGCCTGATCGTGCAGCACTGGATGCGCACTGCAATAGCGAGCATTTCAAAAGGCTGGTGCCGCTGATCGATAGCTATCAGCGATCCCCCGGCACCTACCTGCTCATGGATGCATTCCAGTGATTCCGCTCGATCGTTAATGCAGACGCGCTATCCGGCACACTAGCCTCAGGCATTGGATTGCTTTCGCATATGGAAAACTCATACTTGATAGCCGGGGCTGCATTGAGCGCTATTGCAGCCCTCTTGCACATCGGTTGTATCTTTTTCGGCCCAGCGTGGTACCGCTTCTTCGGTGCAGGAGAGCGTATGGTTCGACTCTCCGCTGCCGGACACAAAGCACCCGCGCTCATCACTGCCGGCGTGGCAGCCTTACTCACACTCTGGTCGCTCTATGCGCTTTCTGGCGCCGGAATCATTCCACCCCTTCCGTTAACGCCCATCGCGCTTTGTGTCATTACCGGCGTCTACCTTCTGCGCGGTCTGGCTGGATTCGCCCTGGCTGCCGTAGCCCCAGGTGAACGTAGCGTGACGTTCTGGTGCTGGAGTTCGGCAATCTGTCTCGGGCTGGGTACTCTGCATCTTCTAGGCACATGGCAAGCCTGGCCACCAGCCCCATGAAACGCAGCGCGTCGCTGGCTTTGCTGCTCTGCATCCTGAGCATCGAATGCCTCGGGCATCAAGACAAAGTGCTGAGCCGCCACAACGATGGGGACATCACTGGCCTGCCCGAGCGCTACTCACCGGCGGTGCTGAAAATCGAACGCTCCGGCGGCTCCAGCGAATCACTGTTGCAGGGCATCCAGATGCGCATTTCAGCCAATACCTCGACACTTCCGCCGTGCGTGGTGAAGCGGCTCAACACCCGGCACGTATCTCACATAGGCCTGACGGCCTCGTGGTATCACGACCTGACATTGCTGCCGCCCTATATCAACGTCGATTTTTACGATACCGGATATGATCCACATCGCTGGGAAAACCCCAGGCATTCGATACTCTTCAACCTGAACAATGCCAAGGTAGTAAGGATGACGTACTCAGGGTTCAGCACAGACGAGAGCCGCTTCGAGTTCCTGCCTATCGACCTCTCCAGTATCTGCGACAAACGGGAGATCGAGAATGTCGTGGAGCCTACATCGGCGCCATGACTACAAACTCCCCCTCAGACGTCGGCATGATCGACGAGTGTCTGTCCATCGTCCGAACGTCGCTTGCACGATGTTTCCAACAGCAGGCCCCAAGCATTCAAGCCACATGGCCACTTTCAGGACGCGCGGTATCCGAGATTGGAGGGCGCCTAGTCGAGAGTTTCGTTTTAGCACGACTCCCGCATGAACTGAGCACCACGCCTTTTGACGGCCAGATTCTATGTGAAATACCTGAGTCCGGCAGAGCGATGGAAGACATTGCGGTGACCTTCATCGGCCCACATGGAAGGGCTCGACTACTCATCGACGTCAAGGGTCATAACGAATATCGCACGGGATCGAGACCCAATTTGGCTTCGATCCGAAAATGCCTGGAACTCTATCGCAGCGCCTCACATACCGCTGATGAGCTCGTTATCTTCTTCTGCCGTTACCGACCATCCATCCACCCGGATCATCACGCACAAGCGGTCGAATATCACGTTCTGCCCGAGTCGTTTGATGAGCAGGGAATTTTCCTGCTTCGTGCCCTGAGCGAAAGCAACCTGGATCCAGCCAATATCGGAAGTGGCGGCCAGTTGCTGCTTGCCAGGGAAAACAACATACGGTTAGTGAATCGTTCAAGGTCGGAGTTCGTTCAACTTCTGGAGGGTCTCCAGTCACGCCTTCAACGGGGGCGAAGTACGGTTTGAATCGACCCGGCAGGCCATCTGGCACCCTGCGAGACGACATGGAGCCAACGATGCTCAAAGCAAGAATCATGATCCTCGCAAACCGTATCGAGGTGCTAACACCGGCCGCGTTGATCGCTTGGGCAGACGGGATGATTCTGGGCACCAGTGAACCACCCTGCTATCTCATCGACCTTGCATTGGGAGATCTGCCGACAGGCCCCGAAGCGCTGGATCTCGTTCGCAACGAGCCCAATGAATCAGAAATCGCTCAACTGGCGGAGCTCATTCTGGAGAGATTCAACGACACCTCGGAGATGAACGAGCTTGGCCTTCACTGCTATCGACTGGCGTTGCTCGCAAAAGGCCAATCCCGCGAGCGGCTGCTTTGGGTGTCGGACGAGATTCATCTGTGCAGTGAAGGAATCAAGTCTTTATCGGACTCAAAGCCCCTGCTCATGGAGGCCCTGCTGGAGACTGCACGCCCCACCATTTGAAGCTGATAAGACGACCCCCTCCTCCTTCACCCTGACTGTCGAGACGACCGTTGAAATACCTCTACCCTCTGCTTCTACTCATTTCGACTACTGTCCTCGCCACCGAGGCAGACGAAGACCCCTGCCATGTCCAGGGTGGCGGTGTGATGGCCGGCTACCTGTGCATCGCTCAGAAAGCCAAGGTGGTAGATGAACAACTGAACGCCGAATACCAGCTCGCCCTGAAACGAATCGAGGAAGAAGAACGTGCCCTGCGCCAGACCTGGCCGAACACCGAGCTGGTCAGCCTGTTTCGAGCGGCACAGCGGGCCTGGCTGGCGTTTCGCGATGCCGAGTGTCAGTTCGCGGGCATCTCTTCGACGCCTTCACCCTGGCAAGGCGTTCAGGTCGAGGAATGCAAGCTGAGGATGACCCTCGAACGCACGGAATACTTCAAGGGAGTGATCGCTGGATGAACGACATGATCAGAGCGGTATCGATGGGCGTCCTTGCCCTGGCGTGCGCCTCGGCGCATGCAGAGCAGCGCACGCCCGTCGACTCCATCACCACGGCCACCTGGGAGCAGTACCGCGCCGAGTACTGGCCAAGCCCGCTGTGCGGCGAGGACGAAATCACCCTGTGGAGCTGCGAGGCCGGCAAGCGCGCCTACGCGCTCTGCGCCTCCCGCGTGGTAACCCGCAGCGCTGGCTACCTGCAGTACCGCGCCGCCAGGCACGGCAAGCTGGAGTTCACCTACCCGCAGCAGAAGAAACCGCCGCTGGGTTCATTTACCTACCAGTCATTCGCCAACGGCAATGCATCCATCGAATTCAGCAATGGTGGGTATGGCTACACGCTGGTCGATCCACTCCGACAGGCATCGTCCATTCTCGTCACACCGCCCTCTGGTCAGGGCAAGCAGATAGAGATCACCTGTGGCGGCAATCAGACCCTGCAGGTGAACTACACGATGCGGCTGATGTACGACGCCGGTATCTGGAGCGATTACTGAGCGCGATTCCCGGTAGAATCGCCACTCCCACTACCGAGTCGAACATGATGAGCAACGATCCCCTTCACGGCCTGACGCTCAAGGCCATTCTCCAGGCCCTGGTCGACAAGCACGGCTGGGAGCGGCTCGGGCAACTGATCAGCATCCGCTGTTTTCAGCACGAGCCGAGCATCGAGTCGAGTCTGAAATTCCTGCGCAAGACGCCCTGGGCGCGGGAAAAGGTGGAATCCCTCTATATCAGGGACATCGCGCGCAAGGCCTGATGACGCTCAGGCGCGCGTGGCCTCGATGCGCTTGACCGCTTCCACCCAGACCGGGTCGAGGCGATTCTGCTCCACATCCAGCCCCTGCCGTTCCATCGCCTCGCGGTGCGCATCGATCTCGTGAACCATCTGGCTCAGCTCGCTGGAATTGCCATCGAGCTGGTGCATCTGGGTCACGCCCAGGTGGTAGAAACGCAGCAGCTTCATCGCCACCTCATCGCCCTGGGTCACGCCAGCCTTGACGTGGTGCATGACGTTGGTAATGCGCATCAGGCTGCGCTTGAGGCGCCAGCCGTAGACCGCCGGCGCCATCCACGGACGCGACCAGAACTGCAACCGCACCAGCACGACCGTCAGGGCGAAGCCTGTCAGCACCCCGAGCAGGTTCCAGCGAAAGTTGTCGTTGCCCCCCGGTTCGCCGAACAGCTGCACGCTGAGCATTGCCAGCAGCATGGCGAGGATGACGAAGATCGCCGCTACCAGCATCGTGATGCGGCGGGTCTGCTGACGATACTTCTCGGGGCTGGTGGGGACGATCTCGAACATACGCCTGAGTTCCTGGGGTGAGGGCAAGGCGCGATGTTACGCCAGCGCCATGCTTTGCACGAACCTGTGCTCGTTACCAGCCGCTTGCCGCAAGCGGGTAAAGGCGTTACGCAACAGCATGGCGCAGCCATTCGCTGGGACTGGCACCCACCTTGCGGCGAAAGGCACGCGCCAGCGCCGAGGGGCTTTCATAACCGACTTCGTCGGCGATCAGCGCCATGGGCCGGCCTTCACGCAGGCGCTTCTGCGCCAGGCTGACGCGCCAGCTCACCAGGTAATCCGCCGGGGTAGCGCCGACCACCTGGTGAAAATGCGCAGCGAAACTGGCCCGCGACATGCCGGCCAGGGCCGCCAGCTCGGCCACCGACCAGCCATGCTGCGGTTTCTCGTGCAACTGGTTGAGTGCTTTCGCCAAACGTGGCTCGGCGAGACCGGCCAGCATCCCCGAAGCGAGTTCGTGGTTGTTCAACAGGTGGCGCAGCAGCTGAATCACCATCAGCTCGAACAACCGGTTGAGCACCAGCTCACGTGCGCAGTCGTCCCCTGTCGCCTCGGCGAACAGCCAATCCAGGCAACCGCTCAGGCTCGGCAGCTCGCGCAAGGGTTTGACGATGGCACCGGGCAATGCGCGCGACAGCGGGTTGTCAATGCCGCCGTCGAACGCCAGGGTGGCGCAGACCAGTTCGGCAGCGTCGGCTTCGCTGGCGCTCATCTGGTGCAGGCGCGGTCGCGCTACCAGCAGCAGGCTTGGCTCCTCCAGGCGCAGCTCGCGGCCATCGCCTTCGCGAAAGCTCATGCGACCGGCACGCAGCAGGTGAATGTAGCCATGCGGTTCATGCTCGCCATGGCTACTGGTGCCGCAAAATCCACCACGATGAAACGTGCTGGCGTGCAGATTGAAGTGGTGCAGCAGGCTGGAAAGACGATCCATGGTCATCTCGCACTCTTGGACGATCTGTCGCATAACATCGACGATCTGAATCCGAAAAGCCAGCCCACCTCACTAGCATGGCTCCAGGCTTGAACGACAAGCTCCCCACCCTGACTGGAGAATCAGCATGACACGTATCACCGCACTGCCATTCGAACAAACCGCTGCCAATGCCCAGGCGCAGCTCGAAGGCATCCGCAAGGGCCTCGGTTTCATCCCCAACACCTTCGCCACCCTGGCCCACGCCCCCGCGGCACTGAGCGGCTACCTGGCGCTGTCCCAGGCACTGGGCAAGGGCACGCTCAATGCCAAGGCGCGCGAGGTGGTGGCTCTGGCCAGCTCGCAGGTCAACGGCTGCGAATACTGCCTGGCCGCGCACACCCTGTTCGCCGGCAAGGCCGGCCTGAGCGAGGCGGACATCCGCAGCGCCCGCGACGGTGAATACGACGCAGTGGCCCGTCTGACCCGACAGGTCATCGACAGCCGTGGCCGTCTGAGCGATGCACAACTTCAGGCCGCACGCGATGCCGGGCTGACCGATGCGGCCATCGTCGAAGTGGTGGCCAACGTGGCCCTTATGACCCTGACCAACTACCTCAACAACCTGGCCGAGACCGACGTGGACTTTCCACCGGTAGCCGTCTGACGCCTTTGGGAGGTGCACCATGCAGGCCGTTACCCTCTACACCACCGGGTACTGCCCCTACTGCGTGAATGCCAAAGCGCTGCTGAGACGCAAGGGCGTGGCCTTCGAGGAAATCGACGTCGGCGCTTCACCGCAACGGCTGGCAGAAATGCTGCAGCGCAGCAACCGGCGCAGCGTGCCGCAGATTTTCATCGGCGAGCGCCATGTCGGTGGCTTCGATGACCTGGCCACGCTGGAGCACCAGGGCCGGCTGGACGAATTGTTGCAGGCATGAGAGTCGATGGCCGCCCCATGGGGCGGCCATCGCCGTTCTGCGCAGGCACGTCCGGGCTCGGCAGCCCGCTGTACGCCCGAGCGCCCGTCAACTCAAGGAGCCCGGCAGGCCTTACCACCTCACGCCGAGGTTCAGATTGACGGCGCCGTCGTCGCCGGCTTCGGCCCGGGCACGGAACCGGTTCTTGCTCAGTTCCAGACCCAGGCCATAGCCGCCCTCCCCGCGCCGGCCCGTGGCACCGGGCTGGCTCCAGGTTTCCCCGGCC
>Ga0209699_100356_pt1 | contig 30298 bp, 20 predicted proteins | sample SynthPrep_1_END__FD_187204 | JGI IMG/M metagenome (GOLD analysis project Ga0209699, IMG submission 187204) | Synthetic microbial communities from Ohio, USA - SynthPrep_1_END_DS7_MetaG (SPAdes) (version 2) | ecosystem: Engineered > Bioreactor > Aerobic > Activated sludge | place: USA: Ohio...
TGGGAAGGCGATGCGTTCATGACCCTCGCAAGCCCGGAGACCGGCCTGGAGTCGTTTGTGTCTGGCAACCCGCGGTGGGCGGGCGTTGACTCCAGTAGGGCACCCTGGTGCCTCTGTCTGCTGTTGCGCATTTCCATCGGATTGCCGTGCCTTTTCCCTGACGATGGAACACTCATGGCGCGCCATTTCCGCTTCAATGATCGCTTTCCGGCCGTTTCGGCCGTAGCACCCGTTCGCCTGCCTGGCAGGCTGCGAAATTCGATAATGTTATGTTATAACAATAACATTTCGTCCCTCGACTCAGTTGCCCGCGTCTCCCCTGCAAAGGGCTCCGCGGTGGTGCAGGCGCTGACGGGACGACCCCTCGATACCCTGCGCAACAACGGAAATCCTACGGTGCGAAACCCTGCTCTGCATTGCACATGGCCACTGGCCCTGCTGTTCAGCGGCCTGGCCCTGGCCAACGACGCTGTCGATCTGCCTGAACTCACGATCCAGGCCAAGGCTGCCGAGGAGGGCGAAAGCGACCTGCGCACGCCGACCGGCAGCGGTTCGCGTCTGGAGCTTTCGGCCCTGGAAACCCCGGCCAGCACCAGCAGCCTGAGTGGCGCCGAGGTGCGTGAGCGCAACAACCGTACCGTGCAGGACGCGGTGACCCGCACGCCGGGCATCACCACCATCGGTTCGCCCGGCAATGGCGGTACCGCGCTGTCGGCGCGCGGTTTCACCGGTCATTCGGCCACCATGCAGTTGTACGACGGCACCCGTCAGTATGTTGGTGCAGGTACCGTGACCTTCCCCGTGGACACCTGGTCGGTGGCACGCATCGACGTGCTGCGTGGCCCGGCCTCGGTGCTGTATGGCGAGGGCGCCACCGGTGCGGTGATCAACGTAGTGCCGAAGAAGCCTTTCAGCGGCGAGATTCGCAATCAGCTGCGCCTCGGTTATGGCAGCGACGACCGCCGGCAGGCCGCGCTCGACAGTGGCGGTTCGCTGGCCGATGGCCTGAGCTACCGCTTCAACATCAACCAGCAGGCCAGCAATGGCTGGGTCGATCGGGGTGACTCCGAGAGCCTGGCGTTGAGCGCCGCACTGCGCTGGGATGCCAGTGACGACCTGAGCTTCACCCTGTCCCACGACCATGGCAACCAGCGCCCGGAGCGCTACCTCGGCACCCCGCTGGTCGATGGCCGCTATCGCGAGAGCATCCGCGATCGCAACTACAACGTCGCCAACGCCGACATTCGCTACAACGACCAGATCACCCGCCTGGTGACCGATTGGCGCATCAGCGACGTGCTCACGGCCAGCAACCAGCTGTACTTCATTAAGACCCAGCGCTACTGGCGCAATACCGAGTCCTATCGCTGGCAGCCGGGCGATCAGGTCGAGCGCGGCGATTTCTGGCGCATCAAGCACGCTCAGGAACAGTTGGGCGATCGTCAGAGCTTCACCCTCGATCACGCGCTGTTCGGTCTGGACAGCCGTACGGTGGTTGGCGTCGACTACAACCACATCCGCTTCGCCCGCCACCACGACTTCGACAATACCTTCAGTGACAGTGTGCCGCTGGGCCAGTCCGGTGGCGGCGCTTACCAGAGCACCGACGCCTACCGCCCGCGCGAGCTCAACACGGCCCGGCAGTTCTCCCTGTTCGCCGAGAACCGCACCCAGCTCAGCGAGCGCCTGTCGCTGGTGACGGGTGTGCGGCGTGACCTGGTGCACCTCGACCGCACCAATCTGGTCGACGACAGCCGCGTCGATCGTAGCCTGAGTGGTGACAACTGGCGTGCCGGCCTGGTCTTCGCGCTGACCCCGGATCTGTCGCTGTATGGCCAGTACGCCACCAGCACCGAGGGCGTGAACAACCTGCTGACCCTCAACCCGAGCCAGCAGCAGTTCGACCTGAGCGCAGCGAAGCAGACCGAGATCGGCCTCAAGCAGGTGTTCTGGGGCGGGCAGGGCGAGTGGACGCTCGCCGCCTACCACATCGTCAAGAAGAAGCTGCTCAGCCGCGAAACCCCGGCCTCGCCCACCACGCAGATCGGCCAGCAATCCTCCGATGGCCTGGAAGCCACGCTGGAGCTGGCGCTGGGTCGGGGTTGGCAGGTCTCGGCCAACGCCGCACTGGTGCGGGCCGAGTACGATGACTTCGTCGAAGGGGGCGGTGACCGCAGCGGCAACCGCCCGACCAACGTGCCTCGGCGTACCGCCAACCTGTGGCTGAACAAGGCCCTCGGCAGTGGTGTGGAGGCCGGTATCGGCGCACGTTATGTCGATGCGCGCTACGCCGACAGTGCCAACACCGCCAGGGTGCCCGCTTATACCGTGGTGGACGCCAGCCTTGGCTGGCAGGTGCTGCCGGACGTACGCCTGGGCCTGGAGGCGAACAACCTGTTCGACCGCCAGTACGCCACCAGCGCCAGCAGTGATGGCGAGCAGTGGTACCTGGGTGCGCCGCGTTCGTTCTTCGTCACGGCGGACTACAGCTTCTGATGGCGCGTTTGCGCGTCCGCGAGCTGGCCTGGTCACCGGATGGGCAGCGACCGCTGCTCGACGGTATCGATCTGGAGGTCGGTGACGGCGAGATGGTGGGGCTGATCGGCCCCAACGGCAGCGGCAAGACCAGCCTGCTGCGTTGTGCCTATCGCTTCCAGCGGCCCAGTGCCGGTTGTGTCGAACTGGACGGCGAGGCGCTGTGGCGGCGCCCGCCACGCTGGAGCGCGCAACGCGTGGCGGTGGTGTTGCAGGAGTTTCCGCAGGACTTCGGCCTGCGCGTGCACGAGGTGGCGGCCATGGGCCGCACGCCGCACAAGGGGCTGTTCGACGACGACGACGCCGAGGATCGGCGCCTGGTCAGCGAGGCGCTGGTGCGTGTCGGCCTCGGTGAGTTGGCGCAGCAGCCCTTCGCCCGCCTGTCCGGCGGTGAGAAGCAGCGCGTGCTGCTGGCTCGGGCCCTGGTGCAGCAGCCGCACCTGCTGATTCTCGACGAGCCGACCAACCACCTCGATCCGCGCTACCAGCTCGAATTGCTGCGCCAGATCAGGACGCTGAACCTGGCGACCCTGGCCAGTTTCCACGACCTCAACCTGGCGGCGGCCTTCTGCGACCGCCTCTGCGTGCTCGACCAGGGACGCCTGGTGGCGGTCGGGCGGCCCGCCGAGGTACTGACCGCCGAGCTGTTGCAGGAGGTATTCGGGGTACAGGCGCTGGTCGATACCCATCCACTCGCGGGGCATCCGCGCATTACCTGGATCATCTGATGAATTTGTGTCATTCGCGGCTCAAGCCGCTCCCGCGTGCGTGCGCCACTCTCCGTGCTGAAGGGCGTCACGCGACAGCTCGATATCACGCGCCGCTGAAACGCCTTGCCGCGCTGTTCGTGCTCCTGGTTGTGCCGCTGGCCAGTCCGGTCTGGGCCGCCACCGTCACCAGTTGCGACCGCCAGGTGACCATCGAGCGGCCGCCGCAGAGGGCGGTCAGCCATGACGTCAACATGACCGCCATGCTGCTGGCGCTGGGCCTGAGGGATCGCATGGTCGGTTACACCGGCATCAGCGGCTGGAAGACCCTCGATCCGGACATGCGTGCGCAGCTCGACGGCCTGCCCGAGCTGGCCGCGCGCTACCCCTCGCTGGAAAACCTGCTCGATGCCGGTGCCGACCTGGTCTTCGCCGGCTGGAACTACGGCATGCGCCTGGGCGGCGAGGTCACGCCGGCCAGCCTGGCGCGCTTCGGCATTGCTGTGTACGAGCTGAGCGAGTCCTGCGCGCATGTCATGCCCGGGCGTGTCGCCAGCCTCGACGATGTCTATGACGACCTGCGCAACCTGGGTCGTATCTTCGCTGTCGAGGCGCGCGCCGAGGCGCTGGTGCAGGGCATGCAGACGCGGGTTGCGGCGGTGCAGACGCGCCTGGGCGAGCAGCCGGCGCAGCCGCGCGTGTTCGTCTACGACAGCGGTGAGGACGTGCCCTTCAGCTCCGGGCGTCTGGGCATGCCACAGCCGCTGATCGAGGCGGCCGGTGGGCGCAACGTGATGGATGGCGTGGCCGGCAGCTGGGTCAAGGTCGGCTGGGAGTCGGTGGTCGAGCAAGACCCCGAGCTGATCCTCATCGTCGACTATGGCGAGCGCACGGCGGCGCAGAAGCGCGATTTCCTCCTGCACCATCCCGCGTTGCAGGGCGTCACGGCGATCCGCGAGCAGCGTTTTGTGGTGCTCCCCTATCTCGCCGTCACACCGAGCCTGGACAACGCCGCTGCCATCGAGACGCTGGCCGCTGCGCTGCATCCCGAGGCGTTCGCACAGTGAGTCGCCATCGCCTGCTGCTGCTCGGGTTGATCGTGCTGCTGGCACTGTCCTGCACGCTGTCGCTGGCCTTCGGCGCGGCGCGGGTCGAGCTGGATCAGTTGCTGGCGATCCTTGGTCAGCATCTGTTCGGCATCACGCCCGCAGCACCGGTCAGCGTCGGGCAGGACAGCATCGTCTGGCAACTGCGGGCGCCACGGGTGCTGCTCGGCGCGCTGGTGGGTGCCGGGCTGGCGCTGGTCGGCACGGTGTTGCAGGCGGTGACGCGCAACCCGCTGGCCGATCCGCACCTGCTCGGTGTCAGTTCCGGCGCTGCATTCGGCGCGGTGGTCGTGGTGCTCTACCTGGGCGAGTTCGCCGGGCTGCTCAGTCTGCCGCTGGCGGCCTTCGCCGGTGCCCTGGCGAGCATGTTGCTGGTGCTGGCCATCGCCAGTCGCAGCGGTCGGCTGGAGAGCGATCGCCTGCTGCTGGCTGGGGTGGCGGTGTCGTTCGTGATGATGGCGGCGAGCAACCTGCTGCTGTACCTGGGCAACCCGCATGCGGCCAGTTCGGTGCTGTTCTGGATGCTCGGCGGCCTCGGTCTGGCGCGTTGGGAGCTGCTCTGGCTGCCGGCCGTGTGCCTGTTGCTGGCGCTCGCCGTGTTGCTGGGGTTGGGCCGGGCGCTGAACGCGCTGATGGCCGGCGAGCAGAGCGCGGTGAGCCTGGGGTTGGAGCCGCGCCGGGTGCGCCTGCTGGTGTTCGTGGTGGCCTCGTTGCTGACCGGGGTGCTGGTGTCGCTGTCCGGCGCCATCGGCTTCGTCGGCCTGATGCTGCCGCACGTGGCGCGCTTTCTGGTCGGTGCCGAACACCGCCGCCTGCTGCCGGTGGCGGCGCTGCTGGGGGCGCTGTTCCTGGTCTGGGTCGATGTCGCGGCGCGCACCTGGCTGGCGCCGCAGGATCTGCCCATCGGCATCGTCACCGCCGCCATCGGTGGCGTGTTTTTCGTGGCTCTGCTCAGGCGTCGCTAGCCAGCGGGCTCACAGTCGAAAACGCTGCACCTGGCTTTGCAGCGTGCTGCCGAGACGGGCCAACTCCAGGCTGGCCTGGCTGGTCTGCTCGCTGGCGGTGTAGGCCTGCTCGGTGATGCTGCGCACGTTGAGCACGCTACGGTTGATTTCATCGGCGACGGCGCCCTGCTGCTCTGCGGCGGCGGCGATCTGCTGGGTCATGCCCTGAGCGTTGCCGATGCTCGCGGTGATGCTGTGCAGGGCATCGCCGGCCTGGCGGGCCAGTTCGACGCTATTGTGGGTCAGGCTGCGGCTGCCTTCCATGCGTTGCACGGCCTTGAGCGTGCCCTGTTGCAGGGCGGCAATCAGCGCCTCGATTTCCTGGGTGGACTGTTGGGTGCGTTGGGCCAACCCCCGCACCTCATCGGCAACCACGGCGAAACCACGCCCGGCCTCCCCGGCACGGGCGGCCTCGATGGCGGCGTTGAGGGCCAGCAGGTTGGTCTGCTCGGCGACCGACTTGATGACGTCGAGCATGCTGCCGATGCGTCCGCTTTCCTCGGCCAGGGCACTGATGGCCTCGCCGGTCAGCTCGACTTCGCCGGACAGGCTGTCGATCTGTTCGATGGCCTTCCTGACGATCTGCGCGCCGTTGCTGGCGTCCTGCGCGGTGAGCTCGACCGTGTGCGCCGTTTCGACCGCATTGCGTGCCACGTCCTGCACCGAGGTCGCCATCTCGTGCATGGCGGTGGCGACCTGATCGGTTTCCAGCTTCTGCTCGTTGGCGCCGGCACGGGTCTGCTGGGTGATCGCGGAGAGTTCTTCGGTGGCGCTGGCGATCTGCGCAGCGCCGTCGCCGATATGCCCGATCAGTTGCCTCAGGCTGCCAGCCATGGCGCTCACACCCTGTTGCAACTGGCCGATTTCGTCCGTGCGCTGCACGTTGTCCTGCTGGCTGAGATCGCCGCTGGCGATGCGTTGCACGTTGTGCAGGGCGTCGCGCAGAGCCGGGACGATCTGCCGGGTGATCAGCGTTGCACTGGCGATCCCGAAAACCAGGGCCAGGGCCAGGCAGGTGAGCAGCACCCAGGCGGCATGGCGGGTGTCTTCAGTGCGCTGCTGCATCTGGTTTTCATACAGCGCCTGGCAGTTCTCGATCATCGACAGCACCCGTTGCCGAGCTTGTTGCAGGTCATCGTCGATGCGCTGCAGGGCGGCCTGGTGGGTGTCGAGCGTGTCGCGGTAGGTGCCGATGGCCTGCTCCAGGTTCTGGAACAGTTCAGCGGGCGCATCGCTCAACTGTGCACGCAGGGGTGGGAGGTTGCCGAGGGTCTTGTCGACGGCGTCGATGGCCGACTGGTACTGATCCTTCTTGCCGCTGTAGGTGTAGGCGCGCGTCTCGAAGCGGGCATAGAGGAACTGCATCTGGATGGTCTTCACGACCTTGTAGCGCTCGTGCGTTCTCGGCACGTCCTGGGTGTCGCTGCTGACGTAGCCATCGAGCCTGTCCAGCGCGGCGAGGGCCTGGTCGCCGCTGCTGCGGCGTGCGTTACGGGAGGCCGCGATCTGTTGATAAGCCGCTTGCAGGTCTTGAATGATGGCCCGATAGCTGGCCAGGGCCTTATCCATCTCGGCGACCTTCTGCCGGTTGGTTTCGGTCGTGAAGAAGTTGCGCAGCCCCGCCAGGTTCTGCTCGATGCTGGCGATCTTCTGCTTCAGTTCACCGGCGCTCTTCTCGTCTCCGCCACTCTGCAGGTAAGCGGCCCGCGCCAGACGCATCTCCGAGAGATCCTGCATCAGATGGTTGACCGCGCTCATGCGATCCATGCGGTAGGACAGGTTGCTGATGGAGTCCCAGCCGGCCCAGAAGATCAGGACGCTCATCATCAGCAGCAGGCCGAAGCCCGTCATCAGTTTTCTGCCGACACTCAGATTGGCAAGCCAGCGATACATGGGACGCACTCCTGATTCGTGAGGGGGGTAGGACGTCTCGTGCAACGCGCTGCGCGTTCAGGGGCAGGCATGCCGCGGTTCGGCTCCCCATCGATCGGGAACCACCGACGCATGGCGAGGTGGAGAGTTGGCGAAGGCAGGCAACGAGGAAAAGTCATGGGGTGGCTATTGTTCTTTTGGGGAGTCCGCATACCTGGGCGGCTCCGTTTCATTCAGGCAGGACGTGACCCGAAATCCCTGCGATGGCCTGACGGGTTGACCCTGCGCGGGTGTTCGCCCTGGGCACAGCGGGCCGGAGGGGCAAATCCTCAGGCGAATATGGCAGGGCGCTATAAATCCATCCAATGCATTTTTCATGGTTTTTATTTTGTTTGGTGCATCAGTCGGGGTTGACGTTACCTGCCCTTGCGCGTTGCCGCAGTTGTTCGAGCCGTTAGTCGGCCTGAGCGAACCTGGTCAGGTTGCTCAGGTCATCTGCTCAGGTTCCATGAAACCCGGCCAGGAGGGATGACATGCTTGCGCAACTGCCCACTGCACTTCGTGACCTGCAACTGCCGCTGCGCCTGAGGCTGTGGGACGGCAAGCAGATCGACTTGGGGCCCAAGCCCAGAGTGACCCTGGTGGTGAAGGATCCGGGCCTGGTCACCCAGCTGGCTCATCCCAGCCTGGATGCGTTGGGCGCAGCCTATGTCGAAGGCCGTGTTGACCTGGAAGGTCCCATCGACGAGGCCATCGAGGTCGGTGATGCTCTGAGCACCGCACTGCTCGGCGATGAATCCACGTCCACCGAGTTGTACACCGTCCACGACAAAGGCAGTGACGCCGCTGCCATCAGCTACCACTACGACCTGTCCAACGAGTTCTACCGCCTCTGGCTGGATCGCGACATGGTCTACTCCTGCGCCTATTTCGAAACCGGCCAGGAAGACCTCGACCAGGCCCAGCAGGCCAAGCTGCGCCACCTGTGCCGCAAGCTGCGCCTGAAGCCGGGCGACAGGCTGCTCGACGTCGGTTGTGGCTGGGGCGGCCTGGCGCGTTTCGCTGCGCGTGAGTTCGGTGCCGAGGTGCATGGCATCACCCTGAGCAAGGCGCAGCTGGCGCTGGGGTTGCAGCGCGTGGCCGAGGAGGGGCTGAGCGAGCGCGTGACGCTGGAGCTGCTGGATTACCGCGACCTGCCGCAGGACGGTCGCTTCGACAAGGTGGTCAGTGTCGGCATGTTCGAGCACGTCGGTCACGCCAACCTGTCACTGTATTGCGAGCGCCTGTTCGGAGCGGTCAGGCCCGGCGGTGTGGTGATGAACCATGGCATCACCTCGCGCTTCACCGATGGTCGCCCGGTCGGTCGTGGCGCTGGCGAGTTCATCGACCGCTACGTGTTTCCGCAGGGCGAGCTGCCGCACCTGGTGACCATCGCCAGGGCGATCAGCGAAGCCGGGCTTGAGATCGTCGACGTCGAGAGCCTGCGTCTGCACTATGCACGCACCCTGCAACTCTGGAGTCAGGGGCTGGAGCGACAACTCGACAAGGCTGCGCAATGGGTGCCGCAGAAGGCCCTGCGCATCTGGCGTCTGTACCTGGCCGGCTGCGCGTACGGTTTTCAGCATGGCTGGATGAACCTGCATCAGATCCTCGCGCTGAAGCCCTACGCGGACGGTCATCACGATCTGCCCTGGACGCGCGCCGACCTTTATTCGTGATGGAGTAACATGCGGCAGTCCTCACCCTCGAGCTGCCCATGCCCACGTTGCTGCAACGCCATCGCGTGCTGTTCACCGTTCTGCCGATCCTGGCGGGATTGGTGCTGAGCGTATGGTTCGCTGGTCGTTATGCCGAGCAGCGCGCCTGGGCCGAGCGCAGCCAGGAAGCGCGTGGCCAGTTGCAGCTCTACGCACAGTCGATCCGTACGCTGGTGGAGCGCTTCAACTCGGTGCCGGAGCTGCTCTCGCTGGACAGCGATATCCGCAGCCTGCTGCGTGCGCCCGAGGATCGTCACCTGCGTCTGGCGCTGAACCTGCGTCTGGAGCGGCTCAACAACGCTGCGGGTTCCACGGTTCTGTATCTGCTCGACAGCAAGGGTGAGACGCTGTCGGCAAGCAACTGGCGTGACTGGAGCAGCTTCGTCGGCAACAACTACGCTTTCCGTCCCTACTTTCAGGATGCCGTGCGCAATGGTGGCGCGCGCTATTTCGCGGTGGGTGTCACCACCGGCATTCCCGGTTATTTCCTCTCCCATGTGGTGCGCGAGGAGAACGGCACGCTGCTTGGCGTACTGGTGGTCAAGCTGGAGCTGGAGGAGCTGCAGCGCGAATGGGTGGATCAGCCGGGGGTGTTGCTGGTGGCCGACAGTCACCAGGTGGCGATTCTCAGCAATCGTCCGGCCTGGCGCTTTCGTACCTTGCAGACACTCGACGAACAGGCGCGCGCCGAACTGATCGACGTGCGCAAGTATGCCGAGCAGGCGCTCAAGCCGCTGCCCAGTCGTGTGCACCGATACATCGACGATGAGACGGCCTGGACACGTCTTGACGGTCCCGACGGGCCGCGCGATTACCTCTGGCAACGCATGGCCCTGCCAAATGAAGGCTGGACGCTGCATCTGCTCAGCGAGCCGAGCAATCTGGCCTTTACGCGTCGCAGCTACAGCCTTGCTGCGGCTGGTGCCTGGCTGGCGCTGAGTTTCCTCCTGCTGTTCCTGGCGCAGCGGCGCAAGAACCAGCGCTTGCAGGCGAGCATCCGCGAACGCCTGGAGCGTGAAGTGGAGCTGCGTACCGCCGAGCTGCGCGAGGCTCAGGAGGGCCTGGTGCATGCGGCCAGGATGGCGGCACTGGGGCAGATGTCGGCGGCCATGGCGCATGAGCTCAATCAGCCGCTGACCGCCTTGCAGATGCAACTGGGCAGCCAGCGCCTGTTGCTTGAAAGTGGCCGCCCGGAGGCGATGCGCGAAGGTCTGCAACGCATGGACGGCCTGCTGCAACGCATGGCGGCGCTGACCGGTCACCTGAAGACATTCGCGCGCAAGAGTCCGGCCGGCCTCGGCGAACGGTTGCGCCTGGGGGACGTGCTGGAACAGGCACTGCAACTGCTGGCGCCGCGTATCCGCAGCGAACAGGTCGAGCTGAACGTACAGATCGCGGCCGATGCCATCGTGCTGGGCGATGGCATTCGCCTGGAGCAGGTGCTGCTCAACCTGCTGCACAACGCGCTGGATGCCATGGCCGACAGCGAGCGGCGTGTGCTCGAGGTGCGTATCCGGCGTCAGGGCGAGGAGTGCCGGCTGACGGTCGAGGACAGCGGCGGCGGAATTGCCGAAGAGACGCTGGAGCATGTGTTCGAGCCCTTCTTCACCACCAAGCCGGTTGGCCAGGGGCTGGGCCTGGGCCTGGCGGTGTCCTACGGCATCGTTCGGGAGCTGGGCGGCACGCTGAACGCCGCCAATGGCGAGCACGGCGCCGTGTTCACCCTGAGCCTGCCGGCCGCGTCGTAGGGTGCGCCGCGCCCCCTAGGGTCTGTCGCCGTTGCGCCAGGGGTGACGCTCGTCACAGCCAGGGTTGCTTCTCCGGAATTCATCCGGGCTACACTGCCGCGGTTCATAACGGGGAGGTGCCATGAGCGATCAGGTCATAGTGGTCGACGACGAAGCCGCGATTCGCGAGGCGGTTCAGCAGTGGCTGGAGCTGTCCGGCCTGGAGGTGCGCGCCTGCAGCAGCGCCAGGGAAGCGCTGGCGGTGGTCGACCGTGACTACCCCGGTGTCGTCGTCAGCGATGTGCGCATGCCTGGCAGCGATGGCCTGCAACTGCTGGACAAGTTGCTGCAAATGGACGCGGATCTGCCGGTGATTCTGGTCACCGGTCATGGCGACGTGCCGATGGCGGTGCAGGCACTGCGTCAGGGCGCCTACGATTTCATCGAGAAACCCTTCACGCCGGAGCGCCTGCTCGACAGCGTGCGCCGTGCCCTGGACAAGCGCCGCCTGGTCTGCGAGAACCGCCAGCTGCGCCGCCAGGTGGTCGACAAGGGGCGCATCGAAAGCCAGTTGATCGGCATTTCGCGGTCGATGGAAAACCTGCGTCGGCAAATCCTCGAACTGGCCGGTACCTCGGTCAACGTGCTGATCCGTGGTGAAACCGGTAGCGGCAAGGAGTGCGTGGCGCGCTGCCTGCACGACTTCAGTCCGCGTGTCGGCAAGGCCTTTGCCGCGCTCAACTGCGCGGCGATTCCGGAAACCATCTTCGAGAGCGAGCTGTTCGGCCATGAGAGCGGTGCCTTCACCGGGGCGCAGGGCCGGCGCATCGGTCGGATCGAGCACGCCGATGGCGGCACCCTGTTCCTCGACGAAGTGGAGAGCCTGCCGCTGGCGCAGCAGGTCAAGCTGCTGCGTGTGTTGCAGGAGAAGACCCTGGAGCGCCTGGGGTCGAACAAGAGCATCAAGGTCGACCTGCGAGTGATCAGTGCGGTGAAGCCGGATCTGCAGGACGAGGTGCGCGCCGGGCGTTTCCGTGAGGATCTGCTCTATCGCCTCAACGTCGCCACTCTGCACATTCCACCGTTGCGCGACCGTCGCGAGGACATCCCGCTGCTGTTCGAACACTTCGCCGCCGAGGCTGCCAGGCGCCACGAGCGCGAGATGCCGGCGCTGGCACCGAGCGAGCTGGCGCGACTGCTGAGCCATGACTGGCCCGGTAACGTGCGCGAGCTGGCCAACGCGGCCGAGCGCCATGCGCTGGGGCTTTCCAGCCCGTCGCAAGGGGAGCGGGGAGTGGATCAGTCGCTGGCGCAGCAGATGGAGACCTTCGAGGCACAATGCCTGCGCAATGCCCTGTCGCAGTGTCAGGGCAATATCGCGGCGGTGATGGAAATGCTGCAGCTGCCGCGACGCACCCTCAACGAGAAGATGCAGCGCCACGGGCTGAGCCGTAGCGACTACCTGCCGGGCGGCGAAGACGTGTAGGGCGTTGCACGGCTGCCCAGGCCGTGCGCAGCGTGAATACCCCGGTCTTTGCGCGGTGCGCACGGCGCACCCTGCGGGCGTCGTCCTTCGATAAGCGAAATCTTGCCTATGGCTTCGTTCGAGGTCGGCGGAATCTTGCGCACATCATCCGCTTCTCTTCGTTGAAACCCCTCTAACCAGGGGCTTTCCGCTTCTGGCATGGGGTCTGCTAAGGAAACGATGCCGTCATTCCCGCGCAGGCGGGAATCCAGAACCTGCGAACGCCCCGGGCTCCCGTCTTTGCGGGAGCGACGACAAACGACTTTTTCAGAACATCCCTGAAGGTCTCATGTGCCTGGGCTCATGCCTGAGCCGGCAACCATAACAACAACGGAGATTCCCCCATGCGACTGACCAAGCGTCTGAGTCTGTTCGCCGCTGCTGCGGCCATCACTGCCAGCACCGCGGCCATTGCTGCTCCAACCTTCATCAACGTCCTGACCGGCGGCACCAGCGGGGTTTACTACCCGATTGGCGTGGCCTTGTCGCAGCTCTATGGTCAGATCGATGGTGCGCGCACGTCGGTGCAGGCCACCAAGGCTTCGGTAGAGAACCTCAATCTGTTGCAGGCTGGCCGTGGTGAACTGGCCTTCGCCCTCGGCGACTCGGTGGAAGATGCCTGGAATGGCGTCGAGGACGCCGGCTTCAAGGCGCCGCTGAAGAAGATCCGTGCCCTGGCCGGCACCTACCCGAACTACATCCAGATCGTCGCCAGCAAGGAATCCGGCATCAAGACCCTGGAAGACCTCAAGGGCAAGCGCATCTCCGTCGGTGCTCCGCGTTCCGGCACCGAGCTCAACGCCCGCGCCATCTTCGAAGCGGCCGGCATGAGCTACAAGGACTTCGCACGTGTCGAGTACATGCCCTACGCCGAGTCGGTGGAGCTGATCAAGAACCGTCAGATCGACGCCACCCTGCAGTCCTCGGGTCTGGGCATGGCCGCCATCCGCGACCTGGCCTCGATGGTGCCGCTGAACTTCGTCGCCGTACCCAAGGACGTCGTCGCCAAGATCGACAGCAAGGCCTATCAGGAAGGCGTGATCCCGGCCGGTACCTACGATGGTCAGGATGAAGACGTGCCCACCGTGGCCATCACCAACATCCTGGTGACCCACGAAGGCGTTTCCGATGACGTCGCCTACCAGATGGCCAAGCTGATGTTCGACAACCTGGGTCGTCTGTCCACCGCGCACTCGGCTGCGGCCGACATCAAGCTGGAAACCGCTACCCGGAACCTGCCGATCCCGCTGCACCCGGGCGCCGAGCGTTTCTACAAGGAAAAAGGCCTGATCCAGTAAGGCCAGCCCGATCCGCAGGGTGCGCCGTGCGCACCGCCCAGGCGTTGTCATGCCTGGCGGTACGCGCGGTGCCGGCTGCGCTGAAACACTCGCCCCACCCCATTCTCGCCCCAGAGAGCTTGCATCATGAGCGAACAAGAAGGGCTGCACGCCAGCCCCAATCAATGGCCGAAGACGCTGTTCTACGTGGCGTTGGCGTTCTCCATCTATCAGATCGTCACCGCCGCCTTCCACCCCGTTTCCAGCCAGGTGCTGCGTGCCGGCCACATCGGCTTCCTGCTGCTGCTGGTGTTTCTCTGCTACCCGGCGATCGGCAACAAGCGCCCGTTCCAACCAATCGCGTGGGTGCTGGGCCTGGCCGGCATGGCCACCTTCGGCTACCAGTGGTACTTCGAAGCCGATCTGATCCAGCGCTCCGGTGATCTCACCAGCACCGACATGATCATCGGCCTGACGCTGATGGTGCTGGTGTTCGAAGCCGCGCGCCGGGTCATGGGTATCGCTCTGCCGATCGTCTGTGGCGCGTTCCTGCTCTACGGCCTGTTCGGCCAGTACCTGCCGGGCGACTTCGCCCATCGCGGCTACGGGCTGGATCAGATCGTCAACCAGCTGTCCTTCGGTACCGAAGGCTTCTACGGTACGCCGACCTACGTTTCGGCCACCTACATCTTCCTGTTCATCCTGTTCGGCGCGTTCCTCGAGCAGGCCGGGATGATCAAGCTGTTCACCGACTTCGCCATGGGCATGTTCGGTCACCGTACCGGCGGTCCGGCCAAGGTCTCGGTGGTGTCGTCGGTGCTGATGGGCACGATCACCGGTTCCGGCGTGGCCAACGTGGTCACCACCGGCCAGTTCACCATCCCCCTGATGAAGCGTTTCGGCTACAAGCCGGCCTTTGCCGGCGGCATCGAGGCCACGGCGAGCATGGGTAGCCAGATCATGCCGCCAGTGATGGGCGCCGTGGCCTTCATCATGGCCGAGACCATCAACGTGCCCTTCGTCGAAGTGGCCAAGGCCGCGCTGATTCCGGCGTGCCTGTACTTCGGCTCGATCTTCTGGATGGTTCACCTGGAGGCGATCAAGCACAACCTCAAGGGGCTGCCGAAAGACGAATGTCCGAGTGCGCTGGATGCGGTGAAGAAACGCTGGTTCCTGCTGATCCCGCTGGGTGTGCTGGTCTACCTGCTGTTCTCCGGCTACACGCCGATGTTCTCCGGCACCGTGGGCCTGGCGCTGACCGCCATCGTCATCCTCGGCTCGGCGATCATCATGCGCTTCAACTCGTTCTGGCTGCGCTCGGCCTTCTGGATCGCGCTGGGCGTGCTCTGCGCCGGCTTCTTCCAGTTGGGCATCGCGGTGGTCTTCGGCGTCATCGCCGCGCTGGTCGCCGGCTGCTGGTTCGTCAAGGGTGGCCGCGAGACCCTGCGTGCCTGCGTCTTCGCCATGGTCGAGGGCGCCCGTCACGCCGTACCGGTGGGTATCGCCTGCGCCCTGGTCGGGGTGATCATCGGCATCGTCTCGCTGACCGGCATCGCTTCGACCTTCGCCGGTTACATCCTGGCCATCGGTCAGGACAACCTGTTGCTGTCGCTGGTGCTGACCATGCTCACCTGCCTGGTGCTGGGCATGGGCATCCCGACCATTCCCAACTACATCATCACCAGTTCGATCGCCGCGCCGGCCCTGCTGGAGCTGGGCGTGCCGCTGATCGTCTCGCACATGTTCGTCTTCTACTTCGGCCTGATGGCGGATCTCACGCCGCCGGTGGCGCTGGCCTGCTTCGCGGCGGCACCGATCGCCAAGGAGAATGGCCTGAAGATCAGCCTGGTGGCGGTCAAGGTGGCCATTGCCGGCTTCATCGTGCCGTTCATGGCGGTCTATGACCCGGCGCTGATGATGCAGGGCGATGACATCGGCGCGACGATCTACATGGTCATCAAGGCGCTGTTCGCCATCGGCCTGTGGGGGATCGCGGTGGTGGGCTACTACCGCATGCCGTTGTCCTGGATCGAGCGCCTGATCGCCATCGGCGCCGGCTTCTCGCTGGTACTGGCGATGCCGATCAGCGACGAGATCGGTTACGTCGTGGGCATCGCTCTGGTGGCCCAGCACATCTGGCGGGCACGCCGCCGTGAGCAACTGGCGGCAGCATGATCGGCCTGTGCCTGGGGTTGGCCGGTACGGTGTGGGCTGCGCTGCCCGTGCCGGCCTTCACCCTGGCCTGGGATCACAGCATCGAGAAGATCCGCTGGGAAGAGGATTATCGCGTCGCTGCCGAGGGCCTGATCCTCGGCGAAGCGCGGATCAAGGGTTCCGGCGCCGGCATGGAAGTGCCCGATGGCGCCGAACTGCGCGATGGCAGCTGGCACTACCAGAGCCAGCTACCGCCCTTGCAACCCCTGCGTGTCGGGCGCACGCCCGAAGCCGGGGATTACCAACTGTGCATCGACCAGCGTTGTCGTCCGATGAGCGACTGGCTCGGCCCGCCACGAGCGAGCCAGCCGACGCTGGAACTCTGGAGTTGCGAGCTGGGCTCCACCACGTCTGACGTGGATTAGGTTCGAGCGCGAACCCGGCTCCCGGCGCCACAAGCGCCGAGGAACGCAACGAACCCCCATGGGTGAGAGCCTGTGGGGGTTTCATTCGTTTCGCTCGACGACTTTTCGTACAGAACCTAGGCTTGGCGAACCAACTGCTCGGGAGAACCGTCATGCATCCTCTTTTGCGCTCCGTCCTGCCGCTCACGCTCTGCCTCTCTCCTGCGCTGGCCAGCGCGCTGGATATCCTGCCCGGTGTGTGGGAAGTCAGCTCGCACAACATGCAGGTCGGTGGCCAGGCGATGCCCGGCATGCAGGAAATGCTGGCGCAGTTGCAGAACCTGCCGCCCGAGCAGCGTCAGATGATGGAAGGCATGCTGGCCAAGCAGGGCGTCAAACTGGGCGCTGGTGGCGTGCAGATGTGCCTGACGGCGGAGCAGATCGAAGCGCAGGAAATCCCCCTGCACGACCCCAGGTCCGGTTGCAGCAACGAGATTCTCGAACGTAGCGCGACCCTGTGGAAATTCCGCTTCAACTGCCCCGATGCTCAGGGGGAAGGGGAAACGCGCTTTCTCAACGACAAGGAATTCACCACCCGGGTCAAGGGCACCTACAACGGTCAGCCGAGCAGCATGGAAAGCACTGCGCGCTGGATCGGGGCGGATTGCGCGACCCTGCAACGATAGGTTTCACAGGCCATGGCGCCGGCGGATCGTTGCGACCCGTTCGGCCCGCTCCCGGAGAAAGCGGTCGAAGGCCGCGATCACCTGCGGGTGGCTGATGCTCGACAGATAGTAGTGGTCGCGCACGTGGTCGAGCTCCGGGTCGAAGATCAGCGCATCGACCGGCAGACGCATCGTGCGCAGTTGATGAGTGACCACATGCGGGTTGAGGTAGACGGCATCGACCCGGTCGCTGATGGCCATGCGCAGCAGTGAGTCGATCTGGTTGGCCTGGATCAGGCGGATGCGCCCCGAGCGGATGTCGCTCAGGTAGGGCCAGGGGGTGAAGCCATTTTGCGTGCCGAGCCGGCGGATGCGCGCCTTGCCCAGTCCGAGGTAGCCTGGCTTGAGCAGGACGCCGTCGATGTAGGGGGCTGCCGGCTGGCTGTAACGGATGGTGTGGCCGGCTTTCTGATCCGCATTCCACTGCGGATGATCGGGAAACTTCAGATCGACCCGGCCTTCGAGAAAATCACCGAGCAGACGCCGAACCGGTAGTGGCGTGTAGACGAAGTGGTAGCCGTGCTCGGCAGCGAAGGCGTCCAGCAGGTCGCGGGCATAGCCCTGATACTCGCCGTCCTGCACGTTGGAGTAGGGTCGATAGGGTTGCAGTTCGACGCCGACGCGAATCACCTCCTGCGCCAGGCCGGGCATGATGTACAGGCTGAGGCAAAGCAGGAGGGTGGTCTTCATCTGGGGCGCGGCTGACGGGACAGCTGATCGGCCCCTTAACCATAGCTCACAGAATGGGCGAGATCAGTCGCGCCACGCGCATGCCCAGCTGCTGCAACCGATGCAGGTTACTTCGATCCGCGTTGACCAGTTCGCGTGAGCGGCTAAAGTCCTCTTCCAGCATATCGGCGACCTGTGCATTGAAGCCTTCGTCGAAGGTCAGCAGGCTCACCTCGAAATTCAGTCGGAAGGAACGGTTGTCCAGATTGGCGCTGCCCAGCACGCAGGCGTCATGGTCGATCAGCAACGCCTTCTGGTGCAGGAAGCCAGGCTGGTAGCGGAACACCCGCACGCCAGCGCGCAGCGCCTCGAAGGCGTACAGGCTGGAGGCGGCGTAGACGATACGGTGATCCGGTCTTGCCGGCAGCAGCAGGCGCACGTCGACACCGCGCATCACCGCCAGGCGCAGCGCGGCGAACAGCGCCTCGTCGGGGACGAAATACGGGCTGCTCAGCCAGACCCGCTCGCGTGCCGCATGGATCGCCTCGACGAACAGCAGCGAGCAGGTTTCCTGCGGGTCGGCCGGGCCGCTGGCGATCACCTGGCAGAGCAGGCCGGGTTCGTCCTGCTTGCTCGGCATCAGCAGTGGCGGCAACTGCTGGCAGGCCCAGTACCAGTCTTCGGCGAAGGCCTCCTGGAGACTGGCCACCACGGGGCCGCGCACCTCGACATGGGTGTCGCGCCAGGGCGCCAGCGGCGGTTTCCTGCCCAGGTACTCGATGCCGACGTTGAGCCCGCCGAGAAAGCCGATCTCGCCATCGACCACGACGATCTTGCGGTGGTTGCGGAAGTTCAGCTGGAAGCGGTTGAACAGTCCCGAGCGGGTCGGAAAGGCATGCACCTGTACGCCACCGCGACGCAGACGGTCGATGAAGGTGCCGGACAGCGAATGGCTGCCGACGCCGTCGTACAGCACATGCACCTTCACCCCGGCGGCGGCGCGCTCCAGCAGCACATCGTGCAGACGCTGGCCGAGGCTGTCGTCACGGATGATGAAGAACTGCAGGAGGATCACCTGCCGAGCGCTGGCCAGGGCCTCGAAGAGGGCGGCGAAGGTGGCTTCTCCGTCGATCAGCAGCTCGGCGCGGTTGCCGGTCAGGCCGGGCAGGTGCGACAGCCGGGGCAGGGCGCGCAGGCGGTCGTACGCCGGCGACAGGTGCGCGGCCTTGGCTTCTTCGACCCAGGGGCGCCAGTCCTGCGCGGCCATGGCATGGTGCATTTCCTTGTCTGCCTCGCGACGGGCCTTCACGTAGGCATCGAAGCGGCTGCGGCCGAAGACCAGATACGGCAGCAGGGTCAGGTAGGGCATGAAGAACAGCGACAGGCCCCAGGCCAGTGCGCCCTGGGCGGTGCGTACGGTGAGCACGGCATGAATCGCGGCGAGTACGCCGAGCGCATGAATGCTGGCGATCAGGTAGCCGAACAGATGGGGAATGCCGAAATCCACAGGCATGCAGGAGCATCCTTCGCATGGGCCGTGTGCAGCTGACCACGGGCTTTTTACAGCGTTCGCCGATCATCCTGCCACGGCTATGCGGTGAATGGCAGTAGAGGGCAGATTGCCAGCTTGCAGGGAATTATTCAGAGGTTTCAAGTGTCTTGGTTTCTGGGTGAACAAAATTCATGTGTTACCCTTGCTCGTTCGACCCAAGCCTGGGTCGTCTTCGATTCGAGGAGGGCATCCGTCCTGTTCACGCTCGTCTAGCGAGTAAAAAACGCATCAAGGAGTACGCCACGTATGGGAAACGTCCCTTCGCATGACACGACCCCGCCAGCCAAGCTGGAAACCCATGACGGCATCCCGGCACCGTCCGGTGACGCCAATCTGATCGACACCGACTACGTCATAGGCCAGGACAATATCCGCGGCCAGTTCGTCCTGTCCCTGGATATTCACGGCAAGGTCTTCACCATCTCCGCGCTGGTCGCGGTCGTCTTCGTCATCCTCACCCTGGCGCTGCAGACCGAAGTCGAGCCCCTGTTCACCGCCTTGCGCGACTGGCTGACACACCACATGGCCTGGTTCTTCCTGGGCGCGGCCAACATCTTCGTCGTGCTCTGTCTCGGCCTGATCGTCTCGCCGCTGGGGCGGGTGCGCATCGGCGGTCGTGACGCGACCCCCGATTTTTCCTACCTGACCTGGTTCTCCATGCTGTTCGCTGCCGGCATGGGTATCGGCCTGATGTTCTACGGCGTGGCCGAGCCGGTGTCGCATTACACCGCCGCAATCGGCGGCGTGGTCGCAGAGAACGGTGTGCGTACCGACTGGGCACCACTTGGGGGGGCCGCCGGTGACGCCAGCGAGGCGCAGCGCCTGGCCATGGCCGCCACCATCTTCCACTGGGGCCTGCACCCCTGGGCGATCTACGCCATCGTCGCCCTGGCGCTGGCGATCTTCTCCTTCAACAAGGGCTTGCCGCTGGCGATTCGCTCGATCTTCTACCCCATTCTCGGTGAACGCGTATGGGGCTGGCCGGGTCATGTGATCGATATCCTCGCGGTGTTCGCCACCCTCTTCGGCCTGGTCACCTCGCTGGGTATCGGCGCGGAGCAGGCCGCCGGCGGCATCGAGCACCTGTTCGGGATCGAGGCGACCAACGCCAGCAAGGTGCTGCTGATCGTCGCCATCACCCTGGTGGCGCTGGGCTCGGTCATGTCCGGGCTGGAAAAGGGCGTGCGTCGTCTGTCGGAAATCAACATTGGCCTGGCGTTCGTGCTGCTGGTCTTCGTCATCCTCGCCGGACCGACCCTGGCCATCGCCCTGGGCTTTTTCGAAAACCTCGGCGCCTACCTGACGTATCTGCCGGCGCTGTCCAATCCGGTTGGACGTGAGGACGTCAACTTCACCCAGGGCTGGACCGCGTTCTACTGGGCCTGGTGGATCAGCTGGTCGCCCTTCGTCGGCATGTTCATCGCCCGTATCAGCCGTGGTCGCAGCGTGCGCGAGTTTCTCATCGCCGTGCTGCTGGTGCCGTCGCTGGTGTCGGTGCTGTGGATGACCACCTTCGGTGGCAGTGCCTTCGCCCAGATCGGCGCCGGCCTGGGCGAGGTCGCCGATGCGGCTCTGGAGCTGAAACTCTTCGCCCTGCTCGCCGAACTGCCCCTGAGCGGCATCATGTCGTTCGTCGCCATCGTCCTGGTGATCATGTTCTTCATCACCTCGTCGGACTCCGGCTCCCTGGTGATCGACACCATCACCGCCGGCGGCAAGGTCAATGCTCCGGTGGTGCAACGCGTGTTCTGGGCCAGCATCGAAGGCGTGATCGCCATCGCCCTGCTGCTCGGTGGTGGCCTGGTGGCGTTGCAGGCGATGGCCGTGTCCACGGGCCTGCCGTTCGCTGCCGTGCTGCTGGTCGGTTGCATCTCGGTGGTGCGCGGACTGATGACCGAGCCGCGCTAGACGAGCAGAGCGTGAAACGCCGCGGCTCCCTTGCAGGAACCGCGGCGTTTCTTTTTACCCGGGGCCTGTCAGCGGGCGCTGATGTCAGCCGGAGCGGCAGCACTCTCTGCCGGGGCCGCATGACCTGCTCCCTGTGCCTGGTTGGCATAGGAAACGGTCGCGGTGAACACCACGTCGGTGTGCGAGTTCAGCGCGGTCTCGAAGGAGTCCTGCACCACGCTGATGACGAAGCCGATGCTGACCACCTGCATGGCGATCTCGGCATCGATGCCGAACAGGCTGGTGGCCATCGGAATCAGCAGCAGCGAACCACCGGCCACGCCGGATACGCCGGCAGCCGCTAGCGAGGACACCACGCACAGCAGCAGCGCGGTCGGCAGGTCGACCGGAATGCCCAGGGTATGGGTGGCGGCCAGTGTCATCACCGAGATGGTCACGGCGGCACCGGCCATGTTGATGGTGGCGCCCAGCGGGATGGTGATCGAGTAGGTTTCGCGATCGAGCTTGAGCTTCTCGCACAGGCGCAGGTTGACCGGGATGTTGGCGGCCGAACTGCGGGTGAAGAAGGCCGTTACCGCACTTTCGCGCAGGATGGTCAGCAGCAGCGGGTAAGGGTTGCGACGCAGCTTGAGGTAGACCAGCAACGGGTTGATCAGCAGCGTCATGACCAGCATGCAGCCGACCATCACCACCAGCAGGCGGGCATAGCTGGCCAGCGCCTCGAAGCCGGAGTCCGCCATGGTGCTGGCGACCAGGCCGAAGATACCGATGGGGGCCAGGTTGATGACGAACTGAACCGCCTTGGTGAGTGCGTTGGATATGTCGGTGAGCAGGGTGCGGGTGCTCGGCGCGGCGTGGCGCAGGAATACCCCCAGCAGCACGGCCCAGGCCAGGATGGCGATGAAATTGGAGGTATTGAGTGCCTGCACCGGGCCGACGAAGATGCTGACCAGCAGGTTGTGCAGAACTTCTACGATGCTGCCGGGCGGGTTGCCATCTGCCTTGCTGACATCGAGTGCGAGCGTGGTCGGGAACAGGAAACTGGCGCATACCGCCAGCGCTGCGGCACAGAAGGTGCTGATCAGGTACATCAGCAGTACCGGGCGCACATGCGTGGGCTGGCTGCCCTGGCGTGCAGCCAGCGAGGCCGTTACCAGTACCAGCACCAGAATCGGTGCCACCGCTTTCAGAGCGAGAATGAACAGTTCGCCCAGCAGGCCGACCTTGAGTGCGGCAGCGGGCGCGATCCAGGCCAGCAGGATGCCGAGCACCAGGCCGATGAAGATGCGCAACACCAGGCTGGCGTTGGAGTAATGGGCAGCTAGAAGTTTGAGGGCATTCATGAGTCTTACGCTTTCCGGATTTCGGGGCTTGTCACCGACAAAAACGAATCCACTGCCGCGCAGAAACATGCGCGCAGAACGGGGTCGCTACTGGCGGGGGCGTGATTATAGGGATGAGAGGAAAAGCGCGGTGACTTATGTCGGATGGGTGGTCATTGCAGGAGCTCGCTTATTCTTGTTTTTCGGGACTTTTACGGCCTTCGGCCGGTACAGCAGGGGGATTGCGTTCGGTGTCGCGGGGCCGCGTGGGCTCTGCGCACCGCCTGTTGCTCGTGTCTGGCACTGAGGTACTTCAGCAACGGCTGAGGCCCCTCAGCCTCCTTGACGCGATCAGCACTCGACGATATTCACCGCCAGGCCGCCACGCGCGGTTTCCTTGTACTTGGTCAGCATGTCGGCACCGGTCTCGCGCATGGTCTTGATCACCTTGTCCAGGCTCACGTAGTGCGAGCCGTCGCCGTACAACGCCATGCGCGCCGCGTTGATGGCCTTCACCGAGGCGATGGCGTTGCGCTCGATGCAGGGAATCTGCACCAGGCCACCGACCGGGTCGCAGGTCAGGCCCAGGTGGTGCTCCATGCCGATCTCGGCGGCGTTCTCGACCTGCTCCGGAGTGCCACCCAGCACCGCGCACAGCGCGCCGGCGGCCATCGAACAGGCCACGCCGACTTCGCCCTGGCAGCCCACTTCGGCGCCGCTGATCGAGGCGTTTTCCTTGTACAGGATGCCGATGGCGCCGGCGGTCAGCAGAAAATCAATGACACCGCGTTCGCTGGCGCCGGAAATGGCATTGACGTAGTAGTGCAGCACCGCCGGGATGATGCCGGCGGCGCCGTTGGTCGGCGCAGTGACCACGCGGCCACCGGCGGCGTTCTCTTCGTTGACCGCCAGGGCCCAGAGGTTGACCCAGTCGAGCATGCGCAGCGGGTCTTCCAGGGAGCTGCGCTGGAAACCGCCCAGCTTGCGCGCCAGGATCGCCGCGCGGCGGCGTACCTTGAAGCCGCCGGGGAGGATGCCCTCGGTGCGGCAGCCACGGTCGACGCAGGCCTGCATCACCTTCCATATTTCCAGCAGGCCGGCCTCAATCTCGGCATCGTTACGCCAGTGGCGCTCGTTGCGGCGCATGATCTCGGCAATGCCGATGCCATGTTCGCGGCTCAGGCGCAGCAGATCGGCACCGCTGCGAAACGGCAGCGGCAGGCTGGTGGCGTCCGGGGCGATGACCTTGTGTTTGGAGCCGTCGGCGAGAATCGCCTCGCTGACCACGAAACCGCCGCCTACCGAGTAGTAGGTGGCTTCGTGCACCTGGATACCAGCGGCATCGAAGGCGGCGAAGCGCAGGCCGTTGGCGTGCAGCGGCAGCGCCTTGCGGAACATTTTCAGGTCGGCTTTCTCGTCGAAGGCGACGGCATGCTTGCCGGCCAGGACGATGCGTTTGTCGCGACGGATGGCCTCGATATAGCCAGGTACCTGGTCGACATCGACGGTGTCCGGCTCATAGCCGCTGAGGCCGAGCAGCACCGCCTTGTCGCTGCCGTGGCCCTTGCCGGTGGCACCCAGCGAGCCATACAGCTCGGCGGCCACGCGGGACACCTGCGGCATGTAGCCGTGGTTATCCAGGGCATTGGTGAACAGCACGGCGGCACGCATCGGGCCGACGGTGTGGGAGCTGGAAGGGCCTATGCCTACCTTGAACAGGTCGAAAACGCTGATGGCCATGGCGAGATTCTTCTTGTATGGGCACTGCCGAAAATCTGAGTTTTCAGTGATGCCTTGATGTGTGTGAACCACGCGCCCGGTTCAGCGCGTGTGGATGACCCTATCTAAGAACGCCTTTATCATTATGTATACTGATTTATTTTTAATGTATTCGTTAGCAACTCTTAACTATTGAGATCACGCCATGGACATCACCCGCCTGCGCACCCTGCGAGAACTGGCGCGCTGCCGCACCATGGCGGCGGCCGCCGAATCGTTGCACCTGACGCCGTCGGCCGTCTCACAGCAGGTTTCCCTGCTCGAACGGGAGGCCGATATGGCGCTGATCGAGCGACGTGGCCGCGGTGTGGTGCTGACCCCGGCCGGCGAGCGTCTGGTGGCGCATGCCGAACGCATCCTCATGGTGCTCGACGAGGCGCGCTCGGAGTTGGCGCTGCTGCGCGGAGAGATCGTCGGGGAGCTGCGAGTGGCGGCCTTTCCCTCGATCGCCGTGGCGGTGATCGCGGAAACCGTGCGTGCACTGCGCAGCGCCTACCCACGGTTGAACGTGGTGGTACTGGAGCTGGAGCCGCAGGAGAGCCTCAGCGCCCTTGGCGCCTGGCAGATCGACGTGGCGGTGATCGATGACCTGGCCGTGGCACCCGACGAGAGCCGCGAGAATTACGCACTGATTCCACTGACCCAGGATCTTCTGCACGTTCTGTTGCCCATCGACCACACCCTGGCCAGGCGCGACAGCCTGACCATCGCCGAGCTGCGCGACGAGGCCTGGGCGCTCGACTCCAGCGGCAGTTCGTTCGGCGAATTCATCACCAACCTGTGTCGTCGCTCGGGCTATGCGCCGAGGATCAACGCCCATTGTGCCGGCTTCGAAATGGTCGCGGCGATGGTCGCCTCGGGCAATTCCATCTCCGTCGTCTCCGGCTTGCGCCTGGTGCGCCCGCTGCCTGGCGTCACAGCCGTTCCTTTGCTGCCGGATATCCAGCGCGGTGTCTTCCTCGCCTACCGCAAGGGCGAGCGTGATCATCCGGCGGTCAATGTCTTCCTCGATGAAGCGGTGTACGCCGCCGACAAAGTCCTCGGCTAGCGTCACCCCCAGCCACCCCGTGGGAGCGGTTGGGTCTGACGCGTAGGGTGGATGACGCTTTTCACCCTCCGCGGGTATGGCTCGGCGTCAGTTCCAGAGAGCACTTACTGGTGTATGCGCCGGGTAGTGCGTCGCCACCTGCGCCTGCAGCAGTTCAGCGCAGGCCAGTGCATCGGTCAGGGCATGGTGCGCGCAGTAGAGCGGCAGGCCGTAACGCAAACGGCTGTCGGCCAGGCGGATGGAGAGGGGCTCGCGGCCGCGCAGGCGATCCCACCAGCTCACCCTGCGTCTGGGGTGCAGGCGGGCTTCCAGTTCCATGGTGTCGATGATGGGGAAGATCAGCCCTTCGCCCAGATGCTGACGCACGGCCTGGTCGAGAAAGTTGCGTTCTATATTGCGGTAGTGCACGACCACGACCTTGCCTGCCATGGCTTCGAGCAACTCTTCGAGCACGCTGGCCAGGCGTGGGGCGTGGCGGATGTCGCTGTGGGTGATGTGGTGGAAGGTGACCGATTCGGCGCTCAGCTCGCCGGTGGGTTTGACCACCCAGTAGCGCGAGTCGGCGCAGCGGATGCGTTGCAGGCTCAGTGGCACCAGACCGAGGCTGACGATGGCGTGCTCACGCGGGTCGAGGCCGGTGGTTTCCACGTCCAGCGCCACCAGCGGAACATCTTCCAGTGGCGTATCGGCTGCCACACAGCCTGCGCCGTAGTAAGCGCGCAGGCGCGGGTCGCGGCTGCTTTCGGCGAGGCTGGCGAACAGTTGCGGCCAGTCCTGAGCGGCGCGCTCGCTCATCGCGTGCGGCTCGCCGGTTGCGCCGGGTAGCGAAAGCGCAGGAATTTCTGCGCGTTGCTGATCACCTGGAAGGCTTCCTTGAGGTGCTGGCGCTCGCTGGCGCTGAACTGCTCCGGTTCTATGTAGTTGCTCGGCGCGTTGCCGGCCTCGACCTCACGGGCCTGGTGGCGGATACGCACCAGGCTGAGGAACTCGAAGGCGTAGCGCAGGTGCTCCAGCGCCTCCCTGGGCAGCAGCCTGGTGGCGGCGATGGCGTCGAGGCGATCCAGCGAGTTCTGCGCCTTGGAGCCACAGGCCAGGGCGTGCACGCGGATCAGGTCGGTGAGCGGCGCGGTACCGCGGCCCTTGAGGTTGATGATGTTGCGGTGGCGGCCGTCGGTTTCCATCACGAAGGTGCGGAAGAAACCCAGCGGCGGCGTGCGGTTGAGTGCATTGCGCGCCAGCGCGGCAAGGAAGGCCGGGCTGGCGCTGGCTTTTGCCGCGAGCAGATCCTTGAGGTTCTCCACCAGTTCGGTTTCGCCGTAGAGGCCGTCGAGGTCGAAAAAGATGCTGGCGTTGAGCAGGGTCTCCGGGTTGGGCCGCTCGATCCACTCGCTGAAGTATCGCCGCCATACCCTCAGCGGCTGCCGCCACCTGGGGTTGCTGGCCATGATGCCGCCCTTGCAGTAGCTGTAGCCGCAGGCAGCCAGGCCGTCGCTGACGAACTGCGCCAGTTCGGCGAAGTAGGCGTCGTGCTCGTCGGGGTCGAAGCCATCGTCGAGCACCAGGGCGTTGTCCTGGTCGGTGAGCAGCAGCTGCTCGTCGCGGGCCATGGAGCCGGCGGCCATGAAGCAGTAGGGTACCGGCGGCGGACCGAGCCTCTGTTCGGCCAGTTCCAGCAGGCGCTGACTGAAGGCGCGACCGATGCCGCTCATGGCGCTGCCGACCATGTGCGCGCTGGCGTCGTCGGCGACCATGCGCACGAAGGTGGCGCGCAGGTCGGGCAGCAGGCTCTTGAGCCCCTCTACCGAGGTCTTGTTGAAGATGCCGTTGACCAGGTACAGGCTGCTGCGCGACTCGTAGCGGATGATGTCGGCCAGCGCCACCACGCCCACCGGGCGCCGGCGATGGAGGATCGGCAGGTGGTGGATGTTGTTGCGCAGCATGCACAGCATGGCTTCGAACACCGAGTCGTCGGCCTGCAGGGTGATGGGGTTGGGCGTCATCACCTGGCTCACCGGGATGTCGCCGGGCAGCCCGGCGGCCAGCACGCGTGTGCGCAGGTCGCGGTCGGTGAGGATGCCGGCCATCACCTGGTTCTGTTGTTCGGCGACCTGCACCTGGTTCGGATCGGGCCACTGCGTGCCGGGATCGACGACGATCACCGAGGACACGCTGTGCTCGGTCATCACCTGCGCCACCTGCCGGATCGGCGTGTCCAGCGGCACGCTGACGGCCCCGCGCGAGAGCAGCTTGCGTACCTTGATCTTCATCAGCTCGCTGGCCTTGCCGTGGCTGTCTTGCAGAGCGGATTTCAACCGCGACTGACCTTCGGCCTCGACGAAGTCGGCGAAACTGTCGAACTGCTCGCACAACTGCTGGAACAGCGCACCCGGGATGAAGTAGATCAGGCAATCTTCCAGGGCCGTGGCGCCCAGGCGTACCTTGTTGCCGCGCAGCAGGCCGGCCTGGCCGAAGATGTCGCCTTCGCTGAGGCGATTGTGCAGTTCGCCGCCGCGCCGATGGATTTCCACCGCGCCGCTGCGCACGTAATGCAGTTCGTGGATCGGCGCGCCGACGGCGAGGATTTCGCTGCCGGCCTTGAAGTAGCCCACCTGCACGTCCCGGGCGATCTCGTCGAGCGTTTGCTCCGGCAGGTTGTCGAAGGGGGCGAAGCGATTCAGGTGGTCGCGGATCTCGATCAACTCGATCTGCATGCGGGCCTCGCTGACTGGCTGGCACTACAGGATACGGGCTGCCACGATATCAGTGCAAAGCAGGTGGGCGACGGTGGATTCAAGGAGGTGCCATGCAGGGTTCGGGGATGTGGTGGGTGGTGGGCGTGCTGCTGGTGTTCGGTGGCGCGACGGTCTTTTACTACAACCGCCTGGTGTTCAACCGCCACCGCGTGGCCGAAGCCGAGAGTGGCGTCGACGTGCAGCTCAAGCGCCGCTCCAGCCTGATTCCGGCTCTGGTGGAGTGTGTACGACAGTACATGGGTTACGAGCAGAGCACGCTCGAAGCGCTGGTGCAGGAGCGCATGCGCGCCTTGCAACTGGCCGATTCGCCACTGGGCCGGCGCGCGCCGGTAGAGGCGCAGTTGAGCAGTCAGTTGCGGCAACTCTTCGCCCTGGTCGAGGCCTACCCGAACCTCAAGGCCGACAGCCGGTTTCGCGAGTTGCAGGGCAACATCAGCGAGGTCGAGGACCATATCCAGATGGCCCGGCGTTACTACAACGGCGCGGTGCGCGAGCTGAACGTGCTGGTGGAGTCGGTGCCGAGCAATCTGGTGGCGCGTCTGTTCGCCTTCACCCAGGCCGAGTACTTCACGCTGGATGATCCGCGTGACGGCCAGTCACCGAAGATGGAGTTCTGAGCATGCAGGGATGGCTACGTGGCCTGTTGCTGATTGGCTGCCTGTTGCCCGGCCTGGTGCTGGCGCAGGAGGCCATCGAAGATTTTTCCGTCAGCCTGCTGGTGGAGGCTGACGGCAACCTGCTGGTGACCGAGCGCATCACCGTGCGTGCCGAAGGCGATGATATTCGTCGCGGCATCTACCGTGATCTGCCGGTCAGCTATGCGCTGCCGATGGGGCTGGAGCAGAGCAGTCCGATCACCCTTTTGGGCGTGACCCGCGATGGTCGTGAAGAGGCCGTGCACAGCGAGCGCAACGGCGCCTGGGTGCGTTTCTACCTGGGCTCGGCGGACACCCTGCTCGACCCTGGGCGTTATCGCTACGAGCTGCGTTATCGGGTCGGGCGCGCGCTGCTGCATCACGCCGACACGGACGAGCTGTACTGGAACGTTACCGGCAATGGCTGGATTTTTCCGATCCGCCAGGCTTCGGTCGACGTGCGCCTGCCGGCAGGCGCACGGATCGGCCAGTTCGCCGCTTATACCGGTGCTCAGGGTGATCAGGGTCAGGACTTCCAGACAGTCGAACGCGGCGAGGACTACCTGCGCCTGGCCACCACCGCGGAACTGCCCGCCCACCACGGCCTGACGATAGCCGTGGATTGGCAGGCCGGGCTGGTGCCGCGGCCAGGCGCCATGGACAACGCCAGGCGGGCGCTGCTGGACAACCTGGGCGTGGGCATCGGCGCGCTGTTGCTGATCGGCCTGCTGCTGTTCTATCTGAGCGCCTGGAATCGCGTTGGTCGCGACCCGCGCAAGGGCGTGATCATCCCGCTGTTCGAGGGCCCGCCGGGCATGAGCGCGGTGCAGGCCGGCTACCTCTGGCATCGCGGGTTGCGTGGAGGCTTCTCGGCGCCACGGGCATTTGGCGTGTGGCTGACCGACATGGCCATCCACGAGCATCTGCAGATTGCGGACAGGCCGCGCAGTGGGTTCATCCTCTCGCGCGCAGGTGTTGCGCAAGGTGAGCTGAGCGAGCCGGATCGCGAGTTGAGCGACCGCCTGTTCAAGGCCGGCAAGGACGGCGATTCGATCGCCATCGGCAAGAAGTACGAGCCGCGCCTGGCCGATACGTTGAGTGGGCTGGAGAGCCAGTTGCAGCAGCAGGGCAGGGCCTGGTTCAGCAATAACCGTGGCATCTGGAGTTTTGGCTTGCTCTGGGCGGTGCTCGCCTGTGTGGTGATGCTGACGATGAGTGCTCATGGTGACGATCTGGCTACCGGGCTGGCCGGTCTGGTGTTCAGCCTGGGGTTCGGCGTGCCTTCGCTGCTGTTCATCAATACGGCTCGGCGCCAAGCCAGCTTTGGCAGGAAGATCACTCTTGGCCTGGTGGCGCTGATGTTCGTCTGGCCGGTGCCGGTGGGGCTGTTGATGATTGCCGAGGCCGCTTCCCTGCCGGTCTTGCTGCTGATCGTGCTGTATGTCGCGCTGGTGGTGGTTTTCCATTACCTGATGCCGGCGCCGACCCTGGAAGGGCGACGTTTGCTCGATGCGCTGGAAGGCTATCGCAACTACCTGCAACTGGCGGAGCAGGATGCTCTGGCGCTTGCGGCCGACGCCCCGGCGATGAGCATCGCCCTGTACGAACGCCACCTGCCCTTCGCCATGGCGCTCGGCGTGGAAGACAAATGGAGTGCGCGTTTCAGCGAAGCTCTGGCCAGCGGCCTGATCGACCCGACGCAGCGCGACTATCAGCCGACCTGGTATCACAGCCGCAGCAGCTACAGCTCGCCGCAGGCACTGAGTAGCGCGCTGGCCGCCGGTCTCAGTAGTGTTACCGCATTGGCATCGACACCTCCGTCGAGCAGCTCTTCGAGCG
>Ga0209699_100357_pt1 | contig 30030 bp, 27 predicted proteins | sample SynthPrep_1_END__FD_187204 | JGI IMG/M metagenome (GOLD analysis project Ga0209699, IMG submission 187204) | Synthetic microbial communities from Ohio, USA - SynthPrep_1_END_DS7_MetaG (SPAdes) (version 2) | ecosystem: Engineered > Bioreactor > Aerobic > Activated sludge | place: USA: Ohio...
CCCCTTCCTTCCCCCGATCCCTACCCCCCTGAAACACTGCTCCATTGCGCCACACCCGCTGTTCCGTTTCGTGACACCCGGCGCACACCCCGGCGGGATATGCAGGGCGAAAGCCGCCGTCACCCCTGCACGCCGTCCGACTGGCACGCGCTTTGCAGAAAGGAAGCCCGGGCAGCCCGCCGCACAGGGCGCCGAAACCGCCCCGGCTGCGGCATGGCGGACAAATAAAACCATGATGGAGACAAGTCACAGATGAACTCGCGCCAATTCCTGCGTCCGACGCTGAAGACCCTCGCCGTGCTCACCGCGGCCAGCCTCACCGTCGGCGCCGCTTCCGCCGCCACCACTGCGGGTGGCACCATCAGCAACGTCACCTGGGAAGACATCCTCAACGACGACAAGACGCCGGGCGATGTTCTCAGCTACGGCCTGGGCGTGAAGGCCCAGCGCTACAGCCCGCTCAAGCAGATCAATGCCCAGACGGTGTCGCAGTTGGTGCCGGCCTGGTCCTTCTCCTTCGGCGGCGAGAAGCAGCGCGGCCAGGAGGCCCAGGCGCTGGTGCGCGATGGCGTGATCTACGTTTCCGCCTCCTACTCCCGCTTCTTCGCCATCGACGCCCGCACCGGCAAGCGCCTGTGGGCCTACGAGCACCGCCTGCCGGACGACATCCGCCCCTGCTGCGACGTGGTGAACCGCGGCGCCGCCATCTATGGCGACAAGATCTACTTCGGCACCCTGGACGCCGCCGTGGTGGCGCTGGACCGCAAGACCGGCAAGGTGGTGTGGCGCGAGAAGTTCGGCGACCACAAGGTCGGCTACACCATGACCGGCGCGCCCACCATCGTGAAGGACCAGAAGACCGGCAAGGTCCTGCTGGTGCATGGCTCCTCCGGCGACGAATTCGGCGTGGTCGGCTGGCTGTTCGCCCGCGACCCGGACACCGGCAAGGAAGTGTGGGCGCGGCCGCTGGTCGAAGGCCACATGGGCCGCCTGGACGGCAAGGACAGCACCACCACCGGCGACGCCAAGGCGCCGTCGTGGCCGGACGATCCCAACTCGCCCACCGGCAAGGTCGAGGCCTGGAGCCATGGCGGCGGGGCGCCGTGGCAGAGCGCCTCCTTCGACGTCGACAACAACACCATCGTCATCGGCGCCGGCAACCCGGCACCGTGGAACACCTGGAAGCGCACCGCCAAGGGCGACGATCCGCGCAACTGGGACAGCCTGTTCACCTCCGGCCAAGCCTATGTGGATGCCAGCACCGGCGAGCTGAAGGGCTTCTACCAGCACACCCCGAACGACGCCTGGGACTTCTCCGGCAACAACTCGGTGATCCTGTTCGAGTACAAGGACCCGCGCACCGGCAAGCAGGTGAAGGCCTCCGCCCACGCCGACCGCAACGGCTTCTTCTTCGTCACCGACCGCGAGAAGCTGGCCAAGGGCGCCGGCTACCCGAACAAGCCGACCTCGCTGATCGGCGCCTGGCCCTTCGTGGATGGCATCACCTGGGCGAAGGGCTTCGACATCGAGACCGGCAAGCCGATCGAGAACGACAACCGTCCGCCCGAGCCGAAGGAAGGCGAGGACAAGGGCGCCTCCATCTTCGTCTCGCCGCCCTTCCTCGGCGGCACCAACTGGCACCCGATGTCCTACAGCCCGGATACCGGCCTGTTCTACATCCCGGCCAACCACTGGGCGATGGACTACTGGACCGAGCACCTGACCTACAAGCCGGGCTCCGCCTACCTCGGCCAGGGCTTCCGCATCAAGCGCCTGTTCGACGACCACGTCGGCATCCTGCGCGCCATCGATCCCAAGACCGGCAAGATCGCCTGGGAGCACAAGGAGCAGTTCCCGCTGTGGGCCGGCACCCTCACCACCGCCGGCGGCCTGGTGTTCACCGGCACCTCCGACGGCTACGTGAAGGCCTTCGACGCCAAGAACGGCAAGGAGCTGTGGAGCTTCCAGACCGGCTCCGGCGTGGTCTCGGTGCCCATCACCTGGGAAATGGACGGCGAGCAGTACGTCGGCATCCAGTCCGGCTACGGCGGCGCGGTGCCGCTGTGGGGCGGCGACATGGCCGAGCTGACCAAGCAGGTCACCCAGGGCGGCTCCATGTGGGTGTTCAAGCTGCCCAAGGTCGCCCGCCGCTGATCCGCGCCCCGCGGGCGGTTCGCGCCGGCCGCGGCAGCTCAGCCCGGCCGCGCCGCGGGGGCCTAGCGCCCTCGCGCCGCGGCGCCGTCCGTAAACACCGGAGCGCCCCGCCATGCCTAGCTTCCCACCCCGCGGCCTCAGCGCCGCGGCTCCCGCCGCCCTCGCGCTGAGCCTGCTCGGCGCCACCAGCGCAGCTCATGCCGAACCGCCCATGGTGGAACCGCTGGTCATCAACGGCTGCGGCATCTGGCCGCACGCCCGCTGCCCCGGCGTCGACCTGCGCCATGCCGACCTCGTCGGCAAGAATCTCGCCGGCGCCGATCTGCGCGGCGCCAACCTGTCCCGCGCCGACCTGCGCGGCGCCAACCTGGCCGGCACCAACCTGGATGGCGCCAACCTCACCGGCGCGCGGATGAACAAGGTCAACGCCCCGGCCGCCACCTTCCGCAACGCCCGCCTGGTGGGCGCCGACCTGGAGTTCGCCCGCATCATGCGCGCCGATTTCACCGGTGCCGACCTCACCGGCGCCACGCTGGAAGCGGCCCGCGCCCAGTTCGCCTGGTTCGTCGGCGCCAAGCTGATCTCCGCCAACCTGCAGGAGACCAAGTTCGTCACCGTGAACTTCAAGGATGCCGTCATGGAAGGCAACCTGATCCGCTACACCATCTTCCCCGACAGCTTCTTCGAAGGCTGCCAGGGCTGCCCGACCGACTGGTGAGGAGCCCGCATCCATGTCCCCGACCCTGAACGCCCGCCGCACACCGGCCACCCTCTCCGCCGCTGACGGCCCGCGCCGCCTGCTGCTTCACCTCGCCGCCTTGCTGCTGCAGATCGCCCTGCTGGCCGGCTTCGTTTCCCCGGCCCGCGCCGAAGTAGCGATTCCGCCGGTGGTGGACATCTCGCCGCTGCCGCCGCTGGGCGAAACCTGGCTGGCTGCCAACCCCTACCGCGGCAACCCGCAGGCGGTGGAGATCGGCCGCTCCGCCTACAACCAGTCCTGTGCCCGTTGCCACGGCGTGGACGCCGACCACCAGGGCAACGCCGCCGACCTGCGGCGAGTGGACGCCTACTGCCGCCGCATCGCCGACACCGGCCTGCGCGCCGCCTGCATGCTGGACAACGACGCCTTCTTCAAGGAATCGGTGCTGCGCGGCAAGGTCCGCGTCGGCGTGGTGCACATGCCGCCGTGGGAGGGCCTGCTGTCGCAGGAAGTCGTGTGGGCGATCCAGACTTTCGTCGAGTCGCGTGCCAGCGCCGTGAAGTAAGGGCGCGGGCTGAGGCAGAACAGCGACTGAAGCCGGCCGTGCCCCGGAAAACGAGGCGCGGCCGGCCATACACGCAGGAGGCAGCGGCAACGCTCCGCGCCCCGCAAGGAGGAGACATGAGGCACACGCCAGCGCGGTCCAGGGCGGGGCTCGATAGGCTTGATCTGAGAGGGGCGCGCGATTTCTCCCTCCCCGCTTGTGAGGGAGGGCCGGGGAGAGGGGGCACCCCGACAGGGGCGGCTGCGTCCAGCACCCGCGGAACGCTCCCCCTCTCCCCCAACCCCTCTCGCATGAGGGGAGAGGGTAGCCAAGCCGCCCCTTCGGCGCGTTCGGCTTGTCTGGAGCACCTTGCCAACCGGCAGGCGGTAGCCGCACAGACCAGCGTACTTGCCACCCGGCTGATGGCCGCCACCACGCTCGGCACTGCCCTGGCCACTGCACTCACCACCGCCGCACTGGCCGCCTTGGCCGCCGCACTTCCCCTCACCCCGCTGAGCGCCCTCGCCGCACCGCCGGCAAGTAGCCTCACCACGCTGGCGACCACCACCGCCAGCACCGAAAGCCCGGGCACCACCGATCCCCTCAACTCCCCCCGCTGGGATGAACTGCGCCGTGCCTGGCTGGGCGACGCCCCGGCCGAGTTCGACAGCCGGGTCCAGGTGCAGGCCCCGGCGATGGCGGAGGACGCGCTCAACGTGCCGGTGCGGGTGGACGCCAGCCAGCTGCGCGGCCAGGGGGTCGAGGAGATCCTCATCCTCGCCGACTTCAACCCCATCGTCCGCGCGCTGTCCTACTCGCCCGGCAGCGCCGAACCGGTGCTGGGCTTCCGCCTCAAGCTGCAGCAATCCAGCCCGGTGCGGGCGGCGGTGCGCACCGCCGACGGCCGCTGGCATGTGGGCGGCACCTGGGTGGCCACCACCGGCGGCGGCTGCACGCTGCCCTCCACCGGCTCCGGCTCGCCGGAATGGCAGCGCCAGCTCAACCACACCGAGCTGCGCGCCTGGCCGCGGGTGGATGGCGGCCAGCGGCTCAAGCTGCGCATCGTCCATCCGATGGACACCGGCCTGGCCGATGGCATCCCCGCCTTCCACCTGGAAGAGATCCGCCTGCTCGGCCAGGGCACCCCCGCCGGTGCCGCGCTGGCGGTGCTGCGGCCCTACGAGCCGGTGGCGGAAAACCCGGTATTCACGCTGGACCTGCCCGCCGGAGTGGTCGCCTCCGGCGTCAGCGGGCGCGACAACAACGGCAACCGGCTCACCGCCGAGCTGCGGCCATGAGGGCGCCCAGACTCTCCCGGCAGCTTCTCTGCCGGCCACGACTCGCAGCGCTGCTGCTCGCCGCGCTGCTCGCATCCTCCCTGCCGGCGAAGGCGGACACCGTCATGCCCGGCCAGGCCCGCGCCGCCGGCGCCTTCGACTACCACTTGCAGCCGCGCCGCATCGCCGACGGCGTCTACGTGCTCATCGGCCGTACGGAAGACTTCGACACCCGCAACGGCGGCAACATCGTCAATACCGGCTTCCTCGTCGGCAGCAGCGGCGTGGTCGTCATCGACAGCGGCCCCTCGCGCCGCTACGGCGAGCAACTGCGCGCCGCCATCGCCGCCGTCACCCCGCTGCCGGTGGTGCTCACGCTGAACACTCACGCCCACCCGGACCACTTCCTCGGCAACCAGGCCTTCCCCGCCGGCACGCTGGCGGCGCTGCCCGCCACCCGCGACGCCATCGCCCGCGAAGGCGAAGATCTCTCCGCCAATCTCTACCGCCTGGCCGGCGACTGGATGCGCGGCACCGAGGCACGTCCGCCCGGCCGCAGCCTCGCCCCCGGCCGGCTGGATGCCGGCGGCCGCGAGCTGGAACTGATCGCGCTGGATGGCCACACCGGCGCCGACCTGCTGGTGCTGGACCGCGCCAGCGGCACCCTCTTCGCTGGCGACCTGCTGTTCCATGACCGCGCCCCCACCACGCCGCATGCCGATCTCGACCACTGGCTCGCCGCGCTGGAACGCATCGCCACGCTGGACGGCGTGCGCCAGGTGGTGCCCGGCCACGGCGAAGTCGCCAGCGGCGCCGGACTGCAGACGCCGCTGCGCCAGACCCAGGCCTGGCTGCGCTGGCTGCAACAGCGCCTGGACACATCCGCCGCCCAGGGCCTGGAGACCAACGAGGTGCTGGCCTTGCCCTTGGCCGCCGAATTCGCCACCATCGCCGAAGCAGCCACCGAATACCGGCGCTCGGTGCTGCGCCTCTATCCCCAGACAGAACACAAGGCACTACAACAACATGGCGCCCGCTGACCTCCGCCCCGCGCGCATGCCGCGCACGCCCCGCCTCGCCGGCCGCCTGCACCGCCTGCTCGCGGTGCTGCTCGGCCTTGGCCTGTGCGCCAGCGCCGGCTGGTGGATCACCGAGAGCCGCCACGGCATCGCCGAGGAAATCCACGGCACCACCCGCGTCGCCGAGCAGATGCTGGCGGTGCTGGTGGCCGAAGCCGCCGACGACGGCGACGGCGGCGCCCGCCTGGAAGCCCACCTGCGCACCCTGGGCCGGCTGCGCGCCAACGCCATCACCCTAGAAGCGGCCGACGGCACGCCGCGCTACGTCTCGCCGCCGCCGGTGTACAAGGCCGGCCGCCACGCCCCGGCCTGGTTCACCGCGCTGATGGCGCCGCCCACGCCCACCCGCCTCTTCCTCTCCGGCGAGCTGACGCTGTTGCTGCAGCCGGACGCCTCGCGCGCGGTGCTGGACGCTTGGGACGACCTCGTCGCCGCCTCCGGCTGGGTGCTGGCCCTGAGCCTGCTCGCCTGGAGCGCCAGCCGCGCCGCCCTGCGCCGCGCCCTCAGCCCGCTCGCCCGCCTCAACCGCGCCCTGGCCGGCGCCGCCGGCGGCCGCTTCCACGCCCTGCCCGCCAGCGGCGTGGCCGAGCTGGACCGGGTGGTGGCCAGCTACAACCGCCTGGTGGAGAGCCTGCAGCGCAGCCATGCCGACAACCGCCGGCTGGAAGACGACCAGGCGGTCGCCCTGCTGCTGCAGGCGCGGCTGGAAGAAGAGCGCCGCGCCATCTCGCGCGAGCTGCACGACGAACTCGCCCAGGGCATCACCGCGGTGCGCGCCATCGCCGGCGCCATCCGCCAGCGCAGCGACGGCAACCCCGGCGTGCACGGCAGCGCCCAGGCCATCCTGGCGATGACGGAGCGCATGCAGGAAGGCGTGCGCGCCATCCTCCAACGCCTGCGCCCACCCCAGGTCGGCGACGGCTGCCGGCTGGACGAAGCGGTGCGCGACTGGTGCGCCCACTGGGCCACGCTGCACCCCGGCATCCAGGTGGAATGCCACGGCACGCCGCCCGCCGGCGCGGTGGACGAGGCGCTGGGGCTGGCGGTGCTGCGCCTGCTGCAGGAAAGCCTCACCAACGTCGCCCGCCACTCCGGCGCCAGCCGGGTGGACGTGATCCTGGCCGGCGACGAGGACGGCCTGCGCCTAGTGGTGGCCGACGACGGCCGCGGCAGCGAGCACACCGAAACCTCGCCCCCTGGCCATTTCGGCCTCACCGGCATGCGCGAGCGCGTCGCCGCGCTGGGCGGCCGCCTGCTGCTGGACACCCCGCCCGAAGGCGGCCTGCGGGTGCACGCCCGCCTGCCGTGGGCGCCCGCCAGCAGCGCCGAGGCCACGCAATGAAGCCGCAGCGCCTGCCGCCGGCCGCCCGTATGGGTGGCACGCAGAGCCCGCCGAGGAGGCCGACATGGACATGACCGCCCTGCCCGCCAGCCTGCGCATCGTGCTGGCCGACGACCACGCCGTGGTCCGCATGGGATTCCGCCTGCTGATCGAAGGCGCCGGCGCCCAGGTGGTGGCCGAGGCCGGCAGCGGCGAGGAAGCGCTTTCCGCCTACGAGATGCACCACCCCGGCCTGCTGCTGATGGACGTTTCCATGCCGGGCATGGGCGGGCTGGCGGCGCTGGAGCGGCTGCGCGCCCGCCATCCGCAGGCGCGGGTGCTGATGCTCTCCGCCCATGACGATCTGCAGATCCCGCGCCGCGCGCTGGCCGCCGGCGCCACCGGCTACCTCTCCAAGCGCGCCGACCCGGAGGAGCTGCTGCGCGCGGTGGGCGACACCAGCCGCGGCCGCGCCTACCTGGACCCCGGCCTCGCCGCCCAGCTCGCCCTCGCCCAACTGCAGCCGGCCGGACAGTCCGACCCGGTGTCCGCCCTCACCGCGCGGGAGTTCGACGTCTTCCTGCAGCTGGCGCGCGGCCGCTCGGTGAACGAGATCGCCGCCACGCTGAAGCTGGGGCCGAGCACGGTGGGCAGCCACCTCTACCACATCAAGCAGAAGCTGCAGGCCACCAACGCCGCCGAGCTGGCGCTGATCGCTGTGCGGGCGGGGTTGATCGAAGCCTGATCCTGGACGAGCGGACCAGGGCTTTTTTCGCCCGACAACGGGTGCATGACAGCTGTTCGGGCTGAGCGCGCCGAAGTCCGCGCCGCGCGCGGCCCTTCGACAGGCTCAGGGCAAACGGCATTTCCTGGTTGATTGCCGGGGCAACAGAAGAAGCCGGAAGAAGCCTGCCGTGTCCAGCAGCACAAGCCCTTGCGAGCCCTCAAGGAGCACATACCGTTCGGACTGAGCCTGTTCAGCCCATTCCGGCACACGCCCGGCCCGGCGGCCGGGGCAGGCGCCCCGGCCGCCGTCCGCAATCAGAAGAAGATGATGCCGCCGAAGGAAATCGTGCGCGTCTTCAGATCGCCATTGCCGCTGGAGTTGATCGCGTCCGGCCCCTTGGCGCGCTCCATGTTGTACTCGCCCACCAGGGTGATGTACTTGTTCAGCGAGTGATAGACACCCAGCGTGGTGGAGCGGAAGCGGTTGGTGCCGATGAGGTTGCCGCCGCTGTCGCGGTTCTCGCCGAAGTTGATGCCCACCTTGGTCTTGCCCAGCTTGTAGGTGCCCTGCAGGAACCAGCCACGGCTCTTGGTTTCGCCATAGGGCGAGTAGAACAACGCGCCCACGGTGGACAGGCCCAGGCCTTTGCCGGTGAAGCCGTAGGCCACCGCCTCGAAGTCGCCCAGGCCCACCTTGGCGCCCAGCTCGGCGCCGCGGGCGGCGAAGGTATCCACGTTGTTGTAGCCACTGTCGGTGTCCTGGTGGATCAGGCCGCCCCACACCGAGCCGGGCGTGTTGCCCTTCCAGTCGTAACTGGCGATGGCCTGGATGCCGGGGGTGGAGGTTTCGCCGCTGCCGATGAAATCGCTGGGCTGGAAGATGCCCACCGCGGCCTGGAAGCCGTCGAAGTTGGGCGAGGTGTAGGTGATCTGCGGCTGGAAGCCGGTGTACATGTAGCCGTGGCCGATCATGCCGAAGGTGGTGTTGAAGGGCGTGGAGGCGTAGGTATTGCCGCCCAGGCCCAGCAGCGTCATGTCGGCGAGGATGACCTTCTGGCCGAACAGGCCGATGTCGCGGCCGAACTTCAGCGTGCCCGCCTCCGCCTTGCCGAACTGGAAATAGAGGTTACGGGTGTCGATCTGGCTGTAGGGCTCGCCGCCACCGCCCAGCGGCAGGCCGACGGTGGAGGAATCGTTGTTGATGCCGGGCGCGAAGCCAACGTGGGCCTTGATGTCCAGCCCCTCCACCTGGGTGGTGAACACGAAGTTGATCCAGCCCGGCAGCAGGCCGTTGGTGATGCCGGAGTTGTTCACCTTCCCACGGTCGTCTTCGGTGGTGCGGAAGGAATAGAAGCCGTTGACCGTGCCGTTGATGTCCAGCGTGGCGTCGCCATTGGAGAAGCTCACCGCGTGGGAGCCGGTGGACAGGGTGGACAGGGCCAGCGCGACGGCGGCCGTGAGAGAGCGCTGCTTCATGGATTTGTCTCCGTATCTTTTGTTGTCTGGATGATTCCCTGGGCACACCTGAAGGGCGTACCGGGCGGGCCTCCAGTGCCAAGGCCGTGCCAGCCCCGGACCGCGGCGGCAATACGGATACACGCGCCACGATCCTCACGGCATATATCCACGGAATGCGCACAGACAAAGGGAATACGGCGCCGCAACAAACCCTTTGGCATAAATCGAAAGTAGCAGCGGCCCTGCTCAGAACGGAGACAGCTGTCCCTTGGCGGCACACCCGTAACGGAACAGGCGGATGTCATCTCATGATTTTCATGAGACGAGCGTGGCGATTCGACGGATGCGGCCGCGGCAACGGCACCACTAAAGTTGGAGCCGCAAAGCTGCCCGCCGGGCGGCCGGCCAAATCAGGGCGAGGGCCAAGTCCCCGGCGCCCATCCACCACACCTGGAATCTCCGCCATGCGTCGCGTACCCGCCTGCCCCCAGCCCGCCGCCCTGCGCCCCGTCTCCGCCCTGCTGCTGTTCGCCCTTGCCGCGCCCGCCCTCGCCACCAGCGAAGCGGTGCTGGCGCCGGTGGTGATCACCGGCAGCCGGGTGGAAACCTCCAGCTTCGATCTGCCCTATTCGGTGGATGCGGTGCAGCTGAACCAGGACGGCACGCCGGAACTGCGGGTGAACGTCTCCGAAGTGCTGGGCTCAGTGCCCGGCGTGGTGGTGCAGAACCGCCAGAACTACGCGCAGGATCTGCAGATCTCAGTGCGCGGCTTCGGCTCCCGCGCCGCCTTCGGCGTACGGGGCGTGAAGCTGATCGCCGACGGCATCCCCGCCACCAACCCGGACGGCCAGGGCCAGGCCGCCACCTTCAACCTCGACACCGCCGAGCGCATCGAGGTGCTGCGCGGCCCCTACGCCACCATCTACGGCAACCACGCCGGCGGCGTCATCCAGCTCTTTTCCCGCGACGGCAAGGGCGATCCGCGGCTGCGCGCCAGCATGGTCGGCGGCGAGCACGGCACGCTGAAATACGGCCTGGGCGCCGAGGGCGAGAAGAACGGCGTCGGCTTCGTGCTCGACGCCTCCCACTTCGAGACCGACGGCGCCCGCGACTACAGCAGCGCCAAGCGCGACCAGGCCTTCGCCAAGATCACCGTCAATCCTGACGAGGACAGCCGCCTCACCTTGCTCGCCAGCAGCCTCCACCAGCCCGACACCGACGATCCGCTGGGCCTCACCTGGGCCACCTGGAAGCGCGACGCCGACGCGGTGGAGCCGGTGGCGCTGCAGTACCGCACCCGCAAGAGCATCTCCCACCTGCAGGGCGGCGCCACCTACGAGCGCCGCTTCGGCGAGGACAAGCTGCAGGTGCAGGCCTACGGCGGGCGCCGCAGCGTTACGCAGTACCAGTCGATTCCGCGCGCGGTACAGGTGAGCAACCCTGCCCATGCCGGCGGCGTGGTGGACTTCGACCGCGACTTCTACGGCTTGGGCGCGCGCTGGATCATGGAGCGGGACATCGGCCCGGGCCGCCTGACGCTGACCACCGGCATCGACTACGACCGCGCCGAGGACGACCGCCAGGGCTACGAGAACTTCATCGGCACCACCGTGCTGGGTGTGAAGGGCGCCCTGCGCCGCAACGAGACCAACACCATGACCAGCACCGATCCCTATGTGCAGGCAGTGTGGCGCCAGGGCGATTTCGACTGGTCGCTGGGCGTGCGCCACAGCCGGGTGAAGTTCGAGGTGGATGACAAATACGTGGTCAGCGGCAATGGCGACGACAGCGGCTCGGTCAGCTATCGCCGCACCACGCCGGCCGCCGGCGTGCTGTGGCGCGTCAGCCCGCTGCTCAACCTCTACGCCAGCGTGGGCGCCGGCTTCGAAACGCCGACCATGACCGAGGCGGCCTACACCGCTGGCGGCGGCTTCAACTTCAATCTCAAACCCTCGCGCAGCCGCCAGGCCGAGATCGGCCTCAAGGCCTATGTCGGCGAATCCACCCGCATCAACGCCGCGGTGTTCCAGATCGAGACACGGGACGAGATCGTCGTCGCCGGCTCCGGCGGCGGCCGCACTTTCTACACCAACGCCGGCCGCACCCTGCGCCAGGGCCTGGAACTGGCCGCGGAGGCCGACCTCGGCCACAAGCTCAGCACCCGCGCCAGCTTCACCCTGCTGCGCGCGGTGTATGACGAAGCCTTCGGCAGCGTGCCGGAGGGCAAGCGCCTGCCGGGCGTGCCGGCGGTATCCGCCTACGCCGAACTGGCGTGGAAACCGCTGGCGGGCGTGACCACCGCGGTGGAGGGCGTCTATCGCAGCAAGGTCCAGGTGAATGACCTCAACAACGCAGAAGCCGCGCCGGCGTATGCGCTGATGAACTTGCGCCTGGCCGCCGAACAGCAGTCCGGCGACTGGACCTTCGGCGAGATGCTGCGGCTGGACAACGTGTTCGACCGCAAATACATCGGCTCGGTGATCGTCGGCGACGGCAACGGGCGATACTACGAGCCCGGCCCCGGCCGCAGCCTCTACGGCGGCGTCCAGGTCAGCTACCGTTTCCGTTGATGCCCACAACCCACGACACCGCTTCGCAATCGCCCACTTCCCACGCAGCGGCCGGCGGGCCCGGCCCCCGCCGACCGCATCCTTTCCGCCAGCTGCTGGCCGCCGCCGCGCTCGCGCTGCTCGCCGCCTGCCAGCAGCTGCCGCCGCAGCCACCGGCAGCCAGCGCGGAAATCCAGGTCAGCGCCATCGACATGCCCTGGGAAGACCTGCGCCTGGCGCTGGAAGACGCCATCGCCGCCGAAGGCCTGACCGCGCCGACGGTGAGCCACTTCGGCGACATGCTGGCCCGCACCGCCCCCGACCTCGGCCACCGCGCCGACCTCTACACCCACGCCGAAATCCTCAGCTTCTGCAGCGTGGGCGTCGCCGCCCGGCTGGTGGCCGAAGCGGCGGAACAGATCGCACTCTGCCCGCTGTCCATCGCCGTCTACGCCCTGCCCGGCAATCCCGGCCGCAGCTACCTCGCCTACCGCCGGCCGCCGCAGACCGGCGCCGGCAGCGCCGCGGCGGAGGCCTTGATGCGGCGCTTGGTGAAACAGGCGGCGGAAGGCGGCTGAAGCCGCGCCCTTCAGGCGCTTTCGGCCTCCAGCCAGTTCTCCGCCCGCAGCCCGGGATAGCGGACAAAGTCACGCAGATTGTTGGTCACCAGCGTCACCCCCAGCGCGACCGCATGAGCGGCGATCAGCTTGTCGAGCTGATCCTTGCGGCTTTCGCGGGTCGCCAACCGGATCGGACCATAGGCCGCACCGGCACCAGCATCGAAGGGGACCACCGGAATGTCTTCCACCAGCGCAGCCAGGCTTGCCCCTGCCCACGCCGGATCGACGCAGGCAGCAACGCCGTATTCGAGCTCGGCATAGGTGATCGCCGACATCACCACCTCGCCCACCTGGCACTGGGCGAAGCGCTGTGCCACCACTTCCGGCTGACTCTTCATCAGGTAGATGCACATATTGGTATCCAGCATGAAGCGCGACATCAGAGTGCGTCCCTCTCCGCCTGCTCCTGATCGCCCCGGCCTTCGCTCATGTAATCTGCCGGGAAGCTGGCGAACTTGGCCAGCACGCCAGCCAAGGGGCGACGCAGGGGGCGGATGCGGATCTCGTCGCCGTGACGTTCGATCTCCAGCTCCATGTCCGTACGCGAATACGCCAGATCGGCGGGAATACGGACGGCCTGGGAGTTGCCGTTCCTGAAAATACGGGTGGTATGCATGGCGCAGCCCTTCGGATGTACGGTGTATGTACATTAGCCCATGCCACCTTCCGTGTAAATCCGCCGGATGTACAGCCCCCTCTCACTCCACCGCCAGCCAAACCCTCCCGCCTTCCACCCGCACCGGATAACACCGCAGGTTCTCTGTAAGCGGCGCGCACAAGGCCTTGCCGTCGCGCACATCGAAGCGGCCCTGGTGCAGCGGGCATTCGATCTCGTGGCCCTCGAGGAAGCCGTCGCACATGCGGGCGCGGCCATGGGTACAGAGGTTGTCGGTGGCGTAGAGCTCGCCCTCGACGTCGTAGAGGGCGATGTCGCGGCCGGCGGCTTCGACGCCGATCACGTCGTCGGCCGGCACCGCGTCGCGGGCGGCCACGTCTATCCAGTTGCTCATGTCTCGCTCCAGGCTCAGATGGGGTAGATGAGGGAGTTGGCGATCATCTCGCTGTCGTACAGGCACAGCCGCGAGGCGAAGCGCAGGCCGCCGGGCGTGGTGACGATCTCGTCGCGGTAGAAGCCGGCGTTGAATACGGTGGATTCGCCGTCCAGCTTGGTGCGGATCACCGCGTAGTTGGCTTCGGCGAGGATGCGCTCGCCCTCCACCGCCAGCACCCGCGGCGTGCCGACGATGTGCCGCTGGTAGTAGGGGTCGTGGTACATGGTCTCCTTCACGCCGAACACCCGGTCGCGGATCATGGCCTGGCTTTCCAGCGCCAGCAGGCACAGCGGCAGGCCCTGTTCGTAGTTCTCCCGCGGCTGCAGGCGGTAGCGGCCGTCTTCGGTGAAGAACTCCGGCCAGCGTGCCCAGTCGGCGGAATCCACCACCACCGCGTAGTCGGCGTAGAGGTTGAGCAGGCTGAAGTAGGTGGCGAAGTCCAGTTCGCCCACGGTGCGCGCGCCGCTCATGCCGTTTCTCCCATCACTTCGCGCCAGTAGGCGTACATGCCACGGATCAGGGTTTCGGTGACCATGTGGTCGGCATCCTCGGTGTCGCGCCCGCCCATTTCCAGCAGGGTGCGGTGGTAGGGCTTCTGCTCGAAGCTCTCCTGCGACCATTCGATGACTTCGCCATCGTCGGCGGAAACGAAGCCGGCGGGGCCGAAGAGGTTGGCCTGGATGAGGCGGCGCTGGACCATGACTTCGTCGTCATCGTCGAAGGCGAAGTGGGTCCACACGAAGTCGAAGCTGCCATGGCCGTTGGGCTGGATGTGGCGCATGGAGACGCTGTTCACCTGCTGCTGGATGATGAGGCTGGGAAAGATCGTGGTCATCACCGCGGTCGGCCCGCCCCACCAGGGCTCGGGCACGATGTCGAGCAGGCGGGGATCGTTGAGCTGCATGTGCTCCTTGAAGCTGTCCACTCCGCTGACGACCTCGGCCACCTTGCCGCCGGTGCCGCGGGTGGAAATCATCGCGGCGTGGCGGTGGCGGGCGTCCATCTTCAGCTCGGAGCGGTTGTCCGCCCGCCACAGGCCGAAGGTGGAGAACCAGGTGTGCAGCAGCCCGGGGTGGTAGGGGTCCTTGATGTTCTCCTGCATCAGCTTCCAGTTGCCGGGGATGCGCTGGCGGCGGTAGCCCAGCACCTTGAGGCCGCGGCCATCGAACACGCGGTCGAAGTAGCGCAGGATGACCGGACCGAGGAAGTCTTCCAGCGGCTCGACGTCATGGTCGAAGGAGGCGAACACCACGCCATTGCGCACCGCCACCTTGAGCTTGGTGAGGCCGTGGTCCTCGACGCGGAAATCCGACGGCATACCGCCATTGACCTTGCCGTCCTGCTTCACGCCGCGACGGAAAGGCACGCCCTGCAGGTTGCCCTTGAGGTCGAAATTCCACTGGTGGTAGGGACAGAGGAAATCCTTGCGGTTGCCGTGGCGCTCGCGGCAGAAGCGCACGCCGCGGTGGCTGCAGACGTTCTCCACCACGTTGATGGCGCCATCCATGTCGCGCACCAGGATCACCGAGCGCTCGCCCACCGCGCTGCGGCGGAAGTCGCCCGGGTTCGGCACCTCAGCCTCCAGGCCGATGTAGCACCAGTGGCCCTTGTAGAAGAAGCGCTCCAGTTCCTCGCGGTAGAGGTCGTCGCGAGTGTAGGCCCAGAAGGGCACGCGGCTGCTGTCCGGCCCCCGCCAGTGCGGGTCGCGCGGGAATACGCGGCTAGCGTCGTCCATGTTTGTCTCCTCCGTTTTGTTTTTGGTCGGGATGTTCTGGCTGACCCTTGCTCAGCCGGATTGGGTGTAGAAGGCGTCCGCATGCAGCGCCGCCGGCGGTAGACCGAGGCGGCGGGCGACCAGCGCCATCGCCTCCACCATCGCCGGCGAGCCGCAAAGGTAGGCGCGCCAGACGGAAAGATCGGGCAGATCGGCGGCCACCGCGTCGGTCACCAGGCCGGCGCGCATGCCCGGCTCCGGCCTGCCAGTGGCGGCCACTACCTGCAGCTTCAGCTGCGGATGGGCGTCGCACAGGGCGTAGAGACGGTCGAGGTCGTAGGCATCGGCGGCGGAGCGCACGCCGAAATAGAGATGAATGGGATTGGCCATGCCGCCTTCCAGCGCGCCGCGCACGATGGCCAGCACCGGCGCCAGCCCGGTGCCGCCAGCCACGCACAGCATCGGCCCCTCGTGGCGGCGGCGCAGGTAGGCGGTGCCCAGCGGCCCGCTGACGCGCACCGCGTCGCCCACCGCCAGGCGTTCGAACACATGGCTGGAAACGCGGCCGCCAGGCACCTGGCGGATGTGGAATTCGAGCAGCTCGTCGCTATCCAGCCCGGCCATGGAATACGGCCGCGCCAGCTCCGGTCCGAACTGCAGGGTGGCGTACTGGCCGGGGGCGAACTCCAGCCGCTTGGCCGGCTTCAGCAGCAGGCGGCGCACATCGGCGGCGGGCGCTTCGATGGCGGCCACGCTGGCCTTGAGGATGCGCGCCGGGTGGACGACGATTTCATCCGGCTCCGGGATTTCGATGGTGCAGCTCTCGGTCAGGACCGCCTGGCAGGCGAGCACCCAGCCCTCCCCGTCGGCCGCCGCAGCCCGCAGGCCGCCGCCGGCATCCAGGACCCGGCCTTCGAGCACCCGGCAGCGGCAGGTTCCACAGCGTCCCGCCATGCAACTGTGCGATAAGGGCACCGCATGCTCGCGCAGGGTTTCCAGCAAGTTGGCGCCGACGCGGACATCGAGCACACGGTCCAGGGGACGGATGAAGAGCTGCATGGATTGCCACCGACAGTCGTGATGACTTCATGATGGCCAGCGCAGCGCTATAAATGAATAGAATCCAGTGAATTAAATGAATCACCAGAATCAATAAAGGTGACGAATGGAACTGCGGGAAATCGACCTCAACCTGCTGGTGGTCTTCAACCAGCTGCTGGTGGAAAAGCGCGTCTCGGCGGTGGCGGAAACCCTGGGGTTGAGCCAGCCGGCGGTGAGCAACGCCCTCAACCGTCTGCGCCGCCTGCTGGGCGACGAGCTCTTCCTGCGCACCTCGCGCGGCATGGAGCCCACCCCCTTCGCCACCCAGCTGGCCGAACCGGTTGCCTACGCCCTGGGCACCCTGCATGGCGCGCTCAACCAGCAGATCGCTTTCGCGCCGGAGAGCAGCAGCCGCCACTTCACGCTGGCGATGACCGACATCGGCGAGATCTACTTCCTGCCCCGCCTGGCCGATGCACTCGCCCACCAAGCGCCCGGCGTCACCCTGGGCACGGTGCGCACCGACGCCATCCAGCTGCGGGAGGAAATGGAAGGCGGCCACATCGACCTGGCCGTCGGCCTGCTGCCGCGCCTGCAGGCGGGCTTCTTCCAGCGCCGGCTGTTCCGCCACCGCTACGTCTGCATGTACCGCCAGGGCCACCCGCTGGACGGCAGGCTGAACACGGTCGAGGCCTTCAGCGCTGCCGAGCATGTGGTGGTGCTGTCCGCCGGTACCGGCCACAACCAGGTGGACGCGCTGCTGGAGCGTAGCGGCGTACGCCGCGAGGTGAGATTGAAAGTGCCGCACTTCGTCGCCGTCGGCCACATCCTGCAGGGCAGCGACCTGATCGCCACCGTGCCGGAGCGGTTTGCAGAGCGGTGTGCCGGCCCCTTCGGCCTGCGCTACTGCCCGCACCCGGTGACCCTGCCGGAGATCGCCATCAACCTCTTCTGGCACGCCAAATTCCACCGCGACCCGGGCAACCGCTGGCTGCGCCGCCTGATCGGCGAACTCTTCGCCGACCCGACCGCCGCGCCCTGGACGGCAGCCGAAGACGGCATAGCCGCCGATGAAGGCCACGACGGCGACGTCCAGCCCGTGGGCAACGCCAACTAATGCACAGGCTGCAGCCCCGGCGGCCGGGATCCCGGCCTGACATGGCCCCTGCCCCGCCTTCTCCGGCACCTGAAAGCAAAAAAGCCACTCGATCGAGTGGCTTTTCGGCGGGATGTTGGTCGGGGAAAGAGGATTCGAACCTCCGGCCCCTGCGTCCCGAACGCAGTGCTCTACCAGGCTGAGCTATTCCCCGAATCTTCGCTTTTTGTGTTGCTTTCGACCGCTTTTTACTTAGTGGTTTCTGGCAACTGCAAAGTCCGACAATTGTAGCAGCGAGTCCTTGAAAATGGAAGGGGGCAATGAGGCCAATGCGTCGATGGCCAATTGCGCCTCGGCACGGGCATAGCGCCGGGCCTCCTCCAGTGCGCCGGTGGCCTGGATGGCGGCGAGCACGCCGGCGAACTCGTCGCGACCGCCGTTCTCGATGGCGCCCCGCACCAGCGCAGCTTGCTCCGGGCTGCCCTTCTGCATCACATGGATCAGCGGCAGCGTAGGCTTGCCTTCGGCGAGGTCATCGCCCAGGTGCTTGCCGGTGGCGGCTTCGTCGGCCGAGTAATCGAGCACGTCGTCGATCAGCTGGAAGGCGGTGCCCAGGTGCATGCCGTAGGCGGCCAGGCCGCGCTCCTGCTCCTCGGTGGCGCCGCCGAGGATGCCGCCCAGACAGGTTGCCGCTTCGAACAGCTTGGCCGTCTTGTAGCGAATGACCCGCAGGTAATCCTCGACGCCCACGTCAGCGTTGTGCACGTTGAGGAGCTGCAACACCTCGCCCTCGGAGATGATGTTGATGGCGTCCGCCAGCACCTGCATGACCCGCATGTTGTTCACGCCCACCATCATCTGGAAGGCGCGGGTGTAGAGGAAATCGCCCACCAGCACCGAAGCGGCGTTGCCGAACAGGGCGTTGGCGGTCTTGTTGCCGCGGCGCAGTTCCGACTCATCGACCACGTCGTCGTGCAGCAAGGTGGCGGTGTGGATCAGCTCCACCACAGCGGCCAGATCGCCATGAGCGGTGCCGCCATAGCCGCAGGCCCGCGCGGTGAACAGCACCAACGCGGGACGAAGGCGCTTGCCGCCACCATTGATGATGTACTCCGCCACCTGGCGGATGAGGACCACATCGGAGTGGAGCGACTTGCGGATGACCGCATCCACCGCCTGCATGTCGGCGGCGATCGGCGCGAAAAGCTGCTGGACGGACAAGACGGGACCGCTCGCGGAAAAAGCGGAATGGTAGGTGGCCGCCAAAGACCGCGTCAAGGACGCTCGCCCGCTGCCGGTGCGGCTTCGGCGAGCAGATCGAGGCGGCTGCGCAACATTTCACGCAACAGCTGGACCGCCGGGTTGAGCCGCCGCCGGTCGGGACAGATCAGATTCAGCGGCGCGGCCTCGCCCTTCCACTCCGGGCAGAGCTCGATCAGCCGGCCGGCGCGCAGGTCCTGCACCACATCCAGCCGCGATTTGTACGCCAGCCCATAGCCGGCCACCGCCCAGCGCCGCACGGTATCGCCATCGTCGGCGACACGGTTGCCGCGCACCGCCACCAGGAGTTCTTCCTTGCCGCGGTGGAAGCGCCAGCGATCGTGCACATAGTCGCTCAGCATGTAGCACAGGCAGTTGTGGCCGGACAGCGCCTGCGGCGTGGCCGGCGCGCCGTGGCGTTCGAGATAGGCCGGCGAGGCGCACAGCACCCGGCGGTTGGCCGGCGCCAGCGGCAGCGCGACGAGGCTGGAGTCCGGTGGATCGCCATAGCGCACAGCCAGATCCACCGGCTGCCGGTAGACGTCGGCGAGGCGGTCCGAGATCTGCAATTGCAGCTCGATGCCGGGGTTCTGGCCGAGGAATTCGTCCAGCCAGGGCAGCAGCAGGTTGCGGCCGACGTCGGAAGGCATGGATAGCCGCAACGTGCCGCGGATGAGCGCGCGGCCGGAAGCGATGGCATCGCGGCCCTCGTCCAGCAGTTGCAGCGCCTGCCGGCAGTGCTCCAGGTAGATCTCGCCCTCGGCGGTCAGCCGCATGCTGCGGGTTGAACGCACCAGCAATACCACGTCCAGCTCGGCCTCCAGCCGTTTCAAGGCGGCGCTGGCGGCAGCCGGCGTCAGGTCCAGCAGGCGGGCGGCGGCGGAGAGACTGCCCAGTTCGGCGGTACGGATGAAGAGCAGCAGATCCTGCAAAGCCTTCATTTTCAAATTTCCTTTGAAACAGGTTTGCTTTATCGCCGCTTTTTCCTCGCAGGGCAAGCGCAGATCATGCGCTCCATCGTCAGCCCCGCCGTGCAAGGAGAAAAGCATGAAAGCCGTCGCCTATTACCAGCCGCTCGCCATCGACCATCCGGAAGCGCTGCTGGACCTCGAACTGCCCGCACCGCAGCCGGGCCCGCGCGACCTGCTGGTCGAAGTGCGCGCCATCTCGGTCAATCCGGTGGATACCAAGATCCGCAGCAGGGTGCAGCCTCCTGCCAGCGAAGCCGGGGTGCTGGGCTGGGACGTGGCCGGCGTGGTGCGGGAGGTAGGCGAGGCGGTAACGCTGTTCCGGCCAGGCGACCGCGTCTGGTACGCCGGCGCGCTGGACCGCCCCGGCGCCAACAGCGAGCTGCATGTGGTCGATGAACGCCTGGTTGGCCGCATGCCGCACAGCCTGGCGTTCGCCCAGGCGGCTGCGCTGCCGCTGACCGCCATCACCGCCTGGGAGTTGCTGTTCGACCGGCTGGCGGTGCCGGCCGGCAAACGGCCGGATGCCCGCACGCTGCTGGTGGTGGGCGCGGCCGGCGGCGTCGGCTCCATCCTGGTCCAGCTCGCCCGCCGGCTCACCGGCCTGACGGTGATCGGCACCGCTTCCCGGCCGGAAACCCAAGCCTGGGTGCTGGCCCAGGGCGCGCATCAGGTCATCGACCACCGCCAGCCGCTGGCGCAGGAATTGGCGCGCATCGGCCTGCCGCAGGTGGATCTCGTCGCCAGCCTCAATGCCACCGAGCATCACTTCCCGGCGCTGGCGGAAGTCATCGCGCCCCAGGGCAAGCTGGCCTTGATCGACGATCCGGCGCAGCTGGACGTGGGCCTGCTCAAGCGCAAGAGCGTGTCGCTGCACTGGGAGTTCATGTACACCCGCTCGATGTTCCAGACGCCAGACATGATCGCCCAGCACCGCCTGCTCACCGACGTGGCCGCGCTGGTGGACGACGGCGTGCTGCGGACGACGGTGGCGGAGCATTTCGGCCGCGTCGATGCAGCCAACCTGCGACGCGCCCATGCGCTGCTGGAGAGCGGCAAATCGCGCGGCAAGATCGTGCTCGAAGGCTTTTGAGCGCGATCCGCGGCAGATCCGGCCCCGAAAGCAAACGTCCCCGGCCGGCCGATGGCCGCAACCGGGGACGTTTCAGACCGGCTGCCGATCACGCGGCACGGCCAGCCCGGATGGGCGTGCCGCGGGCCTCAGTTCGCGCCCGCGCGCAACACCGCGGTATCCAGCGCCTCCTTGGCCGGCTTGCGGTCGGCCCAGACGAAGGCGAGTTCTTCGTCCAGGATGCGGCGCACGCGCTCGCGTTCCACCACCGGCTGGGAGGAGGAATCCGAGGTGACCGGCTTGTTGGTGAGCTGGGCCACCGCCACCCGCACGTTCTCCAGGTCGTCGCCCAGCAGATCGCTCTGCGAGGCCAGCAGGCCGGCGCGGTTCAGCGGCAGATAGCCGGTTTCGCGCTGCCAGGCGACCTGGTTCTCCGGCTGCAGCCAGAAGCTGACGAAACGTGCCGCCGCCTTGTAGGTGGCCGGCTTCTTGCCCGCCGCGGCCCACAGCGCCGGGCCGTCGGCCAGGGTGTTCTGCGGTGCGCCGGGGAAGTCGTCGTAGTAAGGCAGGCGGGAGACGCCGACGTCCACCGTCTGCTGGCGGCGGAAGTCGGTCCAGTCCGCCGACGAGGCGGCGATCACCGCGCAGTCGCCAGCGGCAAAGCGGCGCTCGGCCTCGCCGCGGTCGAAGATGCGCAGGTAACTGGCGCGATGCCAGCTTGCCATCATCGCCACATGCTTGACCTGGAACATGCCGTTGAAGGACGGCGCCAGCGCCTTGCCACGCACGGCGGCGACCGGCTCGTTGTGCCAGGCGCTGAGGTTCTCCACCATCACCCTGCCGGGTTCGGCCACGGTGTAGGGGCAGGACTGGCCGGCATCCGCCAGCCGGCCCAGCGCCTGCTGGAGATCGAACCAGGTGGCGATGGGTGTAGCGTCCGGATTCATGCCCGCGCGGCGGAACGCATCCTTGTTCAGGAACAGCACCGGGGTGGACAGGCCGACCGGCAGCGCCAGCAGCTGGCCCTTGGTATCCACCGGCGTGCGGGTCATCATCGCAGGCGGGCGCAGGGCCTGCAGCGGCACGCCGGCTTCGCGCATCATCGCGTGCAGCGGCTTGTAGCGGGGCTTGCCAGCGACGAAGGCGTCTTCCTCGGCGCCATCCAGGATCAACAGGTCGGGAATGGTGCCGACGCGCCAATCGCGGCTGACGATTTCCACCTTCGCATCCTTGCTGCTGGCGTTGAAGCGCTCCACCAGCTCCTTCAGCGCCTCGGCGCGGGCCGGCGGCAGTTGATGCACGATCTCCAGCTGCACCGGCTCGGTGGCCTTGGCCGCCGGCTTGGCAGGCGCTTTCGCCGCCGGGGCGGCAGCATGCAGCGGGGCGGCCAAGGCGAACAGGCCGGCCATCGCGACGCTGAGAACGCCGCGCTTCAAACCTTTTGAATTCATGGTGTTACGCACTCTCGTGAGCATGTAGGAAATCCGGAACCGGATCGGCGGCGATTATAGACTTCCGCCGTTTGACGCGCGCGGGCGGAAAATGTAACGCGACCTGCGGCGAACGCCGCCACCTCCAGCCGCAACGCCGAGTCAAGATTTCCCGGCCACTGACGTTATGCTTCCCAAGTCACAGCCTGGAAACACCGAAGCCATCATGCGCACCTCCCTCGCCACCTTCCTGCTGCTCCTTGCGCCCGTGCTGGGCGGCTGCGACCAGATCGGAGCCGCGCTCGAACTGCCGAATCCGAAGAAGGAAGCCGCCGAGGCGGAAGCTGAAGGCCGCGCCATCGGCAGCGCCTGCCGCTACTCCGGCCGTTCGCTGGAAGACTGCTACGTGCTCAACCCGTCGGCGCAGAAATCCTTCGTCTTCGCCGGCTGGAAGGACATGAACGACTACATGATGGAGCACAAGATCGAGGTCGTTCCCTCGCAGCTGCCGCAGACGGTGCCGCCGCCGAAAGCGCCCTCAGCCGCGCCGGCCGCGGCGCCGGCTGCCGCCGCGCACTGAGCGCTGCGGCAGAGGCAGCTCCGAGCCGCCGGCCCGTCAAGGCGCCGGATTGGTGTAGCGCAGGTGGACCGCGTCTATGGCCGCAGCCAGTTCCGGCGTGATCTCCACATCCCAGGCATCCAGGTTCTGCTCCAGCTGCGCCAGCGAAGTGGCACCGATGATGGTGCTGGCCACGCACCAGCGCCGGTAGGTGAAGGCCAGTGCCAGCTGCGTCGGTGTCAAACCGTGCGCCGCCGCCAGTTCGGCATAGGCTTGCACCGCCGGCGCCACGTTCGGCTTGCTGTAGCGCTGCCCAAAGCCTTCGAACAGGGTGATGCGGCCACTGGCGCCGGCGTCCTTCAGGTACTTGCCCGACAGCAGCCCGAAGGCCAGCGGCGAATAGGCCAGCAGGCCGACCTTCTCGCGATGGCAGGTTTCCGCCAGTCCGTATTCATAGACGCGGTTCAGCAGGCTGTAGGCGTTCTGGGTGGACACCACCCGCGGCAGGCCATGCTCCCGCGCCAGGCGCACGAACTCCATCACCCCCCAGGGATGCTCGTTGGACAGGCCGACGTGGCGCACCTTGCCCTCGGCCACCAGTTCCGCCAGCGCATCCAGCTGGGCGCGGATGGGCGTGCACTCGCGCTCCTTCTCCGGCTCGTACTGCCACTGGCCGAACATCGGCTGGTTGCGTTCCGGCCAATGCAGCTGGTAGAGGTCGATGTAGTCGGTGCGCAGCCGCCTCAGGCTGGCCTCCACCGCCGCCCGCAGGTTGTCGCGATCCAGCGCCAGCGGGCCGCCGCGTATCCAGCCCAGGCTGCGCGCCGGGCCGGCGGCCTTGGTCGCCAGCACCACCTTCTCGCGCGGCTGGCGCGCCAGCCAGCTGCCCACGATGCGTTCGGTGGCGCCGCTGGTTTCGGCGCGGGTCGGCACCGGGTACATCTCGGCGGTGTCGATGAAATTGATGCCGCGCTCGAAAGCACGGTCGAGCTGGGCGTGGCCTTCCGCCTCGTCGTTCTGCTGGCCGAAAGTCATGGTGCCCAGGCAGATCGCCGACACTTTCGGCCCGTCCTGCCCCAGCCTGCGGTACTCCATTGCGCGTTGCGCCATCCGTCTGTTCCTCCCGTCGGGTAAAGCCGCGGCTCGCCTGGCGGGCCGCGGCGACATATCATTCGCGCCTTCGCCCGATGATACTTCAGCGCCTACAGGCGCCCTGCCGATGTCCCAATCCCCTCTCTCAAGCTTCTCCATCTCGGGCCTGCTCGCTTATTGCCGCCCCGGTTTCGAGAAGGAAGTCGCCGCCGAGATCGACGACCTCGCCGCCGACGCCGGCCTCATTGGCTACGTCCGCGCCGAGCCCAACACCGGCTACGCGGTGTTCGAAACCTTCGAGCCGGTGCCAGTGTTCGCCCTGGGCGAGCGTGCCGACTGGCTGCGCCCGGTGTTCGCCCGCCAGCTGCTGCTCTGGTTCGACCGCGTGGAGGACCTGCCGGAGCGTGACCGCGCCACGCCGCTGGTCACCGCGGTGAAAGGCTGCGGCCAGCGCTTCTCCGGCGTGGTGCTGGAAACGCCGGACACCGACGAAGCCAAGCAGCGCTCCGGCTTCTGCCGGCGCTTCACCGAACCGCTCACCCGCGCGCTGGAAAAAGCCGCCGCGCTGCGCCTGGGCAAGCCCGGCTTCCCCGAACTGCATGTGATGTTCCCGGACGCCAGCACCGCCTGGCTGGCCGCCGCCCTGCCGGGCCGCGCCTCGCCGTGGCCAATGGGTATTCCGCGCCTGCGCATGCCCTCCAGCGCGCCCAGCCGCTCCACCCTCAAGCTGGCCGAAGCCTTCATGACGCTGCTGAGCGAGGAAGAGCGCGACAAGCACCTGCGCGCCGGCATGCGCGCGGTGGACCTCGGCGCCGCCCCCGGCGGCTGGACCTGGCAGCTCGCCAGCCGCGGCATCCGCGTCACCGCGGTGGACAACGGCCCGCTGCGCGACAGCGTGATGGCCACCGAGATGGTGGAGCACCTGCGCGCCGACGGCTTCACCTGGCGGCCGCAGCGGACGGTGGACTGGATGGTGTGCGACATGGTGGAGCAACCCTCGCGCATCGCTTCGCTGATGGCGGAGTGGATCGCCACCGGGCGCTGTCGCCACACCATCTTCAACCTCAAGCTGCCGATGAAGCGCCGGCTGGACGCGGTGGAGCAGTGCCGCGAACTGATCCGCAAGCGGCTCGCCAGCATCGGCCCGTATGAGCTGCGCATCAAGCAGCTGTACCACGACCGCGAAGAAGTCACCGCCTATCTCACGCTGAAGAAATAAGCGCGACCGCGCAGCCTCAAGAGGCCCGCGCAGCCACGCCGGCAACCCATTCCGGCAGCCCCCCGAGGCATTCACCACGGCTGCCAACCGCGGGCCGTGTATAATCAGCGCTTTACCTGCACCCGGCCTGCCGGCTGGCGCGAGTCCTTCCGAGGCGTTTCCTGTCCCGGTCTGCGCTCTGCGGCATCCGCCGCTTCCTGCGCCGCGCCCGCGGCCGGTCACCCAACAAGAAAGCGCCCATGAGTTTCGCCGACCTCGGCCTCATCCCCGAACTGCAGCGCGCTGTTGCCGACGCCGGCTACAGCGAACCCACCCCCATCCAGCGCCAGGCCATTCCCACCGTCATCGCCGGCCACGACGTGATGGGTGGCGCCCAGACCGGCACCGGCAAGACCGCCGGCTTCACGCTGCCGCTGCTGAACCGCCTGGCGCGCCACGCCAGCACCAGCACCTCGCCCGCCCGCCACCAGACCCGCGCGCTCATCCTGGCGCCGACCCGCGAGCTAGCGATGCAGGTGTTCGAATCGGTCAAGACCTACAGCAAGTACCTGCCGCTGCGCGCCACCTGCATCTACGGCGGGGTGGACATGAACCCGCAGATCCAGGAACTGCGCCGCGGCATCGAGATCGTCATCGCCACCCCCGGCCGCCTGCTGGACCATGTGCAGCAGAAGACGATCAACCTCAGCCAGGTCGAAGTGCTGGTGCTGGACGAAGCCGACCGCATGCTGGACATGGGCTTCATCCCGGACATCAAGCGCATCCTGTCGCTGCTGCCGGCCAGCCGCCAGAGCCTGCTGTTCTCCGCCACCTTCTCGGACGAGATCAAGAAGCTCGCCGACCAGATGCTGAAGAATCCGCAGCTGATCGAGGTCGCGCGCCGCAACATGGTGTCGGAGACCATCACCCACCGGGTGCATCCGGTTTCTGCCGGACTCAAGCGCAACCTGCTCGCCCACCTGCTGCGGCACCAGCCGGACACTCAGGCGCTGGTCTTCGTCGATACCAAGCTCGCCTGCGGCCGCCTCGCCCACTTCCTGACCCGCCACGAGATCTCCGCCGACGCCATTCACGGCGACAAGGGCCAGCAGCAACGCACCGAAACCCTGGAAGCGTTCAAGAGCGGCCGCCTGCGCGTTCTGGTGGCCACCGACGTCGCCGCCCGCGGCATCGACATCGACGAACTGCCGTACGTCATCAACTTCGAGCTGCCGCATACCGCCGAAGACTATGTGCACCGCATCGGCCGTACCGGCCGTGCCGGCCACCAGGGCAACGCGGTATCGCTGGTCTGCGCCGAGGAGAAGCAGCGCCTGGCCGAGATCCAGAAGCTGATCAAGCTGGAGATTCCGCAGGAGATCGTGCCCGGCTTCGAACCGGAACCGGAGTTCGCCGAAGCCGGCAGCCGCAGCGGACGCGGTCGCCGCCCCGCCGCCGCCCCGGCCGCTGCCGAAGCCGCCCCGGAACGCGCCCGCGCTCCACGCAGCGAGGGCGCCGCAGCACGGCCACCCCGCAACGAAAACCGGCGCCCCCGCTCCACCATCGCGGCAGACGGCTTCGACTTCAGCAAGCCCTACGAACCCAAGCACAGCCCGGTGCCGGCCCAAGCCGTCATCGGCGAGGGCTTGCCCACCACTCCGTCCGCCGGCTCGGGCAGCAACCCGGCAGCGCCGCGCCGGCAACAGCGACCCCTCGCTTACCTGCTGGGCGGCCTCGGGCGGAAATAAGGCGGGCTAAGCCCGGCTATTCGCCGGCTTGAAACAAGGGGCTTCAAGTATTCTGGTCGCTCGCCGTTAAGTGATCAGACACTTGGAATGCTGCCGCCGATGAACCCTGCAGGCCATCACAGAGGCAAGGAAAACCCCGAAGAGCCCTTCGTGCCCGACCTATCGGAAGGGGCGGAAACCGGGGTTTATCTCGCCCTGCTAGAACTGCTCGACGAGGGCCTGATCGTCACCGGCGACGAGGTCATCATCGATGCCAACAGCGCCGCCTGCCGGCTGCTGGAGCGGGACTACCGGCAGATCGCCGGGCAGCCGCTGTCCGAGCTCTTCCTCTCCGAACGCGCCTTCCTCGATGCCCGCGCCCGCCTCTTCATCCAGGGCGAGATGCGCGGCAGCCTGCGCGTCGCCCTGCCGGGCGGCCGCCACCGCGACTTCCGCTTCGTCGCCGCCGCCCGCCTGCGCCCCGGCATCCATGCACTGATCCTCAGTCCCGACCTGCTGGCCGAGACCGCGCCGGATGTTTCCAGCCTGGACCCGACGCCGGCCGCCGACACCGTCTGGCCCAGGCTGGCCGCCGCGCTGCTGCAGCCGGTCATCGTGGTGGATGACGGCGACCGCATCTGCGCCGCCAACGCCGCCGCCATCACCACCCTCGGCCTGGGCCGGGAAGAACTGGTCGGCCGCCTGGCCGGCGAACGCCTGGGCCTGCAGTGGCCGGCAGCGGACGCCCCCCCGCTCGCCCGCCTGCGTCCGCAGCCGGGTGGCGAGGAGCTCACCGCCCGCGTGCTTGCCGGCCCCCAGGCCGGCTGGCGCCTGCTGGTGCTGCCGCCGCTGGGCCAGCCCGCCGCGACGCTGCCGGCGCCCGCCCCGGCCGCCTCGCCAGCAACCGCGCAAAGCAACGCGGTACACGTGCCGCTGGACGTGTTCGATGCTGCCAGCCAGGCCATCCTGGTCAGCGATGCCGACAACCGCATCGTCGCCGTCAACCGCGCCTTCACCCAGATAACCGGCTACAGCCGCGAAGACGTGCTCGGCAGGAACCCCGGCCTGCTCAACTCCGGCCGCCAGGAGCCGGAGTTCTATGCCGCGCTGTGGCAGTCGCTGCGCGACAGTGGCCAGTGGCAAGGCGAGATCTGGAACCGGCGCAAGAACGGCGAGATCTTCCCCGAGTGGCTCACCATTACCGCCGTGCGCGATGGCGAGGGCGCCACCCGCCACTACATCGCGATGTTCACCGACCTCACCGCCAAGCGGCAGGCGGAATCGCGCACCGAATACCTCGCCCACCACGACATCCTCACCGGCCTGCCCAACCGCCGGCTGTTCGAGCGCCGCTTCGACGACGCCGCCGAACGCGCCCGGCAGCGGCGCTGCAGCGTCGGCGTGATGCGCCTGGACATCGACAACTTCAAGGCGGTCAACCGCGAATACGGCGACAACGTCGGCGACGCCTTCCTGCAGCAGATCGCCCGCCGCCTGCTCGCCGCCCTGCCGCGCGGCGGCATGGTGGCGCGCGAGCGCAGCGACGCCTTCCTCGCCCTGCTGCCAGACCTCGACCTCAGCAGCGAATGCGGCCGCGCCGCCGAGGCACTGCTCGCCACCCTGTCGCTGCCTTTCGAAGCCGAAGGCCACAACCTGCAGCTCACCGCCAGCATCGGCATCGCCCTGCTGCCGGAAGACGGCAACACCCTGGACGCGCTGCTGCGCCACGCCGATGCCGCCCTCGCCCACGCCCGCCGCCTCGGCGGCAACAACCACCAGTACTACGTGCTGGAGATGGACGACGCCGGCATCGAGCGCGAGGCCTTCGAGAGCAAGCTGCGCTACGCCATCGAACGGGAAGAGCTGGAAGTGCATTTCCAGCCGCTGATCGACGCCCGCGACGGCAGCATCCGCGCCGGTGAAGCGCTGCTGCGCTGGCACCACCCGGAATTGGGCTTGATCCCCTTCCGCCGCTTCATCAGCGCCGCTCGCGATGGCGGCCTGGTCGCCCGCCTGGGCGACTGGGCGCTGCGCGCCGCCTGCCGCGCGGCGGTGGGCTGGCCGGCCGAAAGCAACCGGCAGCCCATGGTGACCGTGAATGTCGCCATCGAGCAGATCATGCAGGGCGACTTCGTCGGCCGGGTGGCCACCGCGCTGGCCGAGAGCGGCCTGCCGGCGGACAGGCTGGAACTGGATCTGGACGAGCAGGTGCTACAGGAAGACAACAGCCGAATCTTCGCCACCCTCACCGAGCTCGCCGGCATGGGCGTCCACCTGGCGATAGACGACTTCGGCCGTGGCCTCACCGCCATCCCCAAGCTCAAGCGTTATCCGCTGCAAGCCCTGAAGCTGGACCCTGCGCTGGTGCGCGACGTGGGCAAGAGCGAGGAGAGCGAGGCCATCGTCGAAGCCATCGCCAACCTCGCCAACTCGCTCGGGCTGGCGATCTTTGCCCGCGGCGTGGAAGACGAGGCCCAGCAGGCCTTCCTCTCCGCACTGGCCTGCCACCTGCAGCAGGGCCCGCTGTTCGGCCGTCCGCTCACCGACACCGAGTTCGCCGCCTTCCTCGCCCGTCAGCGGCTGGAAAGCGGGTTGCAGTAAGGCGGGCAGTGGCCATCGCCCGCCGTCGCAGGACGGCGGCGGCTCAGTAATCCATCAAGGTCCGGCAGCTTTCCTCACGGCCGGTCATTGCACTGAAGCGCGCCAGCCTTTCCTTGACGAAATCGTCGGGAATCTTGCGGTTGGAGCAGTACTCGCGCAGCGTCAGTGCATACGCCACATGCTGTAGATCCTCGGTGGTACGCGCTACCGACTGGAAGACGTAGTTGCTGGTATCCCGCCAGCTCTGTTCCGGCTTGGGCGCAGGCGTGGGCAGCGTGGCCGGCGCCCCGCCCTGGCCGGCGGGCACCCCCGCCGCCCCGGCAGCAGGCTGCGCCGGGGCCTGGGCCAAGGCCCCCACGGGTAGCAGACACAGCAGCAGGATGACGGAAACGCGCATGGCGATGGAGAGCCGCAAAAAGGGGCGCAGACAGTGCTCAGTCTACGTCCATCGGCCGGGTTTACTTGAGGACCGTTCGACAGACTGTGGCGTGAAAGCGCGCGGCCCGGACAGGAACAGGTTTTCCCCAGCCCAAGTGCACAGCCTACTGAAGAAGCTGTGGACAAATTCCCCAAACCCTTGAAAGCAAAGCACCGGAGAGCACCGCTCGAAAAAGAGGCAGCAAACCGCGTGCCGGCGCCTCGCCTTTTCTTCACTCAATGACAAGAACGGCCCTGCCCCCAAACCGGGAACAGGGCCGCCCAGGCGCTTGCGCCCGCAGCCAGCCCGGTCTCCCGGGCCCGCCTGCGCGCTCAGGCCTCCAGCGCCTTCACATGCGTGATCACCTCGGCAAT
>Ga0209699_100358_pt1 | contig 29941 bp, 24 predicted proteins | sample SynthPrep_1_END__FD_187204 | JGI IMG/M metagenome (GOLD analysis project Ga0209699, IMG submission 187204) | Synthetic microbial communities from Ohio, USA - SynthPrep_1_END_DS7_MetaG (SPAdes) (version 2) | ecosystem: Engineered > Bioreactor > Aerobic > Activated sludge | place: USA: Ohio...
GGGCCTGCGCGCCGCCGGCGCGCAGGCCCAGGCCAGCTTCACCCAGCGCCTGGCGTCCGATGGCGTCACCCGCCAGGACGTGCGCGAAGAAGGCCTGGTCGGCACGCTGTACCTGCCGCCCGGCCCCGGCCCGTTCCCCGCCGTCATGATCCTGAACGGCTCCGGCGGCGGCATCAACGAACCGCGCGCGGCGCTCTACGCATCGCACGGCTACGCCGCCTTCGCGCTGGCCTACTTCAAGGCGCCCGGCCTGTCGGACTACATCTCCAACACCCCACTGGAATACTTCCAGACCGGCCTGCGCTGGCTACGCAAGAAGGTCCAGCCTAAGCACGACTTCGTCGCCATCAGCGGCCAGTCGCGCGGCGGCGAACTGGTGCTGCTCTTGGGCGCCACCTTCCCCGAGGAAGTCTCGGCCGTGGTCGCCTACGTGCCCGGCGCCGTGGTCCACAGCGGCCAGAACGCCTGCGATCCCAAGATCGGCCGCGAAGGCCCCACGTGGCTCTTGGGCGGCCAGCCCATCCCCCACGTCTGGGAAAACAACCGCACCGCCACCTGGGCGCCCTTCGACGAAGGCCCCTCGCCACACCGCCACGAGAAAGCCATCCTCACCGCCCTGCAAGACGCCGATGCCGTGGCCCGCGCCCGCATCAAGGTCGAAGACATCCAGGGCCCCGTCATGCTGCTGTCCGGCACCGACGACGGCTCCTGGCCGTCCAGCATCTATTCCAAGATGGTGCAGGACAAGCTGGCCCAGGTGAACCACCCCTACCCGGTTGAATGGCTGGACTACGAGAACGGCGGGCACTCCATCCTGTTCCCCTACGTGCCCACCACCCAGCTCGTCTACGCCCACCCCGTGTCCGGCAAGATCAGCACCAGCGGCGGCAACCCCAAGGACAACGCCCGCGCCGACCAGGAATCCTGGGAAGGCGTGAAGCAGTTCCTGGACGCCGCAGTCCAGGCCCGCGCCACCAAGTAAAGCATCAAGGAGATCCGCATGGCTGAACCCATCGTCTACAACGTCACGGACGACCTCGTCGACCGCCTGATCGGCCTGGCCCCGGGCGCCAAGACCTACGAAGTGCGCCACTTCCGCGAGAAGGTCGCCGCCGCCACCCAAGGCAGCTACGACGCCCTCTTCGACCCCGCGCTGCCCGGCCTGTCCCTGGCCGAGCGCCTGCTGGTCGCGCTGTACGCCACCCGCATCACCCCGTCGCCGCTGCTGGCCGCACACTACCGCGCCCGCCTGACCGACGCCGGCGCCACCCCGGCCGATATCGCCGTCGCCGAATCCGGCAAGCCGTCAGACGCCGCCACCCCGCGCCTGGCCGCCATCCTGGAATTCACGCGCAAGCTGATCGAGAAGCCCGTCGAAGGCGACGAAGCCGCGCTGAAGACCTTGCCCGCCGCCGGCGTCTCCACGCCCGCCGTGGTCACGCTGTCCCAGCTCGTCGCCTTCCTGTCCTACCAGGTCCGCCTGGTCGCCGGCCTGGAAGCCATGAAGGCACTGGAAGGCCTGCCCGAGCGCGCCGCAGGCACCCCGCCCGCGCCCTTCCCCGCCAACACCGCCGCCACCGCGCCCGGCGCCGTCATCAAGGCCCACGGCTTCACCAACGAATCGCTGGAATGGAAGGCCTGGCTCGACGTCGTCAACGTCGAAACCGCCACGCCCGAACAAGTCGCCGTCCTGGAAGAAAGCCACCCCAAGGCCAAGGTCTCGGACTACTACCTGTTCCTGGTGCATCAGCCCGAAATCCTGCGCCAGCGCTCGACGGCGTTCAACGCAATCATGTATGCGCCGGGTGGACTGTCGCGTGCAGAGCGCGAACTGGGTTCGACCTACGTGTCGCGCATCAACGGCTGCGTGTACTGCGCGTCCGTGCATGCCCAGCGCTTTGAGCAGCTGGCCAAGCGCAATGAGGTCATTGCTCAGGTGTTCGAGGATCCCGCCACCGCCGGCACCACGGCGCGTGAACTCGCCATCGGCAAGTTCTCGATCCAGATCACCGAAGCGCCTGCCGCGGTGAACGCCGACAGCATCCAAGCCCTGAAGGATGCGGGCTTGAACGAAGGCGAGATCCTGGATCTGCTGCATTCGGACGCGATCTTCGCCTGGGCGAATCGCCTGATGCTGAACCTGGGCGAGCCGGTTTTCCCGAACGCCTGATCCTGTGGCGTCCGGCCACTTGCGTGCCGGACGCTTTGCCTGGGCTACGTCATCGCCGACCAGTGTCGGCGATGACAAGCCGCAATATCAACGTTGCCAGGTCAGCAGCTTGACGCCCGCAACGGCAAACACCACGGCCACCGTCCCTTCGATCCAGCGCCGCAGCCTGACGTACAGGGCGATCATCGGCGCGGTCGAGAAGGCGATCGCATAGCCGCCGAACACCATGACGCCGAGCAAGGCGCAACCGCCGATGATCGCGGGCAAGGTGCCGTCCGACGTGCTCTCCCCCAGCCCCAGCGACATGATCGCCATCCAGGCCAGCACCGCCTTCGGATTGCCGATGTGCATGAGCACGCCCTGGCGGTAGAGCACCCGATAGCGCGGCGTCGCACGACCTGTTTGCACGTTCGCGAAGCCGGAGCCCCGCTTCAGCGCCGACCTGCCGGTGCGGAACGCCAGATAGAGCAGATAGACTCCGCCCACTATCTTTATGATGAACAGCGCCTGGGCGGAAGCCGCCAGCACGGCGGAAATGCCTGTCGCCGCCAGCGTCGCCCAGAACAACGAGCCCGTAATAACGCCCGCCGCCAGCGCAAGGGCCGGCAGACGGCCGTCACGCATCGCCGTTGCCATGATCGCCATATTGCTGGGTCCGGGACTGGCCGTGGCTATCAGATAGGTGCCGTACACAAGAGCAAGCTGACTCACGAGCATTTGCGTTTCTCCAGGGATGTCGGGCATCTCCCGCGTTACAGCGGGAGGTCTCCGCGATGAACGATATGGACCTTGTTGCCGTCAGGATCGCGCAGATACGCGCCGAAGTAGCCGTCACCATAATGAGGACGTACCCCCGGCGCGCCTTCGTCCGTCCCACCTTGCGCCAGACCGCCCGCATGGGCCACGCTCACGGCTTCCTGCGTAGGAGCCAAAAAAGCCACCATGCTGCCATTGCCCACCGTCGCCGGCTCGCCATCATAGGGCATGTAGACATAGAAGCGCGGCAGCAGCGCCTGACCGGTCACCCAGCAAAGCGCCAAGGGCCCGCCGTCCGGCGTGACAACGCGACGCTTCAATCCAAGCGGAAGCAGCACCGCGTCATAAAAACGGCCCGCGCGTTCAAGATCACGCGTCCCGACAGTGATATGGCTAAACATTTGACGACTCTCCATGCGCCCGCCCTGATGGTCAGGCGCTTTCAGAAATGCATGACATGCCTCAATCGCATCGGGCATGTTACTCGCATGCCGGATAACCTGGATCGCAAAATACTGCACAGTCCAGGGCCGGTTTTCCCGATTCGCCAGCGTCGGCGGCGTTTTCGTTAAACTGACGCTTTCCGCCTACTTATGCGCCCCGCCCATCGCGGGGCGCATTGCCTTACCCCATGTCCGACAAAACCCACGACATCCGCCCCGGCCAGTCGATCGAACTGCTCAAGGCCCTGCACATCCTGACCCGCGACGGCAAGATGAACCAGGATAGCCGCCGCAAACTCAAACAGGTCTACCACCTGTTCCAGTTCATCGAACCGCTGCTCAAAGACGTCCAACAACAACGCGGCGCCGTCACCCTCGCCGACCACGGCGCGGGCAAGTCGTATCTGGGCTTCATCCTCTACGACCTGTTCTTCAAGGAACAGCCCGAAGCGCAGAAGAACGGCTCCCACATCTACGGCATCGAAACCCGCGAAGAACTGGTGAAGTTGTCGGAAGAACTGGCCAAGCGGCTGGGGTTTGGCGGCATGTCGTTCCTGAACCTGTCCGTGGCCGATTCCATCACGTCGGACAAGTTGCCCGCCACGATCGACGTGGTTACCGCCCTGCACGCCTGCAACACCGCCACCGACGACGCGATTCACTTCGCGTTGGAGAAGAAGGCCAAGTACATCGTCGTCGTGCCCTGCTGCCAGGCGGAAGTGGCGTCGGTGCTGCGCAAGAACAAGGCGAAGGCGCTGGCTGATCCGCTGGCTGAGATATGGCGGCATCCGCTGCATACGCGGGAGTTTGGTAGCCAGATCACGAATGTGCTGCGGTGCTTGCAGCTGGAGGCGCATGGATATCAGGTCAGCGTGACTGAGCTGGTGGGATGGGAGCATTCGATGAAGAATGAGCTGATCATCGCGCAGTACAAGGATTTGCCGCGGCGGAAGGCGGCTGAGCGGCTGACGGAGATGTTGAATAGGATTGGGTTGCAGGAGTTGAAGGAGAGATTCTTCCTGCCTCGTGCTGCATAAGGGATCGACAGAGGACCGCTTGCGGTCCTTTTTGCTTTTTGGGCGCTTGTCTCTTGCAGAGACGAAAATGCCACTCCGCGGTATCGCTGCCTTCGCGCGTTACGCCTTATACTTGCCCTGCGATTACACCAACGATCGCCCGGTTTGACAGCCGGATTGACAAAGGGCGGACAGCCGCCGCAATGGCGGCATTTTCATGTCCGTAGGCCGACGCACGTCCCTGCTATGGGCGGGCCTTGGCTGGGGCACGTTCGCGTGCGCCGGTTTCCTTTGTCACCGGTCTGTCAACCCGGCCTTGCGCCCGCCCGCCTCGAATGACAGCGGGGTGCCGGGTTTAACGACAAAGGACGCCTTTATGAACGACCACCCTTACACGCTTGACCGATGGGCTGCGCCAGATGATCCGGAGCATGGTGTTGTTCGATTTGCTGATCTGCGGAAGATAGAGCGGGCTTGCCAGGGAATCTGGGCGATAAGCCGGATTGTTGGCAATAGCGCAAGTGAACCAGATATCTCTGGTAATCAGCCGCTAGATCCTTGGGTTGTATCCAACTTGCTAGGCGGAATTGAGAGTCTGTGCGACCACATAGCGGAGCTTGTCGAAGCTGCACCTGGAGAGCCGCAACGGGAGTCACAATTCGCCAAAGAAATACAACCAATCCATTAAATAGATTCGTCGCTTCGAGCTAGCATAAAACGATGCCAGTTCGGAGCGACAGAGAGGCATTAGCGAACACACAGAATCCGCTTAAAATTTCTCATTTAACTGGATGCTAGGATTCCCCTTGAGCAACGGGCTAGACGTTTCCGTAACCATATTTGGATGATTCCGGATGCATCACACGCTCAATGCCCATTTCATTTAATCCACGCTCTAGAGCCTTGTAGATTAGTTGAAAACTCGGCAACTCCAAAAGGCGCTTATCGTAAATTCGCTTTTTTCTATACTTAGCAAGAATTTGATCTCTGCGCACGTTGAACGGGAAAGATCCCCGCCTGTCAAAACCATGCGAGAGCAGGTGCTTTGAGCGCGCCCGCATACAGCGATGGACTATTGAAACAAGCCAGCCGTCCAACTCGCGCAACTGAGAAATATCATTAAGGAGAGGATAGAAACTCATGACCCCTTTGAAGTGCAGCGATTCCCGCTCGCCCTTGATATAAGCAACGAGATCTCTATGTAACAAACCGCCGTAAAGATAGCGTCGAACTTGTGACATAGCAGTGAGAAGAGCCTTATCGCGGCCGTTAGCGGGAATTATCAACCCCCTCAACGGTTTGGCCTTTATTGGCTGGACTAAGTTTCGATACAACAAGTAGGAAACTTGCTTCTTTATTCTTTGAACCGTTTGCTCTCTAACGGAGACTCGGTCAACCCCGATGGAATACCCGAGGAAATTAAACGAGGGCTTGGACGCGATCTCCGCAGCCAGACCATCCTTAGAGAGAAGACTGATACCATCAGATTTCTTCAAATTTATCTGAACTTTCGCATCACGCGAGAATGCGGAAACGATGTTGAATGACCGACATATCGCAGAGTAATCGGGGCTCCAGATGACAGTATCGTCGGCATATCTGGCGAACTTCAATCCAGCCTTTTCCAGCGACTTGTCTAATTTCCAACATACAAGATTTGCGAGAAACAAGGAGATTGACGTACCTTGCGGAATTCCCTTCTCTCTCCCGAAAAGGAACGCGCGAATAACCTCCACATCCTCAGCGCTTACCAAAAACCCATTCTCGTGAAGCTGCGCGAACAAGAAATTATGGTCAATGGAACCAAAAAAATCGGAGAAGTCAAACTCGGCGATAAACATGCGAGCATTCTGAGAAAGGTCTACCGCAATATCTTGAATTGCAAAGTGAACGTTGCGATCGTTGCGATAGGCATATGAGAATGAACTAAAGCGGTGCCTATTCTTAGCCAGCAGCCGCGAATAGAAGTACGATGAAACCGCCGCATCAGGAATCTGAAAAACCGTCAACTCCCGGTCTCCACCGCCTGCCTTGGTGATCCTCTTTCGATGCGGTTGGTGAGGCTCGTAGGTGTGCGCTTTGATCTTGCGAGCGATCGACTTCGCGATCGCCGCAGCATTTCTACGAACATAGAAGGGGTTGAACTTCGGATCCAGAGCCCAGTATTCTGGGACCTTCACTTCCTTAGGGGGAGCGCTGATTATACGGTCGCGGTTCCTGGACCAAACAAGGTGAAGATTGTTGTGGTAAGAGTGGTGGCGCTTAATTAACTTATCACACTCATTCAGCAGGTGGACCTTCAGCCCTAGCTCTAGATTCATCAATTACTCCCAGAAAACAGAAAGCCCGAGACAAGTCTCGGGCTAACCACGGAACGAACCTAGTAAAAGTAAGTTGTCATTTGGTTGGCATGGCTGCGATGCCATGCCCCCAATGTCGCAGCCGAAGCTACAAAGAGAGGCGCTCCGTTCGGCCTCTAAGGCAGTCTGCTAAGCATAGCGTGAATCGCGACGATTGCCAAGGTGGTGACGAAAACAGGTAGAAACAAACCGGTAATCGCGTAAGCCCCGGTAGCCCCCCATTTTTAGCGACGCTTCTATCGCGGGATTACCTCCCCTGTCAAGCAGACAATGGCGAATAGGCAATCGGCGCGAGGATTAACCGAAGCATGAAGTGCAACGGCAGGGGGCCACCCAGCGACTCGTGTGGGCGGTATTCGCATAATCGACCAGCCATCGGTCGGTAATCGCTTGGACCTGCGCAGGTTGGCGAACAGGTGCGCATCGAGCACGTCCCGTACAATAAACGCGAATGAACCGCTCAATGAAGGCGTTCGAATTGTGCTTGCCCGGTTGGATATATTCGAGCTCTATGCCCCATGCGCCAACCCACTCGACGATCGCCGCACTCAGGTATTCCGGGCCGTTGTCGCACCGAATGACTGCGGGCTTTCCGCCCCTGCCGATGATCTGTTTGAGCGTTGGGATCACACGCCCAGACGGCAGCGAGAAGTCGACCTCAGTGCCCAGCGCCTCGCGGTTGAAGCCGTCGATCACGTCGAACACTCGGATGCTGCCTCCACCGGCAAGCTGGTTATGCGTGAAATCCATCGACCACACCCGGTGCCAAGCCAAATTCCAAGATAGCGCCTTACTTTTAGAAAGTCGAGCAACTAAACTCTCAGGTAACGCTTTGATAGGGTACGGTCAAAAAGAGAATAAAAGCACTCGAGGTCAACAAACCCATCCATGCCAATCTTAATTGAAGAACTGTTTTTATAAAAAAAATCAAAATGATATCGAGGGTGAACCGTCCCGTTCTCATTTACAGGATCATCATCAAATCTCAGATACCCATGATCATCACATAAAAGCTCTATAAACGAATCTGAATATATTGCAGCGAGATTAATCCCGACATTGAAATTATCCTCAATAGAGGCAGCAATATTTTCGTGACAAAAACCATGTCTACTTGTAGTTATAGCATTTCTTATTATTGAAATCAACAACCCACTCACCTCCTCAGCAAGAGAATTAAAATTAAATCTGACACCATCAGGGGTTTCTACAATCTGAAATGGTATTGCCATAGAAAAAAAACCTGCTTGTTTTTTTACTAGCGCTCGAGAAAAGCCTCCAGCGAATATCGCAATATCGAAACCCTCGTCGCCAACATCTGTTCTGCAATAGCTGCATGTGTTCAGAATTTCTGCCAGCGCCACAACATTCCAAATATTATCCAGCGCATCCCTAACGGGGACAAACCCTCGAAGAGCGTGATCTGGAATATTCTTGAAGAAAAATGCAGTCATAGCACGCGATGCCTTTCGTATTCCACAGAAAGCAGTTCATTGATATATTCTTCGTCGTACTCTATATCAGCTACCATACTATTAATTCTACTTACCAATTTTGCCGTCAATCTAGGAGTTGCACCTTTAATTGCACAAAATCTATGGACTATGTCTTCAATTGAGAGCTGCTCTTCCAAAACGATAAGCTCCTTCTGCCGCTCGATTTCTTCCTGCGTAGGTAAGCGTAACCGCATGTGGCCATTTTCGAACATATAGTCCAGCCCTTGCCGAAGACGTCCTACAGTATCGTGGTCTACATGCTGGCTCAAAACAAGATGACTTTCTAAAAAAGACCTCGCCATCATTGTATACAACGCATTTCTAAAGGAAGTATTTCGATTAAGATTTTTCGCAAAGCAGATCACAAAAGGAAACTCCAGCCCTTTCGCATTATTTATATTAGATATAAATAATTTATTAGGATCGTTAGTCTTTGTTTCGAATGATATATTTACCTTCCAATTAAGCCTCAATGCGATTTTTTGCGTCAGACTTGAAATCGCGTCATAGACGTAATTTGCTTTATCGACGAATATGATTGCGAAGTCACCTTGCTGAGCAGTTGCATGCCGCGCTCGAATCTCATTAATTATTGAAACGAGAGACTCTGCGATCTCTTCGTTGTTAAGAGCATGAATCGTTGTGCTTTGAAAATTCGCAGGAATGTCTTCAAACCTACGCAAAGGATCCCGGCTAACAATTGCGCGACCATTGGTCTCCTTATACAAGTAGCCGCAGGCATCCCATTCTCCATCTTTTAACCATCTCAATACCGGCTCTTCAAAAAGCCCCATTCCTAGCGCGTGGGAGAACATTAAGTTACTTGGATCAGTTCGGTAGCATTTTTTTAGAACCATATCGGACCGACTAACCATTTCATCGATTGGACGGAATATGTTCTGAAAAACATCGCCCGCCACAAAGACTTTCTTTTCCGTAACGAGTTCACAAAGCTCGATAAAGCTTGCGGAAAAATCTTGACTCTCATCGACAAAAGTATAGTCAAACGCAAACTTCCTTTCACCAGAAATTTTCTTTATGTCATTGATTGCGCGTTTGCATAGATCGTCGAATGTACCGGTTTGAAGATTACCGAAAGCAATGTCATAGTGATGACATATATATCTATACATCCCCGAGTATGGATCCTTGCCGCTCCCCCACGAATGAAAGCAAAAAAGCTTATTACCCCAGTCTATTTGTCGCTCCACTCGCATAAAATCGAAAAAATCCGGAATCCTATTTCGCATCGAGGACGCTAATATTTTATTGAAACAAGTAAATGCAATACGAGCATCGAGATCGCTAGAGTATATTTCCTTCAACTTATGTAGCAGGAGCTCTGTTTTTCCCGATCCCGCAAGCCCTTGGATGACAAATTTCTTGCCCACCGTCGGTCGAAAAACAAATATCGTTTGATCTGTGTCAAATAGAATTATTTTTGACTTAACCGTATCAAGCAGATTATTGGCCTCAAGGTTTATTTTTTTAACATCATTGATACTTCCGATAACCAGAGACGCCAAGAGATCAACAATTCGCTTCTCTGGAGCAGCATGTAGCTTTAAATCATCAAGACCAAATTTTGATATTTTTACATCGGCGAACTGGGATACCCAGTGTTTCTTTCGCCCAATTTTCTCTCTATATTTAAATTTCTCTGAAAGAAAGGACAAATCATCTATAAAGTCCTCCTTATACTCCTCGAAACCATCCTCATCGTCGCCACAATCAACGAAACAAGGCCTAAGACCTGTTGAAAAAATGGTTATTGCTTCGCTATAGTCGTAAGTAGAATCGCTCTTTGACAACGGCTTCTGCAGCACATAAGTCTGTTTTTTATTTTCATCGGCAAATCTCTCAATAACTTCTTTTATTTCGTATTTTTCTACTAATGGCAGAGCATCTGCAGAGAAGAAACAATATTTGCTCATACTATTTTCCTTGTGAATAAAGGCATCTGACGGCAATTATCCTGGCGAAATTATAGACTGTCACCTTTATTCTCCTTCGAGAGTTTTCATTGTCGACCAACTTCAGTACTAAACCACTACTAGCGCCTAGCAAAAAAAAAGCACGGAGGCGACATCAAGCGTTTCGAGACTGTCGCCGCATGTTCTCAACAGCGGCCACTAGATCAACGTCCTTCTTCGGCTTCGCCCACCGAGTCCAGAATGGAATCGTCGCACTGCGAGGCTCATTCTTTGGCTTGCTCATTCGGATGCGTGTAGGAAGGAGCGTGGCATCACCGACGACCACGGCTTCGCCAACATCCAAGGTTGGCAAGACCTCCATCAGCCCTTCCAAGCTTTCGGGTAAGAGTTGCTTGACCACACCTTGATCTGTCTTGTTGGACAAGCGAAGGCTAATGATGTTGCTACATTGACTCAGGATAGTAGTACTCACGTCAGAGGGGCGTTGACTAACGACCAACAGACCAACTCCGTATTTACGACCTTCTTTCGCTATGCGTTCGAAGTTCTCGAGGGCGCGTCGCTCGAGCGGGCCTGTGGATCCAGCAGAACTGGGAAGATAGAGATGAGCCTCGTCACAGACTATGACTATTGGGTGGCGCTCATCACCACCTTGCCCGGGTGCGCTCCAAAACTGAACTTGATAAACCAGACGGGCAACAAGGCCCACAACCACCGGCAGGATGTCGGATGGAACTTCGGAAAAATCTATTATTTTTATGCCTGGATTGAAACCATCTTTCATCTCTCCTGTTCCAAGCAACTTCTTCACCAGAGAATGCAGCGCGTCATAACTCTCGTATTCCTCTGGTGCCTTGTACATAAATGCGTATCTTCTGTCATTCATCTTTGTCTTTAGACGAATGAGAAATCGAGAAAGCTTGCCAGCCAACGGCCCCTTTTCCGTTTTTGGCTGCCCCTTCTTGGCGCCGCTCACATATTCCTCCCCCGTGGGTATTACCTCTTCGTTCTTAGCATCTAGTGATTGCACCAGATCCGTCAGGCGGTATGGGACGGGAGTGTCTACAGTGAAACCCTCCAGAAGCTCAGCCCTGTCTAGGTTCGCAATGGCCCCACGCTTCATCTCGATTACCGAATCCATCAGCGCCAGCGCTTGGTTGGGTGCGTTGTCACCAGATCGATCGACAAAGACAGACTGCATCTCGTCATACGTAAGCAGCCAGAAGGGTAAGAATATCGCCCCATCCCGGGCCCCTTTCAGATCACCGATACCGGCAATGCGGTAGTGCGAGGCGAACTTCATACTGGAGTACTCACCATGCAGATCCAGAACAATCATGTTCGCATGAGGCAGCTGTGCCGATTGTTCAAGAATCGATGCCACAGTGAACGATTTTCCGGAGCCGGTACTCCCCAGCAGTGCTGCATGCCGCTGGAAGAGCTTATCGCCGTCGATATAGGCAGTGGCCTTTCCATCTAATGTGTAAGTCCCAACCTTGAGAGGCTCCGCCGCGTCAGCCTTCGACGAAGCACTCAGAATTCCCATGAAATCTTCGAGCGACTTTTCCTCGATGGGAAACACTAGTCGATTAATCTCTGGGAGAGAGAAGACAGCGCGCGAGAATGTGTCTCGCCGCTGCCCATCCCGTGCTCTGTATGTACCAACCAAGCTAATAGAAACGCCGTTCTCTTCTTGCTGGATTAGCGCCTTGTCCTCCGGCATCTCTGCATCGACCAACGTCGGGAGTTCCACCGGGCGACGCCAAACGCGTTCGATGATGCCGATCAGCCACTCGTCCCCCATTGTCTGGATGGCAACTAGTCGCCCCACCCGCGCCTTCTGGAGGCGTTGACCGTCTGTTACCCGAACAGTGATGCGAGCAGTCTCGACGCTACGTACTTCGCCGATTCCCTGATCTTCAGTGAATGTAAAAATACTCATACTATTGGATCACTCCAAAAATGCCTTCAAGAATTCGTCGAGCTGCCAGAGCGGTGAGGTAGTTAGCATCTTCTGCCCTCGCCAGTGGATTTCGGCTCCCGTCTCATATCTAAAAATTCCGATGACATGAGGGTACGTCTTCAGGACTTCGTTAATGCTCTCCGTCTTCCCACGCGTCAGAAGCACCATCGGCATCCCTGCATCGAGCCGCGTGCGAATGACGCCTTGTAAGTGATCGTCGTTGAACCCAAAGCCTAGGCAGAATAGAGCTGAGGCAGTTCCGATGACAGAGTTCATCTCGGTCCGCATAGAGTCGAACAAGACGTTCACCAATGCGTCTTGATACTTCGACGGCCCCGGCACCACGATAGCTCGCGCAGCATCAGCCGTGTTGTGTAGCACTTCGACGGGGCCGAGGTCTGTTGTGATCCAATTTATCGACCCATGCGGCTTATGCAAGCGAATGGTCTTGCACGGCCTGTGATCAACTTGAATTCCACCGCGCCGTTCTGCTGCCCAACTTCGGCTGTACTGTGTTTGAAAAATTGGCGCGGGGCGAGGCTTACGCAACCTGTGCCCAACAAAGCCAGTATCCAGCGCCAGCTCAGCCAAATCACAAAAGAGCTCGATGAGGGTGTCATAGTTCGTGGTAATAATCGGAACGTACTCTGCGTTCTGTGGGGCTCCATTGAAAAGCATTCTCAGCAAGCGCACTGGTGCCAACGTAGCGGCGGCTTGACTCATAAGCTCCTGCTCAGCCCTCGCAGTGGCTTCGATGACCAGCTTCGCCGTCTGATCGCGAATGACTGAAACGATCTCTTCGCGACCTGCTACGCCCTGAGGGATAGTATTGAGACCCTCCTCGAGATTGGCATGTATTACCGGCAGCGCTCTGGCCCACAACTCCTTCGCTTCAGGTGATGCGAGCAGCGAGGTCACCTCATTTTCTAGATGTTCCCCTAGAGCTCCCATGCTTGGCAAACCGTATCCGCAAGAGAATCCCGAGCCGATGAGCGACGCTGGCGTTTGCCGAAATATTTGCTGTACATCCTGGAATAACTCTTCGGGCAGCTCTGCCTCAACTCCCGTCATGGCTGTCTCCTAACGGGAAGGGTCTTGTTTTCTTGCCCGCATGCACGTGAAGGCGTAGAGACAGCGCCAAGCCAAACGCCCCATGCCGATAGATGTACAGCCTCACAACTTCTCCCGTTGGCTTAATTTGTTTTAGGTTACAAAGTTATACCATACACAACGTAAAGATGGACGCACAGCAATGGCTACCACCCTGTGAGAGAATTTGGTCGACACCATCTGAGCGAGGCGCGGAGTGCAATAGCGGTGTCAGTCTTGACATCGCTATTCGCTTAAGATTTTCCCCAAGGAACATGGGTGACCTGACCGTATACAGTCATCTGAAGACGACTTGCATAGCTCCCGTTGTAAGCACAAACGGCAAGCAATGCCAATTCTAGATACCATAGCCCAAGACGCCAACCGTCACTGATGCACCTGAATCGTTCGCGACGCCCCGTTGCGTCAGGGTGAATTAGAGAATTCCTGATATCCGAGAATGCATGCGGGCCGTCGACCCACGCCATCGTCGATGCGACGGCGCTTATCTCCGCAAGTGAAGCTGGAATCTCGACAGGGATATGCAGCGACGTTAGCAACATTCTGAGCTTGTCTGATGCTCTTACTCTCGGTGATTTAAAACGTTCCGCCGAGATGATCTTCCGATCAACTACGCAGTATTGAAAAGAAAGTCGCTCAAGTGCCGCTTGAGCAACAATAATGGAAGTATCTATGCCTGGGACCCCGCCAGCAGTATTGGCATTCGTGTACCAATAGATAACCTCTCGCAGGCACGACGCCCACTCCGGCGACGACTTCCATTTCTTTGAAAACGCAGGGAAAAGTGTCGTCATCTGCTCAGGATACACATAGTCGAACCATGACCCGATAGCGGCGCTAGTAGCGTGTGGCGCTGAAAACGTCTGCAACACCCGCGCACCATTCTGGTCCAACCCGATATTGCAGACTGGACCACACCAGGCCCCGCGCACAAAGGTCATGAAATATCGCAACACTTGAAGTTCTTCTGCAACTTCATCACTTTCAAATTCAGTCTTATCTTTTCTTTCTATCCCCCCTGTATGAGTTACCCTACAAGTATCCCCCTTGCGGATCTTCCTCTCAATCTCAGCAATATTATCGACCTGCTGGAGGGTTACCATCCAATCATCATCTTCCAAAATAAGCCTATCATTCCGCATTCGATGAAGATTGAAGAATGAAAATATATGAAACACTATTTTCGATATTTTTGGCCGATCAATCGGTGCCACGGTTAATGGCAGAATATTTGGACACCAATGAAGCAAAACATCTTCATCATCAGTCTCAACCGACAGTTGAAATCCCGGGATATCTTGACCATTGAAGGATAGGGCTTGAAACTCATCATCATTAAGCAGCAACGAAATTCTCTGCAGATCATCCAGCCCCTTGAAACGAACAACAAGATGTACACCCGCCTGCGGCTGTGCAATCGCCCTAATTTCCCCTAACCCTTTGTAAGCCTTACCATCCACAGTCCATATACCATAGCCGTCAGCCAGAGTAACTGGCGCTGGAAAACTCTCGAAGTCAAAGTGCATAAGCCAGCATCTTCATTTTTTATCTCCAACGAATAATGCGCGAAACGAACACCACCGCTGGCCCTAGGCGTCCCGCTCTTCTGTAGATTTATCTCGCAAGCTCGCCTCGATTGGATCCATGTAAAGGAAATGCCCCATGCCAAAGTTCGTGACCATCGGATACGGAGACCAGGACGGTTACGATCGTACCCCTCCCGCTACCCGAAACGCAGCCCACGCACACGACGCAAAATTGCGGAGAAATGGAGTGCTAATGGGTATTGCAGGCAAACCGGAGAAAAAAAGGTGTCAGACTACAATTCTCTCTGCAGATTGCAGCCAGACACCATTTCTCCCTCGCGTAAAGGGGACAAGCCATGCCAAAATTTGTGACCATCGGATATGGCGATCAAGAAGGCTACGATCGTACGCCCGCAGCCATTCGAAACACAGCCCATGTGCACGACTCAAAATTGCAGAAAAACGGGGTATTGATGGGCGTCGCAGGTAAGCCCGTACAAGTGCGCAACCACGAGGCCGCCCGGGTCGAAACAACGTCCGGCCCATTCATGAAATCGCCCTTGCCAGTGGCGGGCTTCGCGATCATCGAAGCCGCCGACATGGCCGAAGCGATAGCGATGGTGTCGCAAACGCCCTGCGCGGTTGCACACGGCGTCGTTGAGGTGTGGCCGCTGGAACAGCCATAGCGACACCTCTCATCCACACCGCAGGTTTACGTCTCGCAAGAACAAGGGAATAACAGCCCAGCGCCTATCCCCCACCCCGCATTCACAAATGCCGATGGCTGCAAACCATGATCTGCCCAGTCAGCCCCTCAATCAGCCCTGCCAGCCCCCCGGCGCTACCCTCATCCAACCATTCCGTCCGCGCCATCCGAAACCCCATCGCCAAGCTGTACTGCCAATCCAGCTCCAGTATCCGGTAATCGCGCCCATTCTCCGCGCAATGCCATTGCGCCGCCGGATCCTCGTAAGCCGCCCCAATAAAATCAACATGCGAGTCAAACGGCGGCATGGATTCCAGCAGTTCATCTGACCCCGGCAAGCTAGGCTCGGACAGATTCTCCCCCACCGCCACATGCGGCTCAGGGCCGTCATAAGCCAGCAGCATCAACGGAAAATTCTTGGGGTCTGCATCATAGGAAGCCCGCGTGTCGTCAGTCAGATAGGCTCGTGCCGCAGGCCCCAGGCAATACTGCGGGCTGCTCCAGTCGCTGCTCTCGTTATCCGCATACCGGTCCCCCGGCGTAATACCGTGCTCAGCCAGCAACGCCATGGCCTCTTCCATCGTGTCGTTATGGCGTATCGGTATATCCACCGGCAAGTACCCCGCCCCAAGTACATGGCGATCACGTCTCCCGTGGTGCGCAGGTCTTCTTGATACTGGTACGACCCTTCGTTCAGGCTGGCCAGATCGAAGCTCAGGTTCAACAGCGCGCGATACGCAACACCGTCGCCGCGCGGTTCCAGCACGTATCCGCCTTCCAGCAGTTTGATTTCCAGCGCCCGCCAATCAGGCGGCGGCAAATGCATGTCGCGGGGGCACAGAAACTGGTGGTGTTCGGACATGGGCGGGACTCGCTCTGCTGGGGGTGGCTGGGGCCGGCGAATTGTAAGCCGGCGCCCTGCGCTTTTTGGCAGGCAGAGGAATCGGGCAGCGCGTACGCTTAATCCACTTTCGCCCCCGACCGCTGCACCAGCGGCACCCATTTGGCGATATCCGCCTGGATAAATGCCGCCAAACCGCTGGGCGGCCCGTCGTGGAATATTTCATACCCCAAGGCCTGCAGCCGCTGGCGCTGTTCGGCGCTGTCCATGACTTTGCGCGCCGCGGCGTTGAGTTTCGCCACGACGTCCGGCGGCGTACCGGCGGGGGCCATCAGACCGAGGTCGACGGTGATCACGTAGCCCGGCACGCCCTCTTCCATCATGGTCGGCACGTCTGGCAGCAAGGGGGATCGGGCCTCGCCGGTGGCCGCCAGGGCGCGCAGCTTGCCTTCCTTGACCAGGCCGGACACGCTGGGCGTGTTGTAGAACGCGAAGGCGACCTCATGCGCCATGACGGCGGCCACGCCTTGCGGGGCGCCACGGTAGGGGATATGCGCGGCTTGGGTGCCGGTGATCGATAGCAGCAGTTCGGCCGAGAGGTGGTGCGTGGTGCCGTTGCCGCCGGACGAGTACATCAGTTTGCCCGGTTGGGCTTTCAAGGCCGAGACCAGTTCGCGCACGGAGCGGTACGGGCTGTCGGACGGCACGACCAGCACATTGGAGCCGCCCGCCAGATAGGCGACCGGCACGAAGTCCTTGGTCGGATCGTAGGATAGCTTCGAGAACAGCCCCAGGTTGATGGCCCAGGTATTGTTGGAGCCCAGCACCAGCGTATAGCCGTCGGGCGAGGCCTTGGCCACGTAGCTCATGGCGATCTGGCCGCCGCCGCCGGGCTTGTTCTCGACGACGACCGTTTGCCCCAGTTGCTGGCTAAGGCCGGGCTGGATGGACCGCGCCAGGATATCGGCCGTGCTGCCCGCCGCCAGCGGCACGACCAGCGTGATGGGACGATCGGGAAACGGCGCCGCCTCGGCTGGCGTCACGACAAGCGACGCACAGGCCAGTACAGCCCCCAGTAGAACCCCTTGTAGTGTTTTCATGATGCCTCCGCGCTGGCGCGATCAATGGAAACCATGCGGGCTTGCATGATGCCAAGCAGCGTATCGGAGCAGGCAACCCCGAAAAATAGGCGGGGTGCTATAGCGTCATGCCATCACGGCATGGCGGCGTCGCGGCGCAGGCGTTGGGAGACCGAGCGGACCACGGCGACGAAGGCCTGGGCTGCGGGAGACAAGGGGTAGTTGGCCAGGCGCGCGATGGAGATCGGCCATTCCAGCGCCGGATTGCGCAAGGCGATGCCCTTGATGCCGGCGGGCATCTGCCCGCGCGCGATCTGCGGCAGCATGGCCACGCCCATGCCCGCCTGTATCAGGCCGATGGCCGTGGACAGGAGGACGACGCGCTGTTCGACGCGCGGATAAATATTCGCGGCGATCAAGCGGCGGCTGATGTTGAGCCAGGCGGGCGCTTCGGGATTCAGCTGGATGCAGGGCAATTCGGCCAGCACTTTGGCGTCGACCTCGTCCAGCCTGGCCAGGGGGTGATCCATGCGCGCGAAGAGCGCGACGCCGCTGTCCGAAAGCTGTTCCACCATGATGCGGGAGTCGTCGTCCTGCATGACCGCGCCCAGGCCGACGTCGGCCTCGTGCGAGAGCAGGCGCGTGCGGATCTGCTGCACCATGCAATCGACCACGATCAGGTCCAGTTGGGGGTGGCGCTGGCGGAACTCCATCAGGATGTGCGGCAACAAGGTGGCCGCGCTGACGTGGCCCACGGCGACCATGACTTTGCCCCGCTTCAGGTCGGAGTGTTCGCGGCATTCCTGGATGGAACTGTCTATGGCCAGGATGGCGCGCCGCGCCGCGTCGACCATGGCCTGGCCGTCGCGCGTCAAGGAGACCTCGCGGCCGCGCACCACCAGCGGCTGGCCGACTTCGGCCTCCAAGCGGCGGATCAGGTGGCTGACCGAAGGTTGCGACAGGCCCAGGCGTTCGCCGGCGGCCGTGAAGCTGGCCGTTTCACCGATAGCGACCAGCGCGCGCAGTTGGCGCAGGGAGACGGATTCGATCGGCTCGGTCATGTAGCGACGTCATGATGGAATAGTTTGCATACTATAGCTATATGGATGTGCGGTCCCTAAGATGGGATTTCCCTAACCCGCCTGGAACCGCAATGCCCCACTCTTCCTACGCCGCCGACCGCATGGGATCAGCCATCGTCGAACCTACCGGCCGCTTCGAAGCGGGCAGCTTCGCGTCGTTCACGCTGACTTACACCGCGGGCTATTTCGGGATCGACGACACCGGTTCGATCAAGATCGTGCACCGCTTCGCCAGCGACATGGGCAAACCGCAGTTCGATCAGCCGGACGGCTGGAACTACACCACGGTCGAGGCTACCAACGGCGCGGTGTTGCAGGTCGAGTACGACGGCAAGCGCAACATCCGGCCCTGGGACAAGACGCTATTCATCCGGGTGGTGCGCGGCTACCTGGAGGAAGGCGATCGCATCGTGGTGCGCTTCGGCGATACGCGGCAGGGCTCGCCCGGCATGCGGGTGCAGACGTTCAGCGAGCCCACGTTCGAATTCAAGGTGCTGGTGGACGCCTTCGCCACCTACAACTACACCGAGCTCCAACACTCGCCCACCATCGCCGTGGTGGCCGGGCCGCCGGTGGCCTACAAGGCCATCCTGCCCAGCCTGGCGGTCGCGGGCGAGCCCTTCAGCCTGGGTTTCAAGGGCGAAGACAAATGGGGCAATCCCAGCGATCAGGTATCCGGAGAGTTCACGCTGCGCAGCAGTCTGCCGCTGCGCGGCCTGCCCGCCACGTTCTCGATGCGCGAGGGCGAGCTCTCGTCGCGGCTTGAAGGATTGGTCGCCGAAGCGCCCGGCGAGCTGCGCATCGAGGTGCTGCGCGACGGCCTGCCCGTGGCGCAAAGCACGCCCTGCCGCATCGTTGCGGCCGGCGGCGGAACACGCGGACACTACTGGGCCGACCTGCACGGGCAGTCCGAGGAAACCATAGGCACCAATTCCGCCGAGGATCTGATCCTGTTCGCGCGCGACCGCGCCTTTCTGGACGTCATGAGCCACCAGGGCAATGACTTCCAGATCACCACGCCGTTCTGGGAACAGTTGAACAAGCTAACTGCGCAATACAACCAGGATGGATCGTTCATCATCTTCCCCGGCTATGAATGGTCGGGCAACACCGGCTTGGGCGGCGACCGCAACGTGCTGTACCTGAAGGAAGGCCGCCCCATCCATCGTTCCTCGCACGCGCTGATCGACGATCTGTCGGACCTGGCGCTGGACGCCAACGATGCCGATGCGCTCTTCGACGCGCTGAAGGACGAGGATGTGGTGGTGTTCGCGCACATTGGCGGCCGCTACGCCGACATTACGCGGTCCCATGACGCGCGCTTGGAGCGCTCCATCGAGATCCACTCCGACTGGGGCACCTTCGAATGGCTGCTGGAGGATGCCTTCCGGCTGGGCTACCGCGTGGGTATCCTGGCCAACAGCGACGGACACAAGGGCCGGCATGGCGCCAGCCATCCTGGCGCATCGATGTTTGGCGCGTATGGCGGCCTGAGCTGTCTGATTGCCGACCAGCTGACCCGCCAGTCGATCGCCGAATGCCTGCGCCAGCGCCGCCATTACGCCACCACCGGATGCCGCGCCTACCTGGACGTGCAAGCGCATTTCGATAGTCCGGCGCAGCGCTATTCCGACGATCCCAAGCTGGGCGCCCCGGTCACGCGCGAGCCCGTCACGCAGGCCGATATGGGCGCCATCCTGTCGTACGACGGCGACTCCCTGGAGCTGTCCTTCGAGGTCCTGACCCATGGCGCCATCGAGCGCGTGGAAGTCCGCAACCGCATGGACGTGGTACAGACGCTATATCCCTACGGCGAGGCCGCGCTAGGCAGCCGGATTCGCATCGTCTGGGAAGGATCCGAGTACCGTGGCCGTGGCCGCCAGACGGTCTGGGACGGTAGCGCGACCGTGGAGGGAAATACCTTCGTCGATCCGCTACCCATCAATTTCTGGAACCTGGACAAGACCTTGGCGCAACCTCGCCCCGACATGCTGAGCTGGCGCTCGCTGACCACCGGCGGCTACAGCGGCATCGACGTGCGGCTGAGCGATCCGCGCGCCGGCGTGCTGAAAATCGATACGCCGGTAGTGCGCACCGAGATCCCCGTCGACCAGATCGGACTGGAGCCGGTAGTCGTCGAAAACGGCGGCATCCGGCGCCGGCTCCAGGTCTATCGCCTGCCAGACGAGAATCCGGTACAGCGGATGCAGGCCCGGGTGCGCGTGCCGCTGCACACTGACTCCGACAATGCGGTGTACCTGCGCATCACGACCGAGGACGGCTTCTTCATTTACTCCAGCCCGATCTACGTGGAGCGGACCGGGTCCGGGCCGAAATAAGGCGGCCGGTCGCTAGGCGCCGGCGGCATCGATCAATTCCGCCGACGACTCCCGCAAGCACTCGGCAAACAGCTGCGTGGTGGATGTCGTCGTGTCTTCGCGCCAGTACAGGATGGCCTCTCCCAAGGGGCCCAGCGGCGGCAGCGGCAGCATCCGCATGGTTCCGCGCTGTACGTAGCGGCGCGCGAGCGACAGCGGCAGGATCGAGACGTATCCGCCGTCGCGCAGCAAGGACAGGTTCAGCGCCAAGGAACTGGACTCGATGGTCGGGCGCAACAGGGTCACGCCATGCTCGGCCAGGATCTCGACCATGGTCGCAAAAGCGGGCGAGCCCTGCATCGGCGTGATCCAGCGCACGTCCTGCAGGTCGGCCCAGGCCACGGGGGTGTCGGGGCCGCCCAATGGGTGGCGCGTACCCACCACGAACACGAACGGCTCGTGATGCAAGGACTCGTGGCGCATCACCGGCAGATTCCCGGTCACGCGGTTGCGGCCCAAGGCCAGGTCGAGATTGCCCTCGTCCATCATCTTGAGCAGGCGATCGAGCGTGGCTTCCACGAACGAGAACGAGGCATTCGGCGCGCGCCGCGTGAACAGCTCGACGGCATGCGCGATCAAGGGCTGGGGGATCGTCACCACGGCGCCGAATCTGACGTGGCCCGCCGTGCCAGAGGCCAGCGCCTTGACGTCGCGCCGCGCCAGTTCGATCTGCCGCAGGATCTCGCGCCCGCGTTCGACCAGCACGCGGCCTATGCGCGTCAATTCAATGGCGTTGCCCACGCGGCGCACGACCGGCGTGGCCAGCGCCTCCTCGATCTCCGCGATCTGCTTGGAGATGGCAGGCTGCGTGACGTGGAACGCCGCGGCCACCCGCGTCACCTGACGCAACTCGCCCAGCGCCACCAGAATGCGCAGATGCCCAAGCTTCAGGCCGCTGCGGAAAAAGCGTTCTATCGAATTGTCGGACGGCGTGCTAGCGAACATATCTGGGGTGGAAAGACGGGGGTATCGGTCGCCATCGGGTAATAGCGTAAGCCGCCAATCATAACCAAATGGTAATGCCAAATGCGCAAAGTGTGATTTGCCGCCGGGTCCGGGCAGCCCGTACCCTTCGAACGGACAGCACTGTAGCGCGGGCTTCTCATGAAGCATCGACGAATCGCCGGGAGCAAGGATTGATCCCACGTCGATGCCGCATCGCATAACCGAACTCGCAGGCTGCCGAATAACTCGATGTGCCCCATGGCACACACCCACGGAGACAACACTCATGAGCACGTCCCTATCCGGCGGCGCGCCGGCCTATGCCGGCTCGCAGGCGGCGCAGAATCCTGCGCAGCTAGACGCGCTGTACCGCAAGCTGGCCTGGCGCATCATGCCGTTCCTGTTCCTGTCGTTCATCGTCGCGTACATCGACCGCGTGAACGTCAGCTTCGCCAAGCTGCAGATGCTGGCCGACCTGTCGATGTCGGAAACGGTCTACGGCTTGGGGGCCGGCATTTTCTTTCTGGGCTACTTCATCTTCGAGGTGCCCAGCAATCTGATCCTGCATCGCGTGGGCGCGCGCATCTGGATCGCGCGCATCATGGTCACGTGGTCGATCATTTCGTCGCTGACGATGTTCGCGCAAGGACCGATGTCGTTCTATTTGCTGCGTTTCCTGCTGGGGGTGGCCGAAGCCGGCTTCTTCCCGGGCATTGTGCTGTACCTGTCCACCTGGTTCCCGTCGAGCCGCCGCTCGCAGATCATCGCCTTGTTCATGGTGGCCATCCCGGTGTCGGGCGCCATCGGCGGCCCGCTGTCTGGCTGGATCATGGAACGGTTCGGCGGCCTGCATGACCTGGCCGGCTGGCAGTGGCTGTTCCTGGTCGAAGGTATCGGGTCGCTGCTGGTCGGGATTGCCGCCTTCTTCATGCTGCAGGATAGGATCGAGACGGTGAAGTGGCTTAGCGCGGACGAGAAGCGTCTGCTGGCGCAGGATCTGGCCGCCGACGACAGCACCCGGGCCCGCCATAGCGTGCGGCATGTGTTCGGCGACCGTAAAGTGTGGCTGCTCGGCCTGCTCTATTTCTGCATCGCCATGGGCAACTACGGCCTGGTGTTCTGGCTGCCGACGATGATACGCGCCGCCGGCGTCGCCAATCTGGGCAGTATCGGCCTGCTGTCGGCGGTGCCGTCGCTGGTCAGCGCAGTGGCGATGATACTCATCGCGCGCCATGCGGACCGCACTAACGAGCGCCGCATCCACGTTGCGGTGTGCTGTGTGCTGGGCGCCGTCGGCATGCTGGTATCGGTGCTGCTGGCCCAGCACCTGTGGTGGTCGATGGCCGCCCTCATCGTCGCCGCCATCGGCATCAATTCGATCGCTCCGGTCTTCTGGGGCATCCCCACGGCGATGATGAGCGGCGCGGGCGCCGCGGCGGCCATCGCGCTGATCAATTCGGTCGGCAACCTGGCCGGCTTCGTCAGCCCGTATGTCATCGGCTTTCTCAAGGACACCACCGGACAGCTGCTTCCCGGCATGATCCTGCTGGCCTGCGCGCTGGTCGGCGGGGCCTTCATCGCGATGTCACTGGGCACGAAGCGGGGTCAGGCATGAAAGTGCCCGTCTGTCTGGTAACCGGCGCGGCCAGCGGCATTGGCGCCGCCACGGCCCTGCGTTTCGCGCGTGAAGGCTGGGCCGTGGCCATCAACAATTTCGACCACGGCACCCGGGCGGCGGCCGAGGCGGTGGCCGCGCAGTGCGGCGACGCTGGTGCCCAGACCTTAGTCGTGGATGCCGACGTGGGCGACGACGCGGCCTGCCGCGGCATGGTCGATGCCATCGCGGCGCAGTGGGGACGGCTGGACGCGGTCGTCAACAGCGCGGGCACGACGCGCGTGATTCCGCACGGCGACCTCGACGCGATCGACGCCAGCGAATTCGAACGCGTCTACCGCGTGAACCTCATCGGCATGTTCCAGATGACGCGCGCCGCGGCTCCCCTGTTGCGCGAGCGTCCGGCAGGCGCGGCGTCGGGCTGCGTCATCAATATTTCTTCGCTGGCGTCCCTGAATGGCACGGGATCGTCCATCGCCTATGCGGCCTCGAAGGGCGCGGTCAATTCGCTGACACTGTCGCTCGCGCGCAATCTTGCCCCGCAGGTCCGCGTGAATGCCATCGCTCCGGGCATGGTCGACGACGGCCTGCTGCGGCGCGTGCTCGGCGACGAGGCCTACGCGCGCGTGGTCGACGGCATGCGCGAGAACTCGCCGCTCAAGCGGGTGTCGCAGCCGTCGGAAGTCGCGGAACTGGCCTGGTTCATCGCCGCCCGCGCCCCGGCCATGACCGGTCAGGTGCTGGCCATCGAAAACGGCTTGATGCTCAACACCTGAGTCTCCCCCGATACAAGGAACACCATCCATGAAAGATCTGCACAAACACCGCTCCCGCACAGTCACCGAGGGCGTGACGCGCGCGCCGCACCGTGCTTTCCTGCGTGCCACGGGCCTGGACGACGAGGCCATCGACAAGCCGTTCGTCGCCATCGTCGACACGTACGGCGAGAACACGCCCTGTTCCATGTCGCTGAACCAGATCTCGGACAATGTCCGGCTCGGGATCGCGGCGGGCGGCGGCGTGCCGATACGCGGCTCGGCGATCTCGGTCTCCGACGGCACATCGATGAATCACTCGGGCATGCGGTTCTCGCTGGTTTCGCGCGAGACCATCGCCGACAGCGTCGAATTGTTCGTGCGCGCCCACTGCTACGACGCGCTGGTCGGCGTGGCCGGTTGTGACAAGACCCTGCCCGGCATCCTGATGGGCATGGTGCGCGTGAACGTCCCCGGCGTGTTCCTGTTCGGCGGCGCGATGTTGCCGGGCGTGGCGCCGGACGGCTCGCAGGCCACGATCCTGACGGCCATCGAGGCCGTGGGCGCGGCGCAGCGCGGCGATATGTCGGCGGAAACGCTGCGCGGCATTGAAAAGCGTTGCACGCCGACGGCCGGCTCCTGCCCAGGGCAATTCACCGCAAACACCATGGCGATGGTCGCTGAAGTGCTGGGGCTGGCTCCGCTGGGCTCGGCGATGGTGCCGGCCGTCTACAGCGAACGCATCGCGATTGCCCGCCGCGCCGGTGAAAACGTCATGCGCGCGCTGCGCAATGGCGGGCCGCTGCCGCGCGACCTGGTGACGCGCAAGAGCCTGGAGAACGCCTGCGCGGCCGTCGCCGCCACCGGCGGGTCGACCAATGCCATGCTGCACATCCCGGCGATCGCCCACGAGGCAGGCATCACATTCACGCTCGATGACGTGTCGGAAGTGCTGGCGCGCACGCCGCTCATCGGCGATATGCAGCCGGGCGGACGCTATCTGGCCGTGGACCTGCATCATGTCGGCGGCGTGCCGGCGGTGCTCAACGCCCTGCTCGCGGGCGGGCATATACACGGCGACACGCTCACGCAAAGCGGCGAAACGCTGGAAACGGCGCTGCGCGCCTTCCCCGGCCCTGACGGCCGCGTGGTCAAGCCGCATGACGAACCGCTCTCGCCCAACGCGGGGCTGGTGGTCCTGCGCGGCAATCTGGCCCCGGACGGCGCCGCGCTGAAGACGGCCGGCCTCAAGCAGCTGGTGTTCTCGGGCACGGCGCGGGTATTCGAGACGGAAGAGGACTGCATGGCGGTGGTTGCCGCCGGCAGCTATCGGGAAGGCGACGTCCTCGTCATTCGCAACGAAGGGCCCAAGGGCGGCCCGGGCATGCGTGAAATGCTGAGCGTCACCGCCGCGATCTACGGGCAAGGCATGGGTGAAAAGGTCGCGCTGCTGACCGATGGCCGGTTCTCGGGCGCCACGCGCGGCATGTGCATCGGCTATGTCGGCCCCGAAGCCGCGGCGGGCGGCCCGATACGCCTGCTGCGCGACGGCGACCGCATACACATCGATGCGATCAAGGGGAGCCTGGACGTCGAACTCTCCGACGAGGAACTCGCGCAACGAGCGGAGGCATATCAGCCGTTCGCGCGCGGCAGGCTGGGCGGCGTGCTTGAGAAGTATGAAGCGCTGGTGCGTCCGGCCAAGCTGGGCGCGGTGACCCATTCCGGGGCCGTGACCTGGCCTTACGAAGCGCCTCTCGGGGAAGCGCCTGCCCATGGAAGCCAAGAATGACGAAGACGCCGCGCATCGGCTTTTGCGGCATCGGCCGCATGGGTGAACCCATGACCCTGCGGCTGTTGGCCGGCGGGCACGAGGTCGCCGTCTGGAACCGCTCCAGCGCGAAGCTCGGCTCGCTTAGCGCTGCCGGGGCCGTGGCCAAGGCCACGCCTCAAGCGCTGGGCGAGAGCGTGGGCATCGCCCTGCTTTGCCTGGGCGACGGCAAAGCCGTAGAGGACGTGGTGTTCGGCGAGCACGGGTTGGCGCAAGCCGCCACGCCGCCCGCTTGCCTCATCGACCATTCGACCTTGTCGCCCGCGCTCACGCGCGCCCTGGCCCGGCGCTGGACGGCGGCAACCGGTGGCGTGTGGATCGATGCGCCTGTCTCGGGCGGCACGGACGGCGCGGCGGCCGGCAAGCTGGCCGTCATGGCGGGCGGACCGGCGGACGCGATCGAAGCCGTGACTCCCTTGCTGCGCGCGTACGCCTCGCGCGTCACGCGCATGGGCGACGTCGGCGCGGGCCAGACCACCAAGCTCGCCAATCAGGCCATCGTCGCGACCACGCTCGCCGGCCTGGCCGAAGCGTTCGTGCTGGCCAAGCGCAGCGGCATCCGCACCGCGGCTCTACCGTCTGCCCTACAAGGCGGTTGGGCCGATTCCGTGCTGCTGCAAACCTTATGGCCGCGCATGGTGACCCCGCCCGAGCATGCCACCGGCACGGTGCGCGTCATGCTCAAGGATCTAGACGCGATTGCCGAACTGGCCGAAGCGAGCGCCACGGTCCAGCGCGTGCTGCCGGAAGTACGCCGCCTGCTGCAGGACGCCGTGCAGCGCGGCATGGGAGACTGGGATCTATCTCAGGTATTCCGGATCGGCGAGGCGGAGAGTCAGGCCGGCGCGTAGCGGACTGTGCGATAGGGAGCGCCTGGCGCCCCCTCCTCCGTCAACCCAAGGGCAACTCCAACACCTGCTTCGTCGTCATGATGTCCCCAAAGGTGTCATCGATGCTCGCCAGCGCCGCACGATGCAGCATCGCATGCGGCAACGCCGACTGTTCCCCCGCGCCCGTATCCAGGTCGCGCGTGGCGCAGGCATCAGCCGCCACGATCACCTGGTAGCCCAGCGGCACCGCGTCGCGAGCCGCGCCGGCCACGCAGGCATGCGTCATCAGGCCGGTGATCAGCAGCGTGCGTACGCCAGCCGCCTTGAGACGCTGGTCGATGTCGGTGCTGGGAAACACGCTGACGGTGGACTTGCGCAGCACCGCATGGCCCGGCGCGGGACGCAGGTCGGGATGGAACTCGACGCCGGCGCTGCCGTCGGCGAAGACCGGACTGCCGGCGGGCGTGGCGTGCTGGATATGGAAGACCGGGATGCCATGCCGATCAGCGTGGGCGACGAGTTGCGCGGCGTTGCGCAGGGCCGCCGGGCCTTCGGGAATGGGCAGCCGGCCGCTGAAGTACTCGTTCTGGAAGTCGATCACCAGCAAGGCGGTGCTGGCCGGGTCGATGGACTGCGGGGCGGTGGCGCCGGCGATGGCGCGGATGGTCGGATGGTTCATCGTAGGTCCTTGATCTGTAGGCGTTTCGTGTGCAGTTCACGCATGCGGGCGAACAGCATCAAGGATCCGCCATCGGTCCAAAACCGGAAAGTGGCCCGAATACCAATAAATGATAGGATCGGGCCAAATCCGCATTCCTGTCTCTCGCGCCATGCATACCATCGCCGTCGTCGCCTTCGCGGGCATCAGTTCCTTCCACTTGTCCGTGCCCTGCATGGTGTTCGGCGACGACCTGGCCCGGCTGGGGGTGCCGCGCTATCGCCTGCTGGTCTGCGCCGAAGCGGTCGGGCCGGTCGCGACCATGTCGGGTTTCGATATCCATGTGCCGCACGACTATTCGGCCTTGGCCGAAGCCGACACGGTGATCGTGCCAGCCTGGCGCGACCCGGACGAGCGCCCGCCCGAAACCATGCTGCAAGCTTTGCGCGAGGCGCATGCGCGCGGCGCGCGGGTCATCGGCTTGTGCCTGGGCGCCTTTGTGCTGGCCGAGGCGGGGCTACTCGACGGCCGCGCGGCTTCGACGCACTGGGTCTGGAGCGACGACTTCGCCCGCAAGTACCCGCAGGTCCGGCTCGACCGCAAGGCCTTGTACGTGGACGACGGCGACATCCTGACCTCGGCCGGCACCGCGGCCGCCATCGATTGCTGCCTGCATCTGCTGCGCTGCGACCACGGCGCCGAACTGGCGAACCGGGTGGCCCGCCGCATGGTGATGGCGCCGCACCGCGATGGCGGACAGGCGCAGTACATCGAACGGCCGCTGACGCGGGAGGACGGCGGCGATCCGATAAGCGTCGCGATGGAATGGGCCATCGAGCACTTGCAGGAGCCGCTGGGGCTGGACCGCCTGGCCAGCGAGGCCGGGCTGAGCCGCCGCAATTTCACGCGGCGCTTCAAGCTGAAGACGGGCACGACCGTGACGCAATGGGTGCTGAACCACAGGCTGGCCGCGGCGCAGCGGCTGCTGGAAACGGGTGGGTTTTCCGTGGACCGGGTGGCCGAGGCCACGGGGTTCGGCTCGACGGTATCGCTGCGCCAGCATTTCACGGCGGCGTTCTCGGTGTCGCCTGCGGTGTATCGGAAGCAGTTCCGGCAGCGGTAATGGCGTGGTTAATCCATCCCAAAAAACAAATCTCCCGCCAACAAGAATTTCTAGCTGTAATTTTTCGTAGTAGACGAGTTCGACGATTTCAGAGAATTTAGCGATTTTCTTAAATTGAAACCATACATCATGAGCCCTCATGCTCGAAATGGCATGTTGCACGCTTGCCCTCAAAAAACGCCATTCATTATTTTCCATTTTTAATTTGGAAATATTTCGTTCTTGATAATTTATCGAGATACAAGAAAATGCGCCGGGCCGAGCATGAAGGATCATGATGACAAAGAAAATTGATGAAGAATATCGCCGTCTATTTGCGAAGCCAACCACGCTACGGAGATCAGGTTGTTTCGTATCCGACACTACTCCAGCTAAAGACTTGGTGGCCTGAAGCGCGTCTGCGTGTCATTTCAAAATTCGATGTAGGTGGGTACTACACGAATCTTCCCTGGGTCGACGAATTTATTCAAGTCCAGAGTTTCTTTGATTATGTCAAAGCCCAGCCAAGATTGGATTGCGTCTCCGTCAACCTCCATCACAGCAGCGAACGCTACGGATTGGTCAGCATGCTGCGGCTGCCGAAGATGCGGCTGGGCTTTAAAAATGCGCGGCTTACCGACTTTATCTGGACACACTCGCACCGGAAGACAATAGAGGAATACATAGGCCAGGCCAATTTGAACATCTTGTCCCAGGTTGTCCACGTAGATAAACACGCTGTCACCCGACAGTGCTTTGAGACGATTGCAGCCCAGGCACAAGATCATATCCAACCCGCTGATATTGTCTTTATTCCTGGCGGCGGATCGGGAGACTTCAAACGCTGGTCGTGGCGACACTATGTTCGCCTCTCGAATATGCTGAAGCAGCGCCTGGGCGATTCCGTGACGTTCACCTTCGTACTTGGCCCCAGTGAACAACTGGAGCTTCAGAATCTCTCTGCGCTGAAGCGTCGAGACTTTCGCTTGGAATATGGAAGGACCACACCTGAACTCGCTCAGTTGATGCTTGGAGCGCGCTTGGTGGTCGCGAACGACTGCGGACCATCGCATATAGCGCAGGGCTTATGCGTGCCCTACGTGGGTGTTTTCAACGAACCCAATCCGGAGTGGTTCTGGGCAAGGCCATACACGCGGGACGTCGTTCCGCTCGACAGGTCGGCGGGCATCAACTCCATCGAACCAGAAAGGGCTTTTCAAGCGTGCCTGGAGGTATTGGCGTACGGCGCTCCGACGCTCGAGGTGATGGTCCGGCCCTCCCCAGGTTCTCTCAGGGCTTGGACCCTAGCGCCATCAGGCGCTTAGTGGGGCTGGTCTGCAAGCCC